>WBZO01002838.1_pt1 | contig 21558 bp, 17 predicted proteins | sample 5204261 | NCBI WGS metagenome assembly WBZO01 (sample SAMN12412400, study PRJNA552823) | activated sludge metagenome | isolation source: activated sludge from anammox sidestream of wastewater treatment plant... | place: USA: North Carolina | collected 2017-09 | reverse complement strand
TGATCAAGGTACTCAGTTACAAGATCTATGTAGTGGGGCGTGTCAACAAGCCAGGGGAATATTTAGTCGGCCACTATACCGACGTGCTGCAAGCCTTGAGTCTTGCCGGGGGGCTGACGCCGTTTGCGGCAGAAAACGACATCAAGGTCATCCGGCGAGTGATGGGGGAGCAGCAGGTATTTCAAGTCCGGTACGGGGATCTGCGCAAGGGGAGAGACCTAGAGCAGAATATCCTGTTGCAACGCGGCGATGTCGTGATGGTGCCGTAGTTGGTGAAGCTTGTACTGAGCAGTCGCGCCGGTGGAAGCCTCTTTCGCTTTTCCGTTGCCTTGTGGGTCTGCTTGGCGACCGTTTCAAGCTTCGCTGCGGAGTGGTCGATGGTGCCCTCGTTAAGCACGAAGGCCTACTATAGCGACAACTTACTTCTGACCCAGTTACCTCACGATCCAACATATGGATACTGGCTTTCGCCTGGAGTGGAGTTTTTCGGAAAGACTGAAAGGCTGGAGATCAGTGGTAAGGCAGCGCTGGATTTTGTCGACTATTATGGAGGAGAAACAACCAGATTCACCAATGTATTCCTACCATTGAGAGTGCGATATCGGACAGAGAGGGATGAGTGGGGAGTAACGGGAGGCTTCACTCGAGACAATACGCTGATGGGAGAGCTGGTGGCTACAGGTCTAGTTTTGCGATTTACCCAACGCAATTACTGGAACCTGAATCCTACGTGGACAAGAATGATTACGGAGAAGTTGGCTTTCCAGACTACTGCCCAATTCAACGATGCTAGTTACCAGGATGGATTGCGTTTGGGTTTAGTTGATTACCAAGTATTTGGGGGCTCCACTGGCTTGATCTATCGTGCTAGTGAAAAGGATGAGATCCAGTTGCTTGGGACGTACACCAACTTCCATACAAGCAATGCTCCATTTTCGCTACGGTCGAGTTTCCCAGGAGCCACGTTGAATGTGACACATTCATTCACCGAAACGCTTAAAGGAACCGTGTTCGGTGGTCCACGATTCATTACCTCCACGACCAAGGCGAGTAGTTCGGTCCGGACTAGTGAGGATACCACATGGGTCTACGGTGCCAGCATGACGCAGCGCTTAGAGAGCTTCAGTGCGCAGATTGCTTTCTCGCGTGATATCTTGCCCAGTGGATTTGGACTCCTTGCTCAAACAGATCGCATTAGCCTTTTCATTTCCTATGATGTGAGCGAAACCCTCACTGCCTCGCTGGACAATTCAGGTTACCTTGTGTCCGCTGCATCACCCTTACCCCAGGGAGGGACTTTTTCGGAGAACCGCCTTTTATACACGACACCTACAATTGCCTGGAAGTTTTCTGAATGGTGGAAGTTGGAAGCGTCATATTCTTATCGATGGCGAGATTCAGATGCACTTGCGGAACCGGTGATGGCAAATTCTATGATGGTCATGCTGACGTATTACCCTCCGAAGCTGGCAATCTCCGAATAGCTTCAAGGCTTTTGGTTCCAGAGGAGCAATCTACATGGCAACTCAATCACAACCAGGCCCGATAGAGACTAGCATTAATCTACGTGACTACTTCTCTGTGCTTCAACGTCGTCGAATGGTAATAACATTGGTTGCAGGTGCGATGTTATTACTATTCACGACTGTGGCAACAGTGTTGCCCCCAATTTACAAATCTAAGGCCACTATCCTGATCGAAGAACAAGAAGTGCCTGTTGAACTAGTCCACAGTACGATCACCAGTTATGCCGATCAGCGCATCGAGATGATCAAGCAGCAGGTGATGAGTCGTTCCAGCCTGTGGAAAGTGGTCGAGCAGTATGGGCTCTATTCTGATGTGCGGCGTGAAAGTCCGACTGAGGGAGTCATCAAACGCTTTATTAAGGACATTGAGGTCGAGGTCATTAGTGCGGACGTCATCGATAAGCGTACGCAACATCCCACCAAAGCGACCATCGCCTTCACCGTGTCCTATAGCAGTGGTACGCCGGAGACCGCGCAGCGTGTAGCCAACGAATTGACGAGTCTGTTTCTGGGAGAAAATCTGAAGAGCCGCGAACGGCAAGCTCAGGAGACTACGACCTTTCTCAAGCAGGAGGCCGAAAGTTTGGCGCAACACATCGAAGAGGTGGAAGCCAAACTATCCAAGTTCAAGCAGCGGGCCAGCGGGGCCCTGCCGGAACTGATGCCGCTGAACCTGCAGATGATGAACCAGGCCGACCGCGAACTGATGGATCTCGATCAGCAGATTCGGAGCCTGGAGGAACGAAAGACTTACCTCGAAGGTGAATTGGCAACCATCAAGCCCAATACGCCGATCCTCTCGGTGACCGGGGAGCGCATCCTCGACAGTCTTGAGCGCTTACGAGCGTTGCGGGCCGAGTACACTGCCGCTGCGGCCAATTTCTCACCGGACCACCCTGACCTCATCAAGATGAAACAGGAGATTGCGGCGCTGGAAAAAGAAACCGGAGCCAAACCGGAACAGGAAGAAATCGCCAAACAGCTGATCGATGCCAAGGCCAGGCTGGCGACCCTGACTGATCGGTTAGGCGCGGACCATCCGGATGTGTTGCAGACGAAACGGACCATTGCAGCCCTGCAGCGGGACCTGGCAAGGATCGGGACCGGCGGGTCCAACAAGCTGCTGTTGCGGCCGGAAAACCCGGCCTACATCAACATCCAGGCGCAGCTCAATTCTGCGGCCTCTTCACTCGATGCCCTGAAGGCCAGTCGCGCCATCGTCAAGAAGCGGCTTCAGGATTACGCCGGCCGGATTGAACGGACACCTGAACTGGAGCCGGATTATCTGGTGTTGACCCGTGATCGCGATACCTCGGCGCAGAAATACCAAGACATCAGGTCCCGCCTCTTGGAAGCCAAGGTGTCGGAGGGATTGGAAGTACAGCGCAAGGGCGAGCGTTTCTCCCTCATTGATCCGCCTGGTTTGCCGGAGAGCCCCGAGAAGCCGAATCGCAAGGCCATCGTCCTATTGGGATTCATTCTGGCGATGGCAGGGGGTGCCGGGGCCGCTGCCTTGGCGGAGCACCTCGACCACTCGATCCGGACACCCGAGCAGCTGATGCGTGTGGCCCAGGCCTTTCCCTTGGCGGTGATTCCCTACATGCCGAACCAGGCCGAGTTGGCCAGGGCGGTGGCGCGGCGCAGCAGAATCAGACGCGCCGGCCTGGGCGCTGTGGCAATACTCCTGCTGCTCTGCCATCTGTTTTGGACGCCATTGGATGTCGTGTGGTACGCGACGCTCAGAAAATTCGGCATTGAATAGGACCGGAAGGCTGGAAAGGGATCACCATGGAATGGTTTCAAGCGGCGCTCGACCGATATAAACAGCAGCAGCACCAGCCTCAAACTCACCACGGCTCTCGCGTGCTGCGTAGCCACCCCATGCGCTCCGTGCCCGCGCCGATCGTGTACTCGCGCACCCGCTCGGTGCAGATTCCCGAGTCGGTCTTGCGAGAGCAGCGCATCCTGGCCGGCTTTGACGCCGGCCCCTTCGTGGATGCGTTTAAGATCTTGCGCACGCAGGTCATGCACCGAGTGAAGGAAAAGGGCTGGAATGTCATCGGCATCACCAGCCCCGGTCAAGGGGAGGGCAAGACCTTTACAGCCGTCAACCTGGCCGCGAGCCTGGCCATGGACGTGACCCAATCCGTCTTGCTGGTCGACGCAAACCTCCGGCACCCGACGGTCCATGAGATGTTCGACCTGGGACCCTGCCGAGGATTGGCCGACTATCTGCTCGATGACGTGCCGATCGAAGAGCTGCTGGTTCACCCCGGCATCGGGCGATTCGTGTTCTTGCCAGGCGGGCACGCCGTGTCGCATTCGGCGGAAGCCCTGACCTCGCCGAAGATGGTTGCGTTAGTCGAAGAATTCAAGCATCGTTACCAATCACGGATGATTCTGTTCGACTTGCCGCCGTTGTTGCAGACTTCGGATGTGTTGGCCTTTGCGCCCTATTTGGATGCCCTGTTGCTGGTCGTGCAGGAAGGCCATACCAAGGCCGAAGACGTGGAACGGTCGTTGGCGCTTGTGAAACAGGCCACCCCGGTGTTGGGGACCATGGTCAATAAGGTCGGATATGGGGCGGCCACCCCGGCCGGCATGAAGGCCATGATGAAGGTCGGCGATGTATAAAGATTTCTACCACCTCCATAGCAAACCCTTCTCCCTCCTTCCCGACAGCGACTTTCTCTACCTCGGCGCCACCCATCGAACAGCCTACAGCCTGTTGGAGTATGGGCTCCTGACGGAGGCGCCCTTCATGGTGCTGACCGGCGATCCCGGCATGGGCAAGACGTCCTTGCTGCAAAAGCTCATCGCCGAGAACCGGGACTCCTACGCCATCGGCTTTCTGACCAATGCCCGCTACGATGTGGACTACCTGCTGCCCTGGATCCTGCTGGCCCTCGGCTTGAATAACAAACAACTCGATCCCGTCGAGGCCCAACACCTCTTCGCCAAGTTTCTGGCACAGGAGGCGGCGCGTCATCGGCGGGTGGTCTTGATCATGGATGAGGCGCAAAATCTGGGTGTGAAATTGCTGGAGGAGTTGCGACTCCTGTCGAATCTCAACCAGGAAAAGACCCTGCATCTGCAAATCATCCTCTCCGGTCAGCCGGACCTGCAGGCTCTGTTGCGGCGGGTGGACATGACCCAGTTCGCGCAGCGGGTCGTGGTGGACTACCACCTCCAGCCCTTCACGGAAGAGGAGGTGGCGGAGTACATCAGTCATCGTATCCACCTGGCGGGCGCGACTAAGCCGCTGTTCAGCGCCCCAGCCTGTGCCCTGGCCTATCGCCTGAGCCAAGGGAATCCAAGGCTGATCAATCAGGTCTGTGAGATGGCGCTGACCTATGGGTATGCCCAGCAGGCCCCACGCATCACGGCAAAACTGCTGGCGCAGGCGGCGCTGGATCGGCGGAAGAATCGGATCCTGCCGCTCTCCGAGCAGGAGGACCTGGCGCTGGTGGCGGCGGCGGGAGGGGCTGACGAGCCGGACATGCCCGAGCCTCATCCCAGCTCGAAAGAATCGACGCCGGCTCAAAAAAAAGCGCAGGCCGCCGTCGAGGCCGAGACCTGGTATCAACGCGGGATGGCGCTTCGAAAGGCCCAAGATTTCGCTGCGGCCATCGCTCAGTTCGAACTGGCCGCTCAAGATCCCGCCTACCACCTCAGGGCTTACGGCCAGATCGGACTCTGTCACCGCGCGCTCGGCCAGGTTCCTCAAGCCGTGGCGGCCTTCCGAAAGGCCTGTGCCGATTACAACGCGCCTCGCCAACAGAGCCTGAGTGTGCGGTATCTCCTGGGCCGTACACTGGAACAGTTGGGAGAGACGCCGGGAGCGCTGGAGCAGTATCGGCTGATCTTTCGTGCCGACCGCACCTTCAAGGATACGGCCGAGAGGCTTTCGAATCTGGAAGGTGATCTGACCCTCGATACGGGGCGAGGCCGCAGCCAATCCTGGGGAATTGGGCAGGCCTGGAAACAGGTGCGGCAGCTGTTGAAAGGAAATAGTTAATGAAGCAAATCATTCAAAATTTCCGTTCTGGAACATTGAAGGTGGATGAGGTTCCTCCGCCTTCCCTACGCGGAAACGGGTTGCTCGTCCTTAACGAGGCGTCACTGATCAGCCCAGGGACCGAAAAGTCGACCGTTCAGGTTGCTCAGAAGAATCTCGTGGGGAAGGCCATGGACCGACCGGATATGGTGAGAAAAGTCCTCGCCGCGGTTCAGAAAGATGGGCTGAGGGATACGGTCAAGCGAGTCTTTCAACGTTTGGACACCCCGGTGGCGCTCGGCTACAGCTGCGCGGGAACCGTGGTGGAGGCCAGCCGCGACGCGGATCGTTTTTCCGTCGGCGATCGGGTGGCCTGTGCCGGGCAGAACTATGCCTCACACGCAGAGATGGTCTATGTCCCGAAAAATCTCTGTGTGAAGATCCCGGAGGCCGTCGATTTTGAGGACGCGTCGTTTGTCACGCTCGGTGCCATCGCCCTGCAGGGCGTCCGTCAGGCTGAGCCTCGGCTCGGCGACCGCATCGCCGTCATCGGACTCGGCCTCCTGGGGCAACTCACCGTGCAGTTGTTGAAGGCCTCGGGCTGCCGAGTGCTCGGCTCGGACCTCGATCCTTCGAAACTGCAGCTGGCCCGACAGTTCGGCGCGGACCTGACCGCGACTCCAGCTGAGATCCTGGAGGCCTCGGCGACCTTCTCCGAAGGCCATGGCGTGGACGCCGTGATCATTACGGCCAGCACCAAAGACAACGGTCCGGTCGAAGTCGCCGGGGACATTGCCCGCAAGAAGGGGAGAGTGGTGGTCGTCGGCGCCGTCGGCATGAACCTGCCGCGAGAACCCTATTACAAAAAGGAACTGGAACTGCGTCTCTCCATGTCCTATGGCCCCGGTCGCTACGACCACCAGTACGAAGAACATGGGCGTGATTATCCCTTCGGCTATGTCCGCTGGACCGAGCAACGGAACATGCAGGCGTTTCTGGAGTTGGTTGCCGAACGGAAGGTCCTGCTCAAGCCGCTCATCACCCATCGGTTTCCGATCGAGCAAGCCGAATCGGCCTATGCCCTGATGATGGAAGGCGCCACCCCCTATATCGCGATGGTGATCACCTATCCGTCGGATCGCGCCAGAAATTTGCCGCGCAGGGTCGAGGTCGGAGCGGGGCAGGCTGCGAAGGCGGTGACCGTAGGCATCATCGGCGCGGGCAACCATGTGAAAGACATGCTGTTGCCGTCGCTCCAGAGCATGAAGAACGTGGCCATTCGTGGCATCTGTACCGCTTCGGGCATCACCGCCAAAACCCTGGCCGGAAAGATCACCGCCGCCTACTGCACGAGCGACCACCAGTCGATCTTGGAGGATAGCGCGATCAACAGCGTGCTGATCGGGACCCGCCACGACAGCCACGCCTCGATGGTCGTCAAGTCGCTGCTCGTCGACAAACATGTGTTCGTCGAAAAACCGCTCTGCCTGACGGAAGAGGAGTTGGCGGAGATTCGATCGACCTATGAGAAGAAGGCCGCCGACGGGCTGCAGCTGATGGTGGGGTTCAATCGGCGATTTTCGCCCCATGCGAAGGAAGCGCAGGCCTTCTTCGCGTCCCGCAGCAATCCGCTCGCGATGCTCTATCGCGTCAATGCCGGCCGCATCCCCCCGGACCATTGGGTGCAAGACCCCGTTGTCGGCGGCGGGCGTATTCTCGGAGAAGTCTGCCACTTCGTGGATTACATGCAGGCCCTCTGCGGATCGCCGCCGGTCTCCGTCTTCGCGTCCCGAGTCGGGCGTCACAGCTCCGGCATCACCGAGGACCAATGCAGCCTGACCCTCACGTTCGGCGATGGCTCCCTCGGCACGATCGTCTATACGGCCGAAGGCAATTCCGGGCTGCCGAAGGAACGTTTCGAGGCCCATACGGACGGGAAATCCCTCACGATGGATGATTTCACCGAGACGCATTGCTATGCGGCAGGGAAGACCCGTGTCTTCAAGACGCCGAAACGGGACAAGGGATTTACGGAGGAGATGACCCGCTTCGTGCAAGCCGTCGAACGGGGGTTGCCGCCTGTGATTCCGTTCGAGCAGGTCGAGGCGGTGACCCGAGCCTGCCTCCTGGCCGTCAGGAGCCTGCAGTCCGGCTCCGCCTATCAGCTGTAGCCCTGCGCCTCGTTGGGATGGTACGGACCGGCCTACCCCTCAATCGGCAGCGCCGCCACGTAATATGTCCACCAGCCATGTCAGCTCCGTTGCGGCAGCTCGCGCTTTCGTCCTCGCCCGCTTCCAATCCCGCTTAATCCGCAGAGAGCGCTTCAATTCCCACCTCTTACCCCAACGGGCGAAGTCCGCCAATTCCTCGTAGCGGCCCAAGCTGGTTTGCGCCTGTCTCAGCTTCGTCACCATCTCCTGGGTCTCGGCGGACTGGTCCGGCAGCGCTTCGGCCTGGTACCGAATGGTTTTGAGCAGGAGTCGCAAGGCATGGAGTCGCTTACGGCGCGGCTTCTCCGCAATATGGACGAAGAGCACCTGCAGCGCATCCGCTTGCGTGTGCCGGAGATCCTTGGCCCGTTGTCGCAACCACGCTTCGGAGCGATGCTCTTGCGGCAGCCCCTGTTGTTGCAGGGCCTGTGCGATTTTTCGGTACGTGTCGACCTGCACAAGGCGCCGGTGCCGTCGTTCGATCCGCGCGTCGATCTGGACCACATCCGCTCGAGGGGCGTCGATCTTCTCTAAGTATTGCCGAAACACCTGCAACGCTCTGAGCTTGCTCAGGCGACGGACGCTCTTGGCCATCACCGCCGCGCGTTCCTCTTCTCCGGACAGTTCCAGCAGGGCTTGCAGTCGGCGGCAATGGGTTCGAATCGCATGGACCGTTTTCGTGGGGCAGCTCTTCTGCGTGACTTGGCGCAATAGTGTGAGGACGGTGGCCTGATAGCTGCGTGCCCGTTCGAGCAGGGCTTGTGTTGCCCCGGTCGCTCCTGTATCAGTAAGTTGAGGTGATGTCATCGGGAGTGACCATCCATGCAGCTCATCTTATTTCGACATGGCCTCGCCTGGGAACGCGAGGAGTGGAAAGGCAACGAACGCGACCGTCCGTTGACGAACAAGGGTGTGACGCGCGTGCGCCAGGCCGGTAAGGGGTTGCTGGCCATGGACGTGCGGCTGACCCATCTGTTTTCCAGCCCCCTGCGACGGGCTCAGGAGACCGCCGATCTATTACAGCGACTCTTCCGACCGAAACCGACACTGCAGCTCTGTGAGGCCTTGCAACCGGCTGCGCCCCCGAAGGAATTGCTCGGCCTGCTCCGACCACTGCCTGCCACGAGCCTCGTGCTCTGCGTCGGCCACGAACCCCATTTGAGCCGCCTGGCGGGCCTCCTGCTTTTCGGACGCTCCGGCGCGGGGCTGTCGCTCAAGAAGGCCGGAGCTTGTTCGATTGAGATCGATGGAACTGTACGGCCAGGGAGCGGCACATTGGTATGGTGGTTGACCGCTGCACAGTTGCGCGCTCTCGGGTGACCACCGATCACCACGGTTCAGGATGCCTCTTCCGTTTGCGGCGCGACGACGAACTCCACCGGCCGTTTGAAGACCTTTTCGAAGAGGTCGCTCCGTGAACGGGCGGCCCACAGTTCGAGCTCCGCATCCCCCGACACCCGCACGCTGATCAGCACCGTTTTGTCCAACGCGACCGAAAGTTGTTGCACGACACCGAACTGACTCCGGTCCAGACCGTCGGCGATGCGCAGGAAGGCGGACAACCGCGTGACGATGCGCTGCATGGCGTTCGGCAGGGCGGTGTACTCCTCATGTTTCCGGCCAGGAACCGAACGTCTGTGATACCGCGCGATATTGGCGATCAGGTCGATTTCGTCGGCGGTGAACCCCGAGAGGTCGCTGTGTTTGATCAAGTAATAGGCATGTTTGTGATGTTGCCGCGAATTGATCATGTAGCCGATGTCATGCAGGACCGCGGCGAACTCCAACCATTCACGCTCCCGTGCGCCGTACCCATGCAGCGATGTCGTTTGATCGAAGAGTTGCAGGGCCAACGCTGCCACGTGAAGCGCATGGGCCTCGGGAACATGACAACGCCGAGCCAGGGAGAGGATATTGCGCCGACGGACGTCGGGAATATCGCGCTCGGCCTGAATCCCTTCGCGATGCCGTTGGACGAAGTCGTAAATGATCCCTTCGCGAATGGCCTTGTCGCAGAGCGTCAGCTCCTTCTTATCCAGGAGATCCAGCAAGACGCGAAAGACCGTCGCCGCGGGCAGGAGCGTATCGACGCGTTTAGGGTCAAGCCCAGGAATTTCCAAGCGCGCTTTCAGCGACGACTCGGCCAACCGTTTTTCCATGCCGCCGATTTCCTTGGCGGAGACCTTGGCCAAGTTCAACTGAGGCAGCGGACGCCCCGTCCGTTGCAGATGAATCACCTCGGCCAGGTTGGCGGCCATACCGGACGTGGCGATGACCTGCTGAACCCGTTTGGTCTTGTAGGGACCGAGCGCGCTCTTGAGCTGCGCGGTGACGGCCTCATCCAGCGCCTCCAGCATCGACTTGGAGGGAGGGGTCTTCGTGAGATAGAGATCCTTGAGACGGATCGCGCCGAGTTTGAGGCTGCGGGCATGGAGAATGGAGTCGCGGTTGCCCACGATCAGTTCCACGGAGCCGCCGCCGATGTCGATGACCAGGCTGGGTTGCTCCGGCAGTGCGACGCTGTTTTGCACGCCCAGGAAGATCAGCCGCGCTTCTTCCGTTCCGGTGATGACGCGAACGACCAGCCCTGTCTGCTGGGCCACATGGTCGAGAAACTCGCCGCCGTTCCGCGCCTCGCGGACGGCGCTGGTGGCGACACCCTCGATACGCTCATACCCCTTGTTCCGGGCGAGAGTCACGAGGTTACGGATCACGTCAAGACCGCGCGTCATGGCCTGGTCGGACAGGCGGCGTGAGGTAAATACGCCGTCGCCCAACCTGGTCATGTCCTTGAACCGATCGAGAATTTTATACGAGTAGTCGGGTTGGACTTCGGCCAACACCATGTGGATGGAGTTGGTGCCGATATCGAGAACGGCAAGTTTTGGCATTAGACACTCGCGGAGGGGAGGGTATGCCGAATGTTCTTGCCTTCTACCATATAGACGACAAGCTCCGCAATGTTGGTGGCGTGGTCGGCGATCCGTTCGAGCGACTTGGCGACGAAGGTCAGCCGGAGGGCGCGTGTGATCGTCTGAGTGTTTTCCAGCATGAAGGAGAGGAGTTCGCGAAAGAGCTGTTCATTCACATCGTCGACGAAATCGTCGTCCATGCAGACCTTGCGCGCCAAGACCGGATCGGAATTCACGAAGGCATCCAGGCACTCCTTGACCATCCGCATGGTCCAGTTGGCCATGCGCGGAATGTCGATATAGGGTTTCAACTGCGGCTCGACGTTCAATTCGAGCGCACGCCGCGCGATGTTGTCGGCGAGGTCGCCCATCCGCTCCAGTTCCGACGAGATCTTCATGGCCGTAGTGATGAAACGCAGGTCCCGGGCGGTGGGCTGTTGCAGGGCGAGCAATTGGATGCAGAGGTTGTCGATTTTGACATCGAGGGCGTTGACGTCATGATCCTGTTGAATGACGGTGAGCGCGAGATCGGAGTTGCGGTCCACGAGCGCGGTGAGCGCCTGCTGGATCTGCGATTCCACGAGCCCTCCCATGCGGAGCAGCTGGCGCTTCAAATGGGCCAAGTCTTGATCGAAATGTCGTTGCATCCTGCGCCTCCCTCCGGCTCTATCCGAAGCGACCGGTAATGTAGTCTTCGGTCCGCTTATCGCGCGGCGTGGTGAAGATGTGTTTGGTATCCCCGAACTCGACCAGCTCGCCCATCAGGAAAAAGCCGCATTGATCCGAGACGCGCGCGGCCTGCTGCATGTTGTGCGTCACGATCACGACGGTGTAGGTATCCTTCAAGGTATAAATGAGCTCTTCGATCTTGGCGGTCGCAATCGGGTCGAGGGCCGAACAGGGCTCGTCCATCAGGATGACCTCCGGCTGGACCGCGAGGGCGCGCGCGATGCAGAGACGCTGCTGTTGCCCTCCTGACAGTCCCAGGGCGCTCTGTGTCAGCCGGTCCTTGACCTCGTCCCAGAGGCCTGCGCCCTTCAGGCTTTGTTCCACCAGTTCGTCCAGCCGGCGTTTGTCTCGGGTTCCATGCAGACGCGGCCCGTAGGCCACGTTGTCGTAGATGGATTTGGGAAACGGATTGGATTTCTGGAAGACCATGCCCACGCGTTTCCTGAGGTCGGTGACGTCGATGCCCAGGCCGTAGATGTCGACGCCATCCAATTCCACTCGACCGGCGATCCTGGCGCCTTCGACCAGGTCGTTCATTCGGTTCAGGCAGCGGAGCAGAGTAGACTTGCCGCAGCCGGATGGGCCGATGAACGCCGTGACGGAATGGCTGCGGACCGTCAACGAGACGCGAAACAGAGTCTGCCGCTCCCCGTAGAAAAAGTCCAACCCCCGCACCAGGACCTTGGCATCCAGGAGAGAGGCCGGTTGCGGTTCACGGGCCGGTCTGATCTTGGCGGAAGGGGAGGGGAAGGTGGCCGGCGCCGGTATCGCCAGACGTTCAGACTGCATGTCCATGGACACTCCTCTCAAGGGTTACACCGCCGAGGTGGCGTAACGACGGCGCAAACGGTTGCGCAGGCTCACCGCCACCCAATTCAACAACACGACGACCAGGATCAGGATGAGCGTCGTCATGTACACCATCGGTTTGGCCGCCTCTACGTTGGGCGATTGAAACCCGACGTCGTAAATATGAAATCCCAGATGCATGAACTTCCGATCCAGATGGAGGAAGGGAAGATATTGGTCCAGGGGCAAGGCCGGGGCCAGTTTGACCACGCCTGTGAGCATCAAGGGTGCCACCTCGCCAGCCGCGCGGGCCATGGCCAGGATCAGGCCCGTGAGGATGCCGGGCAGGGCGCAGGGGAGGATGACATGCCGGATCGTTTCAAACTTGGTGGCGCCCAGCCCGACCGAGCCTTCACGAAAATCTTTCGGCACCGCGGAGAGGCCTTCCTCCGTCGCCACGATGACCACCGGGACAGTCAGCAGGGCCAACGTCAGCGATGCCCACAGGATGCCGCCGGTGCCATAGGTCGGATTGGGCAAGGCTTCGGGAAAGAACCACTGGTCGATCGTGCCGCCCAATGCGTAGACGAAGAAGGCCAGGCCGAACACGCCGAACACGATCGAGGGGACCCCTGCCAGGTTGTTGACGGCGATGCGCACGAGCCGGACCACCAGACCCTGGGTGGCATACTCGCGCAGATAGACGGCCGCCATGACCCCAAAAGGCATGACCGCCGCCGTCATCACGAACACCATGAGCACGGTCCCGAAAATGGCCGGGAAGATGCCGCCTTCGGTATTGGCCTCGCGCGGCTCGGTCGAAACGAAGTTCCACAGGTTCCGCAGGTAGAAGCCCAGCTTTTCGACAGGGCCCATGGCATTGGGGCGGCTCACGGCTAAGGCCCGATCCAGGGAGATGCGGGTCGTCTTGCCGTTGGCGAGCGTCAGGATCAGCGCTTTCCGTCCCGCTTCGCGATGCCATTGCTCCAGCACAACCGTTTTCTCCTGGTATTCTCGCTCGAGGTCGGACAACCGCTCGGTGATCAGCCGGTCTTCGGCCGCTTCCTCGGGGCTGACCGTCCCATCGGCGAGCAGGGCTTGCCGGGCCAGGCGCGCGGCTTCGATGCGGTGGTTGATCGCGCCGATCTCGTCTCGCTCCAGATGCTCGATCTTCTCACGCAGTTCATTCGCTTCGCCCACGAGTGCCGTGATCTCTTGCCAGGACGCGACGGGCCGTTCCACCTCGCCTTCCACCACGGCGGTGATCCGGCCATAGGCCGGGCCCCATTCACGCCGCTCGATGAAGGCCGCCTCTTTTGGTTGAGTGGTCGAGGCGATGTCGTCGGCATTCACCCAGCGATAGTCGGATCCGAGCACGTCGCGATTGCCGACTCGAAGGCGGAAGCGTAGCTGGCCTTCCGGCCGGTCAGGCGTCACGGTGGAAGGAATGACTTCTTTCCCGACGACCTGTCCCAGCACCAATTCTCCGGTTGTCAGTACATGCTCGGTCAGAGCCGCAGGCCAGAACTGGCCGAGTCCGTTGACCATGATGAGGAGGAGCATTCCGCCGACCATGAGGAGGCTAAGCGCCACACCGGCGGCCGTCATCCAGATGAACGGTTCGCCACTACGCCAGAACGTTGTCAGTCTCACCGGTCCTCACCCATGGCTGTATTTGTTGCGCAATCGCTGTCGAACGACTTCGGCGATCGAGTTGATGACGAAGGTCACGATGAAGAGCAGCAGGGCGGCCAGGAAGAGGACCCGATACAGCGTCCCTCCTTGGGGCGCCTCGGGAATTTCCACAGCAATGTTGGCCGACAGGGTGCGGAAGCCGTTGGCCCAATTCCAATCCAGGATGGGCGTGTTGCCCGTCGCCATGAGCACGATCATCGTCTCGCCGATGGCCCGCCCGAAGCCGATCATGACGGCGGAGAAGATGCCGGGGCTCGCTGAAAGCAGCACCAGATGCCGAACGGTCTGCCATCGGGTTGCGCCCAATGCGAGTGAGCCCGCGATCTGGCTCTTGGGTACATTGGAAAGGGCCTCTTCCGCGATGCTGTAGATGATGGGGACAATGGCGAATCCCATGACGATGCCCACCACCAATGCATTGCGCTGGTCGTACTGAATGCCCAGATGGTCGGTGAGCCACGTTTTGATGTTTCCGTCGAACAACCAGGCCTCGATGAGCGGGTTGGCCCACCAACAGGCCGCGATCCCCAGGGCCAATATCGGGATGAGCAATAAGGCTTCGTACCCGGGACGGAGGCGTTGCCGCACGGAGATGGGCATGAGTTGCCATGCAAAAGCACAGAGGAGCACGAGCAGCGGCAACACCACGGCCATGGCGGCCACGGCTGGCAACTGTCGCTCCAACAGAGGGGCCAACCACAGGCCCGCGAGGAAGCCCAAGACGACGGTCGGTAGGGCTGCCATGACCTCAATGATCGGTTTAATGTTCGCCCTGAGGTCGGGGTGCATGAACTGTGAGGTGCAGATGGCTGCGAAAATGGCGATCGGCACCGCGAGGAACAGGGCATAGATCGTTCCCTTGAGGGTGCCGAATGCAAGCGGCATCAAGCCGAACTTCGGCTCGAAATCATCCGAGCCGGACGACGATTGCCAGACATGGGCGGGGGCATCGTAGCCCTCGTACCACACCTTGCCGAACAATGTGCCGAACGTCACTTCGGGATAGGGATTCCGCACCTGATAGAGGCTCAGCCGTCCGACCGCGTCGAAGACCGCCAGTCCGTCTCCCTTGGGGGCATAGGCCAGGGCGCGAATCGGGGACTCGCCGTTTGCGAGCCGAATGAGTGTCTCGTTCGATGTCGCATGATGGAGAAAGATGTGGCCCGTGGCATCGGCTGTGACGAACCCCTTGACTCGCTGAGAGGGCGCAAAGGCCGTGATCGGGGCGCCGTGCGAGCGGAAGTCATGCATTTGCGTCAGGCGCCAACCAGACGCAGCGTCGCGCACTCGAACCAGGCCCCAGGTCGAGACCGCGCCGTCTCCGGTCATCACGACCAGACTACGATCGCCGTTCAGGAACCCCAGTTCGGTAATTGCGGCTGACGCAGCCGGGACCGCGTCGATGCTCTGACTGTCAGGCTCGCCTGTGTCCAACAGGGTGACGTGCCAAACGACCCCGTCCGATGTGCCCACATACAGATGCTCAAGCGCCGCGTCCAGCGCCAACGCGGTGGCGCGCCCGGAAGGGAGGACGACAGGGGTGATGCGACGCTCTGCGGCAGCCGAGTCGTCAGAGGGCCAGCGCGCGACCAACAATTCCCCCGTCTGCGTGAGGAGCGCCACCACCTGCTCTCGATCATTAAAGCGATAGGTGAGCTCTGTGATGGGCTCCTCTGTCAGGCGAATCGATTGCCCAACTCGGATGGTTGGCCGCTTTCGGCGCTCGCCATGGTCCGTGAAGTCGGTGGTCGTTCCCATTTTCAGCAATAGAACCTCGCCCTCGGCCGTTCCCAATGCATACCGTGGGCTGACTCCGCCGCCGTGGGCCGCTGCAGTGATGTGCCGCCCCTTGAGCATCGCCGGCGATTCCATCGGGATCGGGTTGCCTGAGGCCAGCTCTACGAAATGCACTCCACCTGCCGTGAGGACTTGCGCGATTTCCCGATGCTCGTCCACCACCAGTTGCACAGGGCCTTGCGTCGTGAGAAAGGACGGCAAAGTCAGGCGCTGGGTCAACTTCGCCGTCGGGGTCGTGAAGAGGGGCGTCACTTCGCGGAAGAGAAAAAAGAAGATGCCCAAAATGCTGACGATGGTGGCCAAGCCCCCCGCCGTAATCACGATGGCGGAGGACCGATCGAGCCAAGAACGAATGCGAAACGATCTGGCCATCTCCCCCAACGACTCCTTTTCCCGTTACCGGATTTTCGCCAGCTGCTGCTCGGCCACGCTCCCCTCGACAGGGAAGTACCCATCTCGGAGCACATCGGCTTGGCCTTCCTTGCTGTAGACATAGGTCAAAAACTGCGTGACGATCAGAGGAAGGGGCTTGCCCGGTGCTTGATTCACGTAAATGTAGAGATACCGCCAGAGCGGATAACTCCCGTTTCTCGTGTTGGCCTGGGTCGGCTCCACGAAGGGCTGCCCGGCCTTCGCTGCCAACGGCACCATCCGGACCCCCGACGTGGTGTACCCGATTCCGCTGTACCCGATGCCGTTGCGGTCTTCGCTGATGCCCTGCACGACCGAGGCGGAGCCTGGCTGCTCCTTCACGTGATCCTTGAAGTCTCCATTCTTGAGCGCATGTTCTTTGAAAAACCCATAGGTGCCTGACGCGGAATTTCTGCCGTACAGGCTGATCGGGGCGGTAGCCCAATCACCGTTCAAGCCCATTTCCCCCCAGCGAGTAATGTCGGCCGTGTGGCCTTGCCGCCGGGACTTGGAGAACAACGCATCGACTTCGGGAATCGTGAACCCCTTGATGGGATTGTCCTTGTTGACGAAGAGGGCTAAGGCATCCACCGCCACCGGATAGGCGGTGGGCGGATACCCGAACTTGGATTCAAATGCATCAATCTCGCTGGACTTCATGGTGCGCGACATAGGGCCCAGTTGCGCGGTGCCCTCGATGAGGGCTGGCGGAGCGGTGCTGGAGCCCTTCCCTTCGACCTGGATCTTGACGTTGGGATATTGCTTCCGGAACCCCTCGGCCCAGAGGGTGATCAGATTGTTCAGGGTATCGGAGCCGATGCTGTTGATGGTGCCGGAGACGCCGCTGACCTTTTGATAAGGCCGCAGCGAAGCCTCTTTCCCATCGGATTGGCCGGCGCAAGCCGGCGGAAGGATGATCAGTACATAAAGAGCCAGGATCGTGACCACGCTCATTGTTGTCCGCACACGAACCACAAGATCAGGCATAATGGCGTCCTTTCGTTGCCTCACGGTACTGCGACTGTATTTCGTGAACATGGCACCCGTGTTAAGAGGCGGTTAATTCTAATTAACGCTCCTGTAACATTGCGGCAATTTCCCCGTGACCTCTCGCGCTTAGCTCTGCGCCTGACAGTCTGGATGAGCATGCATGTCTTCTGATGAGAGAGGAGCGTCCATGAAATCCCTGCTGAATCTACTGGCCACGATTGGTTTGGTCGGAACCGCCTTGTGGAGCTTCGCCTCGTTAGCTCAAGCAGGGGAGCGCGGCGGCTTAGAGTCACGTGACGGGCGGCCGCGTCTCGTTGCTCAGGCTGAGCCAACGGGAAGTTCGGATGCCTCCGAGCGGACGTCGACCGTCCTCCCGCCCGGCGGCACCTCCCTGGAAGACCTGCTGCTTCAAAAGGGCTCCATCACGATGGACGAATGGATTCAAATTCGCGCCGAACAGGAATATCGCGGAGCGGAGAACGCCAGGCGCATCGATGCGATCGAGGACTGGAAAACCAGGACCGAACTGTTGCCGATGCTACGGGATAAGGTGAACTTCGGGTTGAATGCATTGCAGTTTCTGTACAGTCACCAGGACGCCCACGTCCCGGAGGGAAAGAGCCAAGACAATTTCTCCATCCGCCGTTCGGAAATTTTATTCTGGGGCCGTATCAGCGACACGCTGCCGCGGTGGCATGCCTTGATGGAGTTTCAAAGCATCAACTTCGGTCGGGAAACGCCGACGGGAGGCAGCGGGGCCGCCACGGGTCAGCCGATCGCCGCGACGTTTTTCCGTGAGTCGTACATCGACTTCCGCCCCGTTCAGTCCTGGGCGCCCTACATGAACTTCATCCGCATGGGTATCTTCCGGATGCCGTTCGGCATCTTCACGGAAACCTCCGGCGGCCTGCGCGACATCATCAGTTCGCCATACTTGACTTCTGTGGGCAGCGGCAACGGCAACCGCACGGGGTCGGCGGGAACGATCGACTTCCTGCAGGAGCGAGATTTCTTCGTCGATGTGCGAGGCAAACTCTTCAACCGACTTGAGTATGTCGCCGGCATCATGAACAACAACAACTTTCACGCGAATGCCACCGGGGCGAACGCCCCCAAGAGTTTCTATACCCGCGTGCGCCTGTTCGGCAGCGACGTGTCCTGGATCAGTTTCACCACCATTCAAGGGGAGTCCAACAACGCCAACACCAACATCAACGGTCGGGGGAAAGGCGCTTTCGATCGATATGGCCTCGATTTCCGGTACACCTCAAAGGTCATCCCGGGCTTCATGGTGCAGGGTGAATGGTGGCAGGGACACGATGGGTCCAACCAAACCACGGTCGGCAGACCCGCCAACGGCGCCTGCCTCGACCAGACCGTCTGCGGCGGCTCCGGTGCGCCGGGCGCCCATCGGCGAACCTGGTACGTCCTCGCGAAGTATCTGATCTCGAGCGGTCCTCTGCAGAACTGGGAGCCGACGGTCATGTACGAGCAGTTCGACCCCAGCACGAGCGTCTCCAACGACCTCTACACCCGCACTATTCTGGGCCTCACCTATTACTTTGAGAATTTCCCGCCGAAGGTGCAGTCCAAGATCCAGTTCAACTACGAGTTCCGGCATCACCAAGGGAACGGCCCCGGGGTGCCTTATGATGCGACCTTCGATGCGTTTGCGCAGAACGCCTTTCTGATTCAGTTCCAAATTCGATTCATGTAGCCCGGCGAAGTGTCCCGATGACTCCGGGTCCGGTTGCAAAGTCACCCTGGAAAGCGTAAGGAGAAACATCATGACTCGCGTGCTAACCACCATGGCTCTCTGTGCCGGGCTCACCCTGGTCGGATGCGGCCACACGCAACTCTTTCCGGTCGATGTGGCGGCCGACACGGACCGGAATTTCGATTTCACGGCTTGGCGGACCATTCCCAATGCCAAGACCGGCCAAAAAGTCGAACTGGGCGGCCGGATCGTCCAGGTGAACAGCACCGCCGACGGGGTGGTCATCATCGTGACGCAGTTGCCTATCGTGCAGCAGCCCGCCTACGGGCCGAAAGACGGCGGACGGCGATCGGGGGAATTTGCGATCCGTTATAACGGGACGCTCAATGCGAAATGGCTGAGGGCCGGGAATCGCCTGATCGTGATCGGGACGACCGAGCAGGCGAGGGTCGTGGTCGTCGACGACGTCCAGCGCAACCTGCCCTCCTTGGCCGGCCGCTGCCTGCATGTGTGGAACACGGGCGGGAAGGAAATTGCCGAATTCCCCTATAACGCGGGCGGCGGCTACGAACCGTTGGAGGAAGAGACGCTCTGCACCGTGCAACCGTGAGCTGGAATGCGCATTCCTGTCCCGATCGGTCAGGAGCCGGAGCAGCCGGTTCCCAGTGGGGCATCGGTCTGCTGCTGCTTCTTCTGATCACGGCAGGTTGTGTCGGTGATGCGACAATGGTGCGCGAAAGCGAACGGGGCGGGCTCGTGTCCTATCACTACGAAACCGATGCGGAGGTCTTAGCGTCTTCGGGACGACGTGACGCCTTTCGTCTCATCGCCGCAAAATGCCCCGGGGGATCTCACATTCTGCGAGAGGGTGAAATTCCCAAGGTGAGTAAAGCCGCCGACCGCGCGTGGCGAGGGCAGATGGGGATGGACCGCCTGTGGGGAGTCCAGTTCGAATGTCGCTAGGAAAGTCGGCTCCGCGACATGCTCGTCGCTTCGCGTCACGGTTCTGGTGGTGCGTGGGGCTCTGTCTGCTGCTGATGACCGGTTGCCAAGCCTTTGGAACGGGACGGCTGGTCTATGATCGAGAAGGGGTTCAGGTCGGGGTCGAACCTGACCCTTCCATCCGGCGATCGTCCCCGCCCGCGTTCAACGCGCACCCTGCCGCGCTGTCGCCACAAGACCTCCTTCCGCTCTTGGCGTCCTTTCGCGTCAGCGGCTGGAGTGGCACGATCGTAGGACTCTTCGACAGCCCGCGTGCCATCCGTCTGTTCGACGACGCCGACCTCCGGCTCGTGGTCACCCCGATTGCCGAAGCCTTACGGCAGGCCACACCGGAGCAGCGGGTCTTCTTCAGGCTGCCGAATCCTGCTTCACCCTATGGCGATGCCACTGCCGGAGCCCTGTTTCTGAGAGGACCGCATGTACATCTCGTGCTCACGGACCACAAGGCCTTCCTGAGGGCGGATACGGCGGGAGGAGAGGAGCGGGATGTCCGAGACACGAAGGGCATGGCACTGGTGGCCTCGGCACCGCATGAGGCCGTCAGGTTGCCGCCCTTGGAGGAGCCTGCGTGGGCGCCCTTTGAAACCGTCCACCTATCCGTCAACAGGCAACCCGCCACGGTGCAAAGCCAGGTCAAGCCGTCCTCACCATCGACGGAGCCCGCCCAGGAGCTGCGGACGCAAATCCGCGAGTTGACCCAGTCGAACCTCGATCTTCGAGATCGGCTGAGTCAGCAGAGCCGAGAGCTTCAAGATCTGAAGGAAGAACTGGCGAGGATTCGGAAGGGCTTGAAGGACCAGGCGCCACGGCCTGCACCCTCCAAGAAATCGACCACCCGCTGATTCTGCGCCTATTGTTTGGTTGGGCCTTCGCTGGAAGGCGGTGACTTCAGCGCCACTGAGAGTTTTTCGACTTGATCCATCGGCAAGGGGTAAAAGCCCGCTCGCACCACGGCTTCCTGTCCCTCACGGCTTTTCACAAACTCCAAGAATTCCTGGATCGCCGGCGGTAAGGCGGCGGCGGGCTCCTTGTCGAAATACAAATAGAGGAGGCGGCGGAGCGGGTAGCTCTGGTCGGCCACGGTAGTCGGTGAGGGCGTCACCAGCGGCATGCCGTCCGCTTCTGCAATCGGCAGGATACGCACGCTGGAGGCCTGGAGTCCAATACCACTGAACCCAATCCCTACCTGGTCGCGGCTGAGTGCCAGGATCACCGACGCGGCGCCTGGTTCTTCGTGGAGACTCGGTTTGAATTCCCCTCCCGCGAGCACGTGCTCCTGGAAGAAGGCCCTGGTTCCGGACTTCCGATCCCGCCCATACAGTTGAATCGGCGCCTTCGCCCATCCGTCGGGCAAGCCTAAATCGCCCCAGAGGGTAATGTCTTTGTAGAACCCACGCTGTCGGGACGTTGAGAAGATTGCATCGACCTGATCCAACGTCAGGCCCTGCAATGGATTGTCCTTGTGGACATAGAGCGCGACCGCGTCCACGGCAATGGGGACACGAAGGGGCTCGTACCCTCGTTGCGCCTCGAACTGCTTCACCTCGGTATCCGTCAATTCCCGCGAACTACTCACCAGCAGCGCCTGTTTCGCGCGTTCCTCCTTCACCACGATGCGTCCTGGTTGAGGCGGCTCGACAAACTCGGCGATGGCCTTCGTCGAACCGCCGGATCGCAGTTCCACAGCCACCTTGGGCTGGCGGCTTTGGAAGTCCGAGACCAATCGCCGCATCAACGCATGCATGGTGTCGGACCCCTGGACACGGAATCCCCCGATGATCTG
>WBZO01001813.1_pt2 | contig 21580 bp, 10 predicted proteins | sample 5204261 | NCBI WGS metagenome assembly WBZO01 (sample SAMN12412400, study PRJNA552823) | activated sludge metagenome | isolation source: activated sludge from anammox sidestream of wastewater treatment plant... | place: USA: North Carolina | collected 2017-09 | reverse complement strand
ACACTCCCCGCCGCACGGCGGCAACGACATACCAGGACACTAGCCACACCCGGGCCGTGGTCGATGGCCGTGATGGTCGTGGTCGCGGTGGGGCTGGGCCTAGCGCTCTGGTTGATCGCGGGGCCGCCGTCGGAGGCCTGGCGTCTCCCGGACTTGGCGACGGTGCGCGCGACGCTGACCGCGTCAGAGATCGCGGATCGCGACCTAATCGCCATGGCGACCGCCCTCGCGTGGCTTGTCCTCGGCTACCTCGCTGTGACGGTCACCCTGCGCTGCACGGCTCTCGCTGCCGACCGGGCGACGCGCGGAGCGCGGTGGGCGCGCGTCGCCCTGCGACTCACCAACCTGATCACCGTGCCGGCAGTCCGGCGGATCGTCGACGGCAGCGTCGCCGGCACGCTGCTGGTGGCGAGCTGGATGCCGGCGACGGCACGGGGGGCGGTGGCGGCGGAACCATTGGTGTCGTTGCCAGTGCCGGCGGTGGCCCAGGCGGGCGGTCCTGCACCGTGGCATGCGGAGCAGGAGCCCGAACGCCCGCAGATCGTCGCGTACACCGTGGCACGCGGAGATGACCTGTGGGGGATCGCACGCCGCATGTATGGCGATGGTTCTCGCTATGTCCACCTCTTCGAGGCAAATCGCGATCGCGTCATGGCGGGCGGCGAGCGGTTCACGGACCCACGGGTGCTCCGCGTGGGCTGGGTGCTGCACGTACCGCTGCCGTCGCCCCGCATCGACGTGGAGGCCGGGGCGCCGACCTATCGAGTGCTCCCGGGTGACCACCTGTGGGGGATCGCCGAGCGCTTCCTCGGCGACGGGTTCCGCTGGCCGGAACTCTGGGAGGCGAACCGCGATCGGGAGATGGCCACGGGCTGGCGCTTCACGAACCCGAACCTGATCTACAGCGGATGGCAGTTAGAGCTGCCGGGGGCCGTCCTCACCACGGTGCCTGACACGGATGCGCAGCTGACGCCGGTCGAGCCGGAGCCGACACCGGCGCGCGGGGTAGAACCGGCCACCGGGGCACTTCCGGAGGCCAGTCCGACGGCCGTGACCGAGGAGGCGGCCGACACCCAGGCGGGATCGGGGATCTCGTGGGACTGGCCGTCCGCACCCCGACCACTCCTCCTCACCGCGGCGGGATTCGCGGTGCTCGGGACGGCTGCGTTGTTCGTCACCCGCGCCCGCCGCGCGGGACTCCTGCACCTGCCGTCGTTGATCCAGCGAGATGCCCGCCGCACGGGTGATGCGGGGCGCGTCGCGCTCGTCAGTCGTGCGGTGGCGACCGCGCTTGCAGCAGCCGGACACGTGGATGCCCGCCTGCTGCTCGTACACGAGACGGAGCGTCACCTCACCTGCACGATCGATTGCCCGTCGGGTGACGCGGCGGCGCTGGTGGAGGCGGGGCCGGATCTCTCCGAGCGTCTGCGCTGCGCGGTTGAAGGCGTACTCGTCGGGGCACACCGCGTCGAACTGGTCCTCACAGGCGCCGGTGAACCGGCGATGCGGCAGGGAAGCGCCGCGGCCACGGAGCTGGCGCTGATGCTTCCCGTCGGAACCGACATGGCGGGCCGGATCGCGTACCTCAACCTGTCCGGCGTGGGCAGCGTGGTCGTGTCGGGCATCGACAGCGAACGCCGCCAGATGTTGCACGCGTGGCTCACGACGCTCGCGACGACTGCCGGTGCGGACGAACTCGCGCTGCGGGCGGACGCGACCGCGGCCGTGCTCATGGGCGATGACGTGTGCCTGCCTCACTTCGGCGGCGCCGAGAGCCCGGACACCGAGTCACTCGTCGACGAACTGGAGGACGTGATCCAGTCACGCGACGGGACGAGCGAACACCGGCCCCTGGTGGCCGTCCTGGACGTGAGCGCGGAGGCGGCACGGCACGACGCCATCGTTCCGTACGCCCCGGAGGCGGGCGTCTACCTCGTGGGCATCGCGACACCGCAGCGTCCTGGGGATCGCAGCGGCGGGGTCTTCGGAGCGACGGTCTCCCTCGGGATGGACGACGGCGACGACAGCGGTATCGATCGGGGCAGCGTGCTCCTGACAGTCGGCGCCGGCGAGCCGCTGCGGCTCGATCCCGTGCTGGTGCGGCGGGATATCTCGCCACGGTGGCGCGAGGCGGGAGTGGGCGGGGAGCGAATCGCGTCGCGGCCGGTCGAGGACGCTTCGGAGGCATCAGACGCGGGCGACGAGGGCAATGCGGCGACCGGAGACTCCGCGGGAGCGTTCGACTGGCATCGTGCGGTATTCGAGCCGCGCCTCGCAGTGAATGGCGCGTCGGATGCACGTGCGAGCGCGATCACGCCGCCTGCTGACGGTGAGATCCCCACCGATCTGACCTTCGTTGGGCCAGCGGACACTGTCACTGGCCGGCAAGAGGTCGAGGTCGAGCCTGGTCCGGTGGGTCAGAAGAGCGAAACGGCAGGATCGGCAGCGGGGACAGGGGAGGAGCGATGGCGCGAGGAATACGAACTGCCTGCGGACCCCGGACCGGCCTCGGCGCCCGAGGCGGCGACCGCGATGGAGGTCGCGGTCCAGGAGCAGGTCGTGACTGACGACCGGCGAGCCGAGCACGACGACCTCTCGGTGCCAGCGGCAGTGCCGACGGCGGCGCTGCCGGCGGGTTCTCGCCGCGATGACCTCGCCGCGATGACCGAAGCGGTGATGACCGCACCAGCGGACGACACGCCCAGTGAGCGCGACTACGGTCAGGCGCCGCCGCAAGCACCTGAGCCTCGCGTGCCGATCGTGCGACAGCAGCCGCTGTTCCTGTCGGAGGCGCGATCCGGTGACGCAGCGGAGGGGGAGGCGAGCGCCGAAGCCCTGATCAGGGTGCAGTGCTTCGGCGACTTCGAGGTGTTCGTGGCAGGTACGCCACTGACCGGGTGGCGGTACGAGAAAGGACGGGAGCTCGTGGCGCTCCTCGTCGTGCACGGGAGCATGCCCGTCCCGCGCACGGTGGTGGCCGAGTCGCTGTGGCCGGACATGCTCTGGGACAGCAGCGTGAGGCACATGATGTCGAATGCCGCGACCACCGTCCGGAAGGCGATCCGTGACGCCGGTGGGAGCGCCGACCTGCAACCGCTGACCCTCGCGCGAGACCGCTACCAGTTCCTGCCCGGCATCCTCCAGTCTGACCTCGACGAATTTGAGGCCGCGTTGCGGCGGGCCGTCGGCCTACCGGCGTCCGACGCACTCGATAAGTACGCGCGTGCAGTGGAGCTCTACCGGGGCGACGTCATGCAGTCGGAGCTGTTCGAGTGGCTCGACCGCTACCGCGTCGAGTATCGGAAGCGCTTCCTGGAGGCGGCACGCACCGCCGCCGGGCTCGCGCTCGAGTTGGGCGACCCTGAGCGCGCGGCGTGGTTTTTCGCCGCCGGGATGCAACGCGCGCCGGCCGACGAGCCTCTTGCGCGCGGATTGATGCGCTGCCGGAGCGCGCTCGGCGACGCCAGCGGCGTCCGCAAGGTCTATCTGGTGCTGACGGAGGCGCTCCAGCGCGAACTCGGGGCGCCGAGCGCGGCCCCGAGCGCCGAGACCCGCGCGCTCCTGGAAGAGCTGACAACGGGGGCAGTCGTTGGCTAGCGTTCTGACGACCGTCCCCGCCGCGGGGACGGCTCGGGGGCGGCTCCCGGACGGGGCGGTGTGGGCGGTCCCCGCCGCCCTCTCGACGGTCGCCGTCCTGGTCGCAGCGACCCTGACCGGGCACCGCGCACCGATCGACATCACAGCGATCACCGCATGCGCCGCCGTGCTGGCGATCCTCGCCGGGATCGACGTGCGTCGGCGAGTGATTCCGAACCGGGTCGTCTATCCCATGCTCGGGATCGTGTGCGCAGTCGCGCTGGTCCGGGCGGAACAGTCGTTCGTCGGGGCGCTGGCTGGGGCGACGTTCGCGGCGACTCCGTTCCTGGTCGCGTTCTTCGTACTCCCGTCACGCATGCTCACCGGAGCGCCGGGTGTCCGTCTGAAGCGCGGCGGGCGTACGAGCGACGTGAAGTGGGCGGGGCTGGTCGGCGCGATCGCGGTGCTGATGGCGGGACTGGCGCAGGCTGAGCAGGCGACGGGCGGTGCGATCGCGGCGGCGATCATCGCGGGTGGTCCGTTTGCTGCATTGTTCCTCGGCGACAGCCGAAGTCGTCGCCAAGACAACCCCGGTGCGGCGGGGGCAACGACCCGAGGGATGGGCGGCGGCGACGTGAAGTTGGCGGCGCTGCTCGGCGGGGTCGCCGGCGTGCCGGGGGTGCTCGCAGCCCTCTCGATAGCAGTATTCGCTGGGGCCTGTGCGGCCGTGACGCTGATGGTGATGCGGCAGGGTGGGGGTGCGATCCCCTACGGGCCGTTCCTGGCCGCCGGCGCTGTGCTCGCGATGATGTGAGCATGCGCTGGAGCGATGGCGGAGAAGTGCTGAGCTTCCGCCTGCTCAGGTTCCCCACTCCGTCTACACCGAGTTCTGAAGACTGATCAACGGGGCGGACTCTAAGCGGCGTTCCTCGCAGCGGAGTCGCTAGACTGCGCCATCCAGGCCGAGGTCGACCGCCCACGCGGAAGGTAGTGACTTCGCCCGCGCGGAACGTACAGCCCGAGGTTTGTGCAGTGATGGGGAAGAACGAACGGTACTTCTCCTGGATCGAAGTCGCTCGTGACGTGGGGCTACGTCGCGGCGCGCCTCTCCCCGTATAGGGCATCCGCCGTCTCAAGCATCAGGCCCGCCAGAACAGCTGAGGCACGAACCATCGACCGGGCAGCCCGCTCACCTGTCGCGGGCAGCCGGTTCCGTCCATGGCCGGTACCCTCGGCATTTCGAAGGGCATTGATATGCCGAGCGACTTTCCAAAGGCCGTCGTAGACCTCGCGGAGGCTCTCCTCAGTTGAGCCGGGTGGTGCCTGCTGTGGGAGGAGACTCAATCGGTCACGAGCGAGGTAGACGAGCTCATCGAAGTCCGCGTTATCCCGAGCCTGTATCCCGGTGAGTTCAAGTACGTAGCGAGATGTCGACTCCAACAGCTCCTTCGCCGTTCCGAGGAGCAGCGGAGCGTCATCTGCCGCACGCTGTGCGCGCTCGATCAGTAGGTTGAGCGCGGGCCGCTGCTGCGAAAATGGGAGGTCACCGATGACCATCGGTGCGAGTCGCCCCGAGCGATCCAGGCTCCAACCGTGCCCGCGAAACGCACGGATAGCATCTTCGACGAGGTCGTCACCGCCGTAGTGCTCCGAGTTCGCATCGAACGCGCCGAACGCACGTAGACGGGCGAGCAACCCCTCGACGAGACGGGTGGCATCTCCCGAACCGCCCTGGGCGACCGCGCTTACCACGCTGCGTACGCGACGACCTTTGCCTACGTTGTCATTCGGAAGGAGGCGCTTGGGATCGTGATCGACGCAACTTGCCGCTGCAAACACCTCGTCAAGTTCCTGATGGGAGGGGCTGTCGTATCGGCGGTCGTACAGCCGGGACAAGACTGCCGCGATCTCCTCTGAGACTGGCTGCGTCATGTTGCCTCCGGTCATGCCTCGGTGCGGTTCCCGGGGACTTGGTAGGCCCGTCAGACGTCATGCTAAGCCCACTGACCCCTCGGGACTGTGAGCTTGACCGCTACTATTCCGAGCGCATGACCACGCAATACCACGCCCGCTACTTCGCGCATGAACTGACGCGACTTCGTCCGCCCGACGGTGCGGATCGACTGTCGATGTCGCTCTTCGACGCGTCCGTGGACCTGAACCCGCACCAGATCGATGCGGCGCTGTTCGCGCTGCGCTCGCCACTGAGCAAGGGTGTCCTGCTCGCCGACGAGGTTGGGCTTGGGAAGACGATCGAGGCGGGCCTGGTGCTCTGCCAACTGTGGGCCGAACGGAAGCGGCGCCTCCTCGTGATCTGCCCGGCGTCGATCCGAAAGCAGTGGGCACTCGAACTCCGCGAGAAGTTCCACCTGCCGACTGTGGTACTGGACCGTCCGGCGTTCCGCGCGGCGATGCGCGAAGGCAATCCGAGTTCGTTCGACACCAACGCCGTCGTGATCGTCTCGATGAACTTCGCGAGCGCGATGCAGGAGGAAGTGCGCGCTGTCGGTTGGGATCTCGTGGTGATCGACGAGGCGCACAAACTGCGGAACGCCTACCGCCCGAGCAACCGCATGGGGCAGCGACTGCGGTGGGCGCTCGACGGGCGGCGGAAGCTGCTGCTGACGGCGACGCCGCTCCAGAACTCGCTACTGGAACTCTATGGCCTCTCGACGCTGATCGATGACCACATCTTCGGCGACCGGACGGCATTCCAAGCGCAGTTTGGCGGTCAGGGCGGCGACCACGCGGAGCTTCGACGACGGCTGGCGACGTTCACGAAGCGGACGCTCCGTAACCAGGTGCTGGAGTACGTCCGCTACACGCAGCGCCGCCCGCTGATGCAGTCGTTCCGGCCGTCCGATGATGAGCAGCGACTTTACGAGGCTGTCTCCGACTTCCTCTCGCGCGAAGGGACGTTCTCGATCCCGGAGCGCCAGCGCACGCTGGTCACGCTCGTCCTACGCAAGCTCCTTGCCTCCTCCTCCACGGCCATTGCGGGCACGCTGGAGACAATGCGGGCACGGTTGGTCGAGCTGCGCGAACTCACCGAGGGCGAACGCCCCGCTGAGGACTCCGAGACGTCGCTCCTCGCCCGCATCGTCGAGGACCAGGAGGTCGAGGACGAGTACCTCGACGAACCACTGGAGGCCGTCGCCGCCACGCCAGCGAACGGCGATCCCGACGCTATCGACGAGGACGGCGTGGTGCCCGCTGACGCTGATGCGCCAGAGGTCGAGGAGCCTGCGATCGACCGGGAGAAGCTCGAAGCCGAGATCGCGGAGCTCGACCGGTACATCGAGTGGGCGGGGAGCATTCGCGAGGACGCGAAGTCGCGGGCGCTGCTCACCGCGCTGGAGACCGGGTTCGAGGACATGGCGAGGACCGGCGCGGCGCGGAAGGCGGTGATCTTCACTGAGTCCCGTCGCACCCAGGAGTACCTCGCGCAGTTCCTCGACCGGAACGGGTACGCGGGAAAGATCGTCACCTTCAGCGGCACGAACTCGGGGCCTGAGGCGAGCCGCATCTACGAGCACTGGCTCGCGGAGAACCGCGAGTCGGGCCGCGCCAGCGGTTCGCGTGACATCGACGTACGAACCGCGCTCATCGAGCACTTCCGCGACCGCGCCGAGGTGATGGTGGCGACGGAGGCAGCCGCCGAGGGCATCAACCTGCAGTTCTGCTCTCTGGTGGTGAACTACGACCTGCCGTGGAACCCGCAGCGCATCGAGCAGCGCATCGGGCGCTGCCATCGGTACGGTCAGCAGCACGACGTGGTGGTGCTCAACTTCCTCAACGAACGGAACGAGGCAGACCGCCGCGTCGTGGAGTTGCTCGGCGAGAAGTTCCGGCTGTTCGATGGGGTGTTCGGCGCGTCGGACGACGTACTCGGGCAGATTGAGAGCGGCGTCGACTTTGAGACGCGCGTCCTCCGCATCTACCAGGAGTGCCGCACGCCCGAGGAGATCGCCGAGGGCTTCCGCCTGCTCCAGGAGGCGATGGACGAGTCGATCCGCGAGCGGATGGATGAGACGCGCCAGGCGCTGCTGGAGCACTTCGACGAGGACGTCCACGAACGGCTGCGCCTGCAGCTCAACGACACGCGTGAGGTACTAGACCGTGTCGGGCGGATGTTCTGGACGCTCTCCCGGTACGTCCTCCGTGACCGCGCGGCGTTCGAGGACAGCGAGGCCACCTTCGTGCTCCGCGATCCGCCCGCCGAGGGCATCCGCGCCGGTATCTACCACCTGATCTCCAAGGCCGTACTTGCCGAGGATCAGCCGGACGTGCCCGCCGAGTTCCTCTACCGGCTGTCGCATCCGCTGGGCGAGTGGTCAGTGGGGACAGCGCGTGGGCTCGATACGCCGGTGGCAGAGGTGGCGTTCGACATCACGAACCACGGGACTCGACTCGCGGACGTTGAGGCGCTCCGAGGGCGTTCCGGTTGGCTGACGCTCCGCCGCTTGAGCGTCGAGGCGTTCGACATCGAAGAGCACCTGCTCTTCTCCGCCCTCACGGACGACGGCACAGCGCTCGACCAGGAGGCGTGCGAGCGCCTGTTCCGCTGCGATGCCACCGTCGAGCTCGCCCCGTCCGAGGGGGCGCCGCCCCGCCTTGCGCAGGATGCCGACCGGCACGTCGCCGCGACGCTGGCTCGGGCGTCCGAGGCGAGTCACAGGCTGTTTCAGGAGGAGCGCGACCGCCTCGACCGGTGGGCGGACGACCTGGAGGCGGGCGCGCAGAAGGCGCTGGACGACGTGAAGGCGCAGATTCGCGCCGTCACGAGGCAGGCCCGGCTCGCCACGACGGTCGAGGAAGAGCTGGCGCTCCAGAGGAAGCGGCGCGACCTGGAGGCTCAGCAGCGCCGGCAGCGGCAGCGCATCTTCGATGTGGAGGATGAGATCCGCGAGCGGCGCGACGGGTTGATCGCTCAGTTGGAGGAACGGATGCGGCAGCGCAGTTCCGTCGAGGAACTGTTCACCGTGAAATGGCGCGTGTTCTAAGTCATGACGGAGTGGCAACCATGCTTGCTGGTTCACGCATGTCATGCCGTGGAGGATCTGGACATGCTCCCTAGCTGGCTGAGTGATGTTGACGTCATCGTTGGACTCACTGCCTCCAGCATCGCACTCGTGGCCTACGTTCTCCTCGATCCGATCGAGCGGCGACGGGAGGCAGTGCGCGAACGCCACAGGAATCTCTCCGAGGTCGTGCGGAGCTATCAGCAGCTTCACCATCGCGCGGTAGGTCACCGCGCAACGCTGGAAGACTTCAGCACGGAACTGATGCGACACCGGTTGCGCCACAATGCGGGGAGTGAAGACGAGCAGGATCGGACGGCAGAAATCGAGCGCGAAGCCGGGAAGTGGGTTGCGGACGCCTCGCTCATAGCAGGCCAGGTGGAGGCACTCACGCTGCGTACGAAAGACTGGCGAACGCAGAACTTCCGGACCATGTGGCGGATCGATCGAGCGGAGCAACTGACCGCGGAAGCACGAGAGCTGGCGGCGCGAGTTCCGTACTTGTTCGACCACGTTGAGCGTCTCGTCGCGGAGCGACGTGCGGAGTTACGCGAGTATCGTGTGCGCGGGGATCGAGCGACTCTGTCACCAGACGGGGACAACTGAGCGGGGCGGCGCATGCCAGCAAGCAACATCGACCGGTTGAGGGAGACCCTGGACGAGCTGTTCATGCTCGACCGGGCGGATCTGGACTTCGGCCTCTACCGGATCATGAACGTGCGGCGCGACGAGGTCCGCCGCTTCCTCGACCACGACCTGCTGCCGAAGGTGCAGACGGCGCTCGGGCAGGCCGCTGAGGGTGAGCGTGCCGCGCTCAAAGAGGAAATCGACCAGCGCTCCCGTGATCTCATCGCGGACGGACAGGACCCGGCGAACTCACGCACGCTCCGAGAGCTCTCCGAGAAGTACGACGCCACCGAGGACACCGCCGCGACCGAAGCGGAGGTCTACGGCCACCTGGTCTCCTTCTTCCGCCGCTACTACAAGGAAGGCGACTTCATCTCCCTGCGCCGATATAAGGAGGGCGTCTACGCCATCCCGTACGAGGGCGAGGAAGTGAAGCTCCACTGGGCGAACGCCGACCAGTACTACATCAAGAGTACCGAACAGTTCCGCGACTACACGTTCCTCGTCTCGCACGAGGATGAGCCGGAGCGTCGCGTCCACTTCAAGCTCGTCGAGGCGGACACGGAGCGGAATAACAACCGCGCCCAGGCCGGGCAGGACCGCCGCTTCGTGTTGGTCGAGAACGACCCGGTCGCCGAGGTCGATGGCGAGCTGGTGGTGCGCTTCGAGTACCGGCCAGCGAACGGGGCGAAGCAGGATGCGCTGAACGCCGAGGCGGAGGCGACGGTCCTCGACCACCCGGCGGCGAAGGCGCGGCGTGCGGCCCTGTCCCGCGACGTGCGCCGGGACGGCGCGAAGGATGCGCTGTCGCTGCTCCGGAAGCACCTCAACACGTACACGGACAAGAACACGTTCGACTACTTCATCCACAAGGATCTGGGCGGGTTCCTGCGACGCGAGCTGGACTTCTACCTGAAGAACGAGGTGCTCCGCCTCGAAGATATCGACACCGAGGGCGCGACATCCGCGACGCTCGATGCAGCGCTGCGAAAGGTGAGGGCGATCCGCGCCGTGGGGCTGCCGATCATCGAGTTCCTCGCCAGCCTGGAGGAGTTCCAGAAGCGGCTCTGGCTGAAGAAGAAGTTCGTGGTGGAGACGCACTGGTGCGTCACCCTCGATCGCGTCCCGCCCGAACTCTACGCCGCGGCGAACGACCGCCAGCGGGAGAAGTGGATCGAGTTGTTCGCGATCAACGAGATCAAGGGCGATGTGGTGACGCCCGGCTACTCGGCCCCGCTGACCGAGGCGTTCCTGAAGGCGAACCAGCACCTCGTCCTCGACACGTCACTCTTCGACCGCGACTTCACGGAACGCCTCCTAGCTGACATCGACGCGCCCGATGGCTTGGACGCTCTAACAGACGGGTTGCTGGTTCACAGCGACAACTTCCAAGCGCTCGAACTCCTTCAGACCCGGTTCGGCGAGCAGGTGCAATGCATCTACATCGATCCGCCCTACAACACGGGCGATGGCGACTTCCCATACAAGGACTCGTATCAGCACTCCTCATGGCTCTCGATGATGCTGGACCGGGCACGAGGAGCACGTCGTCTCCTCACAGAACCGGGGTTCTTCACGGTGAGCGTCGACGAGAACGAATCCGCGCGAATCGACCTGCTCGGCACCGATGTCTTCGGCCCTGGGAACCGTAAGGCCGATTTCATCTGGCACTCGCGGAAGTCGAAGCAGAACGACATCGATGTCTCGCTCTCACACAACCACACATACATGTGGACAACAGCTCCTGGGAAGCGACAACTCCTCGGAGCAGCAGTCGATGCCGCCGACTTCAAAAACCCGGACGACCATCCGCGCGGACCTTGGTCGCCAGTCCCGATCGATGCACCCGGCGTTCGTGAGAACAGCAGCTTCTATCCAATCGAGAATCCGAACACAGGCCAGGAGTACCTCCCGAAGGAAGGTCGCCACTGGAGCCTCCTCCAACATGCGGTGGCGGAGCGGATTGAGCGAGGCGATATCTGGTTTGGTAAGGATGGGAAGGGGCGCCCTCAAGGCCGTCAGTTCTACGAGGACGTCAAGGACAACCGGAAGAGCTTGGGCACGATCTGGAGCGACGTAGGAACCGCGACGGACGGCACAAAGCAACTCGAGCACCTTATGGGGCGCAAGGTCTTCGCGACCGTGAAGCCACTAGGCCTGCTGAAGCGCATCGTCGAGTCGGCTGTTCCCACCCAGGGCGTTGTGCTGGACTACTTCGCTGGATCTGGCACCACCGCTCAGGCAACCATCGATCTGAATCGAGAGGACGGGGGGGAGCGAAGGTACATCCTCATCGAGATGGCCGAGTACTTCGACAGCGTCCTGAAACCGCGCGTGCTCAAGGCCGCCTACAGCAAGGACTGGAAGGACGGGAAGCCAGTCGGCCGAGAGGGCGTGAGCCAGCTCATCAAGGTGATCCGTCTCGAGTCCTACGAGGACACGCTCACCAACCTGCGCGACCCGAAGCTTTCCGACCAGCAGGCCAGCCTGCTCAAGAAGGCCAGCCACGACCTCCGGCAGCAGTACGCCCTTCGGTACTGGATCACCGAGGAGACACGCGGCAGCGCTTCGCTCCTCGACCTCGATCGGTTCGAGGACCCGTGGTCGTACACGCTGGAGGTGGGCCAGGGCAGCGCCGCAGAGACGAAGCCGGTCACGGTCGACCTCGTCGAGACGTTCAACTACCTCCTCGGCCTGCGCGTCCAGCACGTCAGCACACACCGTGATCGGGGCGCGGTTCGTGTGGAGGGCCGAACGCCGCCGTCACCGGGGCACCCCGAGGGCGAGAAGGTGCTGGTCGTCTGGCGGAACACGAAGGTCATGGATGCTGAGGGACTCGATAGGTACCTCGGCCGACTGGATATCAACCCACGCGACCTGGAGTACGACGTCATCTACGTCAACGGCGACAACCACCTCGAAAACTCGCGCCGCGCCGACGAGACGTGGAAGGTGCGCCTCATCGAGGACGAGTTCCACCGCCTGATGTTCGAGACGGCGGAGCAGGAGCGGACGCAGTAGTGCCGCCAAAGAAGGGGGCCAAGGCGAAGAAGCAGCCAGCCAAGCTCAGCCAGCGGCTGGTGCTGAACGGCTGGATGCTCCGCCTCTTCGAGGTCGGCGAGGCCGAGACGCTCCTCGGCGATCTCGCGTCAGCCCTTGACGGGGCCGGGCCGAACGCGGAGTGGGTCGGGCCGGACGGCGTGACGTGGTTCCACCGTCACCTCACATCGCGCATGGAGCGCGCCGCACTGAGCCACGCCGACCTCCTGCGCTACGACGAGAACATCGTGCGCCACTGGCGCGAGATGACCACGCCGCCAGAGCGCCGCAACCTGTCGCTGAAGCACTTCCAGTACGCCGCCCTGCTCTTCGCCGAGATCTACCTCGACCGCTACCTCCGCGACGAGGACGGCCTGCTCGCCGACCTCAACGCCTTCGTCGAGGAGTGGAACGAAAACCGTGAGGAGCAGAACCGGGCCGACCTCTTCGAGCGGGGCGACCTCAACAAGCTCGCGTTCTGGATGGCAACGGGGTCCGGCAAGACGCTGCTGATGCACGTCAACATCAAGCAGTACTTGCACTACCTCGAAGCCGCGGGCAAGCGGCACACCCTCAACCGCATCATCCTGCTCACGCCGAACGACGGCCTCTCTCGCCAGCACCTCGACGAATTCCTCGCCTCGGGCATGGAGGCGGAGTTGTTCTCGAAGGAGGGCCGCACTCTCTTCACTGGTCGCTCCATCGAGATCATCGACATCCACAAGCTCGCCGAGGAATCGAAGGAGAAGACGGTCGCCGTCGATGCCTTCGAGGGCAACAACCTCGTGCTCGTGGACGAGGGCCACCGCGGGGCATCCGCCTCGGAGGCCGGCGTCTGGATGGACCGTCGCCGCCGCCTCTGCGAGGACGGCTTCTCGTTTGAGTACTCGGCCACCTTCGGCCAGGCGATGAAGACGACGGGCAGCCGGACGCTCCTCCAGGAGTACGGCCACGCCATCCTCTTCGACTACTCCTACCGCTACTTCCATGCCGATGGCTTCGGCAAGGAGTTCCAGATCCTCAACCTGAAGGAGGACCAGGACGAGGAACAGCGCCGCCTCTACATGACTGGCGGCCTCCTTGCCTTCCTCCAGCAGTTACGCCTCCATCGCGATCACCGTGCGGAACTGGCGCCCTACCTGCTGGAGAAGCCGCTCTGGGTGTTCGTTGGCTCCCGCGTGACCGCCTCCACCGGCGTGCAGGAGTTGAGCGACATCCAGCAGATCCTCGCGTACCTCGACGATTTCGTACGAGACCGGGCGGCCGTCGTCCGACGCATCGGACTGATCCAGTCGGGCAACCACGCGCTGGTCGACGGTGCAGGCCGCAACATTTTCGCCAACCGCCTTGCGCTGCTCTTCTCCAGCCGGACGGCGGAGCAGATCTACGACGAGGCACTCACGCTCATCTTCAACGCGCCCGCCGGCGGCACGCTCCGTATCGAGCAGTTGCGCGGCGCGGAGGCCGAGGGCGAGATCGCGCTCAGCATCGGCGACCACGACGCCTTCGGCGTCATCAACGTGGGGGACGCCTCGAAGGTCGTGAAGCAGGCAGAGGATCACGGCATCACCGTGGCTGAGACGGGCGACTTCAAGGAGTCGCTGTTCCGCCACATCAACACCGGAGACTCCTCGATCAACGTCCTCATCGGCGCGAAGAAGTTCACCGAGGGCTGGTCGTCCTGGCGCGTCAGCACGATGGGCCTCATGAACGTCGGCAAGTCGGAGGGCTCGGAGATCATCCAGCTCTTCGGGCGCGGGGTGCGTCTGCGCGGCCTCGACTTCTCGCTCAAGCGCTCGACCTTTGTCCGCCGCAACGACGGCGAGAAGCACCCGCCGTACCTCAGACACCTCGAAACGCTGAACGTGTTCGGCATCCAGGCCGACTACATGCAGCAGTTCCGCGAGTTCCTCGAAGAGGAAGGGGTGCCCACCGACGACGACATCGAGGAGATCACGCTCGACGTCATCAACCACCTCGCGAAGGGCGGCAAGTTCGAGCACCTGAAGCTCTGGACGCTCAAGCTGCCCTCGGACATCGACTTCAAGCGCACTGGGCCGAAGCCAATCCTGGAGGTGACGCCGCACGAGCAGATCACGAAGTACCCGATCGCGCTCGACTGGTACCCGCGCATCCAGGCGCGACGCAGTAAGGGGCTCGCATCAGGCGATGGCGACGCCGTCACCAAGACCCCGCGACCACTGACGGCCGATCACCTCGCGTTCTTCGACTTCGACGAGATCTGGTTCGCCCTCCAGCGGTTCAAGGCCGAGAAGTCATGGCACAACCTGGCGATCCCGCGAGGGGTGCCGCGCGCGCTGCTGGAAGTCGGAGGCTGGTACGACCTACTCATCCCCGCGGCAGACCTCGACTTCACGGACTTCGAGCGCGTGCGAGTGTGGCAGGAGATCGCCGTCGCGCTCCTCAAGAAGTACATCGAGCGCTACTACCGCCTCCGCCAGACCGAGTACGAGAAGGACCACCTGCGCTACGAGGAACTGCAGCCGGACGACGGCAACTTCTTCGAGCACTACACATTTCGCGTCCCATCCGGGCAGGAGGACGTCGGCGACGCCCTCGCGACGCTTCATGAGGCCGTCGCCGAGGGAAGCGTGACAGGGCTCACCAAGGGGCCACTGCAGGCGCTGGCGTTCGACCGACATCTCTACGTGCCACTCATCCACCTCACGGGCGAGATCGTCGAAGTCACGCCGGTCGCCCTCAACCGCGGCGAGCGCGACTTCGTCGAGCACCTCGCTGCATTCCTCAAGGACAACGCAGCCGCGCTCGGAGGCCGCGAGGTCTACCTGCTCCGTAACCAGAGCCGCGGCAAGGGCGTCGGCTTCTTCGAGGCAGGCGGCTTCTACCCGGACTTCCTCCTCTGGGTGAAGCAGGACGCCCGCCAGCACATCGCGTTCGTCGATCCCAAAGGCCTACGCAACCTCGACGGCCCCAACGATCCGAAGATCCGCCTCGCTGAAACCATCAAGGAGCACGAGGTGCGGCTCACCGCGCAGAATGCGAATGTCGCGCTCGATGCGTTCCTCATTTCGGAGACGCCGTACCACCAGCTCCAGTGGGCATCCGACTCGATCACCAAGGAAGAACTCGAGTCGGGGCACGTCCTGTTCCCGGACGAGGGTGGCGACATGAAGCACATCGGGCGGATGTTCGAGTTGATGGGGGAAATGGCGGAGACGGGTTAGAGCGGCCTTGGGGGGCGCGAGCTCAACGTCGTTCGCCAAGTGCGGTGAGGTCCTCCTCGGCCGAACTCCTCGGGATGTGGTCAGGCCCCCGTCGACGACTTCTCGTGCGACCTGTCGCCTCGTCGTATCAGGCGAGGCAGGAAGGACCAAACCCGCGTCGGGTGTGCCCGGACCGAGGGTGCGGGATTAGTTACGCACTTCCTGCGACCCGGAACTTCATCCCGTACGTGTCGCTAAGGAATCGCTCGGTGCCACCGAGGAGGGCGAGCATATCGTCACTGACCTTGGCCTTCGACATTCCAGGCTGGACGACCACCACGGTCGCTCGGAGCGTGCGGTAACGAGCCTCACGCACGATTGCTGCAAGCACCTCCGGAGTGCCCTTGATGAGCCCGGAGTGCCCAGCTTGCTGCCGATCCTGCTCCCGCCTGAGTAGTCGCCTCGTCATCAACTCGGGGAACGACTTCGCCCTGTTCATCTTCATGGCTTGGCCGCATACGTCGTACAAGTCATGGATTCGTGCGCCCGGATCGTCTTGTGATGAGTACTTGCAGTGCACAAGAAGCGCCTCCAAGGTCTCATCGACACGCCTGAGCAGGACGACGTCCGCCAGTTCACCAGCGCCGTCATCGTCGATGACTACATCCCATTCGGTCTCGGCGCTAAACACTTCGATCGCTCGGTACTGCACGGTCTGCGGATCTCGCTCCCGGCCTTGCGACTCTTTGCGAATATTCACTTCGGACCAGTCAATGGTCTCGACTGCCTCCGCCGGGAAGAGCCGTCGCTCGCGATCCGGTCGGAGTAGGAATCCTTGTTCGACAAGCGTGATCTCATCTTCGAATGTCACCAGCAGTCCATGGTGCGTGAGGAACGCGGCCAGACTACCGGCTGATGAGGGGGTCACTATCTGCCCGTCATCCCCCTTGGCGAGAATCCGAGGGGGTTCACTTTCGTGGAACTCAAACTCATAGCTGAGTGCCCACTCTGGCGTTACGACATCGAACGACAGCGCTCCATCGGTCGTGTGAGCGCTCAAGCGAAGCTCCGTATCCAAGAGGGAGAAGGGCCGCCCCTTGTACGTGACCTGCCGCCGATCACTCCAAGTCGCGACCAGCTCGTGAGGCCACTCGATTGCCAACGGGACGTAGGGAGGACGTTCCTTCACTGGCTCTGGGAGCAGGAAGCCTCCCATCACGGACTCGAGCGAGACCGCGTCATCTGTTATAGCGGGGCCAACATCCCTCGCCCAACGAACCCACTCATGAATGTCAGCCGCTGCTTCATGGCTCCAGACTCGCCCTTTCCGTGATGCGCCAAAGCTGACCGCACGGCCATTCGTGAAGCCATGGGCGAAGATGTTGGTCTTCATCTTGGTGCCGCCTTCACCCCGCCAAGCGTTGAGGACATCCTGGCCCACGTGCATCGAGAATCGTCGTGTCCGACTGACTGCGTCGAGCAGCCCAACATTGGTCGGGACACGTCTCTGAACCCGTGCGAGGATTCGGTAGACGGTCTCTCCTGCCAGGAGTTCGACCTTGTCCCCCCCGACAGTGACTGCGATTTCCTGATGGAGGGAGTCGTTGTTTGAGCTGTTGATGTACAGGAAGCCGCTCGCCTCATCGACGTGCACCACGTAGAGGTGGTGCACGACCTCGCTAAAGCTTGAGAAGTCCCCCCACCGGACAGGTGTGGTTTCCCTCGATACCCACCATGCGACCTTGTCTTTGTTGTTGATGCCTATCCTCGTCGTGAGCAGGCGTCCATCGAAGAGGTCGTAGACCTTGTCGGGCTCCCACTCCAGTCCCGTACGCGACTGGTACGTCACCGTGCTCATCTTCGGATGGATGCTGCGCATGGCTATCTCGCGGGGGAGCGAACCAAAAGCGAGCTCGAACTCCGATCGTTCCTTTTCGCGTCCGACCTCATGCGCGGTGAGGTCTTGAATTACCTCGTTCCAGTCAGCGTCCTCCCCGTACAGCCTCCGGAGTCGATCATCGATCCCGACCGTCTGGAGAGGCACGAACGCCGAGGCTTCGCCGAGGTTCTCACCTCCGGTACGCGTGAAGCGGCCAATGAACTGAAGCGTCACCGCAAGGCTCTTTTGCGGATCATGGATTGCCGCGATCTTCAATGCGGGTAGGTCGAATCCTTCCCCCAACATGTTCACGCAAACGACTATCCGGCTCTCATGCGAGAGCAGCCGGTCGCGCTGCTTCCTCCGGGACGACTCCGTGAGACCAGTGTCGATGCGAACTGGATTGAGATCTGATGCCATCTCTCGATAGAGCCTGATGACTTCTCTGGCCCGAGGGATCGAGGAGACTCGGGCCATCAGGAGGTGGTCCAGTCCAGCGGCGAGATCGTCTCTGAGCTGCGCGATCGCGGCCGTGGCAACAGCGCGGTCAGGGTCAGCGAGGTCGATGATGGATCGATAGTTGATGCGCGCGAAGTAGCCATTCTTTTGGGCGAGTCGTAGCGGATACGCGTACGCAATGTGCCCTTCGATGTGCTGACCGTCCTCCCGGTAGGGTGTCGCGGTGAATTGCACCACTTCCTTGCCGACGAACAAGGCAGTCACGGACCGCCATGTCCGGGCGGCCACGTGGTGGGCTTCGTCGACGAACAGTTGCTCGCAGAGGCCTGCCAGTCGTGCCTGAACGTCGTCCGTGCAACCAGCGATCGCTTGGGTAGTCGCCACCACGACGTTTGCTTGCGCGACTGCCGCGTCGACCTCTTCTGCGCTCGAGAAGGCGCTCTTCAGCAGCAACACCGTCGGACAGAGGAAGTCCTTTCGCAAGGCGCCAACTGCCGGAAGTACCCCAAGCGTCGCGAACTTGCGAGCGATTTGCGTACGGAGGGCGTCCGAGGGGACGATCACGAGCGTCCGCCTTGGAGCGTGGCAGAAGGCGGCCAGCATCGTCTCCGTCTTACCGGTGGCCGTCGGCATCACGATCGTGATCGGGTCGGTCCTCTCAGTCGAGCGATGCGCGAGGACCGCATGGAGCGCGCCAAGTTGCGGACGCCTCAAACCTGGCGAAGTTGTAGTCTCCTCGGAGAATGTGAACGCGCCTTGTAGCGATGTCACTACTCCCTCGGGCGAGACCGGCGCGTCGCCGTGCGCCCCTTCCCCTTCCCGTAGCCACCAAAGCTCATTCCCGTCAAGCAAACGCTGGCCAATATCGTCCATGTAGTCAACTCAATCGGGGGGAGAACTACTTACTACGAATCGTTTCCCGATTCGTCTCGGATTCTACGAGTCTGGAGAGCCGAGCGTTTAGCCCCTGTGACACCTCACGCCCTGCCCCGCGGAGACGAGCGGAGCAGTTGGGCGCCAAAGAAATCCCGCCGTGTGCGCCGGACTCGCGGTGCTGTGCATCGACGCCTCGACTGATCAACGGGAGGCGACCGTCTTCTAGGTCCGCTGTTTGCTCGGTATCGCCGGGAGGGCGATCTGTGTCTGCGTCCTCGGCCATTACATGTCGCACGGTAATGGGGCCGGGCCGCGCCGACGTGCGCCACTGCCTGCGCGGGTCGGGTGGCCGGACGTGCACCAGGCGCTGCCCCTCGCGCTCGATTGCGGCCTTCCGCCGCTTCACCAACTGGGAGACCTCGTATCTGGTGGGGGTTGGCTTCATCCCAGCGGGTTGCCGAGGAGGTGGACTGGACACCGGTGATGCGCGCCGCTTCGCGCGCGCCTGCCGCGGCTTTTTCCGCTTCGGGCCGTTCCCGAGGAAGTCGGCCCACTCTCGCTGACTCATCGCCTGGATCTCCGGGGAGTGCGTCCGGTGATCATAGCGACGGGGAACCGACGGAAGCGGCATTCGTCACGGGGCCTAGAAAGTGCCGAGCATATTCACGCCCAATCCTGTCCTGGTTCCTGATGCGTCGGCCACCACCTCCGACGCATCGCCCCACATCGTCGCTGAGACGTGCCCCACCGCCGCCTGTAAGCGCCGGTAGTGCGAGAAAGGTATGCGTGGAGCGAAATAAGCGTGTGTGGTGGGAGATAAGCGTCCCCGTGGACTGAAATAAGCGTGGCGTATTGCACGCTGCCCCCGTGACATCGCTGCCGTCGCGCCACCCGGAAGTGGGGCGGACGGCACGATACGAAAGGGGGTGGTCGTGCGAGGGACGCTGCTCGCCGCCGCCGTGGTGTTCGCCTGCTGGGTCGGGATCCCCTCGCCCGCCGCCGCGCAGCAGGCGGCCGACCCGCTCCGTGACCTCGTCTCCGCCGGCGCGCCACTGGTCGCCTCGACGGGGATGCCGTCCGGCGGGTCCCCGGCGACGGCAGCAGCGCTCCCGGCCGCGCCTGGTGCGGTCACGCCTGCAAGCGTCACTGGCACACTCCCCGGCGACATCTCGCCGGTCGACCAGCAGATCCCGCTCCCCGACATCCCCAACCCCCTCGGGCTGCTCGGCAGCCTTGACCCGCGGGACTGGGCGAGCGCCGTGCTCGACACCGTCGTCGAGACGCTCGCGGGCGCGATCCTCGACGCGGTCACCGGCATCGTCGACTGGGCGCTGGGGGTGGGCGACTCCTCCCTCAACATCATCACCCGCACCCCGGCCGCCGGGACGTACGAGAGCACGACCGTCCGCGCACTCTGGGAGCTCAGCCGCGGCGTCGCCAATGCCGCGCTCGCGGTGATCGTGATGTGGGGCGGCTTCAACGTCGTCCTCAAGCAGCACACCCACGCGCCCTACGACGGGATCATGGAGCTGCTCCCGCGCGTGATCCTCGCCGCCCTCGCCGTCAACCTCACCCTCGAGATCGCGACCGTCCTGATCGAGCTCAACAACGCCTTCGCCGGGGCGGTGAGCGAGCAGGGCCTTCCCGGGTATGACCAGGCGCGCACGGAGCAGGCCGGGATGGCGACGGTCATGGTCGCCGTGACCTACGTGATCGTCGCGCTGCTGCTCGCCTTCCAGATGCTGATGCGGCTCGCCCTGATCTGCGTGCTGATCGTGCTGGCGCCGGTGATGGTCGTGACCTGGGTGTTGCCGCAGACGCAGGGCTGGGCGCGCTGGTGGGCCCACCTGCTGCCGATCACGGTCTTCCAGCAGGCGGTGCAGGTGCTGACGCTCCGCCTCGGCGCGGCGCTGATGGTCGAGCTCACGCCCGGCAGCGTCACCGACGGCGTGCTCACGCTCATGCTCGGCATCGCCGTCTGCTACCTCACACTCCGCGTCCCGGCGCTGCTCTCCAGCCAGACACGCTTCGCCGGGCTCGCCTCGGTGGTCTCCCTCGTCGTCCTCAGCCGGTTTGCAGGCGGACTCGGCGGTGGTGGACGCGCCGCCGCCGGCGCGGCGGGAGCAAGGGCATGATCGCGAAGGCTGCGCTCGTCGCCTCCTCCCTCTTCGGGGACCTGGTCCGCGACGGACTGCGCTTCGCCGGCGGAGTGGTCATCGCCCTCCTCGTCCCCGTCATGCTGGTCGTCGTGGTCGTGGCGATGTTCATCGCCGCCCCATTCGCCGCGTTCGGCGGGGGCGAAGGATCCGACCCACCGCCGGTCCCGCTCGACCACCTCGCCGTGATGGTGCAGGAGGGGCACGAGAGCGGCGTCCCCTGGTCGCTCCTCGCCGCGATCGCCTCGGTGGAGTCGGGGTTCGGCGCGAACATGGCGACCTCGTGGGCGGGGGCGATCGGCTACGGGCAGTTCATGCCGCCGAGCTGGGCGGCGTTCGGTCAGGGCGGCGACCCGTACGACTACCGCGACGTGATCCCGGCGATGACTCGGTATCTCCTCGCCGCCGACGTCCAACGCGACGTCCCGGGCGCGGTCTATGCCTACAACCACAGCTGGGAGTACGTCGCGCTCGTGCTCGGGCGTATGGCCTACTACCAGGCCGCGTTCGGCGAGCTCGCCGCGGAGCTCAGCGTCCCGTCGCCGGCGCCGTCTCCCGCTCCGGCGGTGCCCTCGTGACCGGCGGGCGCGCGGCCGGCTACGCGTTGCTCGGGTGCGGCGGGCTGCTGCTGGTGCTCGCCGTGCTGAGCGGCTGGAGCGGCGCGCAGCGCATCGGCAACCGCGAGCACGACACGCGCGCGGTCGAGGCCGCTGCCACGGCCTTCGTGACCGCCTACGGCAGCTTCGACCACCGCGAGCCCGG
>WBZO01002835.1_pt1 | contig 21582 bp, 18 predicted proteins | sample 5204261 | NCBI WGS metagenome assembly WBZO01 (sample SAMN12412400, study PRJNA552823) | activated sludge metagenome | isolation source: activated sludge from anammox sidestream of wastewater treatment plant... | place: USA: North Carolina | collected 2017-09 | reverse complement strand
GGCCAACGCGGCGTCCGTCGTCTGCTCGGCCAGCGCCTGCGCCCAGTACAGGGCAACGTAGAAATGGCTGCCGCGGTTGTCGATGGTGCCCAGCTTGCGACCCGGCGAGCGGTCGTTGTCGAGGAATTTCGCGTTGGCCGCGTCCAGCGCGTCGGCCAGCACCTGCGCGGCCTTGTTGCCGCTGGCGTTGGCCAGGTGCTCGAACGAAGCGGCCAGCGCCAGGAATTCACCCAGCGAATCCCAGCGCAGGTAGTCCTCTTCCATGAACTGCTGCACGTGCTTGGGCGCGCTGCCGCCGGCGCCGGTTTCGAACAGGCCGCCGCCGTTCATCAGCGGCACGATCGACAACATCTTGGCGCTGGTGCCCAGCTCCATGATCGGGAACAGGTCGGTCAGGTAGTCGCGCAGCACGTTGCCGGTGGCACTGATGGTGTCTTCGCCGCGGCGGATGCGCGCCAGCGAATGGCGCATCGCCTCCACCGGCGACAGGATGCGGATGTCCAGGCCAGCGGTGTCGTGGTCCTTGAGGTAGCGCTCGACCAGCGCGATCAGGGTGCGGTCGTGGGCGCGCTGCGGATCCAGCCAGAACACCACCGGGGTATTGGACAGCCGCGCGCGGCTGACTGCCAGCTTGACCCAGTCACGGATCGGCGCGTCCTTGGTCTGGCACATGCGCCAGATGTCGCCGGCCTGTACCGCGTGTTCCATGACCACCGTGCCGGCGTCGTCGAGCACCCGCACCACGCCGTTGCCGCTGATCTTGAAGGTCTTGTCGTGGCTGCCGTATTCCTCGGCCGCCTGTGCCATCAGGCCGACGTTGGGCACGCTGCCCATGGTCGCTGGATCGAACGCGCCGTTGGCCTTGCAGTCCTCGATCACCACCTGGTAGATGCCGGCGTAGTTGCGGTCCGGAATCACCGCCTTGGTGTCCTGCAGTTCGCCCTTGGCGTTCCACATCCGGCCGCTGTCGCGGATCATTGCCGGCATCGAGGCATCGACGATCACGTCGGACGGCACGTGCAGATTGGTGATGCCCTTGTCGGAGTTGACCATCGCCACGCCCGGGCGCTGTGTGTACAGCGCGGCGATGTCGGCCTCGATCTGCGCGCGCAGGCCGGCGTCGAGCTGCGGCAGGCGCGCATACAGGTCACCGATGCCGTTGTTCGGATCGAAACCGATCTCGGCCAGCGCCGCCGCGTGCTTTTCCAGCACCGGCGCGTAGAAGCGGCTGACCACGATGCCAAACATGATCGGGTCGGACACCTTCATCATGGTTGCCTTCAGGTGCAGCGAGAACAGCACCCCGCGCGCCTTGGCATCGGCGATCTGCGCGTCGACGAAATTGGCCAGCGCGGCTGCGCTCAGCGTGGTGGCGTCGATCACTTCCCCTGCCAGCAGCTTGACCGGCGCACGCAGCGGAACGCTGCTGCCGCTGCCATCCACGAATTCGATGCGCACGCTGCCGGCGGCCGGCGCGGTGTACGACTGCTCGCTACCGTAGAAATCACCCGATTCCATGTGCGCAACATGTGACTGCGAGCTCGCTTCCCACTTGCCCATCCGGTGTGGATGCTTCCTGGCGTAGGCCTTGACCGCCTTTGGCGCGCGGCGGTCGGAATTGCCTTCGCGCAGCACCGGATTCACCGCGCTGCCCTTGACCTTGTCGTAGCGCGCCTTGACGTCTTTCTCGGTTTCGCCCTGCGGCGCGTCCGGGTAATCCGGCAATGGATAGCCCTTGTCCTGCAGCTCCTTGATCGCGGCCTTGAGCTGCGGGATCGAGGCGGAAATGTTGGGCAGCTTGATGATGTTGGCCTGCGGCGTCTTCGCCAGCTCGCCCAGCTCGCGCAGGTCATCGCTCACCGCCTTGTCGCCCAGCTGCTGCGGGAACTGCGCCAGGATCCGCGCCGCCAGGGAGATATCGCGGGTCTGCACTTCCACGCCCGCCGTTCTGGCAAATGCCTGCACGATCGGCAGGAACGAGGCGGTGGCAAGAAACGGCGCTTCATCGGTGAGCGTGTAGAGGATCTTGGGAGCGTCGGACATGGCTGGAATCGTCTGAGGGAGAAAGGGGCCGCAGCACTTGCGGGCAAGACTTCAATTGTAGCCGCGGCCTGCGCCTGCGTCGCCGTCAGCCCCGATCGCCGGGCATGCCGCCTGCGCTGCGCCGGATTCACCGACAGGCACGTCGCCCGCACTTGCCCGCCATGGCTGCTGCCTTGCAACAACCTGCCGTGAGACAAGCGAGTACGCTGTCGGCAAGTTAGGCCACGGCCTGTTTGAAGGGGGCCACATGCGAGTAGGTATCGTCGTCGATTCAGCCTGCGATCTGCCGTTCGAATTCTTCCAGCACAACCAGATTCCGGTGCTGCCGATCCGTGTTCATCTGGACGGCCAGACCCTGCTCGATGACCGCAATCCCGAGGTGATGCAGCAATATCTGGATCCAACCTTGGCGACCGCGGTCACGCCGCAGAAACCGAGCCCTGCACCCCCGAGGAGATCAGCGCACTGTTCCTGGAGCGCCTGGTTGTCGATTACGACAGCGTCGTGTGCCTGACCATCACCGCCACGCGCAGCCCGATCCACGCCAATGTCAGCAAGGCGAGTTTCTCGATCCTCACCCGCTATCGACCGATCCGGCAGGCGGCGGGAGTGACCGGGCCGTTCCTGATGCGCGTCATCGATACCGAGAACCTGTTTGCCGCACAAGGCGTGACGGTGGTGGAGGCGGTACGCCTGCGTGAAAGCGGAAACAATCCCGGCGAAATGCGCGAGCGTCTGGAATTCATTGCGCACAACACCTATGGCTACATGCTCACGCGCGATCTCTACTACATGCGCGCCCGTGCGCAGAAGAAGGGAGATCGCAGCGTGGGCTGGTTCAGTGCGGCACTCGGTACCGCGCTCGACATCAAGCCACTGCTGCGCTGCCATCGTGGCGAGACCGGCCCGGCCGCCAAGGTGCGTGGCTTCGAACATGGCGTGCAAGCGATGTTCGAGCATACCGTGCAGCGCATTCGCGCCGGCCTGCTCACACCGACGGTCTGCGTCAGCTACGGCGGAAACCTTGCCGAACTGGAACAACTGCCGGGCTATTCGGCTCTGCGCAACGCCTGCGATGAGCATGGCGTCGAGCTGTTTCAGGCTCCGATGAGCCTGACCGGCATGATCAATGTCGGCATCGGCGCCGTCACCGTGGGCTTTGCTGCAGAAGAATACGAATTTGCATTCTGACCGGCGCACGGCCATCAATCGGAACGCATGCGCTGCACATCCTGCGATTTCGTACCTGCGACCGGATGGATCCGCGCATGGGGCGTCTTCAGCGGATCAGGTTTCACCTGCATGAAAAAGGGCGCGGATTCCTCCGCGCCCTGATTCTTCGCTGTGGATCGATCGGCCTTACTTGACCGAGAAATCCTTGCTTGCCACGACCTTGCCATCGAGCGTGATCTCGACCTTGTATTCGCCCACCGGCCAGCCATCGGGCTTGCTGATGTGGAAGGTCGTCACCGCCGGGCCATTCGGCGCGATGGTCTGGCTCGATTCGTTGACCGTCTGCCCGTCCTGGAAGCTCCACTTGGCATGCAGCACGGCGTTGGCGGCGCTGCCGGTGGTCGACACCGCGGCATAGATGGTGTCTTTGGCCGCGAACGTGGTGGCCGGCGTGGTGACTTTCTGGCCGGCATCGACGGCGTTGCCCAGATCGACCGACGCCACAGCCACCGGCGCGGGAGCAGGCGCGGGGGCGGGAGCCGGTGCCGGGGCCGGGGCCGGGGCGGGCGCCGGAGCCGGGGCAGGCGCTTCCTTCTTGCCGCAAGCCGACAAGGCGAACGCCGCGGTCATTGCGGCAACGAGCGTGAACGAGGTGCGTTGAAGCGTCATGGTGAATGTCTCCGGGTTCATTTCGTGGATGCGGCGGGAATCTTCAGCACCTGACCGGGCTTGATCCGGTCGGGATCGGACAACTGATCACGGTTGGCCTGGAAAATCTCGTTCCAGCGATTGGCGTTGCCGTAGAAATGCTTGGCGATCTTCGACAGCGAATCGCCCTTGACGACGGTATAGCTCTGCTCGGCCGGCGGTGGTGCGGCGGCGGTGCTGGCAACCCCCGCCTGGACGTTGCTGAAATCCGCCTTCGGCGCTGGCGCCGGTGCGCTCGATGCGCTGCCGCTCTGCACATTGGAAAAATCCGGCTTTTTCGGCTCGTTGGCCATCCAGCACTCTCCTCATCGTTGCGGGAGCCGTACATTAGACGCGTTTGCGCTTAACACACAATGAGTCCGCGCGGTCCGCGATCGTTACAAATCGCATCGCCCGCCTACTGGCGCACGTCGCGCCGGTTGTCCGGCTGTCCGGCATGACTGCTGCGCCAGGGATTGATGTCGAGTCCGCCACGCCGCGTGTAGCGCGCATATACCGACAGCCTGCATGGCGAACAGCGACGCCAGAGGTCGATGTAAATGCGTTCCACGCATTGCTCATGAAAGCCGGCATGGGTGCGGAACGAAACCAGATAGCGCAGCAATCCGGCATGCTCGATCGGCTTGCCGGTATAGCCGATCTGCACGCTGGCCCAGTCGGGCTGGCCAGTCACCGGGCAGTTGGACTTGAGCAGATGCGAGACCAGCGTCTCCTCGACCTGTCCATCGCCGCACCGCAGATGCTCCGCTTGCGGTGGGCCGTAGTCGTCGCACTCGATGTCGAGCGTATCGATGCACTGGCCAGCGAGCGAGTGAATGCCCTGGGTGGCGGCGGCAGTCGCTGCCGGCACCAGTGTTGCCGTGACCGGCGCCGCGACGGCCGCCGACAGATCGCGTTCAAGGATCGTCTGCAAGGCCTGGATGCTGCCGATGCGCTCCTGATTGAAGCCATTGAGATACAGCTTGAACGATTTCGACTCGACCAGATACGGCGAATGCGCCGGCAGGCGGAATTCTCCCAGCGCCACCTGCGGCTTGCCCCGCGCATCGAGCCAGGAGATTTCGTAGGCATTCCAGACATCCACGCCGAGAAATGGCAGAGCGTCGCCATCGATGCCCAGTTCCGCACGACCCGCCGCACGCGCGATCGGATACAGCAGGCCGGCATCGTAATGCTGCGGATATTCGCTGCGTGCACCCAGCGGACTGTGTTCCAGCGGATTCATGCGTGCATCCTGTGTGCTGTCGAGTGGCATCGCAATGCCTGGCTTGCAGGCCAACTTTTCATGGCGCGTGCTCGCGGGCCAGATAGTCCTCGCTCTGCATTTCGATCAGACGCGATTCGGTGCGCGCAAATTCGGCGCGCAAGCGCTCGCCATCGTAGAGCTCGACGATCGGCAGCGCCGCCGACAGCACCAGGTTGACTCCGCGATCATAGACTTCGTCGACGAATTCGATGAACCGTCGCGCCGCATCCTCGGTCTGCGGAGTGAATTGCGGCACGTTGGACACGAAAATCGTGTGATAGGCCTTGGCCAGCTCAATGTAGTCGGCCACGCCCCGCGGCCCTTCGCACAAGGCATCGAAGGCAAACCAGACCACGCCAGCGCTTTCCGCATGCGCGGCGATCGGCCGATCGTTGATAATCAGTTCGACGTCGCGGCGCACCGCGCCATGCGCCATGCGCGCAAAGGTTGCGGTCAGTGCTTGCTCCGCCGCTGCATCGGGTGGCGTGTAGTACACCGGCGCCTGCTTGAGCGTGCGCAGCCGCCAGTCGGTGGGTGAAACCAGCTCGACGACCTGGCAATGCTGTTCCAGCAAGGCAATCGCCGGCAGAAACCGCTCCCGCTGCAGACCGTTGCGATACAGCTCCTGTGGCGGCGTGTTCGACGTCGTCACCAGCACCACGCCCCGTTCGAACAGGGCACGCAGCAGGTTGCCGAGGATCATCGCATCGCCGATGTCGCCAACCACGAATTCATCGAGTACGAGTACCCGCAGTTGGGCGGCCAGATCGGCGGCGATCGCGCTCAGCGGATCGCTTTGTCCCTGGTGTGCACGCAAGCGGGCATGCACGTCCTGCATGAAGCGATGGAAATGCACGCGCCGCTTGCGGGGTGTGGCCAGCGTGTCGCAGAACAGTTCGGTCAGGAAGGTCTTGCCACGACCCACGCGACCCCACAGATACACGCCTCGCGGGGCTGCCGCCGTCCGTCCGCGCCAGCGCGCCCACAGCGAAGGGGCTGGCTGGTTGGCCAACGCGTGCCAGAGTCGATCCAGGGCCGGGAGTACCGCCCTTTGTGCGGGGTCGTCCTGCCAATCCCGTGCGGCGACACCCGCCGCATAGCGTTGGCTCGGTGCCATCACGCCTTCGCTGCCGCTCATGCCGGCGGCGGCAGATGCGCGGCCAGCGCGTTGCGCAGCGCACCACGCAGATCGACGAGGCGGCGATGAAAGAAGTGCCCCGTTTCCGGCATCGCAATCACGTTGACCGCCGGCTTGAGGGCACGCGCCCAGGCCAGTACCGCCGGTGCGTCGACCACTTCGTCCTCTTCGCCCTGCACGATCAACCACGGACAGGCGGGAGCGGCCAGCTGGGCGAAATCCCAGCGTCCGACCGGCGGCGCGATGAGCACCAGCTGGGCGGGCTGGATGCGTGGAGCGGCGCGCAGGGTCACATAGCTGCCGAACGAGAACCCGGCCAGCCACAACGCGTCACCCGGTCGCTGTTCGCGCAGCCAGGCGGCAATGGCGACCAGGTCATCGGTTTCGCCAATGCCATTGTCATGCACGCCCTGGCTGTCGCCGACTCCGCGGAAATTGAAGCGCACGGTGGCCAGGCCCAGTTCGAGCAGGGCCCGCTCAGTCATCGTCACCACCTTGTTGTGCATGGTGCCGCCTTGCAGCGGGTGAGGATGGGCGATGATGGCCGCGCCGCGCCGCGCCTGCCCGGCTGCCGGCAGCGTGCAGGCCAGTTCGAGCAGGCCGACCGGGCCAGGCAGGAGCACACGGCCCGTGGCGAAGGCCGGGGATGAATCGGCGGAAGTCATGCTCGCAATGATAGCGTGCTGCGCTGCCCGACCCGAGGCCGGGCCGGCAGCGGGCACAAAAAACGCCGCACAAGGCGGCGTTTTTCGGCGCGTGATCCGTCGATTATTTCGACTGACCGACCATCCATTCGACGGTCGCCTTCATCTGCGCCTCGCTCAGCGCCGGGTTGCCGCCCTTGGGCGGCATCGTGCCGGTCTTGCCGGTGTAACCATCGATGGCGTGCTTGAGCAGGGTATCCATGCCTTCAGCGATGCGCGGCGCCCATTCGGCCTTGTCACCCACCTTGGGTGCACCGGCAACGCCGGTTTCGTGGCAGCTGTGGCAAAGGTTGCCGAAGATCGTCTTGCCGTCGGTGGTGCCACCATAGGCCACCTGCGAAGCGGCGGCCTTGGCGGCGGCGTCGGCCGCTGCCTGCATGGCGGCGCGGCCGGTATCGCCGGCATAGACGCCCCCTACCGGAGCCAGGCGCTCGGCGATGACCTTGTCGGCATCGGGGCTCGGCGCCGAGGGATGCTTGCCGTAGATGTACGCAGCCAGCGCAATGAGCGAGATCGCCACGCACATGAGGAAGGCGATCAACTGCGCAAAACGCTTGAGGAACACCGCGTCGGTCTTGGATACGGGATTGGACACGAAACCCCCTCGCTGGAAACCGCGCCGGAGTCGTCTCCGCGCGCAAACATCCGCCGATTATAGCCATGCCGGATCGGTCACGAAAAGCGCGCGCAGGGAAAGCCGGACGCAACCGGCCCCCGGCGATTGGCTTGTGCCCCCGTTCGTCCGACATGCGGGAAGTCGATCGAATGGCGCGCTCGAGAGGATTCGAACCTCCGACCACCGCCTTCGGAGGGCGGTACTCTATCCAGCTGAGCTACGAGCGCGCAGGGGAGCCATTGTCGCACGAACCGGTGCCGAGGCGACGACCGGCGCCTCGGCACAACCGGTCGATTTTCGCACGAACCGCGGCGCCTCGTCAGGCGCCTTCGGCGAGCTTGCTGTGGCGTATGCCGTAGCCGAAGTAGACGAGCAGGCCCAAGCTGACCCAGATCACGAACACCATCCAGGTGAGCAGGGCCAGTTCACTCAGCAGCCAGATCGAAAACCCGATGCCGAGCAGCGGAATGAACGGCACCCACGGCGTGCGGAACGCGCGCGGCAAATCGGGCTTGCGCAGGCGCAGCAGGATCACCGAGCTGCAGATCACGATGAAGGCCGACAGCACGCCGATGTTGACGAGCTTGGCGACTTCGGTCAACGGGAATAGCCCGGCCACCAGCGCAGTGAACACGCCCAGCGCCAGCGTCGGACGATGCGGCGTGCCATACACCGGATGCGCCTTGGCAAACCAGGCCGGCAGCAGTCCATCGCGCGACAGCGCATACCAGATCCGCGCGGCGCCGAGCATGAAGGCGAACAGCACGCTGATCAATCCGAATACCGCCGATGCCGAAATCGTGGCTGCGATCCACTTCAGGCCCAGCCCTTCGAAGGCATCGGAAACCGGCGCCTCGGTGTTGAGCGTGGGATACGGCGCCATGCCGGTGAGCACCAGCGACACCGCCAGATACATCGTCATCGAAATGGCCAGCGAGAGCAGCACCGCGCGCGGCAAGTCGCGCTGCGGATTCTTCGATTCCTCGGCCGCCGTGGTCAACGTGTCGTAGCCGAATACCGCAAAGAACACCACCGCCGCCGCCGTCGTGATGCCCTGATAGCCGAAATGGCCGACGCCATCGGCGCCAATCACGCGTTCGGGGATGAACGGATGCCAGTTCGCGGGATTGATGTAGAACACGCCAACCCCGATCACCAACGCCACCGCCGCCACCTTGACCGCCACCACGAAGGTGTTGAAGCGCGCACCGAACTCCGTCCGGAACGTCAGCAAGGCTGCCACTGCCAGCGTGACCGCGGCTGCGATCACATTGAACACGCGTCCTTCGCCGGTGCCGATGGCGCCTTGTGCCCAGGTCGGCAGCACCACGCCGACATCGCGCAGGAAATCCTGCACATAGCCCGACCAGCCGATTGCGACCACCGCCACGATGAGGGCGTATTCGAGCAGCAGATCCCAGCCGATGAGCCAGGCGATCAACTCACCCAGCGTGGCGTAACTGTAGGTGTAGGCGCTGCCGGTCACCGGAATCAGCCCTGCGAATTCGGCATAGCACAATGCCGCCGCCGCGCTGGCGATGCCGGCGATGATGAAGGACAGCGCGACCGCCGGGCCGGCATTGAGTGCCGCCTGCTGCCCTGCCAGCACGAACACGCCAACGCCGATGATGCCGCCGATACCGATGGCGGTGAGCTGCCACACCCCGAGCACACGACGAAAATCCCGCCGCGATCCCACTTCGGCCTGCAACTGCTCGACCGACTTGTGCCGCAGCATGCGTGTGATGAGGCTCATGGCAAACGCTCCCCGGATGGAAGCGCCGATCATAGCCTTTGTCCCGTCCGCAACGCTGCGGTTTTCCCGCCGTTCAAGCCACGACTTTCGTCACTTGCCGATGCAGAAACTCGAAAATATTTCGCCGAGCAGATCGTCGGTGGTGAACTCGCCGGTGATTTCGCCCACCGCCTGCTGTGCCTGGCGCAATTCTTCGGCCGCCAGTTCGGGTTGATGGGTTTGCAGGGCAGCCAGGGCCGCTTCGATGGCTGCACCGGCACGCTGCAATGCGGCGACGTGCCGGGCACGCGCACTGAACGCGCCTTCGCCGGCCTCATCGTGACCCGCCTGCCGACGCAGCTCGGCGATCAGTTCGTCCAATCCCGTGCCCTGTCGCACCGACAGCCAGATGTGATGCACACCTGCGTGCGTTGCGGTTCGCGCGACGGGTTCGTCGGTCAGATCGATCTTGTTGTGCACGACGATGCGCGCACTGTCCGGCGGCAAATGCGTGGCCAGCGCGGCCTCTCCATCATCGTCGGGGGCAACCACCACGATCGCCAGATCCGCATGCTGCAGTTCGGCTTGCGCCCGCCGCACGCCTTCGCGCTCGACGGCATCGTCGGTCTCGCGCAGGCCTGCGGTATCGGCCAGGGTGAGCGTGATGCCGTCGAGCTCGATCGTTTCGCGCAGCACGTCGCGCGTGGTGCCGGCTATGTCGGTGACGATGGCGCGCTCCGTGGCGGCCAGCGCATTGAGCAGGCTCGACTTGCCGGCATTGGGCCGGCCGACGATGGCGACATGCAAACCATCGGTCAGACGCACGCCGCGCCGCGCCGCGGCGAGCAGTTCGATCAGCATGGCCTGCGTGGTGCCGATTTCGGCAAGCAGGGCGGGATCGGCGAGAAACTCGATTTCCTCGTCGGGAAAGTCGATGGCCGCTTCGATCCACATGCGCACCCGGATCAGCTGTGCGGTCAGCGCCTGCGCACGCCGCGAGAATTCGCCTTCAAGGCTGCGCTGCGCCGCCCGCGCAGCGGCACCCGAACTGCTGGCCACCAGATCGGCGACGGCCTCGGCCTGGGCCAGATCGAGCTTGCCGTTGAGAAACGCACGTTCGGAAAATTCGCCGGGCCGTGCATGCCGCGCGCCAAGCTCGACGCTGCGCGCGAGCAGCGCATGCAACAGCAGTGGGTTGCCGTGCGCCTGCAGTTCGACCACGTCCTCGCCGGTGTATGAGCGTGGCTGGGCAAAGGCGATGAGTACGCCGTGGTCGATGACTTCTCCGGCAGCATCCCGGAACGCCGCAAAGTGCGCATGCCGGTTGCGTGGCACACGCCCGATCATGCCTTGCGCGATGTGCAGCGCCTTTGGACCAGAGATGCGCACGATACCGACGCCGGCACGCCCCGGCGCGGTGGCGATCGCCGCGATCGTGTCGGTCGCGGCGTTCATGGGCTCACGCCGGCGCCTTGTGTTCGCCCGCCTCGATGCGTCGCGTGATGATCCATTGCTGCAGCAGGCCCAGACCGCCATTGACGACGTAGTAAAGCACGAGACCGGCAGGGAAGAAGGCGAACAGCACCGAAAACACCACCGGCATGGCCTTCATCATCTTGGCCTGCATCGGATCCATGCCAGCGGTCGGCGTCAGATGCTGGGTGACGATCATGACCACGGCATTGAGCACCGGCAGGACGAAGTACGGATCGGGCGCCGTCAGGTTGTGGATCCAGCCGAGAAACGGCGCCTGGCGCAGTTCGACACTTTCCAGCAACACCCAGTACAGCGCGAAGAACACCGGAATCTGGATCAACATGGGCAGGCATCCGGCCAGCGGATTGACCTTTTCCTTCTGGAACAGCTCCATTTGCGCGGCGGCGAATTTCTGCCGGTCGTCACCGTAGCGTTCCTTGAGGGCGGCCAGCCGCGGCTGCAGCTTGCGCATCTTGGCGCCGGAACGGAACTGCGCCTCGCTGAGCTTGAAGAACAAGGCCTTGATCAGCAGCACCAGCAGAATGATCGCCACGCCCCAGTTGCCGGACAGCTTGTGGAACTGGGTGAGCAGCCAGTGCAGCGGCTCGGCGATCACGGTGAACATGCCGTAGTCGACCGTCAGCGCCAGCCCCGGCGCGATCTGGTTGAGCGTGCTGGGCAGCTTGGGGCCGACATACAGCAGGGCGCTCTCGGTCTTGGTTTCGCCCGGAGCGACGCTGATCGACGGCGAGGTCGCACGGATCAGGTAGCGCGCCCCCTGCGCATTGTCGACTTCGCTCGTGGTGTAGGTATCGCTCTGCTGTGCAGGTGGGATCCACGCCGCAAAGAAATAATGCTGCAGCATCGCCGCCCAGCCGCCGGCGAAGCTCTTGTTGAGCGGTTCGGTCTTGAAATGTTCGTACTTGATCTTCTCGAACTTGTCGGCCGGGCTGTAGATCGCGCCACCGGCGAAACTGTAGCGCTCGATGTTGCTGTAGCCCTTGATGCCCGAGGTGTCGATGTGCGGCGGCACCCGCTGCAGCTGGCGGTAGGCGTTGCCCACCCACGTGCTGCCGGTACCGTTGTGGATTTCCTGCCGCTGGTTGATGACGTAGCTGCCGCGCTTGAAGGTGAACACCTTGCGCACCGCCATGCCGCTGGCATCCGTCCAGGTCAGCGGCACTTCGAGCGTATCGCCGGCATCCAGCGCAAAGCTGGTCTTGTCGGCGTGGAACAGCGCGGTGTGGTTAGGAGCGGGCAGCGGGTTGCCCTGTGCGCTGACCAGGCCGCTCTGCGCAACGAAGAACGTCTTGCCGTCAGGATTGAGCAGGCGTACCGGGTGGGCGAAATCCTTGGGTTGCTGCGGGTAGGCCAGTAGTTCGGCCAGGATGACGTTGCCGCCGCGCGGATCGATTTCCACGCGCAGCACATCGGTACTGACGACGACAGGCGTGGCCGGCGCCACGGCATCGCCTTCGGTGCCGGGAATCGCGGCAGCGGGCGACGCAGGCACCGTTGCGGCCGGATTGGCGGCGGAAGCGGCCGGCAAGTCGGCGCCGGACGGCGTGGTGGTGGATGCCGTGGCCGCCGGGGGGGTGCTGGAAGCCGGTGCCGGACCGTAGTCTTCCTCCCATTTCATCCACAACAGATAGCTGATGAACAGCAGGGCGATCAGAAGGAAGTTGCGGGTGCTCGTCATGACGGTGGTGTGAAATGAGGGAGGCGGCCAACGCGCGCCCGTCACGAACGGGGTGGCGCAAGGTTGGATCGAGGCGTCGGGATGCAGGCGCGACGTCGCAGGTGCGACGCGAATCAGCCGCGCATTGTGCCCAGCGCTGGCGGGCTGTTCAACGCCGCGATGCGTTGCCAGAGCTGAACCAGCGCCTCGTGCAGCTGGCGGGCGTCCGCACTCGCGGCGGCGGGAGTGGCAATCAGCAGGATGTCGAGGGCACCGAGCGCGCAGCGATGACGGCGGAAACTGTCGCGGGCGATGCGCTTGATGCGGTTGCGCTCAACCGCCAGTTTCGACACGCGACGCGATATCGCCAAGCCCAGTCGGGCATTGCCGTGGGCATTGGGTTTGATCTGGGCGGTGAGCAGGGCGCCGGTCAGTCGCCGGCTGCCGCTGCGCAGGGCAGCGAAGTCGCGCGAGCTGAGCAGACGAGCCGTGCGCGGGAAGGTGGCGGGCGCGTGCATGACGCGCCGCCCATCAGACTGCCAGACGCTTGCGACCCTTGGCGCGGCGGGCGTTGATGACCTTGCGGCCACCCCGGGTCTTCATGCGGGCACGGAAACCGTGGTCGCGGACGCGCTTGAGGTTGCTGGGCTGGTAGGTGCGCTTGGTGGCCATGATCGCGGCAACGATAGGAAAAAAGGGCGCGAATCATAGGGTTCCGATCGCCCGAGGTCAAGCACGGCCGCGTCGGTGCCGGCAATGCGTGCCGGGCGGAGACGGAACCGCAACCGCCTTGGCCGGTTCGGAAGCCTGGTTTCGATCCGCAGTCGCCCACTCAGCGGCTGCCCCGGTTTCGGACGCGTGCCATCCGCGCCCAGGAACCGATTGGTTTTCTAGTCGCTGTTTTCCACAGGTTTTCCACACTGCTATGCTGTGCAGTCCCTCGGCCGCCATCGCGGCCTTCCTCCCGATTCGGACACGCGCACGACATGAGCGAGCTTTGGCAGCGCTGCCTTTCCCGTCTGGAAAGCCAGTTCAGCGCAGATGACATCCATACCTATCTGGCACCGCTGCAGGCCAGCGAAGAAGGCGGTCTGCTGACGCTGTGGGCACCCAACGGCTACACGCTGGATGCCCTGCGCGAACGCTTCCTGGTGCCGATCACCCAGGTGCTGGAGCACTACGCCGGCACCAAGGTCGCGGTCGACATCAAGCTGGGCACCCGCACCCCACCGGCCCGCGTTGGTGAGCGCGGCAAGGCCGCCGAACGCGGTGTCGAGTCCAATCTCGATGCAACCTACACCTTCGAAAACTTCGTCGAAGGCAAGTCCAACCAACTCGGCAAGGCCGCGGCCATGCAGGTCGCGCAAAACCCCGGACAGGCCTACAACCCGCTGCTGCTGTACGGTGGCACCGGCCTGGGCAAGACGCATCTGATGCATGCAGCCGGCAATCTCATGCGGGTCAACAAGCCCGACGTGAAGATCCTCTACCTGCGGTCCGAGCAGTTCGTCAGTGCCATGGTGCGGGCGTTGCAGCAAAAGAGCATGGACGAGTTCAAGCGCCGTCTCCGTTCGATCGACGCACTGCTGATCGACGACATCCAATTTTTCGCCGGCAAGGACACCACGCAGGAGGAGTTCTTCCACACCTTCAACGCCTTGTTCGAGGGCAAGCAGCAGATCATCCTGACCTGCGATCGCTACCCGAAGGAAGTGGACAAACTCGAACCTCGGCTGAAATCGCGGCTGGGGTGGGGATTGTCGGTGGCGATCGAACCGCCGGATTTCGAGACCCGGGCGGCGATCCTGCTGTCGAAGGCCCAGGCCAAGGGCGTCGAACTGCCCGAGGACGTCGCCGTGTTGATTGCCAAGCGCATGCGTTCCAACGTGCGCGATCTGGAAGGCGCGCTCAACACGCTGGTGGCGCGAGCGCACTTCGTCGGACGGGCGATCAGCCCGGAATTTGCCCAGGAAACCCTGCGCGATCTGCTCACCGTGCATGCGCAGGCGATTACGATCCCCAACATCCAGAAGGTCGTGGCAGACTACTACCAGATGCGCGTGGTCGAGTTGCTGTCGAAGCGGCGCAGCCGCTCCATTGCGCGACCGCGACAGATGGCCATGACGCTGGCCAAGGAATTGACCGAACACAGCCTGCCGGAAATCGGGGACGCTTTCGGGGGGCGCGATCACACCACCGTCCTGCATGCCTGCCGCACGGTTCGGGAATTGCGCGAAACCGATGGCAAGCTGCGACAAGACTGGGAAAAACTGGTGCGTCAGCTGACGGAATGAGCTTTGTGTTCAAAGCCGGGGGGAAACCTGTGAACAGTTTTGCTCCGTCGATTTATCCACAATCGACGCACAGCCGAACCGACGGGTTCTCCCAAGCAAAATAACGATGTAACTAGCTGAAAAAAAAGAAATTTTGTTCTATTTTCGCGTTGTGCACACGCTCTAAAACAACCATTGCTCCACAATAAAAAAACAGGAACAGCACCCATGCGCTTCAGCATTCAAAGAGAAGCTCTCCTAAAGCGTTTGCAGCACGTCGTGGGTGTGGTCGAACGGCGGCAGACTTTGCCCGTGCTGGCAAATTTGCTGGTGGTCGTCGACAACGAGGGTGTTGGTTTGACCGGAACCGACCTCGAAGTTGAAATGAGCGCACGCACGCCAGCCGAAGACCTGGTTCCGGGAGAAACCACGGTACCGGCGCGCAAGCTGTTCGACATCTGCCGCGCCCTGCCGGATGGCTGCAGGATCAAGATGGAACGCTCTGGCGAGCGCGTGATCGTGAATGCCGGACGCAGTCGTTTCACCTTGGCCACCTTGCCGGCAACCGAATTCCCGACCCTCGATGCCATCGATCTGGTGGAACGCGTCAGCCTGCCCGAAGCCACGCTCAAGGAATTGATGGAGCGCACGGCCTTCTCGATGGCCAACCAGGACGTTCGCTACTACCTCAATGGCATGCTGCTCGACTTGCGCGACCACAGCCTGCGCTGCGTGGCTACGGACGGTCACCGTCTGGCGCTGGCCGAAGCAAAGCTGGACAGCAAGGTCAACTCGCCGCGGCAGGTCATCGTGCCGCGCAAGGGCATCAACGAGCTGCAGGGGTTGTTCGAATCTGGCGATTCGCAGATCGAACTGGAATTTGCCCGCAATCATCTGCGCGTGCGCCGGGAAGGCGTGACTTTCACCTCCAAGCTGATCGATGGACGCTTCCCCGACTACGAGGCAGTGATTCCGATCGGTGCCGACAAGGAAGTGCGCGTGCAGCGCGACGAACTGCGGGCGGCCCTACAGCGCGCGGCCATTCTTTCCAATGAAAAATATCGGGGCGTCAAACTCGACGTGTCGCCTAACAAGCTGCGCATCATGGCGCACAACCCGGAGCAGGAAGAGGCGGTCGAGGAGATCGAGGCGCGTACAGGCGTGTCCGAGCTCAGTGTCGGGTTCAATGTGAACTATCTGCTCGACGCGCTCGGCGCACTGCATGCCGACGAGGTGCTCCTGTGCCTGCGCGATGGTCAGTCCAGCTGCCTGCTGCGCAAACCAGATTCGGACGACACCCGACATGTCGTCATGCCGCTGCGGCTCTGACGGCCGGGCGATGCGCTGTCGTGCCTCGTGAAGCTCGGTTCGCTGCGCATTGCCGACCTGCGTGTGTTTGCGCAGGTCGAAATTGCCCTTGAACCGGATTGGAATCTGTTTACCGGCACCAACGGTGCCGGCAAGACGTCGATCCTCGAAGCTGCCTATCTGCTGTCGCATGGCCGTTCGTTTCGCAGCGGCAGCCGTGACGCGCTCGGTCGACATGGCACGGATGGTTACTCAATTCATGCCCAGGTGCAGCGGGCAGGGCTGAGTCGTGGATTGGGGCTTGCCCGGACGAAAGGTCGTTCCGAGGCGCGTATCGCGGGCGAAGCCGTGCCGTTGGGCCATCTCATGCAACACGCGGCCGTGTTGTGCTTCGAACCGGGTTCGCATGGACTGCTCAGTGGTGCGGCTGAGGAGCGGCGACGGTTTCTCGACTGGGGTGTGTTCCACGTGGAACCGGATTTCCTGGCGACCTGGCTGAACTATCAGCGCGCGCTGCGTCAGCGCAATGCCCTGTTGCGGCAGGCCGCAGGGGATCGGGAACTGGAACCTTGGAATCATGAACTGGCGCGTGCCGGCGAGCCCTTGTCGGCCATGCGTGCCCGCTATTTTTCGAGGCTTTCCACCCACGTGGCGCCCTTGCTCGAACGGCTGCTGCCCGAATTGGGTGCGCCCCAGTTGACGCTGTCGCCGGGGCATGAGGCCGCGCGCCCCTTGCAGGATGAGTTGCGCGAGCGCCTGTCGCGCGACCGCGAGCGCGGTCACAGCACGCGCGGCCCTCACCGTGCCGACTGGCGGCTGGTTTTCGAGCGTGCCGCCCGGCATGAATACCTGTCGCGTGGACAGGAGAAACTGGCCGCGTTTGCCTTGGTCATGGCGCAAGCCAACGCGTATGCCGAGACCCACGAAGGCGAGATGCCGGTGTTGTGCATGGACGATCTGGCTTCGGAGATCGATGCCGAACATCTGGTGCGTGTCCTGGACGAGATCGACCGTAGCGGGGCGCAAATCCTGGCGACGGCGACCGCGCCCTTCGAGTCCGGCACACCGCGCGCCCGTCCCTTGGCGATGTTTCACGTGGAACAGGCGTTGGTACGTCGCCTGCTATAATCGACCGATTGCCTTGCGCATTGCGCGCAAGCGCGTGGAGAACCCATGAACGACCAATACGACTCCAGTAAAATCAAGGTTTTGAAAGGCCTTGAGGCGGTGCGCAAACGCCCCGGCATGTACATCGGCGACACCGATGACGGTACCGGGCTGCACCACATGGTTTTTGAGGTCGTCGACAACTCCATCGACGAGGCGCTGGCTGGCTACTGCAACCACGTGCTGGTGACGATCCATGATGACGGATCGGTCAGTGTGGCCGACAACGGGCGTGGCATTCCGGTCGGCATTCAGGCCGACGAAGGCCGTTCCGCGGCCGAAGTGGTCATGACCGTGCTGCATGCGGGCGGCAAGTTTGACGACAACAGCTACAAGGTTTCCGGCGGCTTGCATGGCGTGGGCGTGTCGGTCGTGAACGCGCTGTCCGACCATCTATGGCTGACCATCTACCGTGATGGCAGCGAGCACCAGCAGGAATACGCCCACGGCGAGCCCTTGTATCCGCTCAAGGTGGTCGGTGCATCGGACAAGCGTGGCACCACGGTGCGCTTTCACCCCAGCAGCGAGACGTTTTCGAACATCGAGTTCCATTACGACGTGCTGGCCAAGCGGCTGCGCGAGCTGTCGTTCCTCAATTCCGGCGTCAAGATCGAGCTGGTCGATGAGCGCACCGACAAGCGTGACGTCTTTGAATACGAAGGCGGGATCCGCTCCTTCGTCGAGCATCTGGCGCAGCTGAAGACGCCTCTGCACGGACAGGTCATCAGCATCACCGCACAGCATGAGGGCACGACGGTCGATCTGGCGATGCAGTGGACCGATGCCTACCAGGAAACGATGTTCTGTTTCACCAACAACATCCCGCAGCGCGATGGCGGCACGCATCTGGCTGGGTTTCGCGCGGCGCTGACGCGCACCCTGTCCAACTACATCGAATCGGCCGGCATCCAGAAGACCGCCAAGGTGGGTTTGTCGGGCGATGACATGCGCGAAGGCCTGATTGCGGTGCTGTCAGTCAAGGTGCCCGACCCCAAGTTCTCCTCGCAGACCAAGGACAAGCTTGTCTCCAGCGAGGTCAAGGGCATCGTCGAGTCGATCGTCAACCAGAAGCTCGAAGAATTCCTGCTCGAACATCCAGCCGAAGCGCGGGTGATTTCGGCCAAGGTGGTCGACGCCGCGCGGGCGCGCGAGGCGGCGCGCAAGGCGCGCGAGATGACTCGGCGCAAGGGTGCGCTCGACATCGCCGGCCTGCCGGGCAAGCTGGCCGACTGCCAGGAACGCGATCCGGCGCTGTCCGAACTCTTCATCGTCGAGGGAGACTCGGCCGGTGGCTCGGCCAAGCAGGGGCGAAACCGCAAGAATCAGGCGATCCTGCCGCTCAAGGGCAAGATCCTCAATGTCGAGCGCGCGCGGTTTGACCGCATGCTCGGTTCGGCCGAGGTCGGCACGCTGATCACTGCTTTGGGAACCGGCATCGGCAAGGATGAGTTCAACGTCGACAAGCTGCGTTACCACCGCATCATCATCATGACCGACGCCGACGTCGACGGTTCGCACATCCGCACGCTGCTGCTGACCTTCTTCTACCGGCAGATGCCCGAGCTGATCGAACGCGGTCACATCTACATCGGCCTGCCGCCGCTGTACAAGCTCAAACAGGGCAAGCAGGAGCTGTATCTGAAGGACGATGCGGCGCTCAATCAATATCTGATTTCCAATGCGGTCGATGGTGCCGAATTGGTCTACGCCGCCGATGCTCCGGCGGTCAGCGGCGCTGGGCTGGAAAGCCTCATGCTGGCGTGGCGCGCCGCGCTCGACCAGATCGAACGCCTGAGCTTCCGCTTCGACGAAGGCGTGCTGCACGCCTTGCTCCATGCGCCGATCGATGCCGCAAGCTGGGACAACGTGACGGCCTTGCAGGCGTGGGTTGCACGCCTGAGCGCCGCACTGTCGTCCTCGGGGCTGGGGCGTCCGCGCTATCAGCTGCGCATTCAGCCGGCCAGCGCCGAACATGCGGCAGCGTTGATCGTGGATCGGGATCAGCACGGCCTGCGGCATACCCAGGTGCTGCCGGCAACCTTCTTCGCCAGCGCCGAGTTCAAGCCGATCCGCGATGCGGCAGCACAGACCGCCACGCTGATTCAGGCCGACGCACAGATCCGTCGCGGCGGACGCCAGCGCGGCGTGCTGCATTTCGGGCATGCTTTCGATTGGCTCATGGAGGAAGCCAAGCGTGGACGCACGGTGCAGCGCTTCAAGGGCCTGGGCGAGATGAATCCCGAGCAGCTGTGGGAAACCACGGTCAACCCAGATACCCGTCGATTGCTGCAGGTCAGCATCGAAGATGCCGTTGCCGCCGATCGCATTTTCTCGACCTTGATGGGGGACGTGGTCGAACCACGGCGCGAATTCATCGAGCAGAACGCGCTACGCGTGGCCAATCTCGACGTTTGATCCGCAGCAGGGCGCGGTTGATGGAAGCGCGCGTGCTGCAACGCAGCACGTGTCATGCCGAATTCGACCTTGTGCGTTTCGCTTGCGTGGCGTTACGCTCGGCTGCTCGATTGCAGTGGCAACGACAACTTTCGTACAAGACACAGGGTGAAGGTCATGAAACGTTTGAACGGCATCTTGGTGGCGCTGTGCGCCGTGGGGTTTGCGTTCTCGGCAAACACGTTTGCACGCGACTCCAAGAAGCCCGAAAACAAGTATCCGAACGCGACCCGGCAGGAGCCCAAGGTCAACATGTCGTCGAGCGATCAGACCGCACTCAACAAGGCTGCGGACTATCTCAATGACGGCAAGGATGCCCAGGCGCAGCCGTATGTCGAAAAAGTCCTCAACGGCAAGGCCAGTCCCTACGCCCAGGCATTCGCCCATGAGTTGCTCGGTGGCATCTACTGGAACGCCGACAAGGCCGACCAGGCCATCGAGGAATACAAGAAGGCACTCGCGCTCAATGCGCTGCCCAACAACTCGCAGTTCGACCTGCTGTACCGCTTGGCGCAAACCCAGCTGCAGAGCGAGAAATACCAGGACGCGCTGAACACGCTGGCCGACTGGGAAAAGCAGACCAACACGCAGACCGCCGACGAGCTTGCGCTCAAGGCCAACGCCTACTATCGCGTCGATCAGTTCCAGCAAGCCATCGACACGATGAAGAAGGCGATGTCGATGACCGACAAGCCCAACGAGAGCTGGCAGCAGATTCTCATGGGCAGCTATTTCGAACTCAATCAGTACGACGAAGCCGCCAAGATCGTGCAGGGGCAGCTGCAGAAGAATCCGACGGACAAGAAGCTGGTCAACCAATTGGCGCAGATCTACATCCAGGCCGACAAGCCTGCGCAAGCCATCGACGTGCTGACCAAGGCCAAGAGCGACGGCCTGATCACCAGTAGCGACGACTACACCCAGCTGGCCAAGCTCTATGCGATGGCCGACAAGCCCAAGGATGGCGCGGCGACGCTGAAGGAAGGCTTCGCCAAGAACATCCTCCAGGACAGCTATGACAACAACAAGCTGCTCGGTGACCTGTGCATGCAGGCCGAAGACGACGCCTGTGCGGTCGATGCCTACACCAAGGCCTCGCCCCAGGCCAAGGATGGCAACGTCGACTACCAGTTGGGCTATCTGCTGTTCTACTCCGGCAAGGCCAAGGAAGCCGTCGATGCGCTGAGTCGCGCGCTGAGCAAGGGCGGCCTGCGTCAGGAAGGTGAAACTTACCTGCTGCGTGGCGATGCCGAAAACGAATTGAACCAGTCCGCGGCAGCACTGGCCGACTGGGAAAAGGCGGCCGGCCATCCGAGCGCCAAGACCATGGCCGAGCAGCGCATCAAGGCCATGAAGGGCGGTGCGAAGATCCACAGCGGCAAGAAAAAGAAATAACCCCGCCGCGCGGCACGTCGCGTTGGATGTGCCGCGCACGGAAACGAAAGGTTCGGCGAAGGGATTCCGTCGAGCGGTGAAAATCGTACGGAAATTCGCATAAAAGAACGCTCCGACCGCTTGTCGGACTGGGGCGCGGTGTTGTACCGTGTCGGACTCGCGTTTTTTTCGCCTCGGGGGCCTACAGGCGAAAACCGAGCCCCGCAGGGGCGCCGCACAGACTCAATCTCGTTGGTCAATACTGATGGCAGATCATTCTCAATCTGGCGGCAATCGCTTCAGTTGGCAGCGCGTCACGGCGTTCGCCTCCGCGTTCGCTCTGCATGCCTTCGCATTCGCGATGATGATGGCGCCGATTGCGCCGCCACCCTCGAAGGACAAGACCGTCGAAAAGAAGGTCACGGTCGAATTCATCGAACCGCCGCCGCCGCCGCCGCCGCCGCCGCCGCCACCGCCGGAGCCGCCGAA
>WBZO01002834.1_pt1 | contig 21586 bp, 25 predicted proteins | sample 5204261 | NCBI WGS metagenome assembly WBZO01 (sample SAMN12412400, study PRJNA552823) | activated sludge metagenome | isolation source: activated sludge from anammox sidestream of wastewater treatment plant... | place: USA: North Carolina | collected 2017-09 | reverse complement strand
CCCGGCTCGCCGAGGCGCACGAGAAGTACAACGCGGGCGACTTCACCGGCGCCCGGGCATCGGCCGCGGGAGGAGTCACCGACGTCTATAACGATGTCGCCGCCGGGAAGATGATCGACCTCGCGAAGGAGAAGCAGGCCGCCTTCAAGGCTGGCTTCCTCGGTCGCGTCGGCATGCTCTTCACCGACCCCGCCGGCGACCTCGCAAAGGCGGAGGCGGCCTATGCCGCGGGCGACGGCGCCGCTGCCCTGGAACTCTCCCGTAGCGCCTATGACACCTGGGACGATGCCAGCCGCAGGGGCATTCAGCGGCTCGCCATCCTGGCTGGCCTCATGGCTGGCCTGAGCTTCCTCGTCTGGTTCCTGCTCCAGCGTATGGACCGCACGCCGACCCCGAAGCGCCTCGGCGAAGGCCACTTTATCGATGTCTCGGACGAGCGCCGGGGCAGCTGGCGGGACTGGGAAAACATCCCCTGACGGCTCCCTGCGGGGGTCTCCTACGCGCCGGCGGCCTTCAAGCCCAACCGGATCCCCACCAGGATGAGTGCCCCCGCCAGAACACGGAGGATCATCCCGCCGTGAACCCTCCTGGATAGCCATGCGCCGGTCTGCGCCCCGGGGATGGCGCCCGCAGCCAGTAACACCGCCTGACCGAGCGAAGTGTCCCAGTGCAGCGTCCCCGTGGCGAAATGCACCGAGGTGCCTTCTGCCGCCATGAACATCAGCACGAACTGCGACGTGGACGCCGCAATATGGATCGGAAAGTGGAGGATCGTCGCCATCACGGGAACGTGGATGACTCCGCCGCCGATTCCCAGGAGGCTGCTGAGGAAGCCTATGCCGCCCGAGAGTGCGATCCCCACCGGCATCTTGAACGAGTAGAAGAACGTGTTCCCTGTCGCATCGGTGATCCGGCGCCGCACCACGCCGCGGCCCGTTACTGGGGGGACGATTGTCTGTTGCCTTCTCTGCAGCAACAGGTAGATCCCAATGGCCGTCAAGACGGCCGCGAAAATCGCGTCGAACGCCCGGCGCGGGATGAAGCCCACGACGATGGCTCCCGCTACCGCTCCCGGAAGCGTGCTGGCAGCGAACCACGCGCCGCTCCGATAGTCGATGCGTTTCTGGCGCGCATACGCAGCTGTGCCGGAAATCGCGTTCGCCAACACCACGAAGAGCGACATCGCCGTGATGGTCTGCGCGTCCTTGTCCGGGTAGAGCAACAGCAGGACTGGTACGAGCACGAATCCGCCACCAGCCCCGACAAGAGTGCCGAACGCTCCAACCACGAATCCGAGGGGCAGCAGCAGCAGATCTTGGGCGTCCAGGGCGAACTCCAGCTTCCGGGTCGACCAAGTTTCAGGCGATGAAGCGTAGCCTGTCCAATCCCGGCCCTCGCCTACACCGCGATGTCGGTGTCCTCGCCGAAGTCGAACCTCCGGCGCAGGGTCTTCCCCCGAAGCCGGTCGGCCATCGCCCCGATGCGGTCTTGCAGATGGGCGAGCCGGCGTTCCAGCCTCCCGCGTACCCACGACCGCGTCGAACCGATCTGCCGGTAGCGCGCGTACCTGCGTTCCACCCGCCGCTTGCTCTTCTCCCGCTGCGTCCGCGCAAGTTCGCGCAGGATGCTCCGCCGCAGCAACATCGCCGCCTCTGCGTGGTCGGTGTGGGCGCCATCCCCCGGTTCGGGCACCGTGTGATCGATGATCCCGAGCCGCAGGCAGTCGTGCGATGTCAGCCGCAGGCGCTCGGCTATCTCGCCGGCCTGGTCCGCTCCGCCGGAAAGGATGGCGGCGGCATCTTCCGGCCGCACCACTTCGTACACCGCGTTGTCGAGCATCAAAACTCGGTCGGCAACGGCCATCGCGACCGCGGCCTCCGAGTTGCCTTCGCCCGTGATGACGGCAACCGTCGGTACCGGCACTTCGAGCATGGTCGCCATGCACTGCGCCGCCGCATGGCCCAGCCCGGCCTCTTCGTTCTCAAGCGAAGGGAGCGCCCCGGCCGTATCGACCAGCGTCACCAGCGGAAGCTTGAACTTCCCGGCCAGCACCATTGCCCTGGTCGCCTTCCGGAAGCCCGCCGCCGTGATCCAACCGCCTTTGGCCCCGGTCTCATGCTCCCGCACCTGGCCCACGAACATGACTGCCTCTCCACCGAGCGACCCGACACCCACGATCACCGCGGGATCGTCCACGCCGCTCCGATCGCCGTGGAGTTCCACGAACGAGGTCGTCATCCTCGCGATGAACTCGGCCGTAGTCGGGCGCATTTCGTGACGGGAGAGTTGCACTTGCTGCCACGCGCTCCGGTCCGAATGCGCGACGTGCGATTCGTGTGGCCCCTTCTGCGCGGTCAGGCGATAGCTGTTTGCCAGCAGGTCCAGCAACTGCGCCAGCGAGTCTCGCAGCTGATGCCGCGCCACCACCGCATCGATGAGCCCGTGTTTGAGGTGAGCTTCCGATGTGTGCGCATCGCCCGGCAAGTCCGCGACGGTTGCTTCCTGGAGCGACCGCAGCGCCGCGTACCCCACCAGCGCATTCGGTTCCGCAAGGATCACGTCGGCGAGGTTCACGAAGCTCGTATACGCCGAACCGGTCGTGGGGTCAGTCAGCACAGCAATGTACGGCAGGCTCGCGCGGCCGTGGCGCCGCACCGCCGCCGCGATCCGCGGGGCCTGCATCAGGGCCAGCAACCCCTCCTGCATCCGTGTGCCCGAAGTCGAGCAGATCAATACGATTGGCGCGCGCCGCGAGGTTGCTTTTTCGAATGCCCGCGCCAGCCGCTCGCCTGCCGCCACGCCGATCGACCCGCCCAGGAACGAGAAGTCGATGACGCCAATAACCACGTCCCGGCCGTGGATCGTGCCGGTCCCGGTCAACACCGCCTCCGTCAGGCCGGTGCGCCGCTGGGCCTGGATCACGCGTGACCGGTACGACTGGCGACCGTGGAACGACAGCGGGTCGATCGCGGTCACTCCCCGGTCGTCCTCGTGGAAGCTGCCGATGTCCAGGAGTGTCGCGAGCCGCTCTTCCGCGCTCAGATGGAAGTGGAACCCGCACGCGTGGCACACGCGGAAACGCTCGTACGACCGCGATCCCTCGAGGTCGGCACCACACGAGAGGCACTGCTCGTGCCCGCGCTCTTCTTCCGGCGCGTCAGCTTCTTCGTGCCGGCGCAGCAGCGTACGGAGATTCTTCACACTGGAAAGTCTATCAGGCAGGGTCTTCAACTGCGGTTCCAGCGAGCACTCGGCGCGACTCGCCATCCTCCCGTGGTCCTACGATCCCCTCATCTTCGAGGATCTCGATGATCTTGGCGGCTTTCAAATACCCCACCTTCAACCGCCGCTGGAACAGCGAGGGCGAGACGCGCTGATGCTGGATCGCCAGCGCCCGCGCCCGGTCCACCACCGGGTCGTCGAACTCGACCTCGATGTCGGCCTCGCCACCGTTCTGCGCGGCAAGCGCCTCTTCGAGCAACGCGTCCGCCGTCTCGGGGGCAAGTTCGCCGAAGCGCTCGTCCTTCCAGAACTCCACCAGCCGCTCCACCTCAGCATCCGAGAGGTAGACTCCCTGGATGCGGATCGGTTTTGCGGCGTCAGTCGGCATGTACAGCATATCCCCACGGCCGAGCAGCTTCTCCGCGCCGCCCATGTCGAGAATCGTCCTCGAGTCGGTCTGGGAGGTCACCGCGAACGCGATCCGCGTCGGGAAGTTGGCCTTGATCAGCCCGGTCACCACGTCGACCGATGGCCGCTGCGTGGCCACCACCAGGTGGATGCCGGTCGCGCGGGCCAGCTGGGCCAGCCGGCAGATGAGCTTCTCCACTTCGAACGGCGCCGCCATCATCAGGTCCGCCAGTTCGTCGATGATCACCACCCAATAGGGCAGCTTTTTCAGGATTCGCGGGTGCTTGTTGTAGGCCTCGATGTTGCGCACCGCCACTCCAGCGAACTTCTTGTAGCGCGCCTCCATCTCGCCGACCACGGCCTGGAGCACCCCAACCACCTTGTCCATATCCACGATGACTTCGCTGAAGGCCATGTGCGGGATGCCCGAGTAGCTCGTGAGTTCCACCCGCTTCGGGTCGATCATCACGAACCGGACCTGGTCGGGTGTCGCGTTCATCATGATCCCGGCGATGATCGAGTTCATGCAGACACTCTTGCCCGAGCCGGTGGCCCCGGCGATGAGCAGGTGCGGCATCTTCCCCAGGTCGGCCACCACCGGCACTCCGGACACGCCTTTCCCGAGGGCGATCGCCAGTTTCGTCTTCTTTTCGAGGTCAGCGAACTCCTTGGTCTCCATCACCGCCCGCATCGTCACCACTGTTGCCGCGTCGTTGGGCACCTCGATGCCGACGATCGCCCGGCCCGGCACCGGCGCCTCGATGCGCAGGCTCGGCGCGGCGAGGGCGAGCGCGAGGTCGTTCTGCAGGGCGGTGATCTTGTTCACCCGCACCCGCGTTCGAGAGACCTCCACCCGCTCCGTGCGTGGCCGCCCGTCCGTCCCCAGGAGCGCCCTGCCGTTCTCCTCCCGCAGGGGCACGTCCTTGTAGCGCACTTCCCAGCCCGGCTCCACGCCGAACTGCGTAACCGTTGGTCCCTCGTTAATCTCCACCACCGTCGCATCCACGCCGAAGCTGGCCAGCGTATCGACGATCAGCTGCGCCCGGGCCGCATTGTCATGCTTGCGATGGATGCTCGGCTGGGGTGCGGTCAGCATCTCTATGGCCGGCAGCTGCCACCCGCTCTTGGGCTCCAGCTCCAGCCCCAGTTGCAGCGGCTCCGAAGGCTCTTCCTCCTCTTCCGGCACCTCTGCCGCCGGCTCTTCCAGTTCGAGCTCTTCGGCGGGCAGAGGGGTGAACGCCGCGGCCGCCCCGGTCCCGACCGGCGAACTCGGCGAGGCCGGGTCTATCGACGGACGGAAGATCACCGGCGCCCCTTCGAGCGCCGTGCGCCCCATCGGCTCCAGTCGCTCGAAGCTGCCGGCCCCGATGACTATCTCGTCATCGTTCTCGCCCGGCCGCCGGAGGATGAACTGCACCCATCGACCGAACGCGGCGGCCCCGCGGTGCGGCAACCGCCGCTCCCAGGCTTCCTCCACCCACAGGGGCGCATGAGTCGCAAACCAGCGTGTCGGGCCCGGAGCCAGCAACGATGCCGCCACGATGAACAGGCTGATCCAGGCAAGCTTCCCAAGGAATCCCGACACGAGCCTCCGCCCGATGTCGCCGCCGAGCGAGACCTCCTGGAAGCTGACGTTCCAGGCCGTCCACGGCGCCTCGTTCAACCCGAACAGCCCCCAGGCAAACAGCCCGGCCGCGACCACTCCTCCCGTTCGCCGCAGGAACGGCCCACGGTCGAGGTACCAGCCTCGCCACGATGCCGCCGCGCCGTAGAGCGCCCACGCCAGCACCACCAGCAGTCCGAACCCGAACGTGCGCAGAAGCCAGTCGCGTGCACTGCGCCCTACCTCGGCCCCATCGAACGCGATGGCTGCCGCGGCCAGCACGGCCAGGATCGCAACCGGCCCGACGATCCCGGGCCTGTTGAACTTCGCAATTGAAAACCGGCTCTTCCGTTTCCTGCCGCGCGAACTGGTGTCCGCGCGGGCAGTGCGGGGCCGAGTACGTGCCCGTGCCGCCATGGCTCTGCACTCCTCATTACCCGTTCGAACGGCACCCCGCTGGCCGTGAACGGCATCGCCCGGCTGGCTCTCGCCGACTAGACCTCGACAGTCACAGTCAGCACCATCGGGCGCCTGCGGGTCTCATCATAAAGGAACTTGCTCACAGCGTCGCGGATCCGCGCGTTGATGTCCCCGAACTCCGCATAGTGGTCGACCCCTTTGATCGAGTCCGCAACCACCTGCTTGCTCCGGTCGAGGATGTCCTCGCGCTCCTCTACGTCGATAAACCCGCGCGCCAGCACCTCGGCCGCCCGTTCCAGTCTCCCGGTCTGCTTGTCCACCGTCACGATCACCACCACCACGCCATCGGTGGAAAGATGGGCCCGGTCGCGAAGGATGTGCTGGTCGACATCGCCGATGCCCAGCCCGTCGACGTACACATACGTCGCGGCGACCCGCTCGCCGGTCCACGCGCTTTCCTCGTCGATCTCCAGCACGTCGCCGTCGGTGAGCACGAACGCGTTGCCCTTCGGCACCCCCACCGATTCCGCGAGCTTCGCGTGGATGACCAGGTGCCGGTACTCACCATGGACCGGCACGAAGTATTCGGGCTGGAGCAGGCTCTGGATGATCTTCAACTCTTCGCGGCTTGCATGTCCGTGTACGTGCGTGTTCAGCGCGCGGTTGTAGAGCACTTCGGCCCCCAGCCGGAACAGGTTGTCCACATTCCGGTAGACCGCGGTCTCATTCCCCGGTATGGGCGATGCCGAAAGCACCACCGTGTCGCCCTTTGCGATGGTGATGTGCCGGTGGTCGCCGTTGGCCATCCGGGTCAGCGCACTGGTCGGTTCGCCCTGGCTGCCGGTCGTCACCACAACCAGCTTCGCTGCCGGCGTATTGCGCATCTCTTCGACGCCCACGATCACCCCGTCCGGGGCGTTCAGATAGCCCAGCTGACGGGCCATCGCCACGTTATCGATCATCGAACGGCCCGTGACGAACACCTTTCGCCCCGTGAACACCGCCGCATCGACCACCTGCTGCACGCGGGAGATCAGCGAAGCGAAGGTCGCCACGATCATGCGCCCTTCGGCGTTGACCATGATGTTTCGAAGCGCCGTGCCCACCAGTTGCTCGCTGGGCGTGAAGCCCTCCTGCTCCGCGTACGTCGAGTCCGCCAGGAGCAGCAGGCACCCCTCAGCCCCCACCTGGGCAAGCCGGATCAAGTCGGTGTGCTGGTCCATCACCGGCGTGTGGTCGAGCTTGAAGTCACCGGTATGCACCACCAGCCCGAGCGGCGTGCGGATGATCAGCCCGCACGCATCCGGGATGCTGTGTGCCACCGTGAAGAACTCCACCTCGAATATCCCGGCGGTAATCACTTCTCCCGGCTGGACCACGTGCGTTTCGGCGCCTTGCAGCAGCCGGTGCTCCTGCAACTTCACCCGGACGAGCCCGTCGGTCAGCCGGGCGCTGTAAATGGGCGCGTTGAACTCGCGCATGAAGTACGGGAGCGCGCCAACGTGGTCCTCGTGCCCATGGGTCAGGAACACAGCCCGAAGCTTGTCCTTGTTGTCGCGAAGGTACGTGAAGTCGGGGATGACCAGGTCGACCCCGAGCATCTCCTCCTCCGGGAACATCAATCCGACGTCCACGACGATGATGTCGTCGCCGTATTCCAAAACCATCATGTTCCGGCCAATTTCGCCAAGCCCGCCGAGCGGGATGACGCGCAAAGTGGTGTTACCTGCCATGGGATTCCTTATTCGAACAGTCGGATCTGTCCAGGTTGCGCACCCTCGGGTACGGGTTGTGGGGCACTCAATTCGGGCTCGCCCGGCAGGACCTCCAGTGGGGGCCCTGCCACAGCCATGGGCTCTTCTTTCTCGGCTTCGGCCGCCAGCGCCGGTATTCTTCGGCCCCGGGCTCGTTCGAGGATCGCCGGAAGCTGGCGAAAATCGGCAAGCAGCACCTCACGCAGGTTCTGCTGATGCAACGCCGCCGCGGGGTGGTACATAGGGATGATGAACCGGCCGTCCGTTTCTCGCACGCTTCCATGAATACGCGAAATCGCCTGCTGTGGGAACCATCGCGACATCGAGAACCGCCCCAGCGTCACGATCACCAGCGGGTCCACCATGTCGATCTGGAGGTCCAGGTACTCCGCGCAGGCCTCGATTTCGCCCGGCAACGGGTCCCGGTTTCCCGGCGGCCGGCACTTCAGCACGTTGCAGATGTACACCTCGTCGCGGCGAAGGCCGCCGGCCGCCAGCAGTTCTTCCAGGAATTTTCCGGCGGCGCCCACGAACGGCCTGCCTTGCGTGTCCTCGTTCATCCCCGGGGCCTCGCCGATGCACATCACTTCCGCCGTAAGCGGCCCCTCGCCCGGGACCGCATTCGTACGTGTCCTGGCCAGTTCGCACTGCCTGCACGCGCGAATGACGTCATAAAGCTCCCCGGCCCGTTCCTCCGTGCTGATCACGCCGCTTCTCCCACCGGACTGCCGGCGCGCGTTGCCTGCTCGGCCCGCAGCCGTTGCCGGGCCGTTACCAGCATCTGGACGCCGATAGCCGAAAGGACCACGGCGAAGACCACCTGCAGCGACCGGCCGCTGAGCGCACCCGCCGCGTACGCGCCAGCCACCGCCCCGGGCAGAGCGAACGGCGCCACCCACTTCGCGACCGCAGTATCGACGGTCCCCTGCCGGTAGTGCGCGAGCGCGCCCATGAGCGATGCGCCAACGATCACCCAGAGCGAGATGCCCTGCGCTTCGTGCTGGCCCACCCCGAGCACCAGGACCAGTGCCGGCACGAAAATGGCGCCACCACCCACACCCAGTGCTCCCGATGCGAGGCCGCCCACGAGCCCGATTGCTGCCGCCGCGGCAAGCTCGGCCCCCCCGTGGATGTCGAGCAGCGGGTCGACGGTCCGCACCAGTAGCAGCCGCAGCGACACCGTCACGAGGAACACGCCGAATAGCTGCCGCAACCGCATCGCCGGGACCCGCATGGCCCCGCGAGCGCCGAGCGCAGCGCCGATGATGGCCCCCGCCAGCAGGGCAGCCACCAGTCGCCCGCTGATAGGCTCCTCGATCGCATAGGCGCCGGCCGCCACCGCCGCAGTGACGATGATGACGACGAGCGACGTCCCGTGGGCGATGTGCTGCTGCAACTTCATCGGGCCCGTCATCAGCGGGACCATGATCGCGCCGCCTCCACCGCCGAGGATGCCGCTCAGGAACCCGCCCGCCGCCCCCGTGACCCCGGCGATCGCCGCGTTTGGCCGGGTCGCGGTTGTGGTCACGCTGGCGCGGCCCCCGGCTCCGCCGGTGCCGACCGCTTCGGCTGCACACCCCATGCGAAAAGGACGCCGACGAAGTAGAGGAAGAACAGCGGCCCCGCCACCATCGTCTGCGTGATCGGGTCCGGTGTGGGCGTTACTACCGCGGCAATGATGAAGATGAGGATGACCGCGTACCGCCAGAATCCCAAAAGCTGCTTCGCCCGCACCAGCCCCAGCCGGGCGGCCAGCGCCAGCACCATCGGCAGCTCGAACGCGATGCCTACCCAGAAAACGATCCTGATCACGAAGTCCACGTACTGTTTCACGCCCGTGACGTTCTGGATCTCCTCGCTGCCCAGTTCGAGCAGGAACCCCAGCGAGGCCGGCAGGATGACCCAGTAGGCGAATGCCATGCCCCCCAGCAGGAATACCACCGTGCCCGCGATCCCGGGCAACAACAACCGCTTCTCCTTCGGCGTGAGCCCCGGGACGATGAAGGCCAGCAACTCGTAGATGATGACCGGCGAGGAAATGATCAGGCCGCCATAAAGGCCGATTTTCACGATGATGCTGATCCGGTCGGTCGGCGAGAAGCTCGAGACGCGGAAGCCCTCGATGCGCTCGCGCGCCGGTGCGAGCAGCCAGCCAAGGATCGTTTCCCAGAAAAGGAACGAGACAAGAGTCCCGATGACGAGCGCGATGGCGCAGATGAGGACCCGGTTGCGGAGCTCCTTGAGGTGCTCCATGAGGGTCATCTCGGGGCCGCCCCCGTAGGCGTACGTTGGAGCCAGTGATGGCGGCATCTCGCGGATGGGGTCTGCGCTCATCTGTCCCTAGAACACCATCGGTGGTTGTGCCGGCCCGGTCGGGGCGGCGGGTTCCGCGGCGGCCGGGTTCGTGTTCCCCGTGGCCACGAACGGGACGACCTTGTCGTCGAGCGACAACTCCGAGGTGGCCTCCGCGATCGACGCGTTCACCTCGCGCAGCCCGCTATCGAGCTTCGCCTGCTCGTCGCGCATCAGCCGCTGGGCCTGGTCGACTTCGCCCCGGATCGTCTTGTACTGCTCGTCCAGGTAGTCGATCTCGTCTTTGAACTCATCCCGGACCGCGCGGGCGTACATCTGCATCTGCCTGACGGCGCGCCCGATCTGGTACGCCATCTGGGGCAGGCGCTCGGGCCCCACCACGATCAGCAGGAGCACGAGCACGAGCAGGAGTTCCTGGTAGCCAATGCCCAGGAATTCCACATCAACCTCCCGTGGGCCGGGACGGCTGCCGGTTGGTCAGCCTACTTGTCCTCGACGCCGTGATCCTTCAGATAGTCTACGGCGTCCTGCACGGTCGCGATCTTCTCGGCGTCTTCATCGCTGATTTCGAGTTCGCCCACGTCGCTAGAGAACTCCTCCTCAAGCGACATAATCAGCTCGACGAGGTCGAGAGAGTCTGCGTTCAGGTCGTCCACGAAGGAGGCGGCGGGCACCACTTCGTCTTCTTCGACGCCGAGCTGCTCGACCACGATGGAACGGACCCGTTCGAACACTGTTGGCACGGTAGGAGTACTCCTGGTTATAGCGTGGATGTATTGGTCTCAGGTGCCGCGTCCTGCGGCTCTTGCTGCGCCGGCCTCCCGGCGCGGATACGTTGGCTTACGGTTCGGAGCACTCCGTTGACGAATCCCGGTGAACTCTCGCCCCCATACCGGTGCGCAAGTTCCACAGCTTCGTTGACGACAGCCGCGACCGGCGCCGAATTATCGGTAAGCAGTTCCCATATTGCAAGGCGCAGGATGTTCCGGTCAACGACGGCGAGCGTCTCTAGCGGGTACTGTGTTGCGGCCCCACGGATATAGGCATCGATCTCCGGTTGCAGCTTCAGGACGCCCCGCAGCATGCCCCGCCCGAACCCGCTCGGCCCAGGGGCCGCGATGCCGGGCTCTTCCTCTTCCGCGGCCGCCAGGCGCCGCTCGTAGGCCGCTTCCGCGTCGTGGTCAGAGGTCTCGGATTCGTACAGCGCCTCCAGGATCACCTGGCGCGCACGGCGAAACGGGTTATCCGTCACGCCATCACCATACCGCCATCCACGTGAATGCACTGCCCCGTGATGTACCCGGCTCCGTCGCTCGCCAGGAACGCTACCAGCGGCGCCACTTCGTCCGGGTCCGCTATCCGTCCCAGGGGAATCTGGCCCATGACCGCCGTCGTGGCCTGTTCGGTCATGCTCGAGATGATGTCCGTATTGATGAAGCCGGGCGCGACCGCGTTCACGGTGATCGCCCGCGAAGCCACTTCGCGCGCCACCGAACGCGTGAACCCGATGAGCCCGGCCTTCGCCGCCGCGTAGTTCGCCTGGCCCGCATTCCCCATCACGCCGACCACGCTCGTGATGTTAATGATCCGCCCGCCCCGGGCCCGCAGCATCGGCCGCATCGCCGCTTTCGTCACCAGGAACGCCCCACGCAGGTTCGTCCGGTGTACGGCGTCCCAGTCCTCCTCCGACATCCGCATCAGCAGGCCGTCGCGCGTAATCCCCGCGTTGTTCACCAGGATGTCCAGCGCCCCGAACCGGTCGACGGTCCCTTTCACGAGCGCCGCGGCGTCGTCGCTTTCGGCCACATCGCCTCTGATCGCAAACGCCTCGCCCCCGGCAGCCGCGATCTCGGCGACCACCCCCTCGGCCAGCGCCGCGTTCGACTGGTAGTTCACCGCAACCTTCGCGCCGCGCCGGGCCAGCTCGAGGCAGATAGCGCGCCCAATCCCCCGGGAACCACCCGTGACCAGCGCGGCCTTTCCGTCGAGTTCGCCCATCAGAGCGAAACCTGCACGGAAGTCGCGTCGTTCACGTTGATGCAGTTCGACTTCCGCAGCATCCGCTTGATGATCGCCGTCAACACTCGCCCCGGCCCGAATTCAATGAACGTTTCCACGCCCTGCGCCCCCAGGAAGTCCACCGTCTGGCTCCACTGCACCGGGCGGCAGACCTGGTCCACCAGCTCGTGCCGTATCCCCACCGCGCCGGTCAGCGGGGCTGCCGTGCAGTTGGCGACCACAGGCACCAGCGGGTCCCCAATCTCGGCCGTGGCGACCGGCTGGACCATCCCGTCGGCGGCGGGCCGCATCAACGAGCTGTGGAACGCGCCGCTGACGCTCAGCGGGATGACCTTCACGGCGCCGCGGGCCTTCGCATAATCGAGCGCGCGCACCACCGCCTCGCGCCGCCCCCCGATGACGATCTGCCCGGGGGCGTTCACGTTGCAGATCTCCGCGCCAGCCTCCCGGCAGACCTCTTCGCAGTCCGAAACATCGAGGCCCAGGACCGCCGCCATGGTGCCGGGGTTCCGGTCGCCCGCGGCCTGCATCAGTTCGCCGCGAGTGCGCAGCAACCGGACCGCCTCATCGAACGGTAGCGATCCCGCTGCCACCAGGGCCGAGTACTCGCCGAGTGAATGCCCGGCGACGAACGCCGGCCGTTCGAGCAGCCCCGGGTTCACTTCGGTCGCCACGCGCAGGAGCGCCAGGCTCGTGACCGCGATCGCCGGCTGCGTGTTGCGCGTCTGCTGGAGTTCTTCTTCCGGCCCTTCGAAGCAGATCCGGCTCAGGCTGAACCCGAGGATCTCATCGGCGCGGTCGTAGAGCTCGCGCGCGGCCGGAAACTGGTCGTAGAGGTCCTTCCCCATCCCCACGGACTGGGCGCCCTGGCCGGGAAACACGAAAGCCCGGTCGACATGGACCGGGTCCGTGAGTGAAAGGAAAGGCGCCACAGCGAGTGCCGGGCTCGTCAGCTCTCGAGATCGGGTTCCGGAAGCTGGATGACTTCCCGGCCCCGGTACGTCCCGCAGATCGGGCACGCGTGGTGTGCGAGCCGGGGGCTCTTGCACCGAGGACAGTCGATCACGTGTGGCATCCGGATTTTCAGGTGCGAGCGCCGCTTTCCCTGTCGAGAAGAGGCGTACTTCCGCTTTGGCAGCGGGGGCATGGCGGGTCTCCTTCAGGTGATTACCCATTCGTCGTGCGCTTCAGTCCGATCAGGGCCGCCCACCTCGGGTCGATTGGCCCCCGTTCGCACTGGCAGTGTGCAATGCTCAGGTCCGTTCCACAGGTGGGGCAGAGCCCCGGGCAGTCCGGACGGCACAGTGGCCGCATGTCGGCGGCCGTCTCGCTATATTGCCGCACTGCCTCCCTAATGTCGATCGTGTTATCCAGCTCAATCCGGAAGCTCTCCGGGTCGTCCGGTTCCGGCATCCGGTGCCCGTGCACCAGGTCGATCTGCTGGACGTACACCTCTTCGAAGCTGATGTGCGCCGGATAGGCGAACGCGGCAAGGCAGCGGCTGCATTGCGCCTCCAGCAGCACGTCCGCCTCGCAGCGCACCAGGACGCCGTCCGGCATCCGGATCAACTCAACATGCCCGGCGTGGACCGGTTCTTCCGCCTCGAGCTCATAGCGGCGGCTCGCGCCGACTTCCTGGCGCAAGAGCTGTGCGACGTTGAACAACATGGGGATACCCGTGGAGAGTTGTCCCTCCAGTTAACCTCACCGGCCCACCGCCGCATAGCCCTCCCCTCCATAACTTCCGGCCTTCCGTAACGATTCTGCAAATCCCCCCCGGGCGGGGCCTGCAGGCGTTTACGGCGCAGCCGCCGCTCCCTACGCTTCGTGCTACGGTTAGCCTTGGCCGACCCGATCCCTCCCAACGGACGATGCCGCTCTTGTCTCAGGTCACCGACGTCCGCACCCTCCAGGAATTCGACGATGAGGCCGCAACCGTCCGGGCAGCCCTCGATGATGTCGAGTACAGGCTGCGCGGCAGCGAGGAACTCGACCGCGTCCGGTCCGCCTTCGACGCCCTCGAAGCCGAGCTCAACGATGTCCGCCGCAGCCAGCGCAAGCTCGACGGCGACGTCAGCGTGCTCAATTCCCGAATCCAGCCGGAGGAGAAGCGCCTCTACGACGGCTCGGTCCGCAACCCCAAGGAACTCGGCAACATCCAGCACGAGGTGGAGCTCCTCAAGGAGCAGCGTGCGAAGCTCGAAGACCAGCTCCTCGAAGTCATGAGCCGCCTTGAGTCAGTCGAGGCCTCCCACGCGGGCGCCCGGGACGAACTTGCCCGGCTGGAAGCCAAACGAGCCGCCGAGGTCGGAGACCTCCAGCTCGAGGCGCAGCGTCTCGGCGAGGCATTGGCCCGCGCTGACGCCCGTCGCGAAGCCCAGAAGCTCAAGATCAGCCCGCAGGCGCTCCACGTCTACGAGGACATTCGCCGCCGCCGCGGTGGCATGGCCGTTGCCCACATCCAGGGCGGGATGTGCGCGGGCTGCCGTGTCTCGATCCCCGAGGCGGTCCGCCGCCGGGCCTTCCAGCCCGACCAGCTCGCGCAGTGCCCCAACTGCGAGCGCATCCTCTACGTCGGGTAGGCCCCCATGCGCGCCGTTGGCTACTTCGTCGAAGGAGCTCGCAAGCACGGTCATAAGCGCAGCATCGGCGAGCAGAACCAGGCCTTCCTCGATTTCTGCACCCGGCATGGCTACGAAGTGGCCGCTACCTTCCTCGATACCGAAGACGAACCACCGGGCGCCGGGGGCTTCCCGCAGATGCTCCATTTCCTCGGCCGGGCCGACCGCGGGTTCACCGTCGTGGTTGTCGATAGCCTTGGCGTACTCGGTCCCGACCTGGGCCAGGGTGCGCTCAAACTGCTCGAGCTCGAACAGATCGGCGTGCCGGTCCTCCTCGCGCACAGCGGCGGCGAGGCCTTCCGCGAGCTTGTGGAAACTTGGGCCGACCGCGGCGAGGGCACCCCCGTATCGGAAAAGGTCCGCTCGGCGATGCGGCGCAAGGCGGTGAAGGGCGAAGTCCTGGGCCGTCCGCCCTACGGCTATCGCGTCGGTCCCCGGCGCCGCCTCGAGCTGGTCCCCGAGGAGTCGGTCGTCGTCCGCTACATCTTCCGCCTCTATCTGCAGGAGGGCCTCGGCATCCGCAAAATCGCTGGCCAGCTCAACGCCGAAAACGTTGCAACGCGCCGGGGAGGCCGCTGGAGCATGGTCACCGTCCGCGACATCCTCCGCAACCGTGCCTATCTGGGGCACTACTCGCGCTTCGGGACCACCGTCACCGGTAGCCATCCCGCGCTCGTCTCGCCGGAAGACTTTCGCAAGGTCCAGGACCGCCTCCAATCGCGCCATGGCGCCACGCGGACCCGAACGGTGCAGCCCTTCCTCCTCAGCGGGCTCCTGTATTGTGGCCGCTGCGGGAACAAGCTCATCGGCGTCAGCCGGCGCCAGAAGTGGACCCTGAAGAGCGGTGAGGAAAAGACTGCCGCCTACCGCTACTACCAGTGCGAATCGCGCACGAACCAGAACAGCTGCGCCTACAACACCCAGCGCGTCGCCGATATCGAGGAACGCCTTCGTGCCGCACTCGCGGAAGACGACCAGCCCGTTACCCGCCTCCGCCGCGCCGGCAACGTCGACTCCTATTTGCTTGACCTCCACGGCCAGGTCGACCGCATCGAGAGCCGGATGAAGCGGAACCGCCGCCAGGTCGAGGAACTCGTCGCCGATGCAGCCCACGGACACATCACCCTCGAGCGCATGAAGTCGCTCGGTGCCGGCCTTGCCCGGGAGCACCAGGACCTCGAAGCCGAACTCTCGGGAGCAAGGGACCGGCTGCACGCCCAGCAGTCCGAGGCCGAACGCCGCCGCCATCTCGAAGAACTCCGGGACCGCGTCCTGCGCGAGTGGGAACAGCTCTCGTTCGAAGACCTCCAGGCCGCCCTCCGCGAGGTCGTCGATCGCATCGAAGTCGATGACGAGGACCTGCGCGTCTTCCTTCGTGCCTGAATCCGGTTAGGGGTAGTACGTCTCGCAACCCGCCGGGATGGCGATCACCGCGGCCCCGCGGTAACAGACATCGTTGCCACCGCCGCCGCCGTTGAGGAACACGAGAAACGCCGGCCCGCCAACCAGGACATCGTTGCCGCCCTGCCCCTGCAGGACGTTGTTGTTCGCCCCACCGACAATGCAGTCTCCGCCCCCGCCACCACTGAGCGTGCCACCGGCCGGTGTCCCCAGTATGAGCGCGCTCCCACCCCCACCCCCGGGCCCGATCTGCAGGCGCGTGAGGGGCATGCCGGCGCACCCCGGGGGCGTCAACTGTGCCAGCGTCGCCGGTTCGGCAGCCTCGCCCGCCCGCGATGGCGGGACGGTGTTGCTCGCCGCCGCCGCCGAGGCGATCGTCGCAACGACCAGCCCCACCAGGCTGCCCAGTGCCAACCGCGGCAGCTTCTCGAATCTCATGCCGCTCCCCGCGTCCGCGATGGCGCCGCCGGGATCTCGGGCATCCCCACGGCCTGGAACCGGTAGGTCAGCTCGCCATCGTGCACGAAATAGGCGTGGAAGCCGGGACGCGCCTCCTGTAGCACGACCGCCCCGCTTTGCACGGCAATCCGGCCAAGATCGTCCAGGCTCGTCACGTCCACAACCCGTGTCCGCGTGGCCGGCACCTTGCCACGGACCGTCACCAGCGGCGACTTCAGCCTGGCTCCTTCTGCAAACGATGCGCCGCCTCGCTGGTTCACGACGGCGATGACGAACCACCCGCTGGCGATGAGCGCGAGTCCGAGCCCTGCCAGCGAGACCATCCGTGCAAGCGCCACCGGCAGGTCCACCGCGAGAAGCCCGATCGTGTTTGCGCGTTCCACCCGCGTGCTGACGTTGCCTTCTGCCGCCGGCGTCAGCTGGTCCAGAGGGTTCGGACCCGACCCGCGCGCCAGCCGCAGCTGGACGTTGTCCAGCTCCATCGCCAGCGCCGCGGCCGAGAACGTGTCTTCGAAGGGCGTCCCGCCGATCCGCCCCGAGACCTGGACGCGCGGCGATACGGTGAGGCTGTAGCGGTCGTTCTTTACGCCGGACTGCGTCTCCAGGACCGTGATGAGTTCCTGTGCTTGCGCCAGGTTCAGCACGCCCTCCGCCGTGAACTCTTTCCCGGTGAATGCCGTCTTCGGTGTCAGCTCGATGGTGCGCCGCCACCCGCTCTGGTCACCGAGTTCGGCCACCAGCTGGTAGGTGCCGCCGACGCCAGAAGCGTCCGCGCCCTCGAAGGCGTACGTGAATTGGAACGCCACCGCGTCGCTCAGGCGGCGATAGACGGGCTCGCCCGAGGTTGCCCCGCCCGTGTCGTAAACGCGCTTGTCTCCCGCGGCGGCGCTGTATTCGAACTCGCCCGTCTGCGTATAAGGAGTATTGGCGGGCACCTCGTGCGTCGCCGGGCGGTTGAACGCCACCCAGGCCAGCACCCCCAGTCCGAGGACGGCTGCGGCAAGGATAGAAACGGTGTCTTGCCAGTCGCGCAGTAGTGGATTCATGGACGGTGCCCCCCTGGTGCCCGCTCCAGACGGTGATGGTCGGCTGCGTCCCCTCCGCCGGCGCTCCCGGGTGGTCCGGACCGCAGCAGTCCCCCCTCCCAGCCCGGCGAAAGCGACGAACAACAACCCGGCGATGTACGCCGGGGAATGAAAGCGTGAAAGCCAGGCACCAAGGCCCGGCACGTGGATCCAGAGCTCCCCGATCATCTCGGCCTGGACCGGCCGGTATGGGTCGATGAAGTCGTTGTTGTCGCCCTGGAACACGAACCGCGGGCCGTCCGTATCGATGATGCGGTGGATGACCGGGCCTATTTGAGGGTGGCGGTAGGTCACCACATCGCCGGCGGCGTACGTGTCCTGCTTGCGGACAATTGCCAGGTCGCCCCGGTGCATCCCGGGCTCCATGCTGTTGCCGCTGACAATCACATACGACGTTCGCCCGCCGAGCTGCGGCGGGGCGAAGGCGATCCACGCCGCGATAACCGCGATGAGCGTGAACGCCGAGGTGAGCGACGCGACCAACCGCCGCCGGTGCTCCATTGTCGTCCCCCAATTGGTGGGGTGCGCGCGGGGTCTGACCACCCCTGGCGCGCGCACCCCTGGTGCTCAAGCCGTGTTAGTCGGCGGCCACGACGCGGAGCTCAGTCGCCCCGGCGACTCCCACACCGTCCGGCATCGTGCACTCCCAGTCGTTGCCGCTGGGGTTGGTGCAACTCGATGAGTTGGTGCCCTCGACGGCGACGCGGACTGTGGTCGCCGATGCATCCAGGGTGAAATGGACCTCGTCAACTTCCGCCGGGTTGCTGCTATCGAGGACGTAATGGATGTTCGACACTCCGTAACCGGTGATGCCTCCGGTGCCGTCACCAGCCTTGCTGCCCGGGACGGTGTTGGTGGCCGCGAAGCCGAGGGCCGAAACGGCGACGATGGCGAAGACGGCCAGCACGGCAAGCCGCCGGCCACTCCTGAGGTTGCGGATAATCATGGGCTGCACTCCTGCGAACCGGGCGGGTCCTCCCCGCCTTGTCTTGGTGTAAGCCCCCGGGGTACGGGGCCTCCACCGGTTCCATTCGACCCGGTAGCCACCCGGTGAAAGGCTCGCAGACGAGAAATCAGCAGATTGTCAGATAGAATATTCTGATTGGGCTATCAATTCGGCGCAAAACCTGCCGATAGAGCCTCTCGCCCTGGCGTAAGGGTTTTCCCGCGGTTCCACATGAGTTGTCACGCGCCGCGAAAAAGGGGACGATCGTGGTATGCAGGACGAGATCTACCGCGAAATCGCCGGCGCCCTCGAACGCGGCGAGCCTGTCGTGCTCGCCACCGTCGCCCGCACCCGCGGCTCCACCCCCCGCAAGACCGGCGCCAAGATGGTCGTCCGCCAGGACGGCTCCTTCTTCGGCACCATCGGCGGCGGCTGTGGCGAGGCCGAGGTCTGGCAGGAGGCCATGGGCGTCCTCGATGACGGCCAGCCGCGCATCGTCACCGTCGACCTCACCGAGCCCACCGACGGCGACGACAAGATCTGCGGCGGCGTCATGGATGTCTTCGTCGAGCGCGTGGGGTAGGAAAGGATGGGTACATGGCGCATTTGCGCCACTGCCCTATCCTGTAGGATGTTGACGTGGCTCCCGCAGGGGAGCCGGGAAGAAGGCCGTTATGTTTGGTTCACTAGGCGCCCCTGAGCTGCTGATTATCGGTGCGGTGATCATCCTCATCTTCGGCGTGGGCAAGATTAGCGGCCTCGGCCGCGAGCTCGGCTCCTCGATCAAGGAGTTCCGCCGCGCCGTCAAGGATGAAGACGCGGAAGCCGCGAAGCAGGCCCAGCTCCAGCAGACCACCCAGCAGCAGGTCGCCCCGCCTGCCGCTCCCCCGCAGGCACAGGCCGCTCAGCCCCAGCAGCCCCCAGCCCAGCAGGGCGACCCCAAGACGCCGAACGTCTTCTAAGTTCGCCGACCCGGGCAACCCAACCCACGAAGCCCCCGGTAACCACCGGGGGCTTTCTGCTACCACCGTGCACAAGTTCAGTACACCCGCATCAGGCGATGCCGAACTCTCGTTCGACCTCCTCCAGGTCGATCAGCTCGCCGGCATCTGCCTCGGCAGGACCCTGATCAATCGCCGCCTTTTCGTCCTCACGCAAGCTCCGCTCTGCATCCGGAATGAGCAACGCCGCCGTAACCAGCGCATCCTCGTCCGACAGGCGTTCAACGAATTCGTGAAGAAGCTGCTTGGCCGTCATGGTGCCCAGTATACCGAACTCGCCAGCGCGGGAGCCTGGGCCGTGCCATGCCCCTTAGCCCCCCGCGACCGCCGGCACAATGCTCACTTCGTCCCCGTCTTTCAGCGGCGTGCCCAGCCCATCCATGAAGCGGACGTCATCGCCATTTACATAAATATTGACAAACCGCCGGATCTGTCCCGCGTCGTCAAGCATGCGGTCCTTGATCCCCGGGTAGGCCCCCTCGAGGTTCGCCACCAGGGAGGCGAGCGTCGCCCCCTCCCCGGTCACGGTGGACTGGTTTCCGGTCAGGTTACGCAGCGGCTGCGGGATACGGACATTGATGGCCAAGGCTTTCTCTCCAGGGTGTGTGTTATGAGGCGCAGTGCGGGACCAGGGTCGCGCTAACCTTCGACGATATCGCCGGTCACCGGGTCGATGCGGACGCCTTTGCCCTGCGCCCACGCCAGGCTCCGCTCGATCTCGTCGGGGTCACCCTCGAGCTCCAGCAGCACCCAGCCAGTCTTCTCGTCGACATCGGCCATGCGCACGTTCGTGATCACGCGAAACTCGTGACCCAGGTTGTAAATCAGCGGTTCCTTGATCAGGTTTTCCGGAAACGTGAAGCGGACGCGTTTGACAGCCATCAGGCAACTCCCTGCGCCGCTACGGCGCGATAAGCGCTCTCGAAACTCTCGATGGTCGCATCCACTTCCAGTGGTGGGTTCAGCGCCTCGGCAACTGCCTCCAGCGTCTTGAACCCTGCCCCCGTGATGAATGCCACCGTGAGCTCGTCCGGTTCGATTCTACCCTGTGCCGCCAGTTGCTTGAGCGAAGCCACGGTCACGCCCCCCGCCGTCTCCCCGAAGATCCCCTCGGTCTCGGCCAGTAGCTTCATGCCCTGCACGATCTCCTCATCGGTGACGCTTCCGCACGAACCGCCAGTCTCCTGCAACTGGACCAGGCTGTAATACCCGTCGGCCGGGTTGCCGATCGCCAGCGACTTCGCGATGGTGTCGGGCCGCTGCGGCCGGAAGTTCATCGACCCTTCCTGCCACGCCGTCGCGACCGGCGAACACCCCGTGGCCTGGGCCCCGCTCATCCGCGTCTTCGGTTCGTCGATGAGCCCGGCCTTGTACAGCTCCTGGAACCCCTTTCGGATCTTCACGAAGAGCGACCCGCTCGCAATCGGCACCACGCAGTGGTCGGGCGCGCGCCAGCCGAGCTGCTCCGCCACTTCGAACCCGAGCGTTTTCGAGCCCTCCGAGTAGTACGGCCGCACGTTCACGTTCACAAACGCCCAGTTGTAGCTCCCCGCGAGTTCGGCGCACAGCCGGTTCACCGCGTCGTAGTTCCCGCGCACCTTCACCAGCGTCGGCCCGTAGATGCTCGAACCGATGACTTTACCGATCTCCAGGTCGTGCGGGATGAAGACCACCGCCTCCATCCCGGCCGCGGCCGCGTGCGCGCTCACGCTGTTCGCCAGGTTGCCCGTGCTCGCGCAGGCCAGCTTGCTGTAGCCAAGCTCGCGCGCCCGGCTGGACGCCACCGCGACCACCCGGTCCTTGAACGACCAGGTCGGGTTCACCGTGTCGTTCTTGATGTAGAGGTTGTTCAGCCCCAGCGCCTTGCCGAGGTTCTTCGCGCGCACCAGCGGCGTAAACCCGGCGCCGATGTCGACCGCCGTCTCGGCATCGCACGGGAGGAAGTCGCGGTAGCGCCAGAGGCTGGCCGGCCCGGCCGCGATCCGCTCGCGGCTCACATTCCGGCGGATGCCGTCGTAATCGTAGGTGACTTCGACCGGCCCGAAGCAGAAGTCGCACACGTGGCGCGCTTCGAGCGGGTATTCGCGATGACACTCGCGACAGCGGAGGTTGGTTGCAAAATTCATGCTCAGACTCCGTACGGCCCGGAGGGCGGGCCAACTGGGCAGGCGCACCGCGAGAAGGGCGTGCCAGCAGCGTGGAAATGTACGGGGTGCCCCTTCTGGTGAGGGGCTACAGCATGACCATGCGGCCCGGTGACGAAACCATCTGAACTCCTCGTTCCGCGTGGGCCGTTGTCTGGAGCGAAGTCGCTCTCATCTTTCCCCCGACGCA
>WBZO01001083.1_pt4 | contig 21599 bp, 20 predicted proteins | sample 5204261 | NCBI WGS metagenome assembly WBZO01 (sample SAMN12412400, study PRJNA552823) | activated sludge metagenome | isolation source: activated sludge from anammox sidestream of wastewater treatment plant... | place: USA: North Carolina | collected 2017-09 | reverse complement strand
CCCCATCCCTGCCGATCGACCAGCCAGGCCGCCAGCGGGATGAAGATCACACTGGCAAACCCACCCCCGAAAGTCAATACCGTCAACGCCCGCGAGCGATAGACGTGAAACCAGGTGGTGATCGTGGCAAACGCCGGTTCGTAAAAGGTGGCCGCCATGCAGACACCCAGCCCGATCCAGACCGCCACGAATTGCGGATAGCTTTCGACCCGCGACCAGGCCACGACCAGCACCGCGGCCCCGATCGATCCTCCGGTCATCAACCAGCGCGCCCCATGCCGGTCCAGCCAGCGGCCAACCGGTACCGCCGCGATTCCCGACGCCAGCAGAGCGACGGAAAAAGCCGCCGTCAGCTGATTGCGGCTCCAGCCGAGTTCGGCGCTGGTCGGCTTGATGAACACCGAAAACGCGTAGTACAGAATGCCCCAGGTGACCGGTTCGGTCACCGAGAGGGCCGCCACAATCCACCAACCATAGAAGAGGCGCGGGCGCGTCACCTGATCAACGTTCCTCGACTCGCCAGCCAAACGGCCTCCTCCTGTGGCAGGATGAATGTACGGACCGTGGCGGAAACGGTCGATGCAACGAGGATTTCACTATGCGCCGCACTCGGGCGGAACGAATCGCAGATTGTCTCGCCGCGTTCGATCGTGAACGCGATTGCTGGGTGGCTACCGGCCGCGACGATGGCGACGCGCATCTGGTCCCTCTTTCGTTCTGCTGGGACGGGGAGCGCCTGATCATCGCCACCCGAGCCGACAGTATCACTGTGGCATCGTTGCGCCGATCGAGCCGCGTCCGACTTTCGCTTCCCTCCACTGACGACGTCGTAATCATCGACGCAACCGCCGAGATTGTCAGCTCGACCTCAATCGATGCGGCCAGCCACCGACAATTCTGCATGGTGGCCGGTTTCGACCCCTGCCAGGAACCCGAGCCCTATGTCTTTGGATTGCTGACACCGCAGCGGATCCTGGCGTGGCGCAATGTCGACGAACTGGAGGGTCGGCTGATCATGACCCGGGGCAAGTGGATCGATGACTGAATCCATCAGCGATCTCGGGGACTATGCGCGGCGGATCGGATACGAAGGACCGCTTCGCCCCACGCTGCAGACCCTGACCGACATCTGCTGGCTGCATCAGGTCGCCATTCCGTTCGAAAACCTCGACATCGTGCTGCTGCGCCGGCCAATCTCCCTCTCCCCCAGCGCGCTGATGGCCAAGATGGTGCGCGGCAATCGGGGAGGATTCTGTTTCGAGCAGAATCGTCTGCTGGCGATGATGCTGACGCAGATCGGTTTCCAGGTGCGCATGGGGTATGCCACCTGGCAACCGGACAACGGTCCCCGGATTGTGCCCTTCGATCACATGGCCCTCGGCGTGCGCATCCCCGGCGATGAGCGCGACTGGCTGGCCGATGCGGGATTTGGTCGCGAATCGCCGGCGGGACCGGTGCCGCTGCACAGCGGTCAGTGGCATTGCCAGCGCACTGGTGTCGACTATCGGATCAGCGCCCTGGATGATCCTGACCTGCAGTGGTCGATCGAGTGGCGCGCCGAGGGCGAAACCTGGCGATCGCTCTATGACCTCGATCTACGACCGCGCCGGATCGGCGACTACGAACACCGCAGCCACTTCAACCAGACATCACCCGAGTCTCATTTCACCCGGGGGATCGTCTGCTCCCGTCCCTTGCCGGAAGGGAGAGTCACCGTGACCGGCGATCAGCTGATCCGCACGCTGCACGGCCACCGCACCGAATCGCCGATCGACGGGTTGCCCCAGCTGCTGGAAACGCTGCAGCAATGGTTCGGAATCCGAATTATCCCCGCCGATCTGCCGTAACCTTGATCCGGCACGGAATCCGGGCAGAGAGTCAGCGGTGAAAGGTTGCGGTAAAGATCGCCTCGGTCAGCCTCTGACGAAAACCAGGATTGTCGGAGAACTGCTTGAAGAGTTCCATGTCATCTGAGGCCAGAGCCAGAATCGCATCGCCCAGCGCTTTGTCGTGTTCGATTCTGGCGTTGGCCCGATCGCCCTGGCGAATGGCATTCTGATAAGCCTGATTGGCCGCAACCTTGGCCGGAAGCTCGTCGGCGATCAGTCGCTTGATGCGGTCCTCGTCCTTCCATTCGATATTGCCCATGATCTCGTTGAAGGTCTGGACGATGAGACTGAGCGCGGCCATTTCCGGTTCGGGGAGACCAGTGCCGACACCCTCCTGCGCCGGGTCGATTTCGGCATCTTCCGATTCGAGCGTGACACGCTGCGTCCCCAGTTTTTCCACCCGGTAGCTGTCCATATCGACCGTCTGCAGTACCCCGATTGCCAGGTCATCGGGTGCAGGCGATGGCAACGACGGTGTCAGGAAGGTCAGATAGATCGATAGCTGCTCCCATTCCGGATTGCCGTAGGGCAGGACAGCGGCCAGGAAGTTGTAGGTGCGCACGAACGTTTTCGCTTTGTGCTTGAAGGCGATCTTTGCTTCGAGATCGTCGAGTTCGTTGTATCTGGCCACGGCGACATCGAGGATCGGTTGCCAGACGACACGGTCGTCGCCTTGCAGGAAACGCGCCGCCACCTGCTCGACCTCCGCCCACCGATAGAGCTCCGCCGCATCGAGCGAATCCTGCAGATCGTGCAGCTTATTGGGATCAGCATCGCGACTGAGAATCGTCGTCTGGTAGAAACTCTGGAAGGCGGCCTGAATCTCATCGACATCGTTGAAGAAATCGAGCACGAAGGTGTCGGTTTTGCCCGGCATCGCCCGATTCAGGCGTGACAGCGTTTGCACCGCCTTGATACCGGTCAGCGGTTTGTCGACATACATCGTGTGCAACAGCGGTTCGTCGTACCCGGTCTGAAACTTGTCGGCGCAGATCAGAAAACGAAATGGCTCCTCCCGGAACGCTTCGGTGATTTTGTTGCCGGGCATCTGATTGAGCGTGGCCTCAGAGACCTCTTTCTCCCCCTGCCATTCGTGTTCCCCGGAAAAGGCCACCAGCGCCCGGAATGGACTCTTCCGCTCCCGCAACACGGTCGAAATCGCCGCCCAGTACCTGATGGCCCGCTCGATACCGTTGCAGACGACCATCGCCCTGGCCCGCCCGCCGATCTTGTACTGGGTAACCTCGTGGAAGTGCCCGACGATGATCTCCGCTTTCTGGCGGATCGCTTCGTCGTGCCCTTCCACGAAGGCTTTGAGCTTGCGATGGGCGCGCTTGCGATCGAACTCCGGGTCGTCCTCGATCGCTTTGGTCAGGTGGTAGTAGCTCTGATAGGTGGTGTAGTTCTGCAGGACATCCAGAATGAATCCTTCCTGGATGGCCTGTTTCATGGAATAGACATGGAAGGGACGACGCCGGATCTCGCCGCCGTCCAAGAACTGTGTACCGAAGAGCTGCAGTGTTTTGTTCTTGGGTGTGGCGGTGAAGGCGAAGTAACTGGCGTTCTTCAGCATCTTGCGGGACTCGATAGCCGCATTGATCCTGTCCTGGATCGTCTGGTCGTCCTCGTCCTCTTCCCCGTCCTGTCCCAGCACCCGACTCATCGAACGGGTAGCGCTGCCGCCCTGACCGGAGTGCGCTTCGTCGATGATGATGGCGAAGGAACGGTCACTCAACGAACCCTGAATCTCGTCCAGCACAAAGGGGAACTTCTGGATCGTGGTGGAGACGATCTTTTTGCCATCCTCGAGGAACTTTTTCAGATCGCTGGAATGGTCGGCGTGTCCGAAAATGGCATTGACCTGGGTGAACTGTTTGATCGTTGTTTTCAGTTGACTGTCGAGCACGATCCGATCGGTGACCACGATGATCGAATCGAAGAGCGGCTGACCATCCCGCTTCAGTTCGACCAGCTGATGGGCCAGCCAGGCGATACTGTTGCTTTTGCCGCTGCCGGCCGAATGCTGGATCAGATACCGGCGACCGGCGCCCTCAGTCTGGGCATCGGCCAGAAGATTCCGGACAACATCGAGCTGGTGATAGCGGGGAAAAATCTGCCGCCGCACCGTCCGCTTTTTCGCCCCCTGACCTTCCTCTTCGGTGACCAGCTGGGCGTACTTCTCGATGATATTGGTCAGACTCGACCGTTCCAGCACCTCCTCCCAGAGATAGGCCGTCTGCATTCCCTCCGGATTCGGCGGGTTCCCCTTCCCCTGCTTGTACCCCTTGTTGAAGGGGAGGAACCACGACTTCTTTCCGGTCAACTGGGTGCAGAACCAGACCTCATGTTCATCGACGGCAAAGTGGGCCAGACAGCGCCCCACCTGGAACAGCGGTTCCTGTGGGGAGCGATCTTCGCGGTACTGTCGAATCGCATCATCTACCGTTTGTTTGGTCAGATTGTTCTTCAGTTCGAAGGTGGCCACCGGCAATCCGTTGATGAAGAGCACCAGATCGAGGGCCAGGGCCTGCTCGTCCGGGCTGTACCGCACCTGCCGGGTGACCGAGAAGATATTCTGGACGTGTTTGATGCGGGCGTCGTCGTTTCCCGGGGTGGGGGTGCCGTAGAAGAGGGACACCTGTGCCCACTGATGTTTGACGCCTTTGCGCAGCACATCGACGATGCCACGGGAGGCGATCTGTCCCTGCAAGCGCGACAGAAACTGCTCGCGCGACGGTCCCTCGTGTTCCAGATCGAACGATTCGACCACCTTCGGCTGCGTCGCCCGCAGAAAGACCAGCAACTTCGCCCAGTCGAGCACATGCAACCGGTCGTAATCGTGCGGGTCGCCCTCCACATACCCACCCGCCACATAGGCCGCTTGCGGATCGAGCGCCTCCCGCACACCACCATTTGGTAGGGGCGAACCTCCGTGTTCGCCCGCTCCCTTCGCCACAGTCGCACCAGTCAGCGACGCGACGATCAGCGATTCGAGTCCTTTTTCGGTGGTGTCAGTCGTTGGCATGAGTCGTACACGTCAAACATGGACAGCGCATCAGGCAATTGCCGGATAGTCTCGCGATTCATATACCGGAACCCGGCGCTCCTCGATGCTCGACCGTAGATATGGGTTGCGAATCGACCGGTCGGTGAGCAGATCGATCTCTTGGCCCAGCAATTCTGTCAGGGCCGCTTCGAAGGCGAAGAACCGCCTGGCATAGCCAGGCGACCGGTCGGCGAAATCGACCACGAAGTCGAGATCGCTCGATGCCGGATCGAAGTGGTCGGAGGTGGCCGAGCCGAAGAGATCGAGCCGCCGCACGCCAAACTGGCGACAGAGACTGGCGATACCTTCCTGATGTTGCGAGATGGCGTCGATCATGATGTTCGGGTTGTTTCCCCTCCAGCTACGATTGCTTCACCTGGTGAAGACTATCACGCCTCGTCGATCTCCTCGTCCGTCATCGCCATACCGACCTCGTCACCCTCTTCGTCATCGGCATTCTGGACATCCATCTCATCCGGTTCATCTTCGATCTCCGGCAACGACGCCGCTGCTTCCCGCACATCGAGCTTCCCGGTCACCACATCGCTGACCAACCGCGTCCGGTATTCGCGGATGAGGTCGATTTCTTTGGCCGAGCGCTCAATAGCAGTTTTCACCTCCGCCACGCTTTGATCTAGGAACGCCGATATATCGTCCTGTTCACTCTTTGGTGGCACTGGCAAGCTCTGTTCGGCAAACGCAGCAAACCTGAAGTCTGTCGAGCGCTCGCGAATTCCAGTCGCTAGTGCAGCAATCCACTGGGATCGTGCCATCTCACGGAGCACGCGAGAAACGTAGTAGTTATTTATAGGGACCTTGGCCTCACATACTGCATACATTGGAGTGCATTTGCCGGCAGAGTCGGAGACTCCGATTGCCCCAGCAAATGCGTCCATTGCGTGAATCACGAGGTCTCCTATTTCAACGCCCTGGTATCCGACTTCTTTGATGGCTTCTGTAAATCCAGTAGTTCGTCGATTCTTCCGGAGCGTGACTTGACCGTCCCGAAAGCACGTGACGACGTCCAAATCGTCTGACGCTGGACGTTCGAGTTTGCGATATAAAGTTTTACCTCTTTTTACCTCCCAGTGCGCCGGAATCTCCCCCAGCCACTCCACTCCGGAGTCCTTCATCGGCACATCGGGATCGAGTCCCTTCGTGACCGCCTGGTGGATGAGGGCCTGCTTCTGCTCCTCGAGGAGGGCGATGAGCCGTCGTTTGGCCCGCACGAAACGGTCGATCTTGCGGTCGACATGGGCGAGGTATTTGACGATGGCGGCCTGCTCGTCCAGGGGCGGGAGGGGGATGGGGATCCGCTTCAATTGTTCGGGGGAAAGATCCCACTGACCAATGCGTACACCATCGGATGCCCTGGCAAACATGTGAACGAATGGTTTGCTACGAAGCTGACGGTGTGAGAAATCTTTGTTCACATTGTTTAGCTCTAGGACGTAGTAGGCTGGACTAACGATGCCTCCTTGGGATGCGATTCCCAGCGACCCCTGCCAAGCCTTCATCTTGTTGATTACCAGGTCCCCTGTGACTACAACCTTGTAATTGGAAAGATCATCAGGGATGAAGTTGTGATTCTCATCATCGGACATGGCTGACCGAGGAATCACCCCTCGTTCACGCACAACTGATAACAGCGGCATATCGGGGTGATTACGCAGATTCCGAAATCGGATCATCGAACCCAACCTGGGAACCTCCCAATGAGCCGGAATCTCGCCCAGCCAGGGAACGCCGGAGTCCTTGTACTCGCCGTACGGTGCGATGTCTTTGTTCGACGCTGAAACGACTTCGGTCTGGGTCATCGTTCGGCACCTACGTCAGTACGAGAATGCAAACGAAGACGACGAGATTTGACTGCACATGTCTGCATCAAAGTTCAAGCATAGGATTCAAGGTATTGGGAGCGCAGATCTTTGTGCGATCTCCAACCGCCTCCTGATATTTCGAGATATCCTCATCATACGTCCAGAACTCCACGGCATCGATCCAGACTGCGGTTGCAAGATGGAGTGAATCGAGTACCCGCGGTTTTGGCTTTGGAAGATTTCCGCCTTTGTTTGCGAGCGCTCGTTCACGGAAGATGTCACGCGCCAGACGCGCGGTCGAAAGGTTGTTCTCCACGACAGTAATCGGGCTGTTGTCCCAGAACTGCTCGATGACAATAAGGTCACTCTCGACGACCTTGCCCGTCGAATTGGTCAGATAGGCGATCTCCACGATCGACACGACCGAGGTAAACAACTCGAGATCACCACTGCTTGCTTCACGCAAAACGGCTTCGATCGTTCCAATTCGGCCGGGCGTTTCGAGCATGTAACTGAGCAGCACAGAGGTTTCGGCATAGACGCGCCTACTCATCCCGCAGACGCCTCAGCAGGACCTCGGGTCGTTCATGAGGAAGCGCATGCTTCAAAATACCTCTGGCTTGTTGCCATGCGTGTTCTTCGACGTGCCCAACTTCGGGTGTAACCGATTTGATGTCGCGGATCGACAATGGGCGTCCCGTCGCCGGATCGCGGCGAATGCTGCCAACAATGGAGACCCGCCTGTCCCACACATTGCGAACGAGGTCCTCCTGACCAGCATCGAAGTAGCAGCGGACTGATTTGTCGAATGTGTCATCGTACAGCGTCCCGGTAAACGCCTTGCGGCTGGAGACGGCTTGCAATCGGCCAATCAGTTCCCCAAAAACCTCAGATGGCAACTTCGCTATCTCTGGCCGAGCATAAACCAGGTCTGAAGAGACGCTGGAAGGCACGAGTACGTCCCTCGTACTACTTCGAAGGACCATGGAGGTGCGTCCGTCCGAACGCAGAATCGTTCGGAGGCGGGACGCTCCACGTCTCAGCGGCACAGGAAGTTCGTCCACCGTGTCCTCCCGAACCGCGAGATGAACGTCGTTCATGAGCGCCTCGAACCGGTCGGCTGCTTCTGCGCTGTCGAAAGTCACTGTGGATTCGGTGATGGCACTGCCGCCGGAGAGATCAGTAACGTAGTTCGAGATCACATGATGCTTTCCGACGAGCTTGGATGCACCGGTCATGGCTCCCGCCCATCCCGCCAAGGCATTGGCGAAAAGCTCGATCGACGTTTCTCCATCGAGTTGGAGGGAGAACACCTTCTCAATCACGACCATAATCCTCAACCGTGGGCCTTCGAACACGTTCAATCCTACAAGAGTTCCCCTGCCTGCTCAATAAGACGCGGAGGACTCGGTGGCGTCAAACACACCTCAAATTTCCGGGTTACCCCACGATCTCCATCAGCAACCCCTCGGTCTCCTGCTCCAGGGCGAGGATGTCGGCGCGGATTTCTTCCAGTGACCGCAACGGGACCGGTTTGTAGAAGTAGCGGGTGAAGGAGATTTCGTAGCCGATCTGGGTTTTGCTGGCGTCGACCCAGGCGTCGGAGACGTGTGGCCAGACTTCCCGCTCGATGAACCCCGCGATACCGCCCGGTTCGAGGAGCGGGATCTGCTCGGTGTCGCGGAGTGTGGAATCGACTTCGTACTCGACTTTGACCGGAAATGGCGCTTCGCCAATCGCACCAAGTGGAATGCGGTAGAAACTCACCGCCTTACCGCTCAGGCGTTCGCTGATATCGAGCGACTCATAGCCCCAATCGTCAACGCGGTCGAGATATTTGGCGACAATTGGTGCGGCATCCTGGTCCACTTCACAAAAATACTCGCGGAAGATTCCCTCCCGCTTCTTCGGCAGCTTCAGCCTGAAGGTTTCCATCACCTCCATGTAATCGAGGAATGGTCCAGGACCGTACTCCGCTACGATTCTCTCAATACGAGCCAGCATCTCATCGTCGACATTCGCCTGTCTGAACGTTTCGATTCGGTCAGGCGTAAGTTCTACCCGAAGCCGTAGCGGTCGCTCGACAGTCACCTTCTGATACCCGAACTGCTCGTTGTGGAAAATCTTGCTCTCTTCGGTTTCCTCGAAGGCGAGATAGGTCTGGACGATCCGCTCAATGTCTTCCGGACCAAGTTCGCAGTTCTTCTTGCCCAGATTTTTACGCAGCGGCCGGAACCATTTGGTGGCATCGATCAGTTGCACCTTGCCCCGCCGATGCGCCGGTTTGCGGTTGGTCAGCACCCAGATGTAGGTGGCGATGCCGGTGTTGTAGAACATGTTCAGCGGCAGCGCGACGATCGCTTCCAGCCAGTCGTTTTCGATGATCCAGCGGCGGATATTGCTCTCCCCCTGTCCGGCATCGCCGGTGAAGAGGGCAGAACCGTTGTGCACCTCGGCGATGCGGCTGCCCAACGGGGTGTGCTCTTTCATCTTGTGCAGCTTGTTGACCAGAAAGAGCATCTGCCCGTCGCTGGTGCGGGTGATCAAACTCATCTCCGGGTTGTCGCGGTGACTGACGACGAAACGCGGATCCAGGATCCCCTTCTTGCCGCCCAGTTTGTCCAGATCGCCCGACCAACTCTTTCCGTAGGGTGGGTTGGAGAGCATGAAGTCGAAATCCTTGCCGGCAAAGGCGTCGGCGGAGAGGGTCGAACCGTATTTGATGTTGTCCGCTTCCTCCCCTTCCCCCTTGAGCAGCAGATCGGCGGTGGTGATGGCATAGGTTTCGGAGTTGACTTCCTGACCGTAGAGGTGGGTGGAAACCTCCTTACCATGTTCTCTGGCCAGTTCCTGTAGCGTTTCCTCGGCAACGGTCAGCATACCGCCCGTCCCGCAGGCGCCGTCATAAAGAAGGTACGTGCCCGATTCGATCTGCTCGGCGATGGGCATGAAGATCAGGCGAGCCATCAACTGGACGACATCGCGCGGGGTGAAGTGCTCGCCTGCTTCCTCGTTGTTTTCTTCGTTGAAGCGGCGGATCAGTTCTTCGAAGATGGTGCCCATGGCGTGATTGTCGAGCGCCAGCAGTCTGACATTGCCGTGGGCATCGAGCACCGCCTTCGGTCCGAGATTAATCCGGGAATCGAGAAATTTCTCCAGAAGATTGCCCAGGACGTCGTGCTGAGTCAGACGCGGAATCTGGTTGCGGAACTCGAACTTGTCGAGAATTTCCTGCACGTTCGGGGAGAAACCATCCAGATACGCCCGGAAGTTCGGTTCCAGCTGACTGGGAGTGTCCAGCAGCGACTTCATGGTGAACGCCGAGGTGTTGTAGAACGACTGTCCCGCCGCCTGCCGCAGCGCCGCGTCTTTGTTGACGATACCGGCTGCGTCCAGACGGGCATTCTGTTCCCGCACAGCCTCCTTGGTCGGTTCGAGCACCGAGTCGAGGCGCCGGATCACCACCATCGGCAAAATTACGTCGCGGTACTTGCCTTTGACATAGACATCGCGGAGAACGTCGTCGGCGATGCCCCAGATGAAGTTCACCAGTTGCGAATGCTGTGCGTGATCCAACGCGGTCTCCTGCCAGAAGCGTCATCGGTCCGTTTGCTGAGTGTATCGCAGGCACTGTCAAAGGCTGGCGAAGGGCATACTACGCGGCCTGTGCCGAAGTGCCCCCAACAACGCACTCCGTCGAGACAGCAATGACGCCCGGCTGTACCCGGCTAGGCGGGACGGAACTCGATGGTCGTCACGCCGCCGCTTTCGAGATCGATGCGGCGGACGGCGTGGTTGTTTGTGTCAGCGACATAGAGGGCACTGCCCGCGAGGGAGAGGCCGCAGGGGAGTGAGAACTGAGCGTCGTTGGCCTCGCCATCACCATGACCAGCTTCCCCGGTACCAGCGATGGTCCTCACTGCCCGGGTCAGCGGATTGAGACGCTTGATTTTGTTGTTGTAGGTATCGGCGAGGTAAACGACGTCACCGCCGGATCCCCGTGCTGCTTCGATACCCTGGACGTGCTGCAGGCGCACGCTATCGCCACGCGCATCGAGATCGCCAAAATGGAAGAGACCGCGCCCCACCAGTCGTCTGACCCGGTCACCGACCGGGTCGATGCGCCGCACCGCGCTCGACTCGCTGTCGGCAACGTAGAGCAGGTCGCCAGCGGCAGCGATACCCATCGGCTGGGCGAAGGTGGCGTCGGCAAGAGGTCCGTCATGAATCGATTCGGCGCCCGTTCCCGCCGCCGGCGCCACACAGCCGCTTGCCGGGTCATATGTCCAAAGCTGGTGCATGCCGGCCATGGCCATCCACAGGCGATCCCCCTGCCAGGCGAGATCCCAGGGCGAGGCCAGCGAAACTTCCGGACCAGAACCCGCTTCGCCGCCGGAACCGCGCTCCCCTGTCCCGGCCACGGTTGAGACCTGGCCGCCGCCCAGGTCGACCGCCCGGAGCGCATGATTGCCGACATCGGCGACGAAGAGCACCGAGCCATCGGCGGCAAGGGCCAGTCCCTGTGGGTTGGTGAAGCTGGCTTCTGCGGCGGTGCCGTCCTGCAGTCCGGACGCTCCCGAACCAAACCGCTGTCTGATCGCGCCGTCCATGGTCGCCACCACGATCTGATGATGCCCCGCATCGGCGATGAACAGTCGATTACCGACCGGATCAGCCAGCACCTTGCCCGGAAATCGAAGGGGCCCGCTGGCGACTCTCGCGACCACGTGTGGCAATGGCGCCGGGTCGAGCAAACCGCGGCTTCGATAGTCGCGCAACAATGAGTCGATGGCCTCGCGCATCGCCCCGTAGCGAAACTCTCCGGCGTGGCGAGCAAAGACATACCCTGCCGGATCGATGAACATCAGCGTCGGCCAGGCATTGACGCCGAATGCCTGCCAGATATCCATGCGCCGATCATTGACCACCGGATGAGTGATGCCGTTGAGCACGACCGATTGCTGCAGAAAGTCGTCGTCTTCTTCGGCCGGAAATTTGGGCGAATGGACACCGATGACCACCAGCTCGGGCTCCATTTCCTCAGCCAGGCGATGCATATGCGGCAGGATATGCAGGCAGTTGATACAGCAGGTGGTCCAGAAATCGAGCACCACCAGTTTGCCTCGCAACTGCGATATCAACATCGGTTCCGCATTGATCCATTGCACATCGCCCGGAAATTCGGGGGCACGGACCCGTCCGGTGAAAAGTTCGGGCATCTCAGCTCCTTCGGTTGAGTGTCGCCACTGCGCGCCGGCAACGCTCCTTTCGTCCCATCAGGGTTCATCAGGGTAGAATGAACGCCAGTTGCCGTTTGCCCGGATGCGACAGGCGCTGCGCTGCAACCATACTAGTCCGGCTTCTCCGGGTTCGCTCATGACCTCCAAGAGTTCTTCACCAACGATGGACACACCGCTACATGCGGTCGCCACAACCGAACATTCGTCGCCGACGGAGGTCGAGACCCCGAATCGGGCCGGGCTGCTTTCCACTTTCAACGATTATGTCACGCTGATGAAACCGGGCATCATCACCCTGCTGCTGGTGACCATGCTGGCTGGCATGATGTTCGCCGCCAAGGGGTTCCCCTCCTTCACCATCGTGTTCTGGGGACTGCTGGGTGGGCTCCTTTCGGCCGGTGGGGCCAATGTGCTCAACTGCTACATCGATCGGGACATCGACAGGCTGATGACCCGCACCCGACATCGAGCCTCGGCCTCCGGCAGAATCCCGGCCCGGCATGTGCTGATCTTCGGCATCGTCCTGACGATTCTCTCGGTCCTGGTGCTGGGGATCTTCACCAACTGGCTGACTGCCGGGCTGGCGCTGCTGGGTTGCTTTTACTACGTCGTCGTTTACACGTGGTTCCTGAAGCGTCGCACGTCGCAGAACATCGTCATCGGCGGCGCGGCGGGTTCGATGCCGCCGATCGTGGGCTGGGCCGCGGTCTCCGGGAGCGTCGGTATTGCCCCGCTCCTGATGTTCGCATTGATCTACTACTGGACTCCCCCTCACTCGTGGGCACTGGCTCTCCTCAAGAAAGGCGACTACGGTCGCGCGGACGTTCCCATGTTGCCGGTCATCGAAGGCGAAATGGAGACCAGGCGGCAGATATTGCTCTACACGCTGCTGATGGTGGCCGTTTCGTTTCTGCTTCTGCCGTTTGGTCTGGGTGAGATCTATTTCGCTTCGGCGATTGCCCTCAATGCGATTGCCCTGCTGCTCGCCGTTCAGCTCTATCGCACAGGATCCAGACATTTCGCGCGTCTGACTTTCTTCTATTCGCTCTGGTATCTGGCGCTCATCTTCGCCGCGATGGTGATCGACCGGATGGTGCTGGGTTCCTAGCAGCGCCATTGATCGTTTCGCAAAGGGTATGTTCGGGGTCCTCGCTGACTGAGTGTGCGTTTCTGCACTTGTCAGAGTGGAGTACCATTTGTCGGGTCGGTGCCGCTGTCGGCACAAACCCGTATCGTGCCCGTTGGGGGACACGGCACGCAGGTTCCAGTCACCCCTGAGCGAAAACATCTAGCGTGGATCTCGATCTCCTTTCCAAACTCGGCACGATCATCGTGATCGATCTGGTCTTGTCCGGCGACAACGCCGTGGTCATCGGCATGGCCTCCCGGTCGCTGCCCCCGGTGGCTCGCCGGCGGGCCATCATCCTCGGAGGGGTGGGCGCGGTCGGGTTGCGCATCTTCTTCACAGCGCTGGCCGCGTTATTGCTGGATATCCCGCTTCTTCAGGCGATCGGCGCCTTCCTGCTCCTCTACATTGCGTTCAAACTGGTGCGGCCAGTGGGTCACGAAGCGCATGTCACCGAAGCGAATTCACTGCGAGAAGCCGTCAAAACGATCATCATGGCCGACGTGGTGATGAGTCTGGACAATATCCTGGCCGTCGGTGGCGCCGCGCATGGTGACCTCTGGCTGCTCCTCTTCGGTCTGGCGCTCTCCATCCCGATTCTGCTCTTCGGCAGCTCCATTGTGGCGCGCCTGATGGGACGACTGCCGGTCCTCGTTTATGTCGGCTCGGCTATCCTGGTACTCACGGCAACTCGCATGTTCTTTCACGATAAGATCGTCCACGATCTGTATGCGGCGCCGAGTCTGGTCATCGGCATCATCGCGGTTGCCCTGGCGGCGATCGTTTGCGCGTACGGTTGGCGGTTGACACAGAAACAGGTGCAGCTGGCCGGTTTCGGCGGCAACGAAACTGTCTCCATCCAGCCTGAATAGATCCATACATCCAAACCGCAACATCCGTCGTATATGGGGATGAGAGCGACGACACAATGTTCTGAGCTCTCATCCCAAGCCCAGTGGAGCGCCGCACACGCTCCACCCTCCCCTTCCCGCATTGACCCGGTCTTCTGGCCGGGTCAATGTTTTGTGCCCGGTTTTGGCATCCCTTTCGGCAGATTCTTTGACCGCGAGACGACGCCCTACTGTATTCTTACGGAAATACTCTCTCCAGTCCACGTTCGCCCGCTTCGCGCGGCGGGAGCAGGTCGGTTTCTCCTCACGAAAAGCCTTGCTGACTGCCCAAAACAGCGACCCTTCGTGGTAGAGTGACAGTCCTAAGGTTTGGGGCCCCGCAAGCTGCTTCGCCCGTCGGAGCGGTTACCAAAGGTCTGACTCCCGTGCAACTTCAGGCCAAACAGCTCTGGCAAGCCGTCCTCGGTGATATGCAGGTCCGGCTGAGCAAAAACGCATACGAAAACTGGCTGCGGCCCACGTCTCTGGTGGCGTTTGCCAACGATGTCGCCACGATTTCGGCCCCCAACACCTTTGGCGCGACGACGCTCGAATCCCGGTATGCGGCTGAAATCGAGAGGGTTCTCTCCGAGATCATCGGCCGTCCCGTCAAAGTCGAATTCGTGGTCGGAACGGGCGGCGCGACCGACGGCAGCGCTGTGGTTACCGGTGATTCTCGCCGGACTTCGCTGCCGAATGGCAGTGCCAAACAGGGCCGCAAGCAGATCGACACCACCGTCGCTCGCAAGACGATCACGGCGCTCGACACCTCCCAGCAGCTCGAACTGTCGTCAAGTCATCAGCCCGGACTGAACCCGCGTTATGTCTATGAGTCATATGTCGTCGGCAAGTCGAACATGTTTGCCCACGCCGCTTCACTGGCGGTAGCGGAACATCCCGGCGAGCAGTACAACCCCCTCTACATCTATGGCGGTGTGGGGCTCGGCAAAACGCACTTGCTGCATGCGATCGGTCACCGGGCTCTGGAAATGAAGCCAGACCTGCGGATCGTCTACGTTTCGTCCGAGAAGTTCACCAACGACCTGATCGAAGCGCTGCGCAATCAACGCATGAAAGACTTCCGGGCGCGCTACCGCACCATCGACCTGCTGATGATCGACGATATCCAGTTCATTGGCGGCAAGGACAGCACTCAGGAAGAGTTCTTCCACACCTTCAACACACTCCACCAGAGCGGACGCCAGCTGGTGATTTCCAGCGACCGCCCACCTCATGCCATCGCCGGTCTCGAAGATCGACTCCGCTCTCGATTCGAAGGAGGACTGACGGCCGACGTACAGCCGCCCGATTTCGAAATGCGCATGGCCATTCTGCGCACCAAGGCTGAGGAAGTGGGGGCCAAGGTCCCGGACGACGCCGTCGAGTACATCGCCCAACGCGATAAGACCAACACCCGCGAACTGGAAGGGGCGCTCAACCGGGTCATCGCCTATTCGCGAGTGGGCAACCGCTCGATAACCCTGCCACTGGCCATGGAAGCGCTGTCAATCGGCAAAACCAGTCACCGGCGGGACGATCTGACCCCGGACGAGATCATCCGGGCCGTCGCTTCCTATTACCAGGTCGACGTCAACGCGATGAGTGGGCGCAGCCGGTCGCGGGAAATCGTCGTGCCCCGCCAGATTGCCATGTATGTCATTCGAGAAGAAACTGGCGCGTCTCTGGCCGATATCGGTCGCGCACTGGGTGGTCGCGATCACACCACCGTCATGCACGGCATCGAGAAAATCGAGTCGCAGATACACGCAGATGCCGCACTTCGCTCGCAATTGCTGTCCATTCGAGACGCACTCCAGACGTCTCGGTAGTCGCCCACCCTGGTCTTGTCTCTGTTTTCAACGACTCGATACCACTCGACGATAAGGTGCATATCGTGACCTCCAGCGACCATCCCGACACGCCCTCAGATGCCCGACCACCACGCTGGCTGACCATTCGCGATGCCTGTTCATTGCTGGGAGTCGATCAGTCGACATTGCGCCGCTGGACCGACGAGGGACGCGTTCCGGCGTTTCTTACCCCTGGTGGGCATCGGCGTTATCTGGAGGAGGATCTCCGATCGCTGGTCGCTGGTGAAGCCAAAAAACCGCCGCGCTCACGAGTCAACCGGCAGCGATTGACCGACCGCTCACTCTCCGCCTACGAAGATGACTACCTGAATGAGGCCCGTGGTCGGCCCTGGTATCAGTCGTTTGGCTCCGAAATGCAGGAAGAGCATCGGAGACTTGGTCGGCGCCTGGTCGACCTGGCAATCCGCTACGCCGCCACGACCGGTCACCAGCGTGAGCGCGCTCAGCTGCTCGCTGAAGGACGGGAGATTGGCAACTACTACGGGCGCTCAGGTGGACAGGCCGGGCTGACCCCCGGGGAAACAATTGAAGCGTTTCTCTATTTTCGGTATCCCACCGTGAGAGCAGTGCTGGGAGTTATCGAGGAAGAAAACCTCCCCGCCAGACGGGCGGCCCGACTCTTCATCGGCATCGATGATTTCATCGATCAGGTCCTGCTGGCGATGATGCGGTCGTATGAAACTGACCGCCGAAAACACCCTGCCGGCGACGCTGATTCCGCCCGGGAACGATAGTCTCAGAGTGTCAGGTCCGAACGGACCCAATGCTCTATCCATTCAGCACGTCACGTGACTCACTGGCAATCGTACGATGGGAACAACGCAACGGGCGGCTTCCCCCTTCCCTCGCCGATCGTTGCGAAAGACCCCCGCGGAGCCCCCTGCTGCAACAGGGGGCTCGGCATTTTTCCCTGATGTTCATGAGCAACCGCCCCTGCCCTGATTGGGCGTGACTCGACCAAACACGAGAAACGTCGCGCAAGTCTTGCAGGAAATCCCGATCGCAACTGGACGATCCGCTCTGCCGGTCGAGGCTGCGGAGCATCGATCGCCCAGCCGCCCTAGCCGAAAAACGGGCCACCAACCGCTACGACTGTTTTCGGAACGCATCCTCAGGAGCCGGGACAACGTCCTCGACAATCCATTCAGCCTGCAACAGCTGTCGCCGCTTTGCGCGAGTCCGCCGCAGCCGCCAGGCCAGCGTGACCGGGCCGAACGCCAGGAAGGCACCAACCACGATCCACGACCAGAATGCGATTCCCAAAAAGAGTCCGGCCTTCGGGGAGTGGTCCCAGATCAGCACAACGACGATCAGCGCCACCATTGCGATGACCATCGACAGGAAGAACACGATCACTCCCCGGGGCGGAAAGAGTCGCTCTTCTTCTTCGATCAGCAGGGGAGGAGGTCCAGAGGTCACAGGAAATTCCGGTTCGCGACTCGACGAACTCTCGTCGGTAGTGGTAGCGTGACACGCTGGCGGTATTTCATCAACCGGCCATTCTTCAGGGATTCTGAGCGGAGTAGTGTTATGTCCACCACAGAGTGGTTCCTGTTAGCCATGGTCATTATCGTGCCACTGATCATCGCGACAGGGGTGACGTTGTGGACCCTGGAACAGGCTCTCAAGCGCAACAAGAAATACCGACAGGCCCAGGAAGCAGCCAAAGCGGAAAAACAACGAGCGAAGCAGACGGGTCAGGAACATGGCTCCTGACCATTGGGGTGTGATAGGCTGATCTGCCCGCATTTCAGGGTGCGGAATGAATATTATGAAAGGATGACCTGTGGCTGAGACCCAGCGAACACTCGTGATTATCAAACCAGACGGCGTGCAGCGAGGACTGATCGGCGAGATTATCGGACGGCTCGAACGACGCGGTCTGCGCATCGTCGGATTGCACCTCGGCGTCATCGCCGAGGCCACTGCCCGGCAGCATTACGCCGAACATGAAGGGAAAGGCTTCTATGCCTCGCTGGTGAACTACATCACGTCGGGTCCGTCGGTGACTATGGTTCTGGAAGGACCCGATGCCATCGCCGTAACGCGCGCGACGGTGGGATCGACCCGGCCGGCCGAAGCGGCTCCCGGCACAATCCGCGCCGATTATGGTCTTACCGTAGGTCGCAACCTGATTCACGCGTCCGACAGCGCCACCAGCGCCACTCGTGAAGTCGCTCTTTTCTTCGGTGAGCAGCCACTACCCATCTACACTCGCGATATCGATCGCTGGATTCTGGACGACTGACCCTTCCGCTGTCGCCACCGCGCGAGTGGAGAACGCTCCGGTCGATCACGTGATCTGCCGGGGCGTTTTTCTATCCTGGCTCGTTGACTGATTCACAACACGATGAGTCACGCGGCTTCATCGAGTTTCACGTGAAACACTGAGCGGGTGGCGATCATCTCTCCACCCGCTCAATGCCAGCCCTTCTCCCCTCCTGGGTCGATCAGGTGTCGGTGATGTGGATAATTCGGGGCAGCATATTCCAGCGCGCCACCAATTCGCCGATGTAGTTGCGCAGCTCCTGGTCGGAAACGTCGGCCGGCACCAGGCGCCGATCGTTGTACGGCAGACCGGCATACTTTTGCCGACTGGCACTCGACCGCGCATCGGCCCGCGACGATCGAGCCATCAACTCTACGTACAGGTTTGTGCCATCTGAAACGAAATGCAGTGAATGACTCGGATCGAGCATCAACCCCAGCGTGCCCCGGTCGACCTCATCGATGACCCGTGGGTAATTCTGCGGCATGCGATGCGCATACTCACCAACTGCCAGGTCCAGCATCGGCAACACACGTTCCCGCAATGAGATCAAAGCATCGACTGACACGTTCTGCACACTTTCCCGGTCTGCACACCCGGCTTGTTCACTCTGGCGCCGAATCGCTCCAGATTATCCCGCCATCGTCGCATCGTGTCCACCTCGCTCGGCTGTGTCATCGCCATGTTTCACGTGAAACACGTCAGCGCTTTCCGGAAGCGATGCGATTCTCCTCAGAGAGTTGACTGGCTCGCGGTGTCATCTGCCCCGCGTACTTGTTGTTCTGCTTCTGCCGATACGGCGTCCGGACCGGAGAGCTGACTGTTTCGAATGAGAACGCGCAGATGCGCATACCGGGATAGAGCGCCACCGCCATCCGGCCCAGGTTGCTCAACTCCATCGTGGCCGTACCGATCCAGCCGGGTTCGAACACCGCCGCTGTGGAATGAACGGTGATCCCCAGCCGGGCGATCGATGACCGACCCTCCAGTCTGCCCAGCAGATCGTCGGGAAGCTCCAGACACTCTATCGTCGAGGCCAGGGCAAAATCACCGGGCTGCATGATGAATGGCTCGTCCTCCGCCACTTCGATGGTGCGCATCGCGTCGCCAATCGACTGTGGGTGACGGGGATCGATGAAGCTGAAGCGGCTATGCTCGAACACCATGAAGGTCGTTCCCAACCGAAAGTCGACCGAGACGGAGCCCAGCTGCACCGCCAGATCGGGAGCCGGGTCGATACGAATCCGACCGCTCTCCAGCGCCTCCACGATATCTCGATCAGACAAAACCATTGCGATCTCAATCCTTCCAGAGATTCGATGCACAATCCGCTTTCAACCGGGCAGTTCATCCATGTCCGAATCGGGACTTCTTATCCATAAAGAAACGACGCATCGCGGGACAGGAAAAGCTGCACCCAGATTGCCTCATTCCCATACAACTCGATCTCCGTCAGCACGGTATCGGAATCGCGATCGACAGAAATCTGCCAACTGGGGAAAACCTCGGACCACGGTTGTCCCGTGCGCAGACTGGCTCCCGTTTCCAGAGTCACAAACGACCGTCGCGCGGCCCATTCGGCTTCCTCGCCCGAGAGAAAATGTCGGGATGCGACGAACGTCGAACCCGATGGAACCGCACTCTCCGTCGTGGCCGTCATATCACTGTCGGGAACGGCAGGACCTGACACGAAACCAACCAGGCCCATCAGGGGAATCGGACCTGCCTCCGGCATATCCCCAAACTCGGGTCCATTCTCGCCGGTCGAAATCTCCACTGGGGTCACAAACGCGCCCGGCGGGAACAGCGAGGCGCCGCTGACTCGGTCGGGCAGAGCATCGACCACCGTACGTACCAGTGCATCCGTCCCGAGGGAGTTCTCAGAGCCGTTGTGCGCCTGGATCATTGCGGTCAGCCCGGCGAGCGTCGGTGCATAGAGGAGGAGTCCGGAGTCGAGCAGCGCGACATTGGCCGCTTTTCCCAGGGTGAACCGTCCGAGATCGGTGGAGATATCCATGGCACCATCTTCAGCCAATGACGCTACGGACACTCCCTCCACCGTATTCGCCTGATATCCCTGGTCGACCCAGTTCTGTCGCAGCGTCACTTCGTCAAATGCTCCTCGCAGCACGGTGAGTACACCATCAGATGACATAACGTACGCACTCTGCTCGACCTGTTCCTGGGTCCAGCCGAGCAGCGCGACAGAATTGTCGGCCCGCCCTACGGCCATCATTAGATCAGCCGCCGGCACGGGCTGCACCGAGCGATAGAACTCACTGACACGCTCCACCGGATCGCTGATTGCCGCGATGTCGACGCCCACACTTTCCTGCCGAAAACGGAAGTCGCCGAAGGTCAGCAGTTCGAACCCGTTGGTGGCATTCTCCGCCAGTAGAGACAGGGGTATGCAACTGGCAAACTCGAGCAACGCGGCATTGACCGATTGCTCTGGTATCGAGGTGGCCGTCTGACGGGCCAGACTCGCCTGATGATCGAACCCTGTCAGCGCACCCAGCGCCAGCGTAACGGCTGAACTCTGCATCAGCTGACGACGCGTTGCGCGCATGGCGTACTACTCCTGACCAGGGACGACCTCGGCTTCAGGCTGCTCCGCGTGTCCACGAAGCCCCTCCACGCCGTTGGACCGGGGAAACAGGGGCAATCGGGACTGAAAACTGTCCGGCATGGCATCGGGCGAGCGAAATGCAGCCGACACACTCGCACCCGCGTGAATGCGCTCGATCGTTTCGGCCAGCAACGGCGCCACCGAAATCTCAGTGACCCGATCCAGGCGACGGGTAGGCGGATGCGATATGGTATTGGAAACCACCACTTCCCGGATCCGGCTCGCATCCAGTCGTTCCAGCGCCGGGCCGGAGAATACGGCATGAGTGCAGGTCGCGTAGACCTCCGCCGCCCCTCGGTCCAGACACACCTGGGCCGCCTGGGTGATCGAACCGGCCGTGTCGATTTCATCGTCGATAATCACTACTGAGGCGTTTTCCACCGAACCAATCAGGTTCAGTACCTCCGATTTGTCGACATTCCCCAACCGTCGCTTTTCGATGATCGCCAGCGGCGCATTGAGAAACTCGGCGAAGTTGCGAGCGCGTTTGGTATTGCCCAGATCAGGCGAGACCACCACCGGATTCTCCAACCGCAACTGGCGAAAATACCGGCAGAGGAGCGGCAATGCGGTCATTTCATCGACCGGAATGTCGAAAAACCCCTGGATCTGGCCGGCATGGAGATCGATGGACAGCACACGATCAGCCCCCGCCGTACCGATCAGTTTGGCAACCAGCCGGGCGGTGATGGGAACGCGCGGTTGGTCTTTCTTGTCAGTGCGACCATAGCCGAAGTAGGGGATAACCGCGGTGATGCGACCAGCCGAAGCACGTTTCAGTGTATCGATCATGATCAGAAGTTCCATGATCGAATCGTT
>WBZO01002831.1_pt1 | contig 21612 bp, 15 predicted proteins | sample 5204261 | NCBI WGS metagenome assembly WBZO01 (sample SAMN12412400, study PRJNA552823) | activated sludge metagenome | isolation source: activated sludge from anammox sidestream of wastewater treatment plant... | place: USA: North Carolina | collected 2017-09 | reverse complement strand
ATGAGAGCAGGGGGCTCCGGGCTCACCTCGACTGTGGCACAACGCTGGCTAGGTCCGCTTCGGCTGCATCGTTCCCACGAATGGTGCGGAGAGGAGGAAGCCGACCATGGCGGGCCAGAATCTGGAAGAACGCGTGGAAAAACTCGAGCACACAGTGGCGGCCCTCGCCGGACTGCCCGCACAGATGCAGGCGCTCTCATCGCAGTTTCTGCAACTGGGGCAGGACGTGCGCAGTGGCATCGCTTCGGTCAACACGCGCGTCGACCGGCTTGCGGCTGAAGTCAGCAGCCAGATGGGTGACCTGCGCGGCCAGGTGGGTGCGTTCCGCGGCGAGATGGGTGACCTGCGTGGTCAGATGGGTGCGTTGCAGGGGCAGATGGGGGACCTGCAAGGGCAAGTGGGTAACCTGCACAGCCAGGTCGGTGACCTGCACGGCCAGGTGGGTGACCTGCACGGCCAGGTGGGTGACCTACGTGGTGAGCTGCGCACCGGGATTGGTGGGCTGCGCGGTGAGCTGCACACCGAAATCAGTGTCCTGCGTGAGGAACTCCACACCGAGATCGGTGGGCTGCGCGAGGAACTGCGCGCCGAGATTGGTGGGTTGCGCGGTGAACTACACACCGAAATCAGTGGCTTGCGCGAGGAACTGCGCATCGAGATCGGTGGGCTGCGCGAGGAACTGCACACCGAAGTTGGTGGGCTCCGCGAGGAGCTTCGCGCTGACATGGCCTCGATGCACAGGGACCTGGCGGATCGCATCCTGACGCAGGGGAGTGAGATGCGGATCCTCCACGAAGATCTCGTCAGGCGGATCGCGCTGCTTGGCGAGGCTCGCCGGTCCGCGAGCGACCCCGCAGAGTAGCCGTCAGCCGTTCTTCATCGCCAACCGCAATCAGTCAGCAATCCGCAATCCGCAATCTGCGATTTGACGGTCGCTAGATCTCCCTGACACCGTGGCTGCGCAGCAGGAAGTAGATGGCCACCGCGACGAGCAGGACGCCGTTGATCTGCAGGACGGCCGGGGCGCCGATGTAGGTGGCGGCCCACCCGCTGGCGAGGCTGCCGAGCGGCATGCCGCCCCGGAACGCCAGCATGTAGATGCTCATCACGCGTCCGCGCATCTCGTTCGGTGCCGTCAGCTGCACGAGCGACGTAACCGTCGAGAACACCATCATCAGTGCCGCGCTCGTGAGGAACAGCAGCAGGTTGCTCAGCCACATCGTGCGTGACATCGCGAAGCCCACGATGAAGAGGCCGTAGAAGACCTGGACGATCAGCACGGCCAGCCCCATCCGCTTGAACTTCCCGAGCCAGGCCACGACCAGCGCCCCCACGACCGAGCCGGCTCCCGAGAAGGCGAGCAGGTGGCTGTAGGTGCTGGCGCCTTCCCGGAACACGCTCTTCGTGAAGATCGGCAGGAAGGTGAGCACGGCGAAGCCGAGGAACGTCGTGGTGGCGGCGAGCACGATGAGCGCGATGAGCGTGCTCTGCTGGCGCACGTACTGGATGCCGCCGGTCAGCTCGTCCTTGATGCTCTTCTGCTGTGCCGGGGGGACGAACTTCACCCGCAGCGACATGAGCGTGTAGATGACGACGAGGAAGGAGGCGGCGTTGATGGCGAAGCAGAGCGCCATCGACTGCTGATCGCCGAGGCCGATGCTGGCGCCGGCCGCGAGCGTCACGCCGAAGAGCAGCGGACCGATGACGCGGGCGATGTTGAACTGGATGGAATTCAACGCAACGGCGTTCGGCAGGTCCTTCTTGTCGACGAGGGAGGGGACCAGGGTCTGGTAGGCCGGTCCGCCGAAGGACTGCGCCACGCCGGTGACGAACGACAGCGTGAGGATCCAGGGGATGGTGACGTACTCGCCGTAGACCAGCAGGGCCAGCGACGCGGCGGTGGCCATCTGCAGGTACTGGGAGCTCAGCAGCGTCCGGCGGCTGTCGCGGCGATCGGCGAGCACGCCGCCCACCAGCGTGAAGAGCATGATGGGCAACTGCTGGAGGAAGGAGTCGAGCCCGAGGAAGAAGGCCGCGCGCGACTCGCTGGCCAGCTGGGTCACCATCCAGTTCTGGGCGGTGATCTGCACCCACGTGCCTACGCTCGAGGTACAGGCGCCGAACCACTGCACGCGAAAGTCGCGGTAGGTGAAGGCCGCGAACATCCGGTGGAGCGCCTTCGACCCGAAGATGGTCGACTGCGCGTCGGTGGCGGGTAATGCCTCTGCTGGAGTGGAGTCGGCCACGTAAAGTTGTGTCGTGCAGGACTTTAGCCTGCCCGAACGCGTCGCTCATCTTACAACGGACATTCAGTTATTGCGCGGCGGAAACGCGTGGGCTATAGTTCGCCTTGTAGGCGAACATAAGGCGAAAATGATGCTCCCTGCCCGTGCTGACCGCAATACGCTCATGACTGCCCTCCGGGCACGCCGGCTCGACCGGACGCTCACGTCCGCCCTCGCGCCGCTCGATTCACAGGACGACCAGGCGAGCGGGCCGACCGGGCTGGCCTCGCTCGATACGCGGCTCGGTGGCGGGCTGCCCCGTGGCCATCTCTCCGAGATCGTGGGGCCCCGCTCGTCTGGGCGGACCAGCCTGGTACTCCAGGCCATGGCGGCGGCGACCGCCCGGGGCGAGCTCGTGGCGCTGGTCGACGCGCTGGACATGCTGGATGTGGCCTCGGCGGAGGCCGCCGGGCTCGACCTGACCCGCCTGCTCTGGATCCGTGGCCATGTGGTCACCAATCCCGGCTTCTGCCGCGACCTGAACCAGCGGGCGCTGGAGCAGGCCATCAAGGCCCTGGGCCTCGTGCTGCAGGCGGGCAACTTCGGCCTCGTCGTCCTGGATCTGGCCGATGCCCCGCCGGACGCGATCCGCCGCCTGCCGTTCACCACGTGGCTCCGCCTCCAGCGCATGGTCGAGGGGACGCAGACGATCTGTGTGCTGGCCGGCTCGATGCCGATGTCGCGCAGTTCGGCCGGGCTGTCGATCGTGCTGCAGCCTGCCGTGGCGCCGGATGCCCAGGGGGCGGGCGGCCGGGCGCAGGCCTCGCGCTTCACCGGGCACCTGCTCGACGGGCTGGACCTGTCGGCGCGGGTGGCGCGCGCGCGCGTGCAGGCGTCCGACAGCGCGGCGCTGCCGCTATCGACGAAGGTGGCACACCATGTCTGACACGCGCCCAGCTCCTCCGGCCGATGCGGCCCTGTATGCGTGCCTGTATCAGCCGCCGCTCCCAGCCGTGCCTGCCACGCTGACGGCGACCCCCGCGAGCGCCCCGCCCGTGGAGGCCTCGTCCGCACCGGCCGTCCTCACGGCGATTGCCGCGGAGTTCTCCCCGCGGTACGAGCAGCATCGGCCCGACCTGGTGTCGGTGGACGTGCGCGGGCTCTCGCGCCTGCTCGGTACGCCACGGACGATCGGGGCCGAGATGCGGCGCGAGGCGGCCGCGCGCGGCGTGCGCGTGCACGTCGCCATTGCGCCGACGCGGATGGCGGCGCTCGTCCTGGCCGTGGCCCGCCCCGGGCTCACGGTGGTGTCTGCCGTGGACATGGCCGAGGCGCTCGGGTCCATTCCGATCGCGGTGCTCGAACACCTGCACGAGGACGCGGTGCCGGCGGCCACCTCCGCCACGCAGGCGCGGCTGCGGGCCGGCGAGGCGCGGGATGCCATCGCGGCGCTGCGGAAGTGGGGCGTGCGGACGCTGGGCAATCTGGCGGCGCTGCCCGATGCCGACCTGTCGGCGCGGCTCGGGCGGAACGGGCGCGTATGGCAGGCCGTCGCCCGGGGGCGCGACCTGCGCCCGCTGGTGCCGATGCAGCCAGACGAACGCTTCGAGGGACGGCTCGAACTCGAGTGGCCGATCGAGGGGGCCGAACCGCTGTCGTTCGTCCTGACGCGCCTGCTCGAGCCGCTGTCCACCCGGCTGGAGCGTCGCGATCGTGGCGTGGCCGTGCTGCACGTGGAACTCGGGCTCGTCACGCGCGACGTGCACGCGTGTCGGCTCGAGCTCCCGTCGCCGCTGCGCGACGTGCGGGCGCTGCGGACGCTCGTGCTGCTCGACGTGGAGGCGCATCCGCCCGGGGCTGCCATCGATGTGGTCTCGATCACCATCGAGCCGACGCCGGGCCGCATCCTCCAGCACGCATTGTTTGCCCGGCCCCATCCCACCCCGGAACAGCTGTCCACGCTGCTGGCACGGCTCGGCGCGCTGATGGGGCAGGACCGGGTCGGCGCACCGGCCACGGTCGATTCATTCCGCCCCGGTGCCTTCGCCCTCAGCCCGTTCGCCATCGAGCGCCCGCCTGCCCCCGCTGCGCTGGGTCGCGCGTCGACGCGGCCAGCTCCCCAGTCTCTGAACTCCGACGCTCCCACCACCTCCGCCTTGCGGCGGTGCCGCCAGCCGATCCCCGCGCGTGTCGCGACCGATGCGCAGCGTCGTCCCCTGCGTGTCACGACCGACCGCCGGGGGTTTGCTGGCGGGACAGTCCTGTCGAGTGCCGGTCCCTGGCGCACATCCGGTGCCTGGTGGGAAGGCGCTCCGAAGCTGGAAGTGAAGGCAGCAAACCCGGCACTGCAGCCAGGACACGCTGACGTGGAAGCCAGCCACTCCGGACAATCAGCACTCAGCAATCAGCACTCAGCAATGGCACGCGACGGCGGTCCCTGGAATCGCGACGAGTGGGACGTGGCATTGACCGACGGGGCGGTCTACCGGATCTTCCGGGACCGCAGTACCGAAGGCTGGTTCATCGATGGAGTGGTGGACTGACGGTGAGGCAGGCGAGGCTGGGCAGGGCAGGCTGGAGTGTCATGGAGGCAGGCGGAAATGGTCCGCGCCTCGAGGCTTCATCGATAATCCCGCCCGCCTTGCCCGCCCTGCCCGCCCTGGTGGCCTCCCGTGTCCTACATCGAACTCCACGCTGCCTCCGCCTTCAGCTTCCTGCAGGGGGCCTCGCTTCCCGAAGCGCTGGTCGAGCGGGCTGCGGCACTGGACTATCCGGCCGTGGCGCTCCTCGATCGCGACGGCGTGTACGGCATGCCGCGCTTCCACAAGGCTGCCCGCTCAGCCGGCCTTCGGCCCATCGTGGGGGCGGAGCTCACGATCGGCCGGGAAGGCCGGGAGGGGCCGGCGGCACTGCAGGGGCACGTCGGTCGCGCCAGGCTGAAAGGCACCCAGTCCAACCTGCCCCATCAGCCCAGCCCGCCGTTTGTACTGCCGCTCCTCTGTGAAAGCCCAGAGGGATACCGGAACCTGTGCCGCCTGATCACGCGCATGAAGCTGGCCTCGCCGAAAGGGGAAGGGGCCCTGCCGATCGAGGCGCTCGACGGCATGACGGGAGGGCTCGTCGCCCTCGTCGGGCGTGTCGCGCTCGACGCCAATCGCTTCGGCGTCGGCGGACTGCTCGATCGCATCGTCGGCCTGTTCGGGCGCGACCGGACGTACGTCGAGCTCCAGCGTCACTTCCGGCGGGACGAGGAAGCTGACAACCAGGCGCTTGTGGCCATGGCCGGGACTTTCCGGGTGCCGCTCCTCGCCACCAACGGCGTGCGGTTCGCCACGCCGGCCGAACGCCCGCTGTTCGATGTCCTCACCTGCATCCACCACCATGCCGATCTCGCCAGCGCCGGGCGACGGCTGACCGCCAACGCCGAGCGTTATCTCAAGCCGCGCGACCAGGTGGCCGCGCTGTTCGCCGATCACCCGCAGGCGATCGCCAACAGCCTGGCGCTCGCCGATCGACTGCAGTTCACGATGGCCGACCTCGGCTATCGCTTCCCCGAATATCCCGTGCCGTCCGGTGAGACACAGGCATCCTTCCTGCGGCGGATCACCGACGTGGGGGCACGCCACCGCTATCGTCCGTATCACGACAAGGCGCGTGCGCAGATCGCACGCGAACTGGACCTGATCGAGAAGCTCGACCTCGCCGGCTACTTCCTGATCGTCTGGGACATCGTCAACTTCTGCCGCCAGCACGACATCCTGGTGCAGGGGCGCGGGTCGGCCGCCAACAGCGCAGTCTGCTACAGCCTGGGCATCACGGCGGTCGATCCGGTCGGCATGGAACTGCTGTTCGAGCGGTTCCTGTCCGAGGAACGGGGCGAGTGGCCCGACATCGACCTCGACCTGCCGAGCGGCGACCGGCGCGAGCGGGTCATCCAGCATGTCTACGAGAAGTACGGGCAGCACGGCGCGGCGATGACCGCCAATGTCATCACGTATCGCGGCCGGAGCGCCGCCAGGGAAGTGGGCAAGGTGCTCGGCTTCGATCCCCCGCAGGTGGATCGGCTCGCGAAGGCGATGAACCATTTCGAGTTCGTCGATGCGAACGACACCCTCCCGCGCCACCTGGCGTCGGTGGGGCTCGACCTGAACGCGAACCGCGTCCGGCTCTTCGCGAAACTCTGGCAGGAGATGCAGGACCTGCCCCGGCACCTCGGCCAGCACTCGGGCGGCATGGTGATCTGCCAGGGACGCCTGGATTCGGTGGTGCCCCTCGAGAACGCCAGCATGCCCGGCCGCGTCGTCGTGCAGTGGGACAAGGACGACTGCGCCGACATGGGCATCGTGAAGGTCGACCTGCTCGGCCTCGGCATGATGGCCGCCATCCAGGACGCGCTCGCGCTGGTGAATGGCGAGCGGCGTCCTGAATTGCAGAGTGCAGATTTCAGATTGCAGATTGACGAGTCTCCAGGCCAGGCCCGAAGCCCGGAGCCCGAAGCCCGAAGCCTTTTGGTAGACCTCGCCCACCTGCCGCAGGACGACCCTGCCGTGTACCGCATGCTGCAGGAGGCCGACACGGTGGGTGTCTTCCAGGTGGAGTCGCGCGCGCAGATGGCGACGCTGCCCCGGCTGAAGCCGGTGAAGTTCTACGACCTCGTGGTGCAGGTGGCCATCATCCGCCCCGGCCCCATCGTCGGGCAGATGGTGCATCCCTACCTGAATCGCCGCGCGGGACGCGAGGCGGTGGTCTATGCGCACCCGTCGCTCGAACCGGTGCTCAGGCGCACGCTCGGCGTGCCGCTCTTCCAGGAGCAGTTGCTGCGCATGGCGATGGTCGTCGCGAACTTCACGGGCGGACAGGCCGAGGAACTGCGGCGTGCGATGGGATTCAAGCGATCCGAGAAGCGCATGAAGCAGATCGAGCTGCAGCTCCGCGAGGGGATGGCGAGGAACGGCATCGCGCCAGAGGCGATGGAGCAGATCATCCTGTCGATCACCTCCTTCGCCCTGTACGGGTTCCCCGAGTCGCATGCGGCCAGCTTCGCGCTGCTGGCCTATGCCAGCGCGTACCTGAAGGCCCACTACCCGTCGGCGTTCTACACGGCCCTGCTGAACAACCAGCCGATGGGGTTCTACCACCCTTCGACGCTCGTGAAGGACGCCCAGCGACGGGGCGTGCGGTTCCAGCCGATCGACGTGCAGGTGTCCGACTGGGACTGCACGGTGGAGCCGGATGGCGCCGTGCGGCTGGGCCTGCGGTATGTGAGCGGATTGCGGGCCGAGGCCGGGAAGGCCATCGCGGCGTACGGGCGGACAGCCCGCCTGAAGGCGGGCACTACACCTGAGAGTCGTAGCGTCCGGCTTCAGCCGGACGACGTGCTGCTCTGCCCGAAGTGCGGGTGCGACGACCCCTCGATGCTGGACAAGGTGGAAGGGCGGGGCGCCCGTCCCGGCACGTACTACTGCAACAACTGCTCGCACGACTGGGTGCCCGGCACGCGCCGTCCGCAGCGCTTCGCGACGCTCGACGAACTGGTGTCCCGCATCGGCCTGCGCCGAGACGAGGTGGTCACCCTTGCCGAGATCGGCGCGCTGAACGCCTTCGGCTACGACCGCCGGGCCGCGTTGTGGCAGGCCGAACGGGCCGTGCGGCCCTCGGGCGCGCTGTTCGAGGAGCGGGAAGCGGACCATGCCCCCGCCGACCCGTCAGGCTGGCTCGGCCCAGCGGCCGACCTGGCGCTGGCCCAGGCCATTGCCGGTGACCGGGACGAGCGGGAACCGGGGCAGGACCTCGTCTCGGATGACGAGGCCGAGTGCCCGCTCAGGCCGATGACCGAGGCCGAGCGCCTGGTGGCCGACTATGCCGGGACCGGCCTGACCGTAGGGCGGCATCCCATGGCGCTCAGGCGCCACGAACTCGCCATGCGCGGCGTCATGCGTGCCACCGACCTGCGGACCGCCCGCCAGGGACGCATGGTCCGGGTGGCCGGCATGGTCATCACCCGCCAGCGCCCGGGCACCGCCAAGGGATTCGTGTTCCTGACACTCGAAGATGAGACAGGAATTGCCAATATCATCGTCCGGCCAGACCTGTTCGCGCGTGACAGGGGGGTGATCGTGGAGGAACCGTTCCTGCTGGTGGAAGGTGTCCTACAGCACCAGGACGGCGTGGTCTCGGTGCGGGCCGAGATCGTCCAGGGGCTCGGGGGCACGGCCGTCGATTTCGAGCCCCACGACTTCTACTGATCGGCCACGGGGCGGACGCCCGGACACGACCGCCATCGCGCGCCTTTCCGACGACCTCTCACCGGCATCTCATCATTCCCGCTGTTATAATCCCGACGATTTCGTCGCTGGCATCTTCCGGAGGCTTCTCTGCCTCCGCCTCAACAACACGGAGCACACGCACATGTTACTGGCAGTACTTCTCACGCTGTCGATGGCCATGGCCGGCCTCACCGGCGTCGTGAAGGACACGAGCGGCGGTGCCGTCCCCGGCGCATCGGTCACGATCCAGACATCGACAGGAACCGAGCAGCAGACCGTCATCGCTGGTGCCGATGGACGCTTCTCGTTCGACAGCATCCCCGCCGACGCGGTCCTCATCATTCGCGCCGGTGGCTTCGCCGAGCAGCGCCAGACGGTTGGCAGCCAGGCTGAGGTCGAGGTCACCCTGCAGCCGCCCTCCATTCTCGAAACCGTCGTCGTCACGCCAGGCCGGACCGAGCAGCGGCTCGGTGACACACCGGCGAGCGTCAGCGTCGTCACCGCCGAGCAGATCGAGTCGTCGCCAGCCATTGCCGTGGACGATGTCCTGAGGAGCGTGCCGAGCTTCAGCCTCTTCCGTCGTGCGAACAGCGTCGTGGCCCAGCCGACCACCCAGGGTGTGTCGCTGCGCGGTATCGGCCCGAGCGGCCAGAGCCGCACGCTGGTGCTGCTCGACGGCGTTCCGTTCAACGATCCCTTCGGCGGCTGGGTCTACTGGACCCGCGTCCCGATGGTCAGCGTCGACCGCATCGAGGTGACCGAGGACACCGCCTCCGGACTCTACGGCAACTACGCCATGGGCGGTGTCATCAACATCGTGACGAGCCGGCCGACCAGCCGCACGCTCGAGCTGAAGCCGCAGTTCGGCAGCTTCTCGGGTGCGAACGGCGGGTCGGACCAGGGCAACACGCCGAAGTTCGACATGTTCGCCAGCCACGTCTACAAGAAGGTGGGCTTCGCCGTCGAAGGGAGTGCGTTCAATACCGACGGCTTCAAGACGGTGACGACCGAGGCCGGCCCGGTCGACAACAACGCCAAGGTGGACTACCGGAACGTGACCGGCAAGGTGGAGTTCCTCCCGACGGAGCGGATCGTCATCTCGGGCCGCGCCGGGTACTTCAAGGAGGACCGCGTCAACGGCAAGATCGGCGAGGTCAACGGTACGAAGTGGACCAGCTTCAGTGGCGGCGTCCGCGCGGCGCTGCCGGACCACAGCGACCTGCAGGCGCGCGTCTTCGGAGACATCCAGAAGGCGAACTACAACTTCCTGGCGGTCAGCAACGCGGCAACGACACGCAACTTCGTCCGGCTCGCCACCGACCAGCGGCTGCCCGTGAACGGGTTCGGAGGCATGGTGCAGTGGCAGAAGGTGGTCGGCTCGAAGCAGGCCATCACGGTCGGCACCGACTACCGCTGGGTCGACGGTGAGAGCCAGGAGAGTGCCTACGGGTTCGTGAGCAATACACCCGGACCGGATGGCGTCACGCTGCCGGCCGCACTCACGGTCACGCGCTTCTCCGGCGGCTCGCAGCGCTCGAACGGCGCCTTCGTCCAGGACATCATCACGCCGGTGCAGAAGCTGGTCATCACGCTGAATGCCCGTGTGGACAACTGGCGCAACTACAACGGCCACAACCTCGAGACGACGGTCGCCACCGGGCTGCCGACGGCGAACAACCGTCCGACGATTCCGGACCGCACGGACACGGTCGTGAGCCCCAGGGCGGCGGCGCTCTATCACCTCACGGACCGCATCACGGCGTGGGGCGCCATGAACTCCGGCTTCCGCGCGCCAACCCTCACCGAGCTGTATCGCCAGTTCTCGGTCGGTGCCATCACCACCCGCCCGAACGCGCAGCTCGGCCCCGAACGCCTGATCGGCGGCGAACTCGGCCTGAACATCGCACCGGCCCGCAACTTGACGGCCCGCTTCACCTACTTCGACAACCGCGTGAAGGACCCGATCTCGAACGTCACGATGTCGACGAGCCAGCCGAACTTCGCCACGGTCTGCGCCGGCCTCGCCGCCGCCAACTGCGTCCAGAAGCAGAACCTCGGCCGCACGCAGATCCAGGGCCTGCAGATGGACGTGGAATACCTCATCGGTCGCGACCTGCGGGTGAACGGCGGCTACATCTACAACGAGGCCAAGGTGACGGACGGCGGCACGGTGAACGCCGCGCTGGTCGGCAAGTACCTGGCCCAGGTGCCGAAGCACCGTGGCTCGCTGCAGGTGGCCTACATGAACCCGGGTGTGCTGAACCTCTCGCTGGGGTTCCAGTTTGTCGGGCTGCAGTACAACGACGACCAGAACGTGCAGTTCATCCCGGCGGCCACACTCGCCGCGGCAGGCTACGACACGAACGTCGGCCCCGGATTGCCGGGCTACACCTCGGTCGACCTGATGGCGTCACGCGACCTCGGGTCGCGGCTGCAGCTGTTCTTCGGGGCCCAGAACCTGACGAACAAGGTGTTCTTCGTGCAGACGAACCCCTCGACCATCGGTGCGCCGCGGCTGCTGAACTTCGGCGTGCGCGTCCGGTTCGCCGGCCGATAGCCGCTCACCTCGTCACGCAGACACGACAAAGGGCACGGTGGCCGCAAGCCACCGTGCCCTTCGTGTTTCAGACCTCCTCCGCCGCTAGCGCCCGGCGGTTGTCTGCGGCTGGCGCGACCCCAGGCGCGGCAGCGTGGCCGAGTCCACGGTGCGACCGGTCCGCGAAATGGCCTGGACCGCCATCTCGTCCTCGTCGATCTCGACCAGCATGAAGGCCATGTCCTGGTCGTAGCCGGCGGCGGTCATCGCCGACCGCTGCAGGTCGCCCCGCCGCAACTGCCCGGCCGAGCCGGACACGAAGTAGTAGATCCCCTTCTGCGGCGTGATGCGTTCGTACACGTGGTCGTGCCCGGAGAAGACCGCATGGACGCCGTATCGCACGAACAGCGGCTCGAGCACGAGCCTCAGGTCGGTCTCCGAGCCATGCCGTCCGGCCGACGAGTAGAGCGGGTGATGGAAGTAGACGATCTTCCAGTCATCCGTCGACTTCCGCAGCTCGCCCGTGATCCAGTCCAGCTGCTTCGGGTCGATGTAGTCGCTGTCGAGCACGAAGAACCGCACGTTCTTCCTCGTGTAGGTGTAGTAGCGCTCGCCGTTCATGTTCCACGGCTTGTAGTAGCGGTTGTTCTGCTCGTCGTGGTTCCCCAGCGCCGCGTAGAACTTCACGCCGGCGTCGAGCAGCGGCTTGTAGGGGCGCTCGAACTTCGAGACGAAGTCGGCCGGGCGCTGCCTGCCGTACATGTTGTCACCCAGCATGATGGCGAACTCGAACGGGAACAGCCGGTGCGCCTCGGCCATGCGCTCCGCCACCTCGTACTGCCCGCGGTTGCCGGACCCGTTGTCGCCCATCGCCAGGAACTTCACCGTGTCCGGCCTGTTCGGCAGCGCAATCCGGACCGGTTCCTGTGCGGCAAGGGCCGCCACGAACAGGGCGACGATGGTGGCTGCAAGGGGGACAGGGCGGCGACGCATCACGGAGGTCCTACCGTTCCAGCGGAATTGCCTCGTCGATGAAGTCGACGATGAGGTTGGCATCGCGGTCGCGCAGGATCAGGTCACGTCCCATGTAGCGATACTCCAGCCCGTCCGGCAGGCGCGGCAGGTTCACGAGCAGCAGCGGTGGCACGGTGGCGAGGGCCGCCTTCTCAGGATAGATCGCATTCACCGCCAGCGGAGACTGCCTGGGCACCTCCTCCATGCTGTTGAACGCGTCGCGCATGCCCCGTTCCCGCATGTCCAGTTCGATGATGGCCTTGAAGTGTGGCGCTGCCGTGCCGAAGATGTCGCCTGGGCGCGCGCCTGCCCGCGCCCGCGTGATCCGCGCGGCCAGCGTGTCCTCCAGCCGCTCCACCTTGCCGGTGGATCGGTCGCCGGTCTTCATCTCCGGCAACCCTTCCTGCAGTCGCTTCTTCAGCACCACGTAGTCCTTCACCCGCTGGCCGAACGCCTTCAGCGCCTCGGTGCGTGCCGCCTTCGCGGCATCGGACGCCGGCGCCCGCGCCGGTTGCTGCGCGTGCAACGGCTGGCCGGCGGCCAGCAGTGCGGCGACGGCTGGGATGGCGAGCAACTTGCTGCACCGTGGCATCACGTGACAGGACCATTTCAAGCTCCGTACCCCACGACCAAAGGCCGAGCTGACGCATGAAGCTGATCGTCCAGCCAGACGAGGGGATCACCCCCGTGCTCACCGCCATCAGGCAGGCGAAGAAGAGCATCGACATCCTGATCTTCCGGCTCGACCGCCGGGATCTTGCCCGCGCCCTCGAGGCCGCCGTCGCCCGTGGCGTCGTCGTACGGGCGCTGACCGCACACACCAATCGTGGTGGGGACAAGCACCTGCGCCGGCTCGAGCTGCACCTGCTGGAGCAGGGGGTCACGGTGTCGCGCACCGCTGACGACCTGGTTCGCTACCACGGCAAGATGATGATCGTGGACGGCAGGGTCCTCCACATCTATGGCTTCAACTTCACCACGCTCGACATCGACAAGAGCCGCAGCTTTGCCATCGTGACCCGCAACCGCAAGCTGGTGCAGGAGGCCATGAAGCTCTTCGGCGCCGATTTCGACCGTCAACCGTACGCGTCCGGCTTCGCACGGCTGGTCGTCAGCCCCGAGAACTCACGCGACCGCCTGGCTGCGTTCCTCAGCGGGGCGAAGCGACAGCTGCTCATCTACGACCCCGGGCTCACCGATGACGCCATGCTGCGGATCATCACGGCGAAGGTGAAAGCCGGCGTCGACGTGAAGATCCTCGGGAAGGTCGAGGCCAAGTGGAAGCTGGGCAACTGGGAGAAGTATCCGGGCAAGCGGCTGCACGTGCGTGCGATCGTGCGCGACGGACAGCGCGCGTTCGTCGGCAGCCAGAGCCTGCGCAAGCTGGAACTGGACAAGCGCCGTGAAGTGGGCGTGATCGTCACCGAGCGGCCGGTGGTCGAGCAGATCATGGCGGTCTTCGCGCGTGACTGGGCGCAGACCCCCTCTGGGCGCAAGGCCGCGCGCCGGACGCTGAAGACCCTGAAGGAGGGGAGGCCGCTCGGGCCGGAGGAGAAGTTGATGGCCGCCGCGGTCTAGCCCGGTTCGGTCTCCGGAGACACCGGCAGCCGGCCGTTGCCGCCGCCGCGCTCACGGCGGCGCCGCACCCGCTCGCCAATCGCGACCGATCCCGTGAAGATGGCGCCCACCGGCACGACGCCCCACAGCCTGTGCCGTTCCACTGCGGCGAGTCCGGCTGACGCCACGCATCCGCAGTGCTCGCAGTCCGGCACGCCGCCGAACTGGCACGGTTCGATGCGGGTGGTGAGATCGGCCGAGACACTGGTGGTGGTCCTGGCGAATACGCACGCCGCCGGCGAGGCCGGCGGCTGGGCATATACCTTCAGCATGCCTTCCGGGGCCTCGAACTTCGGGTACTTCAGCCGCAGCGCCATCAGGTCGGCCACCACCCGCACGCGGTCGTCCGGGGTGAGCCTCTCGTCGGACACCTCGCCGACCTGCGGCGTGTAGAGGCTCATCCAGATCTTGCGGACCTCCTCCTTGGCCGACCAGAACGCGAGGAACTCGTCCAGGTAGCCGGGACGGTTGATCTGCTGGCGCGTGACCGTGCAGTGCACCACGATCCGCTGCCCGACGATGTGCTTCTGGATGCGGTCGTAGGTGGCCGGCGTGCGGCGCGCATCGTGCTCGGGCTGCAGGCCGTCGATCGACACCGTGATATGCAGCCTCGGGATGGTCGCCCAGCCCTTCGGGATCTCACGCACCGCGCTGGTGACGAGCTGCACGTAGATGTTGCGCGCGGCGAGTGCCGGGAGAATGGTGTCGAGCTCGCGGTACCGCACCAGCGGCTCGCCGCCGACGATGGACACGTGCAGCGGCTTGTGTTGATCGACCAGGGCGAGCACGCGGTCGATCAGTTCCTGGCCCTTGTAGTCGCGCACCTGGCGGAGCGTGATGTCGCCCCCGAGGTGATCATCGCCGTACGCGTAGCAGCCGGGACAACGCAGCGGACACTCGCGGGTGATCTCGATGGAAAGCGAGGGCCGGTAGCCCCGCAAGATCCTGCCCCATGCGGAGACGATGCCTTCCATCGACCAACTATAGCAGCGACATCGGTTACATTAAGGGCAATGATCGAACGGAAGAGATCGAAGATCCAGGGCTGGGGTGTGTTCGCCACCGAGACCATTCCGAAGAACAAGCGCATCGTCGACTATGCCGGCGAGAAGATTCCCAACCGGGAGAGCCTGAAGCGTGAGGCGCGCTACCTCGAGAAGGGGCACATCTGGTGCTTCAAGCTGACGAACCGCACCGCGGTCGACGCGGCGGTCGGCGGCAACATTGCTCGCTATATCAACCATTCCTGCAAGCCCAACTGCTACGTCGAGATTCGTGACGGCGTCATCTGGATCCGCGCCGCGAAGACGATCAGGAAGGGCACCGAACTGAACTACGACTACAACACGAACGGCGACGCCGAGATCAAGTGCCGGTGCCGGCCGGGGTGCCCCAACTACCTGTGACCGATCGCGTGGCCACGCCGGTCCTCTACCTCCACGGGTTCGCATCGTCGCCGGAGTCGACGAAGGCCCGGTTCTTCGGCGAGCGGCTGGCGCAGCACGGCGTGCCGTTCTCGACACCGGACTTCAACCTGCCGGACTTCGCCACCCTCACGATGACGAGGATGCTTGAGCAGCTCGACCGCTTCATCGACGAGGCGGGTGGTCGTGTATCGCTGATTGGGTCGAGCCTGGGTGGTGCGCTCGCCGTGCTCGCGGCGGGCCGCTTCGGCGATCGGATCGACCGGCTGGTGCTGCTGGCACCCGCGGTCATGCTGGCCAAGCCGGGCCACTCGCTCCTGCCACCGGAGCGGATCGACGAGTGGCGACACAGGGGCGCGCTGCCGTTCTTCCATTACGCGTATGGCGAGGAGCGGCTCCTGAACTTCGAGTTCTACGCCGACTCCCTCCGGCACGACCCGTTCGAGACCCGCTTCACACAGCCTGCGCTCGTCTTCCAGGGCCTGCACGACACGGTCGTCGATCCCCGGGCCGTGGAGCTGTTCGCGGCGACGCGTCCGTCGGTCACCCTGTCGCTCCTGGACGACGATCATCAGCTCGGCCGCAGCCTGTCCCGGATGTGGGACTCGGTGGAGGACTTCCTCGGGCTGCTGGGATGATGCGCGCCCTTCCAGTGGTGGTCGCGGCGCTGCTTGCGCTCAGCGGTCCGTCCCGTCACGCCGTGCCGCGTGCCGCCGGCCCGGCCGCAGCCGGGCAACCCGCCGTCCCGATAGGCACGACGGCGGTGCGCATCGGCATCCTTCGCAACGGAACCTACGAGGTCGTGTCGGTCCCGCTCGAGGTGTACGTGGGACGCGTGCTGGCTGGTGAGGCGGCACCGGCCAGTCCGCCGGCGTCACTCGAGGCGCTGGCCATCGCGATCCGCACCTACACGCTCACGAACCGCAGCCGGCACCAGGCCGAGGGCTTCGACCTGTGCGACCAGACGCACTGCCAGGTGATGCGTACGGCGACGCCGGCCACCGAGCGTGCCGCGCTCGCGACCGCCGAACAGGTGCTGCTGTACGACGGCGTACCAGCCACGGTCTTCTACAGTGCCTCGTGCGGAGGCCGGACCGAGAAACCCTCGAACGTCTGGCCGACAGCCGACGACCCGCCGTACCTGCCAATCCACGACGACGATGGGTGCGGGGGCTTTCCAGCGTGGAGCGCGGAACTGGCCATCGGCGATCTGCAGCGTGCGCTGCGGGCGGGCGGGTTCACCGGCACGCTGCGCGATGTTCGAGTGTCCGCGCACAATGACGCGGGGCGCGTGGCCCGGGTCGCCCTGGAGGGCATGGCACCGGCAGAGATCACCGGTCAGGATCTGCGGATGGTGGTGGGACGCTCGCTCGGGTTCCAGCACCTGCAGAGTACCCAGTTCGAGTTGCGCCGCCGGGGCACGGCATTCCGATTCACCGGGCGCGGCGCGGGCCACGGTGTGGGGATGTGCGTGATCGGGTCGATGAAGCTCGCGGCGGCCGGGCAGGACGTGCGGTCGATCCTGGCGCGCTACTACCCGGGCACGACCCTCGGCACCGTCGGTGCCAGGCTCACGGCCGCACCGCCCGTGCGCCGCGGGCCGAGTGTGGCGGTACCACCCGCAGCGGCCGCGTCGAGCGAGCCTCGGGCGCCGGTAGCGCCGGCTCCCGTGACAGTCGCGCCGCCTGAGGCCGCCGGCCGCCGGGCCGTGGATGCCGTCGCGTCCTCTGATATCACCGTGGTGCTGGAATCGGCCGATCCAGGGGAGCATCGCGCGCTGCTGGCGCTGGTGGCCAGGGAGCGGAGCACGGTGGCGGCGGCGCTCGGCGAAGCGCCACGTCCGGTCCGTGTCCGCGTCTTCGACACGAACGAGGCCTATGCGCGCGCGGCCGGGCGGCCGTGGTTCACACTCGCGGCCACCATCGGCGATGAGATCCTGCTCACGCCCACCTGGATGCTCCGCCAGCGCGGCATGCTCGAACGCAGCCTGCGTCGTGCCCTCGTGCACCAGTACGTCGACCCGGTTCTCCCGGCGACACCGGCATGGGTCCGCGAGGGGGTGGCGGTGCACCTTGCCGATCCGGGTGCGCCGAACACCAGCCGTCCGCCCTGCCCCACCGACAGCGAGCTGGAGAACCCTGCCTCGATCGGCGCGCTGGCCGACGCGCTCGGCCGGGCCCGCGCCTGCGCCGAACGCCAGCTCCGCGGCAACCGCGACTGGCGCACGGTGCGCTGACCGCCCGCGCTACCAGCAGATGCCGCGATAGTCGGCCTGCAGCAGGGCGCCCGGGATCGGCAGGCGTACCAGGTCGATCACCACCTGGTCTGGCCGCGTGCGCTCGAGCGCCTGCGTGAACTCGGGGCTCTTGTTGCCGACGACGATCACGTCGGCGCCGTCGATCACCTCTTCCGCGGTGTCGCAGAGCAGTGACGACAGGTGGGGGATCTGTCCCTCGATGTACTCCTTGTTCGAGCCGACGAGCCGGGCCAGCGACACGTTGCGGTCGTAGATCCGCAGCGAGCACCCCTTGCCGAGCAGCGACTCCGCGAGGATGACCATGGGGCTCTCCCTGAGGTCGTCCGTGCCGGCCTTGAAGCTGAAGCCGAGCAGCCCGATCCGTTTCTTCCCGGTGTCGAGCACCTGCGTCAGGGCCTGCTCGATCTGGAGGCGGTTGCTCGGGAGGATCGCCGAGATGACGGGAAGGTCGACGTCGATCTCCTTGGCCCGGTATTGCAGGGCCCGCACGTCCTTCGGCAGACAGGAGCCGCCGAAGGCGAACCCCGGCTTCAGGTAGTACGGCGACAGGTTCAGCTTCTCGTCACGGCAGAAGACGTCCATCACCTCGTGGCTGTCGACGCCGAGCTTCTTGCACACGTTGCCGATCTCGTTCGCAAAGCAGACCTTCAGGGCATGCCACGTGTTGCTGGCGTACTTGATCATCTCGGCCACGCGGATGCTCGTGCTGACGAGCGGGGCGTCAATCGCCTGGTAGAGCGCGATGGTGCCGCTGGCATCGGCCGCATGGTTGTGCCCCACGAGCGTCAGCGGCGGCTTGCGGAAGTCCTTCAGCGCGGTGCCCTCGCGCAGGAACTCGGGGTTCACCGACACGCCAAACCCATCACCGTAACGCTTGCCCGAGGCCCGCTCGAGGGCGGGAATCACCACCTCGTGGGTCGTTCCCGGCAGCACGGTGCTCCGGACCACCACCACGTGGTACGACGGCTTGGTGGCAATGGCCGACCCGATCTGCGACGCGACACGCTCCAGGTAGCTGAGGTCCAGGCTGCCGTTCTTGCGACTTGGCGTGCCCACGCACAGCAGCGACACCTCGGTCGACGCCACCGCGTCAGCGGTGTCGGTCGTCGCGCGCAGCCGCCCCGCGGCCACACCCTCGGCGAGCTGCTCCTCCAGCCCGGGCTCCACGATCGGGCTGCGGCCGGCGTTCACCGCCGCCACCTTGTCCTCGTTGACGTCCACACCGACCACGTGGTGCCCATCGGCCGCGAACGATGCCGCCGACACGCTGCCCACGTACCCCAGACCGAACACCGACACCTTCATTGCTGCTCCTGCCTGCGCCCTCACCGCGACATGCGTCGGCGGGCGCGATCGTCGTTTCAGCCGGCCGTCAGGCCGGGACCGTCTCGAGTCCCGTCGACCTGCGGCGCCGAGGTCGACCGCGCGGCCGCCACGTCGCGTCCCGGTGCGGTGCGCTCCTGCAGCGTCGCGGGCGTCATCATCGCGAAGCGCATGAGCGCCTCCTCGAGGTCGCCGGCCACCGCCGCCCAGTCGTACTTCGCCACCACGAGCTGGCGCGCGGCCTGCTCCAGTGCACGCCGGCGGTCGACATCGCGGAGCAGCCGCACCACCGCACGGGCGAACCCCCTGGGCTCGTCGGCCAGCATCAGGTGCTCGCCCGCCGTGACCGGCAGACCCTCTGCTCCGACGGTGGTGGAGACGACGGCCTTCGCCATCGCCATCGCCTCGAAGATCTTCAGTCGCGTGCCGCCACCGATCCGCAGCGGCACTACGTAGACCGCCGCCTCCGCCATCGCCGGTCGCACATCGTCCACGCGACCCGTGACGCTGACGCCAGGCAGCTCGGCGAGACGCAGGACGGCAGGCGTCGGCGCCCGGCCGACGATGGCGAGGGTGACCTCGGGCTCCTCGGCGCGGATGAGTGGCAGCACCTCCCGGCAGAAGAACACCATGGCGTCCTCGTTGGGGAGCCAGTCCATCGAGCCGGTGAAGACGAGCGCACGCGAGCCGACAGGACTCGGGCCATCGTCATCGGACCGCCAGGGCGAGAAGAACTGCGTGTCCACCCCGGTCGGAACCACGTGAGCCGGGTGTCGCACCGTGCCCGGATAGAGCCGTGCGAAGGTGTCGCGGTCGGCGTCCGACACGGCGAGCACGCCATCGAAGCGGCTGAGCGCACGTGCCTCGAAGCGGCACATGCGTCGATGCTGCATCCCGTACAGCACTCGCCGCGTCGTGCTCGCGGCGGTGCTGGCATGGCGCCGCCAGATCTCGGACTCGACGTTGTGCGTGAAGAGCACCGCCGGGCAGGGTAGCTGCGCGGGCAGGTTGACCACCGGCGGCAGGAAGTCGCAGACAATCAGGTCGTACCTCGTGCGCGCCAGCGTGCGCATCACGGCTGCCTTGTAGGAGGCCGACTCGTACTTGGCCACGGCGTACGGCCGAGGGTCGAGCAGGTGCCGTGCGGCGTCGAGGTAGAAGGCCATGGTGCCCTTGGCCGGGTCCCGTCGCGGCACCGTGATGACCTCGCTCGCCACTGCACCCATGCCCTCGATGTCGGCCGCGGGCTGATCGGGATCGGCATACCCCAGGAAGGTGATGGCGTGATGGCGCGCGAGCTGGCGCATCAGGTGCCAGGTGCGCAGCTTGCCACCCTTGTCGAGCGGCAGCAGCAGGTCGGACTTCAGCCAGAGGATCCGCATGGCGTCAGGCCGCCGGCTGTCCTGCCGCGCGGGGGCGCAGCGCGGCCCCGGTGGACGTCGCACTGGCCCGCGTGGCTGGCGACGGCAGCGTCTGCACGCCGCCGCCGTCGATGAACGTGCGGTGCCAGAGTTCCAGGTTGAGGAGCATCCACAGCCGGTCCCAGCCGTCGGTGCGCCCGGCGGCATGATCGCGCAGCAGCCGATCCACGCCGTCCGCATCGATCAGGCCGCGCTCACGCGTACGTCGATCGAGCAGCACGTCCCGCACGACCCCATGCCACGGTCCACGGGTCCAGCGCGAGAACGGCACCGGGAATCCCATCTTCGGGCGCTGCAGGATGGACGCCGGCAGCACGCCCTTCATGGCCTCGCGGAGGATGCGCTTGGTGGTGAAGCCGGAGAGCTTCCACTCGTCGGGCAGTGTGGCCGCGAACTCCACCAGCCTGTGGTCGAGGAAGGGGACACGGCTCTCGATCGACGTGGCCATGCTCATCTGGTCCTGCTTCATCAGCAGTTCGACCAGGTAGGTCTTCATGTCGGCGTAGAGCAGGCGCGTCAGCAGGCTGCTGCCCGCGGGCGGCTGCTCGAACCACCGGATCGAGCTGGCGTACGCCGCCGCCACGGCCGAGCGATGGCCCGGCGCACCATGGAGCAGCGAGCCCAGGTCGCGCATGCGGATCGCCGCGAAGTTGTCGAGATACATCGCGTCCGGTGTCCGGCCCATGGCCAGGAACGAACGCGAGGCCATCCGGCCTGGACGACCGGGAAGCGCCGGCACGACCGAGTCCGCGACGAACCGACGGAGCGACGCCGGGAGCATTCGCTCGTACACCGTGCCCGCCCGCCAGTTCAGGGCGATCCGGGGATACTTGCCGTAGCCGGCCAGCAGTTCGTCGCTGCCCTCGCCGGTGAGCACCACCGTGACGTGCTGCCGGGCGAGCCTCGACACGAAGTAGAGCGGCACGCTCGACGGGTGCGCCATCGGCTCGTCCTCGTGCCACAGGAGGCGTGGCAGGGCACCGAAGAAGTCGTGGTCGTCGATCACCACCTCGTGTGGCTCGGCCCCGATCGCCGTGGCCACCTCCCGCGCGTAGCCCAGCTCGTTGAACGCCCGATCGCGGAAGCCGACCGAGAACGTCTTCAAGGGGCGGTCGATCATCCGCGCCATCAGCGCACCAATCGCACTGCTGTCGATGCCACCCGAGAGGAACATGCCCAGCGGCACGTCGGCCATCAACCGCAGCCGTACGGACTCCTGCAGCAGGTCCCTGAACTCCGCCACGTAGTCGCGCGTCCGCGTCCCCCCGCCGGACTCCTGACGCCCGACTTCCAGGTTCTGACGTCGGAACGGGACGTCCCACCACTGCGACACGGTGGCGTGCCCGTTCTCGAAGACCAGGCGGTGCCCCGGCAGCAGCTTCTGGATCCCCCTGAAGAGCGTCTCGGGGCCGGACACGTACCGCGTGCTCAGGAGTTCGGGCAGCACCTGGTGGTTGGGCGAGGGCGTGATGAACCCGCTCGCGAGCAACGCCTTGATCTCCGACGCGAAGACCAGCGTCTGCCCGGCC
>WBZO01002830.1_pt1 | contig 21624 bp, 34 predicted proteins | sample 5204261 | NCBI WGS metagenome assembly WBZO01 (sample SAMN12412400, study PRJNA552823) | activated sludge metagenome | isolation source: activated sludge from anammox sidestream of wastewater treatment plant... | place: USA: North Carolina | collected 2017-09 | reverse complement strand
GGACGCGCCCGATGAAGTGCGCGACGGTATGGAGTGGTACGCCGATGCGAGCGATCCAGACATTGCTGGCCCGGTGCCGCGCTTGGTGGCGCTGCGTGAGATAGAGGGGATATGACGATGAGTGACAAGCCCGCAAGTCCGGACGAGGCCGAAAAGCTAGCGGCCAAAGCCGTGAGCGAATACCTGACCGCCTGCCGCATGAGCGACCGCGAGCAGATTGGGAACTACCTGATGAAACTGTGCAGCGTAGCCGGAGTGCTGATGGCGCAGGCCGAGGGAAGCGCCGATGCAGCGGCGAGACTGGAAGGTACGGCTGCGTTCGTTCGCCGGACGATGCCGACGGTCCCGGCGAAACTGCTGCCGGTGCAGTGAGAAAAGAGCCCAACGCAGAGCTAAGGGGCCGGCCGATTGCGGACGGTCCCGCTTGAGCGACGGGTTAGGCAAGGAGGACTAATGAAACTTGAAACGATGAAGGCTGACAGCAAGGAGATTTTTCTCGACGCTGGCGACATGAGTGTGACTATAAACACATGGGCGAACCACGAAGGCGCGTCGATCATGGTGCATGGTAAGGGGCCAGAACTACCGCTGCGCATGGCTGGCGCGTTCCGGTGGGAAGAGCTGGACGCGATTCTGGTGGCATTGGCTGCGGCCCGTGCTGCCTAACGCCAGCAATCAGCCGGCGCCGTAGGCGATCGGCTGGATTGTGAGGTTGGGCTGATTAAGACGGAGGGGATACGACGATGAAACTGGCGCCGATAAGCACTCTGCCGGAAATCACTAATGAGCACTTGCGCGAAGCGGTGCGCTCGGCCCGCGCCGATGAGGCGCACTGCTGGGCCGGCCGCATGGATGCGCTGACGATGCAACTGCGCGAGCTGGACGCGCGCTACATGGCGCTGCTCAAGGCCGTGGCCGATGGCGTGGCGATGCAACCCAAGACGGTGGTGCTGGACTTGGGGCCCAACGCCAGCAATCAGGGGCAGCCGTAGGCGATCGGCTGGATTGTGAGGTTGGGCTGGTTGAGGCAGAGGGGATATGACGATGGATCAAAGATGGACATTTACAGTTGCTCAATCTGAGCGCGGATGGGATGTGAAGGGCCACGACAACGGCGGAAACTCGCTGCCCACAACGAGCCATCCGAACTCTGCGCGAGCAATTGCGCGTCTCATGCAATTGATGGAGTGCCCTGGCCCGGTTTGCGCGCAGGAGCATCCAGAACAGGTATTCATATCGGAAGAGGACGGCGATGAGCATTGACACCACGAGCATCACCAGAGTGCTGCGGACCGACCGCAAGACGGTAACCCAATTGCTGAATGCGGCCGAAGAGGACACTGACGCCGTGAGCGTGTTTATGGTCGGCTGCGCTGTTGCCGACACCGATGCGGCGATTTTTGTGGTGAAGGGGCCGGAGGCGATTGCCTACCTGCGCGACCTGTGCATGCGACAGGGACTGTTGACGGACAAACCCGTGTCCGGTCCGGCCTGCAACCTGCAACGCCCGTGGGAGGCGCCGTGAATGTGTCTGAGGTATTTTGGTTTGATTCTCTCGCGCGCCAACCTGAGTCCGATCGCATGGTGCTCGTGTATGGATCAGCGATCGGTGGGACTAGATATGCTGGCTATGAGCGGTCACTTAACGAATGGGTGCTTGACGATATGGAAACCGTCTCGGCTCGCGATGTGACGATGTGGGCCGAATTGCCAGTTCCTCCGGCGGCTCACGGCGCCCCGAATGGATTCGATTGGACCCGGAGGTACGCAGCGCGCTTGATGGATCAAGCGACCGGCATGAGCGAACGAGAGGCGTCCGACTGGGCCATGGCGGCCGCTAGCCTCAAGGTTTCCATCTCAGATTTGGAGAATGCTCCGATTGATTGGTCAGCCTCAGCCGAGGACGAGGCAGACGAATGGCTTTTGGGGTGGGGTCCGGAATGAGAGATCGATCCGACATGGCCGCGATCCCAAATCTGATCCTTGCGGCGCTGCGCAATCCTTATGGGTTCTCCGAGGCCGACCTCCGATTTGCGCGGCTGCATGCAGCCGATCAGATTGAGGCCGCGCGCCGCGCGATCCGCGCTTACTACGATGCGCTCGCGGTAGGAAAAGATGCGCGCGCTGCTCGTGACGTGGCTTTCCTGAAAATAGTAGAAGCTTTCGGACTGTCGCCCAACGTTGCGAACAAGCCCGTGCCTCCTCGCGAGCACATATCAAGCGAGTACTGCTGGTGCCAACCGACTCTCGACCACATCGACCCCGTAACAGGGGTTGCGGTGTGGTTGCACAGGCTCACGCATTGATGCCCAACGCGCGCGTAACCGGCGCGCCCGAGGAGTGACCATGGAAGACGATGCCGTTGCGCGCACGCTGGAGATGATCCGGCACGCCACCGCGCCGACGCCAGATGACGGCGGGCACCACGAGGCCGCACACGATCTGGCGGACGCGATGTTGAGGCGCGTCGAAGCGCGCAAGACCTACGAGCGCAGCATGTGCCCGCACGAGCACGCCGTGAACGATTGGCGCCTGCACCCGCTGACGCCGAACGCAGGAATTGAGCGCGTCGCCGAAGGCGATCCGCTCGAATGAGTTGTTAGGCCGAAGTTGAAAGGACAGAAATGAAACACACAACCGGGCTTTTTGCATCCGAAGAGGGTGGGAACTGGCGCGTGATGGCAGCCGACGAAAATGGGGCTTATACCGTCGCAGATATGCACTGCGACGACCAGCAGGCCAATGCGGCGCTTTTTGCGCTGGCGCCTGTACTTCTTGCCGCCCTTGATGACTTGGTGAGTGCTTGCGAATCACCTGGCGATCACTGCGAGATTGATCAGGCCCTGCCTTCCGCGATCAAGGCGCTAGACATGGCAAAGGGAATTACGCCTAACGCCAAGCATGAGGCGTGAGCGCCGCAGGCGCGAGTCGCCTCGATGCGACAGTTGGGCTGGTTGAGACAGAGAGGACGAGACGATGGGCGAAAACGAGACGCATGATCTGTCGGACCTCCAGCAAAGGTTTGTTTCCGAGGTCGCGGCAGTAGGTCTGTTCCTGAGCGCCGAGACGTTGGAGGCGCTGGCGAGAACGGTACTGTTCGGCAGTCGTTACGCGTGGTTGCGTGCGAACTGGCACAGGATCGTAACGCAGACGCGATGGCGTGACGATGACGGCCCGAGCGAAGTGGTGGCGATCGAACTGTCCGGAATATGCATGCGCCCGGTAGATGGCGCGTCGCTGGACCGCGCGATCGATGAAGCGATGAAGCCCAACGCCATAGGTCAGGGGAGCGCCGCTTGCGGCGCGTCCCCTGCACCGACGGGTTGTGCGTCAAGCGGCACCAACAACGAAAGGACTGACAAATGAGTATATGCATTTACCACGGCAATTGCGCCGATGGCTTCGGAGCGGCCTGGGTCGTTCGCAAGGCGCTCGGCGACATTGAATTCCACCCCGGTAAGTACCAGGAGCCGCCGCCCGACGTGACGGGCAAGGATGTGGTAATGGTGGATTTCAGCTACAAGCGCCCGGTGCTGCTGGATATGGCCGAGAAGGCCAACAGCATCTTGATTCTCGACCACCACAAGACGGCGGTTGAGGACTTGGTTGATCTGCCAGCGAACGTAACGGCCAAGTTCGACATGAGCCACAGCGGCGCGGTGCTGACGTGGGAGCACTTCTTTCCCGGCCAGGAACCGCCCCCGCTACTGCTGCACATCGAGGACCGCGACCTGTGGCGTTTCGCGCTCCAGAACACCCGCCAGATTCAGGCGAACGTCTTTTCGTTCCCCTACGACTTCCAGGTGTGGGACACGCTGATGGCGGCTGCGCCGGCAACGCTGGCGACCGAAGGCGAGGCTATCGAGCGCAAGCACTTCAAGGACATTCGAGAACTGCTCGGCGTGACGACGCGGGACATGGTGATTGGCGGGCACCGCGTGCCGGTGGCGAACCTGCCCTACACGATGAGCAGCGACGCCGGGCACGAACTGGCGAAAGGCCGCCCCTTCGCGGCGTGCTACTGGGACACGCCCGATGGCCGAGTGTTCAGCCTGCGCTCGAACGACGACGGCGTGGACGTGGCCGAGGTGGCGAAGCAGTACGGGGGAGGCGGGCACCGCAACGCCTCTGGTTTTCGCGTGACATTCGCGCAAGCACAGGCGTTCGAGGTTTGACGCACAACGCTGAGGTAACCGGCGCATGACGGCGGCTTTATCGCCGGCAGGCGTCCGTGTTGACCGCCGTGTTATGCCACACGGCCAATACGGGTGCATCTTGGCAGACCCGCCCTGGGCGCTGGCTATGGCTGGGCAGCGGAAGCGCGCGAAGGAAGGCGCGAAACCGGAAGCCTTGCCGTACCCGACCATGACGATTGAGGAGATTTGCGCCATGCCGGTAGCCGACTTTGCAGCGGAAGACTGCCACCTGTGGCTTTGGACAACGAACCAGCACCTGGAAGATGGATTCAGGGTGATGCGGGCCTGGGGCTTCAAATACCTTGCCCCGGTGCATTGGGTGAAGCCTACCGGCATGGGGAATTGGTTTGTGCATCGGTCGCAGACCATGCTTTTCGGCTACCGCCAGAAATGCCGGTTTCCGCTGGCGCGCTACCGGCCAAACGTGTTTCAGACCGGCGACCCGAAGCGGCACAGCGAGAAACCGGAGGCGAGTTACGAACTGATCGAGGCGGTAAGCCCCGGCCCTCGATTGGAGCTTTTCGCGCGGCGCAAGCGTGGCGACTGGCACACATGGGGCAATGAGGTTCCGTGCGACGTGAGCATGGGGCATAACGCCCGCTTAACCGGCGCGGAGCCGGTAGGCGGAGCGTCCGAGTTGAAGCGATAGTTAGAAAGCGAGGTTGAACATGCAACTGGTTTTGATTCGCGGGCTGCCTGGAAGCGGGAAAAGCACGATGGCGAAGGCGCTTGCAAGGGCTGGATTCGAGCATTTCGAGGCGGATACCTACCACCTGAACAACGAAGGCGATTACTGCTTTGACCGGGCAAAGGCCAAAGCAGCGCACGAGTGGTGCCAGCAAGAAACGCGCAAGACGCTGGAGCGCGGCAAGCAGGTTGTTGTGAGCAACACCTTCACTCAGCTTTGGGAGATGGCCCCTTACTTCGACATGGCAAAGGCGCTCGGAATTGAGCCGAACGTGCTTGAGGCGAAGGGGAATTGGCAGAACGTGCATGATGTTCCTGCGGAGGTTATGGAGCATATGCGGGCGCGGTGGGAGCCGCTTTCTAACGCCAAGGTTCAGGCGGACGCCGCTCGCGGCGGCTCGCCTGGAACCGAACGTTAGGCTGGACGAGAGGAGACGACGGGATGCAATTGACGCTGATCGACAAGGACATGCTGCGGACGGCCATCGCCTGCAACACCGACGCCGACGAGCAAGAGGCAGGGCAGATCATCAATGCCGTGCTGATGGCACAGAGACGAAAGCACGGCGCAGAGTGCGAGGCCGACCCGTCCGCGAAGGATGTGTGTGAAGGGATGTACGCCGAGAAATGCGACGACGTGATCGGCTTGTGCGATGCGCTGCGGGCCGTACTGGCGATTGCGGGCGAAGATCCGAACGTTCGGACCATCGTCGAGGACGCGATCAACGAACACGGACGACCGGGCGCCTAACGCCAATTCGGCCTCAGACGACGGAATTAAACACGTCGATTGACGCATAACACCCACGCAAGATAGATGCTAACCGCCATCCAAGCCGCGCAACATCTAGGCATAAGCAAACGCAGCCTGTACGACCTTGTGCAGCGAAGGTGCCTGCCTGTCTATCGGCTAGGTGCTAGGATTATGAGTTATCTCTCGCCTGTTGCATTAGAGTGAGGCAGGAGCGACGGAAGGCACGTAAACGCGGGTTGGACGCCCAAAAGGTTACAACCGCTTTCAAGAGGATTAGCCAGATGACGGACGAGGAAATACAAGCCGCCTACGATGAGACGGTGACACCGCCCTACGAGCATGCTAAGGCGTCAGAACCGCATCGATACTGGATTGAGGCCGCTAAATGAACCTAGACGAACTGGAAAGGCTGGAGCGAGATGCGACGGAAGGTCCGTGGAAGCATGAAACCAATGCGCCGGATGGTGAACCCGCGGCAATGTGGCACGAGCATTACGTCTATGCGCCGAATGCGCGCTATGAAACGTTGCCGGGCAATACAAGCCCCGTGAAAGTTGCATGGCTTCCTCAGTCGCCGACAAAACGACCAGCGCACGACGCTGCCCTCATCGCCGCCCTCCGCAACTCTGCCCGAGAGTTGATCGCGGATGCGAGGCGATATCGGTGGTTAAAGGAACGCTTGCACGGTGTCGACTTTAACTACATGGACGCCGACAATCGCGCTAATTCCGTCATCGTCTTCAAGATAGACGACGAAGTGCGCATGTCTGGCAATCTTGATTTGTCCATTGACGCCGCCATCGCTCAGGAGCAGAAATGACGCCCCGCTACGAATGGACGCCGGCTAGCGAGCCGCCGGATACGGATAGGGACGTACTTGTATGGCGACGCCGAGAGGCAGAATTCGGCCGCTATCAATTCGGAGAATGGAAAGTTTGGGCGTTCCCGTGGCGGGCAAAAGATATCACTCACTGGCGCGACGTAGAGCCGCCGAAGGATGCAGCAGAATGATCGAATGGCAACCGATTGAGACGGCGCCGATGGATGGGACGGAATTTCTTGGCTGGCGTCGTGGCATCGCCGGAACTGCGTACCGCATTCCACGCGATGACTGTGAAATGTGGTTTTTCTGCGGACAGTCTGGCAATGTTGAGTCCTGGCCACAAGTAAAACCTACCCACTGGATGCCGCTCCCGAAGCCGCCTACCTCAGAGCCGCACACTGCCGCAACTCCTGCTGACAAAGCGTCAGCGTAGCCTCTAGTTCTGCTCCTGCGTTGAAGGCATCGGCCGCGTCTCCTGCGGTAAGCGCCGGATCAAGTCTTTCCAGTTCGGGGCCTTGATCGGCTGCAACGCTTGGGCACTCGCTTGGAACTGCGGACACTCCACGGGCAACGGCCTTTGAGATACGCAGCCGTTCAGCACGGTCAACATTACGAGCGGCAGTCCATGAAGCAACGTATGCGGATTGCGCACGTTCTACCTCCTGCTCTAGCGAGCGGTAACGGGCGTTTGTAGCTGCTGCAACTGCGTTGACCTTCGCGGTCTCTTCTGATGCGGATCGGTCGCGATGCTCGTATCCCTGCCAATAGCCGACGGCAAAGAGGCCGAGGTAGAGCGCGGCAGATAGGCCGATCTTGGTCAGCAGGGGAGAGGGGACGATCACGACTTGCCCGCGATTAGCTCGTCCTTGCGCGCAGAGGAGGCGGACGATCCGTAGAAGTACCCGACAACGGAGCCGAACGCAGCCGCTAGTCCGCCTACGAGAATGTCTGCGCCTGTCTTGTCCTTCCACAGCATCAGCGACAGCACGCAGAAGAATCCGATGATGACGACGGACGCGAGAAGGTACTGAGCGATGATTCTGTGATTCATGGGTTCCGTACCTCGATCATGACCTTCTGCAATGGAATCGCACCCTGCAACATCCGCACAAGCCGCGTGTTGACCTCTGCACAGTCCCACACCCGGCCGTTAGCGTCCTGCCGCGCGCCGAGTAGTGGACAGCCCTCCGTGTCCGCCGCTGTGTTCCCGCCGTGAATCCGCACGCCCTCGAAGTCCGGCACCCGCAGTAACAGAGGCAAGGGCCGAGAGAAACGGGCAGACCACGTCACTGTGACCTCGTACTGTCCGGAGGGAATCGCCGTCTTGCCCGGAATCTTCATGCTGTGCGTCCATATCCATCGGCCTCCGGATTCCGTTTCGCGCACCGGGTCTTCCAACGTGTACCCAAACGCATCGCCATTAAGGAACAGAGCGCCGAGGGTGTAGTCCGCGCCGAGGTAATGGCGTTGCAAGGTCAGCCTCATCGTCCCCGCCACATCAGTTCAACAGTCCGCGCCTCGTGCTCTCTACGCGCTGATTCTGAGTCCGTAGCCGCCACGCCTAGCCGCTGTTCCTGACACACGTGCCATAGTTCATGAACGATCACGCCCGGGTCATCGGTGCGTGTCCGGACGATGCTGCCGCGCTGCTCTGCGACTCGCTGCAACGCTGGATCGTTGACGATCTCAAAGTGCGGGATGCACATCAGCGAACCGAGGAATGACAGGATTTCACGCATCGGACTTTACCCTCCGCACAATCTCGACCGTTTCCGTTCCATTTGAACTAATCAGCGCAGATAGTGCATGCGTGCTTACATTGCCTGACGCAAGTAGCGCACGCACGGCATGCAACGTCTCCGCATCTTGCAGTGCCGAGAGAATCTCCCGGCATGCCTCCGTGCCGAGCACGACGGGACCCCAGGCAGTGAGGTCGTTGGCGTCTAGTAACGCGATGTGCTCTAGGATGCGCTGCGTCTGCGGGGCCATTAGGTCATTTTCGCGAATGCAGTTCGATGACGATTTTTAACAAGCCCTTCACGTCGGTCTCGATGGTTTGAAGACGCATGTCTACTTTGTCGCCTACCTTGTCAATGCGCTCGCCGACTTCCCTAAATGCCTCGCGCGTTTCTGACCGATTGGCATAGGTCTCGGGTAGTTTTACCTCTAGGGCACTTATTCGCGTCACCGTATCCTCTACTCGTTTTGTCAGGCCATTCCATCCCCAGGCTATGACACCTGAAATAACTCCGGCAGCGGTTCCGATGGCGGGGGCGACGTATTCAAAAAATAGCCGTACAAGTGCGGAGTCAGGGAGGTCGGACATTCATTTACTCACTTCTTTTGTTTTCGTTGTTCCTTTATTGCCGTCTCAAATTCCTTATTCATTAAGTCAGCACCGCGCATATCTCCGGCTTTCCGCAAGAAATCGGCTACCCTGTCGTCTCCAGATCCGATAATTTCGTCAAACGTCTCTCCTGTCTCATCTAAAGCAGACATCAATTTGGAGTCATCTACATATATCACCGGGATATCAATCCCGGTTTGCCGGGCCGCAGCGATTCGATGCGATCCATTCAACGCATATGTTCCATTCCCATCGTCAAACACTAAGAGAGGATCTCCACGCCATCCGTTCTTCTTCATATCATCGACAAGATGATCCAGTTTCGATTTATCTTTCACTCCATGCACTTCGATTAGATTGCGCGCTGGAAGAGCATCGTCCGGAACAAATGTAGGCATAGTTCGACCTCCTGTAGGGACCGCATGCATTCTGCCACCGCTAATATCCATTAGCGTATCCGCGCGCTTCCTAACCATCTCTGCCGCTGTCGGTGCAAGCCTCCGAGCGCCAGATATAGCCACCTTCCCGGCGGCCGCTCCGGCAGGAATGGCGTTCGCCAATTCCATCACATCTGGCTTCGCGCCATACGTTCCGATCCCTCCGGTTGCATAGTTGCCGCCACGCATTGGAGGCATGCCGTAACTAATGTCCTCAAGTACGCGGCCGAGGTCACCGACGGTCATATCGCGCAACGTCAGAGATTTTCCGGCGAGGATTGGAGAAGATTGCGGTATGGTGACGCCTACCCTTCCAGCTTGCGCAGCAAAAGTGTTGATTAGGTCGGCCAGTGCGCCGACTCCCTGCATAGCGGGTGATCGGTATGGCGCCCCTATGCCGCCGTTCGTCAACTCCCGTAGGGTGTCGCCCATGTCAAACGAAAACTTCGTTGATGCGGATAAACGAGTTCATGATTCCGCCGCGCTTACGCGCCGCCGTCCAGCCGTTAAAGTAGGTCGCATTTGCTCCGGACGCCGTGCCCGCTAGCACGCTGTATGTGATCGAGGACGTTTGCCCGGAAATCGCTTGGTAGAGAATCCTGGTCGGCTGCGGGTCGGCTGCGTTCTGAGACGACACAACGCAGGCAATGGCACTCGATCCGCCGTTGAATAGCGAAGTCGTGATGTACTCGCCCGCGCCCGATGTCGTGAACAATCCCTGTGCCTCGATCTCCAGCAGATTCAGCGCCGACGTTGGCGTGATGGCAAGCGTCATGAATGACGTTCCCTCATCACTCTGCGGGATCGTGTCATCGTCCGGCACCTGATCCGTGCCCGTCGCATAGGCACTCGTCGTTGTGTACTTGCGCTGTACGATGTCACCAGGGCGAGGCATGTGCGGAGTGTGCGTCTGCACAACGGTCGGGTTGTTTGACCATGCCGCCGTTCCATACTGGATTTCGCAATAGCCGATATAGCGCATTGCGACATTGGATCGAGCGGAGGAACTGTAGAGCGTCAGCGCGCTATCCGCCGTCCCGCTACCCTCTGCCGTCGTACTGATAATGCCTTCGTTGATGCGAAGCCAGCCCGTGCCGCTCCATGCGCGATACGCAGCCAGTTCCACCGTTCCGGAGTTGTTGATCGCGCACACCCATATGCGCCCGGACTCGGAGTTAGAGAAGCCAAGCGTAGATCCGGCCGGCACAGTAAACGAAGTCGCCGCCGTCACCTGAACAACAGAGTGCGCCCCACTCGTCGCCGTCGCAGACCGGAAACCCACGAACGCCGGATCGGATGACGACGGGTCACTGCCCGCAAGCGTCTTCAGCGCAAACGTCAAATTGTTCCCGCTGACGGTCGCCGTCATGTAACAGTTGTGCAATCCGAAGATGTCATCGGAAAGCGCCTCGTACCCGCTACGATCAAGCACAGTCCGCGTACGAGTCTGACTCGTTGTCAGGTTGCCAAGTGAGAGCTTGTATTTCTTCGTCGGGTCAGCACCATCGGACACGGCGAATTGATCGTCAGTCACGACAGGGACCGCTGAGTTGTCCGCGCTCAGGATCGAGTAGTAGAGCAGGGAGAGTCCGCTATCCAGCGTCCCGGAGTCGTTGACGACGGTTACAGTCGTGAGACTCGTATATGCGGAAGATGCGATTACCGAGTATCGCGTTCCCGCCGTGTTCGTGGTCTTGATGCGTCGACCCGGGTGGAGCGTCGCCGTCTGATTGCCCGTCACCGTAAACGAGGTCGCAGAGACGTAGGTCGGGGTCATTCCCGACGTCTGCCACTCCGATACCGACGTTGTGACATCCGCTTCGTTCACGCCCGACACATTGTCGATTGTGCGGATCGTCGCACCGGCCGCGGTCTTGAGAATGAATTTGACCGGGAATCCGCCGAGTAACCAGATCGGCGAGGAAGGCTCGCCACGGGCGTTCAGGACGATGGGGTTCGTGTGCTCTGCGGCCCCGGCGTTATCCTTGTACACTGTCCGAGGCGTGCTCGTACCGGCGTCGTAGATTTCAAGCTGCCCACCGACAAGCGGGGCGCCGACGGAGTCGAGTTGCGCGTCCTGAAAGATGGGGGAAAGGTAGTAAGCCAATGGTGACCCCTAGTGAATTACGTTAAATCCGGCGTCCTATGGATGGCTTCCTACAGCCTTATCAGGCTGATCCTTTGGGCGTTCGGCATGGACAAGCGACTAGACCCGATCCCGCATATCGCGCTCTTCCTGCTCTCTGGCGCGTTGATCGGGGCCGGAATATGGGCGTTCTTCGCTATTCGGGCATCTTGGGCTCGAACTCGGGATCACCGCTTGATGCGACATTCCCGCCAAGCCCGAACAACTGAACCACGCCAGTTATAAACCTTGTCTCTTTCGGGGACATCTTCTTCAAATCCTTGAGACGCTTCATCCCGTCGGGCGACGTGATGATGTCGGCCAATTTGGCAGCGTGATTGCCTAGCATGGCTTCGCGGTAGAAATCGGCAACGCGCCCGGTAACCGCCGCCTTCAGGGGCGACATGGCAACACCGACAACATCGCCGATTGCCCCTCCGGCTTGGCGCGTCATGTTCTTGAGCGTCTCGCCCTTCTGAACTGTCGCCGAGTTGCGCGACATCCCGCGCCCGGTTGCCTCTAGTACATCCAGCAAATCGCCGAGCGCGCGGAATTCGTCCGGCTTGAGTGCTTCTTTCAGCATTTCCCACTGCTTCGAGTTGCCGCGCAACCTGGCCGAATACTTCGCGCCAGCGGATGCGCTTGTGCCCGATGCGAACTGACGCGAAACGTCCTGCCATACGTCTTCAAGAAATCCGCGCTTTACCTGCTGCCACGCTTCCGGATCAACATTTTCGATGGCGCGCTTCGCTTTGCGCATCGCCAGCGGGCCGGACTGCGCTGGATCTAGCAGCATCTTCACTGCACGGGATGCCTTGTCGTCCTTGAGTCCTGCAATTGCCCCGATCAATCCGTCTTTCGTTGACTCCACGATAGGCGAGTTATGCGCGTAGATTTCGCGCGCCTGCTGATAGATGGATCGCCCGCCCGCATCCTTCGGGCTGATGTCATCCAACGCAGTGAGCAATTCATCTTTGAGGCCAACTAGCGCGTTCTTCTTCGCCCCGCTGACGCCTTCCCACGGGCCAGCATTGATCTTTCGATCTAGCGCAAGCTTGAGGTAGTGCATTCCTCGAAATGAGTCCTTTGGGTTCCCCAGGTCGCGCCCCTCGATGCGAGCAATTTCCATTGCCTCTTGCACGACATCACGCGGCATGCGGTCCATGAGTGCCTTGGCCCGTGGCACAGCACCCGGATTCATGCCGACAGCGTTATCAAACGCAGCGCGATACAGCGGGCCGGCAGCGTCAGCGCGTTGCTTGGCTACAGCCTTGAGAGCGTCAAATGCTGCCTCTTTCGTCCGCATGCCCGCCAGTTCCAAGGAATCATTGGCAGACAACGCCTGCATATACTTCCGCACAGCCTTATCCGTCTGACTCGATTGGCGACCGTAAAAGTTAGCCATCGTATCGGCCGACGTATCCAGTTCCGACAGCAATGTTTGCTGATTCTTGAGGCTTGGCAGGTTCGTCAACTGTGCTGGCGTCAAGTCAACGCCAGATTGCTGCGCCTTGATCTGCAATGCAGACACCTGATTCGGGTCCATGCGGCCGATATCCTTCGCCGCCCGCCGCCCGATGTATGAAGATATGCCACCGCCGACGGCTTGCGATGCTGCATCGATTGCCGCCGCACGAACGATATCCGCGCCCCTGATCTTGTCGCCCGCAAGCAGGTTGCCGATGCTCTGTTTTGCACCCTCTCCCGCCGCACCGGCTAGCCCCGTCAATCCGACAGATGTCGCCGCGCCTTGCGGACCAGTCAGCCACATTGGCGCAGTCAGGATGCCGGTTACCGCTCCCGGAATTGCTGCCACCGTGTCGCCAACACCACCTAGCGCACGCTTTACCATCCCGGAAGCGGATGTGTCTCCATGCGGGACTTCGTAATACAGCTTGCCGTCATCAGCCTTGTAAAACACCTTGCCGTCTTCGCCGACACCATAGCGAGCAACCGATTGCTCCAGAGGTTCGTTAGGAAATCGCTTCGATGCGAAGTAAGCCGCCTTGTTTCCCGGGTTGCCGATGAATCCGGCCGCAGTCGCCGGTCCGTATCCCGCCGCCTTATCGGGGTTCGACTCAATCATGACGCTGCCAGCCATTGCGTCATAAGATGTCGTCGGGATCGTGCCTCTTAGGGCTTGCAGTTCCTCCGTAGACATCTTGGACAAGTCCATTACTTGCCTTTCCTCTTGGCGAGTTCTGCGTCAATCTGCTCCCGCGTCGGGAACAGCGGATTTGAGTCCGAGAACTTCTGCAATTCGTCCTCGAATCCTTCGTCAAGCATTCCGTTCTTGCGCCGGTAATCGCGAGCGAGACGCGCTACTTCCTCATTACGCTGCGCAATCTTCTTGTATGACTCCGAGATAAACTTGCGTCCCGCCGTCGTTTTGCTTAGACCAGGCGCCATGCTTTGCAGGTACTTTCGATCCTGATCGGACATCGCTCCCGGCATGCCTGCGCCCCCGCTTGGGTTGCGAAGTTCAAGCGCGAACTCGTTGGCAATTGCCTCCGCAGCCTCTTTGTTGCCGAGTTTAGGATCGATTTGAAGACCGAGAGATTGAGCGAATCCGGACAGTTCCATCCCTAGGGGGGTCAACCGACCAGTTTCCACGCCTTGCAGAAGTTGATTCATTCGATCAATCTTCGCATTCTTTGATCGAGAATCGCGCGCCGACTGTTGAAGACTGAGGTACAGATCGCCCATTCCCCTACCGACCGTCTTTGCTTCTTCTCCCTCTTGTCCAATCTTGACGGTATGATTGCTCGCCCCCGCCTTACGAGCCGCAAGCTCGAACGCCTGCACATTCTGACGAGGAACAATGTTGCCTCTGTAGTCGCGCCCGAATGGCTTGTTTTCGTCGCCCTCCTGTTCTCGACGAATAGCAGCGTCAAACGGAGATGCAGCAGGGCGCGTCGTGACTTGACCCGCCTGCACGCCCATCCCAGGTTGCACATTAGGAGCGCCGACAGTAGATGCTTCGTCAGGGACGGCATTGTTAGCCATCCACATATCGCGATCACGTAGCGACTTCCCGAGGCCCGTCATCGGCTGCGTAGTGCTCCACCAATTCTGAAATGCCTTGTCTGTCTGAATCAGTTTCTCTTGGATATACGCTTGCAATTGCGCGGGGTCTTGCGGGATCTCGTCCAGATTGACATCTACACCCTGACTTCTCAACGCAAGTGCCGTGCGCGCTGCGTCTGCATAAGTGACGTTCGCTCCACGGGATGCCAGCGCGCCAAGCGCGTTGTTGACTATGCCGAACTTCTGCATTGTCGCTTTCAGTCCTGCCTCGGTTGACTCTCGTTCAGCCTTCTGACGCGCAAGCGAGTCCATCGTCATTTGATGGCCGAACTGTGCCGCTTCCGGGCCGAAGCCTCCGGATGTCAGATTGCGCAGCGTTGCCGCTTGATCGATCTGCCCGTTAGGCCCGACGACATACGACTTCCCGATGCCTTCCTGACGCTGCATCGCGCGCTCTTGCTGCTGTAGCCCAAGCTGCTGCGCCTTAGACTGGTCCGACATGGCGCGCAGCATCATGACTTGCTGAAATGCCGCCATCGGGTCGACGGGTTTGACTCCTTGACCGGCTTGCAATGCGATGGAAGGATCTAGCGGCATTACGAACCCCCGAAGTAATTAGGAGCAGTTGGCACAGGCGGGGGAACCGGGCTGATCGCTACGCCGCCCCCTTGCGGGAATGCCCGATTGAACATGGCATATTGCATGCCCATGTTGCCCATGTTAGACAACGCACCGCCGAGCGCATTGGACTGCCCTACGAGACCCGCCGCACGAGCCGCTCCGCCGCTCATGATGTTCTGTCCGGCGTTGTTGGCGAAGTTCATGCCGCCGCTGGCAATCTGAGAGTTTGCCGTCTGTCCGATGCCGGACAGCCCCGCGAGGAAGTTGTACTTCTGCGCCTTCCCCGCCAGATCGCGATTAAACGCCTCGTTGTATTTCGTCGTGGCGTAGTCGTTGCCATAGCGCGTCAATGCCTTCAGCGTCGCCCCGGAGTCAAATCCGTACGCACGCGGGAGTGTCCGCTCCAATGCCTTCAGCCCCTCGCCAAGCCCAAATTGGTAACCGGGGTCGGAACCGGCGTTGAAGTCCTGCGTAAGCCCTCCCCCAGGGGCCAGGAGCGCACGCAGTTGCGACAGCGCATCCTCACCCGCCGCACGCCACGGGGCCGCATCCTGCCGCTGCTGATCGAACATGAGTTGTTGTAGCTGCGTCGCGCGATCCGCTGATGCCGCCTGAATTTTCGCCGAATCCTTTGCCGCCTTGCCTTGCAACAGACTGCCGCCCAGGTTCGCACCCATCGCCGCCGCCGTGGCGGTAACAGGGTCGTTCTTCTCGCCGTACGCGGCCCCCCCGAACGGATCGCCTATCGGCATTTCGGAGGCCATTGCCCTCGTTTGCGCGCGACTCAGCCACACCTTATCCATTGCTCATATCCTTGCAAACGTAATAGACGAGATCCGCGTCCTCGGCACACTTGCGGAATCCGAGACGGGTGACGAATTGATGGCCGGCAGCGTTGTCCCGCATAACCTTGGTCGTTGCCCGCCCGTATCGGTTCATCACGTGGCCGAGCGTCTTTCGTACGAGAGAACGGGTCAGCCATCGCCGTCGACCTTCCGGGATGACGCCGACGTGAATCTCATCGCCGCGCGTCATGACGCCGCCCACGACCCGACCATCGACGATGATGGGTTCTATGTCCCAATCGCAGACCATTGCCGCAAATTGCTGGAAATCGACGGCGAATCGATCCGCTAGCGACGCATGCAGCGCGCTTAACACTTCTTGTCGAGTCACCATCAGATAACTACGTCGGACACTGCCCAATGAAAGGCGCGACGGGTGTCCGCCTCTGCACTGCCTAACGTGTGCGTCATCCCAAAACCCATTTGCGAGCCGCTAGGAGTAACGCTGTTGTAGGTCACGACCGCGCTATCGGACAGGCGCGTAGCCCGTTGCGTCGTGCCGCTTCCAGTGTCCCAGAGTTGAATCCCGAAGCCGCCTGTTACGCTGTAGGTCGGCGCCGTACGCTTGGGGACTCGATATGGAACGAAGAAGGACAGCGCGTAGGTGTCAGATGACGGCTGATCGTTTCCGTACACAAACGCTCCCGCAGTGACGACCGTCCCGCATGGTGTATCGATCTCGTAGGATTTCTCGAAGTAGCGCATGCACCACTGCAAATCATCCTCAATCGGCGCAACTTCGATATCGCTCGTCGTGCCCGCGCGAAGGTCGAATCCGGTCACATATAGCGTCGCGTTAGCCGTTGTCGCAAAGTTGGCTTGGCTAGGATCGACATATGCACCGTTAGCACTGTTAACGTGCCATCCGGGATAGGTCTCCGTCCCTTGGCTGCCACCCGTCAATGTAGATCCGGCAGCGAGCGTGATGCCAAGAGTCGCGCCGTAGTCGTTGATCGATCCGAGCGTCACGTCCGGCACTTCATCGAATACGATGGATTTAAGCTCCCACGTGTCCGCCGTCTCAATCTCGATTGTTCTACGTGAAACATACCCCGCAGTCGGCAGGTCGATCCACACGGTATAGACGCCAGTCACGCTGGAGCGAATCCAGAACGTCAGCGTACATTGCTTGCCCATGAGTCCAGAGAACCGGGACGACTCAATCTGTTGCTCAAACCACGCCCGGAAACTGCTGGTCGGTTGCCCAAGAGTGACAGCCTTAACGGTGAACTTTGCCGAGTACCAGAACTTTTGATCGGCTTCGGTAATGCTCGGGACCGTTGTATCCCGCTCCATCAGGATGCCGACACCGCTGGAACTGTTTTGCCGGAATCTCCACTGATCGGAGAAGTACCAAGGCGGGTTGTTCCCGATGCTAGTAGTCGTCCCCGGCGTGTTCGTAAGCTGACGCTGAGAAATCCGCATGGACCCGTTGACGAGAACATTGGTATAGCCCGTGACGAGGTTCCCCGGCGTCGTCCCGCTACCGTTGACCCAATTCGACCCGTCCCACCAGACAGGCGTCTCTAGTGTGGTGTCGTAGTACGGGCGACCGACCCATAGATTGACCGTCGGCCGTTGCGCCGTCGTACCGGACTGCCGCAGCGCGTTGATGGCGTCCGTCACAACTCTGAACCACTTCAGCCACCCGCGAGTAGGCCCGGAGTCATCGGTAACGGGACCGGACCCCGGAATATCGATCTGTGTGGACACGTCAGCTAATGCGCATCAGACCGCCAAGGAATACGGTCTTGACTGGATCGGTAACGGTAAATTCCGCCGTGAAGTCCCTGCAAACGCCCACAGGAGCACGCCAGATCGCGCGAGTCGTGTACTCGCCTACTCTGCCCATGTCGCGCCACAGTTCCGCGCCCCAGGAGCGTCCGCCGTCCTTCGATACGCGCATCATGATTTGCGGGTCGCTGCCCTGCCCGGACGCCAAGCCTATTCCGGATTCCATGTCCACGCAGATTTCGTCTACGCTGAAAAAATCGCCATTCTTGTGCAGATGCCGCGTGACGATCTTTCGCGTAACGTACTCGCCGCCCTCGGTGTAAAGCGCCGGGTCTAGCTTGTAGATGACGCCGCTATCGGGATCGGTGCAGTACGTGTTCCCTAACCACTGCGTTGCAAACCGGGTGCGGTGCCGTCCGCCATCCGTCTCACGCTCGGACCATAGCTGCGAAGTGGCATCGTAGACCCACGTCCGGTCAGCAGTCGGGAATGTGATCTGATAGAAAACATGCCCTTCCTTGACGAAGGAATACGCCTCGGCATCGCCGACGGCACCGTAAGCGTTGATGATCGACTCTAGCTCAGGCGTCGAAATGGCTTGCGGGGTGTAGCCGTTCAGGACGTATACCTGCACATCGCCCATGCGGTTCTGACCAAGGAATACCAGAGACGACATGAACTTGCAGAGCGACCACTTGGCCGCAAGACCCGTCTCTACGGTCTGGATGCGCTGATACGGGAAATCCGTCGCCCCGTTATTGGCCCAAAACTCCGTTGAGAACGTACCAAACACGATGACCTCACCGTGATCGGCATGCACACGGACGATGTCATCCGGATTCGAGTCAGCCGAGGCGTATTCCGTGGCATCCCAAGTAGTGCCGTCGTTCAGCGTCGAGATATACCACCGCTGCCCCGATCCAGCATCAGTGATGAAGTAGCCGGATTCATAGGTGACCGTCGTCGCTGCCGGGAAGTCCCCATCCGCAATCGTCGCAAACACATTGGTTTGCATGTTGTAGATGTACCCGTCAGTGCCGTCGACCAGCATCAGTTGTGCGCCGTTGTCCGCGAAACTGACGTTACCACTCGAGGTAGACACCGTTCCCCGGCTTGTTACAACGCCGGAGTTGTTCATGTCATAGAACGTGGAACCGTGGACGAAGTACAGGTAATCTCCGCGTCCGTAAATTCCACGGATCGCAGCCCCTCCGATGTCGCGCACGGACAAGAGCCCCGGCATTGGGTAGATGGTGAACCCGCTGCGTTCCGCGTCCTTGGAAGACTCGGCATAGAGGTTGATGCGACGCTGAGACGAGACGACAGGCGATTTCGCTAACTGCCCGACGCCGAAGATCGGAACGGCAATGGCGTCGTCCTTAACCTTCACCACTCATCCCTATTCGGCTCGAAGAACGAGCGTGAAACATCTGGGTCTACCTGCTTCGCCAGCGCAAGAGACTCCGTTAGGAGCATTTGTCGGTCTTCAGTCCAGGGACGACGCAGTTCCGGCGCTATCTCCCGCGCCAAGCCGTATTTCAGCGCACGGAACCAATGCTGCGGATAGTCGACTTCGTCAGCGGTTGCGTCAAAATCATCAAGCGGCCTTGTGTACGTCACCCGAATGACATACGTCGGGTCCGTGGGGGCCGAAGTCGTCAGCAGCCGCCCATTTTGGGTCGAACGCTCGTAGAGCACTCCGTAAGGCATCCCATCGGCGGTCTTCGATGGAATTGCTTCGTACTGCTGGACCGTCGGAATGAGCCATAGGGGCGAATCGTTCCCCGAACTGTCCCGCAATGAGGCGGCCTGAATATCCAGCGGGGGATAGGCTTTCGCGGTGTAGGCGAACACACGCGCACCACTCGCCACATTCGCAGTTAGCGACGCCGCAAGGGTGACGGTAGTCGTCGGAGTTCCTGAAATCGTAGTCCACTGCAAAGCCCCCGTGACAAGTTTCACGCCGATATACATATCGGCAGCAAGACCGGATGCACTTGCGACAGTGATCGTCGAATTGCCGGACGTCTGAGCCGCCGTCGTGGTCGTCGAGACGTAGGAGTTCGTCCAGTTGTCGCCGGTAGTGCCTAGCGAATATTCGACTGTATCGAGAGCCAGGAACAGGTAACCACGCTTGCGCGCCCAAACCTTCAAGCCGGCAGAGAAATCCGTATTCCCCTGCCACTGCTTCACTAGCATATTCAATGCGCGGGCCGCATTCGATATCTCATAGCTCGTAGGCGTCTCGCCCTCACCGATGGCGCCGATAACGCGCATGGCGTCAGTTATCAGGTTATCCCGTGTCAGTGAGAAATCAATACTGCCAGAGGTCGCCATTAAGCCGCCTTCTGTAGTTGTCTGCTAAGAACTTGCCACACCTGATCGACGCTAATGTCATGCTGGCATTGCGCTGCGGCCGACTGCTCATTGCGCCGACAGTGAGACCAGCCGTAGTGCATCTTATGACATGGGTAACAATCGAGACCGGCAGGCGTAAGGGAAACCGTGTTAAGCCAGTGCTTCGTCAGGTTCTCGCGCGAGGAATGCGACATCATGATGATTTTGGGAACCGGCAACATGCCCACGGCATTAAGCAATCCAGTCTCCGGGCCGATGACGATATCGGCAAGCGGGGCGATGCTGAGAGACTGCCTGATGCTGTAGACGCCGGAACGACACAGCACGCGCGGCTCATTCTGCCACCCTGCTTCGAGCATCTGACACGTAGCGTCACCCATCAGCATCACGTGAACGTCAGGATATTGCAGAAGTAGCCTAGCAACGATCTGATCTGTCCACGGCCATGCCTTGTGTACAGACGATCCAGACAGTGACCAGCAAATGAGCCGCCCCTTGATAGAGGCACGTTCCTTCCTTGCCCACTCCTTTTCTTCCGGAGTCGCGTGAAATCGCGCTTCGTACTTGTGCGGAACTTGGGCGATGTCGTGCGTCATCTCCAGATAGTTTCGGTTCATCAGCTTGTGTCGCGCCTCATGCGACCAGTGATAAACCGACCTATCGGGTAGCGCCAACAGGGTAGCTTCCACGCTTTCGCAGAGGTTCACCCACTTGTCATACTTCTTTTGTTCGTTGGCCCAAAAGTGCCACAGAGCCGCATTCGGAACCTGATCGCGCCCCTGAATGTAGAAGGCGTCGATATTGGGATCGTGCTTCAAAACTTCATGTCCGACATCCGTCGTATACACCGTGACGTGATAGCCCTGCGCCTTCAGCCCAGGGAAGACGCTGGATGCCTGAATCATGTCACCGATACCGCCATACCGGACGACTGCCGCCGACTTGGCAGGACGCTTGGGCAGGCTGTAAACCTGCATCGTGTCCGCGCGTTTGCGGTACACCTGAAAGAACGAATATTCGGCCCCCTCGGCCCGGTCTTCGTTGCGCAGCAATTCCCATCCGCCGCAATCCTTCATCGCATCGACGATATCCGAGGGCGCGAAGTCATGCACGTGGTCCGGATTCGCCCCCTCCGTCCCGATGTTCGGATACAAATCCTTGTGCGGCAGGTAGAGAACGAGATGCCCGCCGATCTTGATGACGCGCCACCACTCCCTAAGGGCTGCCCGGTGGTCCTTGATATGCTCCAACAAGTGCGACGAGAATACGAAGTCCATCGATTCAGACGCGAACATATCCAGCTGCTCGCACGTCGGAATGATGATGTCCGCTTCTTTGGCGCGAATTCCGAATAGCGCCTCATCCTTGTTGTTGTCAACGCCGATGAAGTGCGGGAACGCCTTGGACGGGCCGCAGCCAAGATCGAGACCGCGCCCATTCGTGTAGGGCACGAGTTCCCAAACGATTTTCATCGACTCCGACCCCTCGGGATCGGTCGCGCGCCACACCATCAGATGCGTTCCCAGGTGTTGTTACGGGTAAGAAATCCGCCGAACTTCTGCTCCGGCATGTCATCCTCCCGCTTCTCCATCAGGGCCTCGTCGGCTTCCTCCATGCCACCCTCGCAGCATTCATATCCCGCAACCATGCCGCCTTGCGACATGCCGTAA
>WBZO01002828.1_pt1 | contig 21634 bp, 19 predicted proteins | sample 5204261 | NCBI WGS metagenome assembly WBZO01 (sample SAMN12412400, study PRJNA552823) | activated sludge metagenome | isolation source: activated sludge from anammox sidestream of wastewater treatment plant... | place: USA: North Carolina | collected 2017-09 | reverse complement strand
CGGGACGGCTCGCGACAGAGAGGTCCTCGAGCGGCAGTATGAAAAGTACAAGCGGAAGTATGAGCGGTTCTAGCCGCGAAAAATTTACACGAAAAAGTTGACGGCACCGGTTGGGTTTTCATTGCTTTAAGTTTTCCCGTAATTATTAAAACATTTTCTCTCTCATGTTTAACTAAAAATGCCGCTATCGTTTCTTTAATCCCAAAATCTCTCGCGCCTCATCCGGTGAAGCCGGCTCCAAATCGAATTCCCGCATAATCCGCGCCATCTTCTCCACCAACTCCCCGTTGCTCTTCGCTTTTTTCTTGCGGCTCAACATCAGGTTGTCTTCCATGCCGACTCGCACATTGCCTCCCAGAAGCAACGCTTGAGTACAGATTGGAAACTCGGCCCGCCCCGCTCCAAATGCCGACCATTGGTAGTTCCCAGCGCCAAAAAGCCGCTCGGCAGTCGTGTGCAGGTTGAGAAGATCATAAGGCGTGGAACCGATGCCCCCCAGGATTCCGGTCACAAACTGCAAATAAACCGGCGGCTTGATAAAGCCTGCTTGAAGGAGATAGGCCAGATTATAGAGATGCCCTATGTCATAAACTTCCAGCTCCGGCTTGGTTCCGTTTTCCGCCATAACCGGAAGCATCGTTTTCAGATCGGCAAAGGTATTCTGAAAAATGTATCCCTCGATCATTTTCATCATGGCGCCTTCCCAGGGATACTTGAACTCCTTGTATTTTTCTGCGATTGCGAATACGCCCCAATTTATTGAACCTAAATTGCAGGAGGCCAGCTCCGGCTTAAACCGCGGGACCACTGCCAATCGCTGCTCTACTGTCATTCCTGCTCCGCCGCCTGTTGTGAGGCAGATGATAAGATCTTTATTTTTTGCACGAATGAGATCAATAATTTCCTGAAAGAGGTTGAGGTCTGAAGACGGCATGCCATCGGCAGGATTACGGGCGTGAATATGAACTACTGCGGCTCCGGCGACTGCTGCATCCAGTGCATTTTGCGCAATCTGCTGCGGGGTGATAGGCAGGTACTCCGACATAGTTGGAACATGAATCGATCCGGTTATTGCACAGCTAACAATACGTTTATTACTCATAATTTTCACCTCGCAATATTTATTTTATTACCAATGCCGAAGAACCCAGATGGCCGCTCATTCCCTGCGGGCCACGAGGATTTTTGAGATATAAGTGGATACGATTTCTTCTTTTTGATTCTTGGCAAAACTTTCCAATTCGATAATGCCCCGTTTTTCTCCGACAGGCTTTTAACTCTAGCCTCGCATTGAATCGTATCACCTATCCGTACCGGAGAAGCAAAGCGGACAGACTCTCTTCCATCAAAAGCAATGAAGCTTTTAGGCAAAACAACATATTGCCCCCATCGGAAAAGCAGTGCGCTGCCGACGACTAAAACAAGAAAACCGTGAGCAATTCGCTCTTGAAAAGGGGGCTTGGACGCGTACAGGACATTGATGCCAATCACCGGCAAAGGCTGAAAATAGAACAATATCAGTTTCTGTAAATGTCCTGCCTGGCGAAACAAAAACTTTCCCAGTTTGCAATCTTCAAGGCAAATTTATTCCACGGCGGTGTTTCCCTTTCTCTTAATATGAACCTGAAACAATCATCATATTTATGTCGAAGAGAAATCTGGCGCATAATGAACTGCTCCGCCGCAGGCGCGGGGCGTCACCCCAGATTAGTCGTTCCATTCGCCCCAATGGGCGGGGGGATTCGACCGGGAGAGATTCGATACAAACAATTTACTTAACACCCTCTCCATGGGCCTGAAAATTCTCCTGCAATCTTTTTTCACATTCCTTCCGCAGGATGTTTTTCAATACCTTGCCGCTCGGGTTGCGTGGCAGCGCTTCCACAAAGAAAACATTCTTGGGGACCTTGTATGCTGCAATGTTGCTCTTGCAGAAATTGATAATCTCTTTCTCGTCAATGGTTTCTCCCGGTTTGGGAACAATGACCGCTGTCACTGCTTCCGACCAGACCGGATCAGGCATTCCGATCACGGCCGCATCGGCTACTTTTGGATGTTTGTACAGAAAAGCTTCAACTTCCTGCGATGAAACATTTTCGCCGCCTGTCTTGATGATATCCTTGGCCCGATCAACAAAGTAGATGAATCCTTCTTCATCCATTCGGACAATATCCCCTGTATGGTGCCAACCTCCCCGAAAAGCTGTAGCGGTCTTTTCTTTATCCTTGTAGTAACCAAGCATGATGGCTGGACCACGGGCAACCAGTTCGCCGACTTCACCCCTCGGAAGTTCTTTGTTATGGATGCTGTCGAAAACCTTCAACTCCAATGGGAGATGAGAACGTCCGATAGAGTCCGGATGAGCGGTAAAATCTTCATTCTGTAAACAGGCGCCGAGAGGACTCATTTCCGTCTGGCCGTAGTAATTCAAAAACTGCGCTGAAGGCAGTTTTTTTCTCCACCGTTCAATGATGGCCGGAGGGCAAAGAGATCCGAAAATGATGCACACTTTGAGCGATGAAAAATCAAGCTGGTCGAAGTTCGGCAAAAGTGGCAAGTTGATGTATAATGTCGGGGGCCAAACCCAGACCGTCACCTTGTTTTGCTGTGTAAATTTTATGATTTCGGCGGGATCCGGAGCATATTCCATCAGGTTTGTGGCGCCGATGGCAATGCCGGCAATGAAGAGATACATGGCGGCAACATGATACAGTGGAATGCCGCCAATCGCCACATCCCCTCTGACGAAATGTAGATCTACGGCGGCGCTCAAAACAAGAGTGAAAAAGTTAAGATGCGTGTTGACGACACCCTTGGGCGCAGATTCAGTGCCTGATGTGTAAAGGATAAGGGCCGGATCGTCCGGATAAATTAGCGCTTCCGGTTCTGTAACCGGATATTCATCTTTCCAAAGGTCCTCAATGTTCATCCAATCTTCCATTGAAGCATCGCCCGCCAGGTTGATGTATCCGAAGGTCTGGACGGTCTTTAATTTATCCTTGATGGGGAGAACGTTTGGAATGAGCTTGTCTTCCACGAAGAAAGCCACCGGCTCTGAATGATTGATGATGTATGAGACTTCTTCATTTTTCAGCATAAAATTGAGGGGGACGACGATTGCTCCGATTTTCATCAGGCCCCACCAGAGAATGACGAACTGGTCGCAATTATGGGATAAAATGGCGCAGCGGTCTCCCTTCATGATTCCCATCTTTGTCAGTCCGTAAGCACATCGGTTGACGGCTGTGTTCAGTTCAGCAAATGAATAGTTCCGGTCACGAAAGCATAATGCTTTCATATGCGGGTAGCGCGCCGCGGTACGGATGAGCAGATCTCCAACGGCGACTCGTCGTACCACATTTTCTTCATACGGTGTTAAACTCTTCGTCATGTCATGTTCCTCCTTTAAGAGTTTGTTAAACGTTTGAGACTATTGTCACCACCTGCCGTCTTGCTTGTAACGGGCCACAGTAACCGGGTTATGGATAAACCCCTTAACCATCGAAACCATTGTCGCCGTTTATGGTATAATCCTTCCGCCGCTAACGCCGGCCTAAAAGCATTTGCTCTCACGGCGCTAGCTGCCGCTAATCGGCGCCTGTTTAAATATTCATCACATTGCTGGTGGCCGCCTCTTGTTTAAACAGACGGTCATTTATCTTTTATTTAAACAAAAACCGGGCTGCGATATCCCTGTTAACTTCAGCTGTTCCTCCGCCGATGGTTGCAAGCTTCCAATCACGGTAGAATCGTTCAACGGGGTATTCTTTACACAACCCATAACCACCAAATATCTGAATAGCTTCATCTGCATTTCGCAGCATCATTGCACCCATTATGGACTTAGTTAACGCAGTCTCTTTTATACAGGGCATATTGTTATCGATCATCCATGCCTGTCTGTATAATAATAGTTTGAGAGCCTCGATATCCGCAGCCATATCGACAATTTTATGTTGCATCGTTTGAAAACTGGCTATAGGACGACCAAATTGCACTCTTCCCTTTGCATACTTGATACATTCATTTATATTGAATTCCATACCTCCCAGGAAATGACCAGCGAGGATTGTACGCTCCCAATTGACTCCGGAGAAAGCCACGCCCTTCATACCCATGCCGACTTCGCCTAAAACGTTCTCAACCGGAACTTCGCAATTATCGAAAACAAGTTCTCCCGTTGGTGAAGCCCGCAAACCCATCTTGTCCAGTTTTTTACTTGAATGCCATCCCGGCATGGTCTTATCCACGATAAAGGCGGTCGTTCCACTCGCTCCTTTCGAGCCGGCTTCAGATCGCGCTATAACGACTACGACATCACAGATGGGTCCATTGGTAATGAACATCTTGGTGCCGTTGAGAATGTATTTATTTCCCTGAAGTCGCGCGCTAGTTGTTACCGAACTGGCGTCACTGCCGGCATTGGGTTCGGTTAAAGCCATTGCTCCAATCCATTCGCCGGACGCCATTTTGGGAAGATACTTTTGTTTTTGTTCGTCGTTGCCCCAGTGCTCGATGTTTAACATCGAAATGACCATGTGCGCAGCCCATGAAAGTAAAGTGCCCTGATCGGCCCCAGCTCTTCCAGCAGCCTCCAGAGCCATGGTCGTGCCAAGCGCTCCAAGATTGCTGCCGCCGTATTTTTCACCAGCCAATAAACCCGTGTAACCTAATTCACCCATCTTTCTCCATAACGGCATTGAAAACTCGCCCTTTTCATCGAGCGCTTGAGCCAAGGGGAGCATTTCTTTTCTGGCAAATTTTTCAATGCTATCCACAACTGCAAGATGCTCTTCGGATATTCTGAAATCCATGCCCTTAACCTTTCCGGCTTTTGATGGACACCAAGCTTTTATTTTGGACCATGTTGACGATAATTTCCTACTCCTCAATGGGTTCAAAATGATCGATATCCAGAATGGTGTTCGTTGTTTTGCCTGCAAAAACGACCTTGACTCTCATGCCGATCTTCACATTTTGCGGATCTACACCCTCCACAAGATGGACTAATGTTGCTTCTGCGCCGTCCATTTGAATCATTCCCAAGATATACGGTGTTTTCCGCGGCAAATGAGCATCACGGTAATTCACCACCGTATAGTTAACAAGAACCCCCGTATCCCCCAGTTCAACCCAATTCTCATCAATCTTGGTCATGTCCTTCTGACAGCATTCCATGGGTGGGACATAAACGGTTTTGCATTTCGGACATTTGACGCCGAGTATTTTCTTTGAATCCCGCAAGGAGATGATAAACCTCGATCCCACTCTTCCGGCAAAGTACTGATTGGGAAGCGCCATCTTTCCCGGTATTACCGAACACGCCTTGCTGATTTCATTTGTGACTGTTTTCATGGCCCAATCCTCCTTAACCATCAATTTCAAAGTAGAGTAAGTCGTGGATGCTCCCTGTTCTTACTTCATTCCAAACGGGTCTCACTCTCACTCCGCGCTTGAGTTTAGGAATATCATCATCCTTAATCTCATGGGCAAAAATGTCTCGTGCAGATCCATCTAACATGACAAAAAGTGCGGAGTATGGCGTTTTACGAACTTTCCCGGTCAAGGGATCAGGGCTTGCGTAGTAGGCAATGTCGTAATTTACAACAGTTCCTTTGGGGCCTACTTCCACAAAATCTTCGGAGCGCACAACACATAAAGCGCAACATCCCCTGGGCGGCGTCATCGTACGACCGCAGGACGGACATTTGGTGGCATAAAATTTCTTCTCCTTAAGGCCCTGAAACCATTTTCCCATGATCGGTCCGGTGGAGAAGCTGTAGTCAATAGAATTGATAACTTGGATGGAAATTAATTCCTCAGCCGCTATTTTTTGTATATTTTCAGCCATTGTTATCCCCCTGCCAATCTAAGTCTTTTTCAAGGATCATCAGTTCCGTCCACATCACTCCGCCAAATCCTGAAGCCAGCCCATGTTTGACTTCACGTTTAAGCTGATGTCTCCCCGCGTCTCCCCTCATCTGCAAAGAAACTTCCGCAGGTTTCAACATAGCCGTCGCGCTAATAGGATTACTGGCGGTAACGCCGCCCGATGGATTGACCGGCAGCTTGCCATCAAGATCAAACTCTCCATCTTCCACCATTTTGATGACCTGATCCCCATCCAGTAAAAGGAAATCGCGCAGCCATTCAATTCCCCACCAGGCTGATGGGTCATACATTTCAAAGACGTCAAAATACTCAATGGGATTGGTAATGCCGTTGCGGGCAAAGAGTTTCCTGGCCGCGACACGGTGAGAGTTTTCGCTCAATATCGGGAAATAGGCGTTGGATGCGGTTTCTTCCCGGTGAATCGCAATATGGTCTCTGATCCAAACGGGTTTTTTACTTATCTTTTTTGCCTTTTCCTCCGAAGCTAATATCATGGCGCACGCTCCGTCACTCTGTGAACACATATGAATAAGTCTCAATTCTCCGATAAGCGGAGGTGAGTTTTTCATCAGGTTCTCTATCTGGTCATACTCAAGCCCTAATCTTCTGTGTGCTCTCTCATTCAAACATGCATGTTTATCCATCATGATTCGATATTTCATGGCAGCCCTTCTTGCTCTTTCTTCTCCTATTTCCTCAATGGTCACATTAGCCGAAGTGCTTGTCAGTGCGCCGGTCTGCAAATGCCGATACCACAAAGCATCCGCCATGTTTGTGATGCCGCCCGTCGTGCTCCCCGCCTCCTGCAACTTATTAAAACCAATCGCCATGACAATGTCATACATGCCGGAAGCCACAAGGTTGTCTGCGGCGGCAATCAGCGTCATGCCCGTTGTGCCTCCTGTCGTGATTCTAAATGAAGGCTTCTCTAAAGCGCCCGTCCCGATCACATGCCACATGTCGGGCTGATGCACCATTTCGAACAGTTCCATGTTTCCGTGAATCACGCAGTCAATATCCCGCAAAGCGATCCCGGCGTCGGCAAGGGCCGCTCTTACCGCCTCGTTGATCATCTCCGGTTGATTTTGATTTTCCTTATGGCTGGAAATTTCCGTCATTCCAATCCCGGCAATCCCCACGTTGCGATTTTTCTTTTGCGACATCGTGTCACCTCCTATCTTTCAAGCACAACAACTGTCTGGTGCTGCCCCGCGCCCCCCGTTGTGCTCTGGATGACAGCGCAATTGACGTCAGATGCCTGGTGCTCATTGGCCTGGCCTTTAAGCTGAAGGAAAGCTTCTGCCGCTCCGTATAGGCCACCGATCATCAGAGGCCTCCCCGCCAGCATGCCGCCGGAAAGATTAACGTTATATTTAGCCGGACCGTATTCATCGATAAAACGGCCCCCCTCCCTTTCGTCACACAGGCCGAGCCCCTCTATCCACATGGGTTGCTGATAGGCATAACAGTCCATGACTTCAACTAGATTGACCGATTTTTTCGGCTGCTTGATGCCGGCCATCTTGTAAGCTTGATTAGCTGCTTTTTTCAAAGCGTTACTGCTTGCAAGATCGCGCGTGCCTAAATCATAACCATCCATACAGTTTCCAAAGCCTGTGATCCAAATAGGTTGATCCGTATATTCATAGGCCTTTTCTTCGGAAGCAAGAAGCAAGGCCACCGCGCCGTCCGACACTGGATAAGCATGAAGCGTTCTTATCGGATCGCAGAGAACGGAAGAATACATAACATCGCCTGGATGAAGTTGCGTTTTTTCATTGGCATATTCATTTCTTGATGCCCATTGGCGCGCCCTCACAACCACCTTGGCCAGCTGTTCTTCCGTAACCGCTGCCTTTTCCATATACGCCCTGGCCTGCAGTCCTGCGGCGCTAAGATAGTCCAGGCCAAGGCAACGGCAGTAAAACGGATCATAAGCCATATTCGATATCTGATTTCTGCTTGCCGAGGATGACTCCTTGCAGTGCCCTGCGAAATAGATAACATCATCATGCCCGGACAAGATGCAAGCCATCGCATATCCGATTCCATTGAGCCCTTCCTGTGCCATTTTCTGTTCACCGCGATAATTACCCGCGCCGACAACATCGTTGATTGCATTGTCCGATATTGTTCTGGCATCGAAAAAATCATCCGAACAGGTCAAGACATTTTTCACGCCGTTATCGCCAAATGTAAAACCTGTTTGCCCCTGCACGTCTTCGAGAAGATCCATCAACATATCCTGAAAACGCTTGTGCCAAATGTTGGATTTAATTTCGTGTTGAGCCGCTGCACAGATGGCAACTCTTTTCATTTTTCGCACCTCCTGCTCAATTGTTTACATTATTTTGCAACATAATAATTTACTGGCCTCCGACAAAACGACATTTGAACTCTCCTTTCTTTATTTGCCTCAAGATAGGATCCTTTCTTTTTTCACAATCCATTTCAATCCATGCCCGGCCACAACCCAATAGAGCGTGTGAGTCATCGGTCGCCACTTTTGGATAAGGAATTGTTACACTATCAAAAGCAGGAGTATAAAAACCCTGATGTGATATTTCGACAGCATCGAGTTTATGTGCTTTCTTCACATCCTCAATGCATTCCTTTGACTGCTTGAGGGTTAATCCATATTCAAACGGGTGGTTGAATATATACAGTTTTTCTTCTTCACCTTCGATCTCACTCACATGCACATAGCCCCATCGCGTATGGACTGTGCGCTCAATGCCTAAGAAGACAAGCATGTTTGATTTGACGCTTTCAATAGCGTCCCGATAACCAGGCTTTAAAAGGTGATCATGGTCGCTAATAACAATGAAGTCAAAACGAAGATCGTTATAGACATTGGCTGCTTCCTGAATGGTCAGGCTTCCGTCAGAAAAAGTTGTGTGAATATGTAGTTGACCTTTTAGGTTCATAAATTCCTCTTCCTGCCGTTTTTTATTTTTGATCATTCTTCTAATGTAAGAACTCTTTGATCAAGACAGGTAAAAATGAAAACCTGTTTTACCGGCAATGGCCAAAATCTCATCATCTTGTTGCATTAATAACCTTGAATCACATTCAGCAATAATGGTGCCATTTGATTTTGATAAGATATTTATCAGTTATATTAATGTGATGCGAATAATCGTTTTTATTCTTGAATTTAGATGTTGTCCTTATATGGACATATGTTTCTATTAGGACAAAATGCTTGACAGACACAGATAGGTGCTGTATTGTTTCAAAAATTTCAGAGACTATGGCTATAATTAAAAAGTTGGATTAAAGGAACCGTCTTGCCCACCCATATCGATTAAACGTTAAACGTTGGATGCGGTAAAAAATGGCAAGAAAGAATGCAGTATTGTTACAACTGTCCGATAACGCAAGGAGCATTATTTGCAGACTTGCCACCTTTAACGAATATTTTTCAGTGGACTGGTTCTCGGGAAGGCCTGACTGGCTTCCATCACGACTTGTTGACGCCATTGTCTTTCTCGAAAAGCAAAAATGGATTGTATCTAGAATCGATGGAAGTGGACGCTATGAATGGACACCGAAATGTCCTCGAAAAGAGATCCTTCATCAAATCGAAGAAAAGACATTGTCGAGATACTATAGAGAAGCAATTGATGTGCTCATTGAAAAACTACCGGAAAGCGATGAGAATTGTTTTAACATTGCGCAAAAGTGTCTTCTTGCAGGAATTCAAAAAACAGATATTGAAATCATTTGCCGGGCGGCCATTTTTGAGGAGAAAAACCATCGCATCTCTTCGGCAATCAATCTTTATGACCGCCTGCTTGATTTCATCGCTGGTCAGTTTTCGGACAAGGGCGAACAACCGGACATTGGAACCTACGAAGTTTTGATACGGACGATAGAGCGCCGCGCCTCTCTTTCTTTGCTTCATCCCAATCTGAAGGCAGTCTATCGCTTCCTTACCCTGGCCCTGGATATGGCCGAAAGATTATCTGACCTTAAAACACAAGCCTCTTTACAATTATTGATCGGCCAGAACTATTGGATGTCATTTGAATATGCGGAAGCTTTCCATCACTTTAACAAGGGATGGGAAATGGCTCGTCACATTAAGGATGATGTTTTGTACCGAAGGGCGCTTCAACTCCAAGGTTTTGCCCACTGGATTAAGGGTAACCTAAATCAGGCCGTTCAATCTTATGAAAAATCTTTGGGCGAACTGGATTCCATTGTGGAAGACAATTTTTCGCTCCTGACCTCCCTCCATCTCGCCTTATGTTACACTCAAATGGGCATGCCTCATCGCGGCATTGGTATTGCTCATTCCATTTATGTCCAGGCGGAAAAAAACAGTGACTGGTCTCTGGTTGCATATTCACTGGCGACTATGGGAATCATTCTTCTCGAAATCAGGCAACTGGAAAACAGTCAAATTTATTTCAAAAAAGCGTTGATGCTGGCCCGGCGGGAAAGCGTTCCTATGGCAGAAGTTATTGCAGGAATTGGTTTGTCGGATATCGCTTGTATCAAAGGACATTTTAATCAGGCCGCTGACTATTTCAAAGTGCTTTGGGAAATCCCCAAGTCCAGTTGGTATCATACTCTTAACAATGCTCATGTCTTTGACGCCGGGTACAGGCTTACGAAAACGAATATGTCGCCTGTTGAACTGGGCCCAGTGAACAACTATTTACATCAGCTGAAAAAGGAACAAATCAATCCTGTCGTTTATGCGACTATTCGTCGGCTGCAAATTGAGCTGTTGGAAGATAACATCCCACCGCAGGTAAAAATTCGGGAGCTCCTCCAATTGAAGAAAATGGTGGAAAAGAGCGGCGCCGACCTGGAAAAGGCCAAGATCCGCATTGCTTTAGCCCGTTTTTATATCCTAACGAACAATTGGAAGAAGGCCGAAGTTCAAGGTCGAAAAGCTTGGGAATTTTTGAAACCCATTGCCAAAGATGTTTTCCCCGACGATATGAGACAATTGATCTCTCCAGAGCCGTTTGCGAAGAGTGACCCTCTTTTCAACTTGGTAATAGAGATGGGCAATACCATGGGTGGGAAAAAAGATTCGGAACAACTCTTCGCCAAAATCATCACTTCTATATCACGACTAACCGGCGCCGAACGAGCCGCAATTTTTATCAAGGATTATGAATCACAGGAGTTAAATATGATCGCATCAAGGAATCTGATCCCTGAAGACATCCCGGATGCCACCTTCAATCAAATGATCGATATTGTTCGAAAAGCTGCTGAAAGTCCTACTGGCGAGATCATTCAATGTGAATTAGATGAATCTTTGGCTCCTGGTTTTCGCCGCGTCATTTCCGTCCCTTTAATACTTGATGGGCAGTCAATGGGCGTTCTGTATCAGGATGGACGCTTTCAATTGTTTGATTTAGACCAAGACAGCCTAAAACTGCTGTCTGCTCTCGGTTCTCAGATTGCCGTCTTGATTGACCGCGTTCACGCCTACCTTAAAATCACCAAGCTGCAAATCCAGCTGCGAAATGAAAATCGTCAAGATTCCGATAAATTGGAACAGTCTGTGCCATTTGACAATATCATTGGGACCAGCAAGGCTATAGATGATCTCCGTGGGTTGATACGCAAAGTGGCGCCAACCCCCTCAACAGTGCTAATTCATGGCGAAACAGGTGTCGGCAAGGAGTTGGTTGCCCGGGCCATTCACCGCATCAGCCCTCGCGCTGAAGGCCCCTTTATCCGCGTCAATTGCGCGGCGCTGCCAGAAACTCTCATTGACAGTGAGCTTTTCGGCCATGAAAAAGGCGCATTCACCGGAGCAATCAGGACCAAGCAGGGACGCTTTGAACTGGCCAATCATGGCACGATTTTTCTGGACGAAATCTCTGAATTGCCGCTGCCTACCCAGAGCAGATTATTGCGTATTCTTCAGGAAAAGGAATATCAGCGTGTGGGCGGGACTACAACCCTTCACTCCGACTTTCGATTGCTCGCCGCATCCAACAAAATCTTATCTAAAGAAGTTACGCAGGGCCGATTTCGCGCCGATCTTTTTTTCCGATTAAACATATTCCCCATCCATATCCAGCCACTCCGAATGAGGAAAGAGGATATTCCATTGCTGGCATATCATTTTCTGAAGCTTTTCTGTACACAATATAGACGGCTTGAACCGGACATCCCTGATGCTGAAATGGATAAAATGAAAGCTTACGCCTGGCCCGGAAATGTTAGGGAGCTGGCAAATATGATGGAGCGCGCGGTAGTTATGGGCGGAGATAAGATCAGATTCTTTGCGCCAGGGCTTTTGAGAACGACTTCAGATGCTGAAAATAGCCCCCAAACCATGCGTGAAATGGAGAAAGAGCATATACGAAAGGCCGTTGCAATGACCAATGGGAAAATCGGGGGTCAAAATGGCGCATCAGCGCTTCTTGGAATGAAACGCACCACGTTAATTAATCGGATGAAGAGATTAGGAATCACCATAATAAAATCCGTTTGAAATTATAATAAACCCAGATTACGCAAAAGAAAAATGATTGCAGCCTTCTTGCCGGCCCATCTTTACGTTAGCCTCCAGCCGGGGTATGAGTTTCGCAGGCAGCAAGAAGAAAACTTTACAACGGGAGGCAGATAGATGACTATTGAATCCCGCTGTACACATTGGAAAAAAGTAATTTACCAAACTACGATCTTTGCGAGGAGCGAAATGACGAAGCAATTTCATATCATCAATGGTTTAGATTGCTTCGCTTGCAATGACGATCTTGTCGAAACATAATTCTTTCTTGCGTAATTTGGGATAAACAAAAAACCCGCTGTTTCCAGCGGATTTTTGCACTTCATGGAATGATGTTGGATGATGACTTGGTGGGCGATGAGAGACTCGAACTCTCGGCCTATGGCTTCGGAGGCCAGCGCTCTATCCATCTGAGCTAATCGCCCACGCGGGTGCTTCTACACTATCCCCTCATAATCTTCAACGGTTAAATTTCATTTTCCTGGGAGCAAGACGATCAGGGGGTCCCGGGCGATCCCGCGCCATCTTGTTTTGCGGAGGTGTGATCCTTTCCCAGATAGTAGTTGATCCAGGAGGAGGTTTGATAAAGGTCCCAGTTGCAGGGCGGCACGATGTCCCCGGCCAGGCGCGATTCCTCCCCGTGTTTTTTCAACCGGGCGTAGGCCCGGACATAGACGCAGGGTCTTTGCTGGGGATATACTTCGCACCATCCCTGAAAGCTTCCGCCGCAGGGGCCGTTGCGCTGGTTTTTCGGGCACTGCGACATGGGACACAGGTAGGCCACGTCGGGAAGGGCGCAATCGCCGCAGTCGCGGCAGTCAAAGAGGGCAACTTTGGTGAGGTGTTCCAGTTTGTGGAAGAAGGGCTCGATCCGCGTGCCCTGCACGGTTTTGCAAAGAGTTCTCATCGCGCCGTAGAGGTTTTTTCCGGGTTCATACATCAGCCGGTGGAAAAAGCGGGAAAAACCATAGGCGCATTCAACTTTTGTCTCCAACGGCCGGGAGCGCCGGTCGACGGGGGTGTCCCGGTTGAGTCCGGTTGCCGGATTTGCTTCAAAGAAGTAAAACCCGTTGTCGATGGGGTAATGAAAATACCGGACCAGTTCGGTCCAGCTCGGCACAAGCATTTCCCCCTGCCGGGTAATCTCTTCCACCTGTTCGTAGCGGATGTTGTGGCCGCCGATGTGAACGCCGCTGTATCCCATTCCTTTCAGAATGGCGTACATCCTGGCGGCGCGAAGGATTCTCGCGCCTTCCCCTTTGTCCGGGTCGCTTCGCTCCCGGTCGATGTCCGCGAGCAGTTGGTCCGTGACGACAGAGCCCGGCAGGTCGTTGCGGTTCATCATTTTCGCCGCGCCGAAGGGAAGGATGTAAATGTTGCCCACCAGGGGGATCTGCGGATAGTTTTGCTTCATGAAGAGGAGCGCTTCATGGAATTTCCGTGCGTCGTATCCCAACTGCGTAACGATGAATTGCGCGCCGGCGGCGATTTTCTTTTTCAGCTTGTCGTATTGCCCCATCTGCTCGGCTTCAGTCGCCTTGAAGGGGGAAACAACCGCGCCGGGGAAAAAATCAGCAGGCTGATGCGTGACGGCGCCTTTGATTCCGGGATAGGTAAGCCCCCGGTTCATGCTCGTGATCAGTTGCAGGAGGTGAACGGGATCCAGATCGAAGACCGGCGCGGGCCTCCCCTGGAAGCCGGACACCGGGTAGTCGCCGCTCATGACGAGGAGATTCCGGACGCCCGCGCGGTCCAGGGCGTAAAGCTGGCTTTCACACTGGTTGCGGTTTTTGTCCTTGCCGGTAAAATGGACAAGGGGTTCGATGCCCAGTTTGAGAATCTCGGCCCCCATGAAGTCGGCGGACATGGCCGGGGTTCCGCCCGGATTGTCCGTGAGCGTAAGCGCGCAAACTTTATGCCCGCCGGCGGCCTGCTCCGCCTGCGCCAGGCATTTCTCCTGCGCCGCTTCTTTCGCGCCTCTGCCCGGCACCAGTTCCCAGGTGACCGGGAATTCGGAGGGATCGAGCAGGGCCTCTTTGAACCGGTTTTCCGGCATGCTTTTCCTTAAGGGTGAAATCGTTATTTTTGCGCGATGAAAATCGCATTTACGAAAAAGCTTGTCAACTGTTTTTCACGGGAAAGGGTGATAGGCTGAAGACTGAAGACCGAAGGCTGAAGGCTGAAGGACACCCATGCCCCATAGCCTGTTCTTTTAACCTTTTCTTGCAGTTGCCGTTGAAATTTGTTACTGAAACAACATGTTTCCGGTAAATGACAATCGAGCAGGTCTGTTCGTATTCAGCCTGGCAATATTTCTTGCTGCCCTCTGGCCTGCTTCCGGGTTTGCGCTCACGGAAATATCCAACGTGAGGCACTGGACGGCGCCCGATCAGACGCGCATTGTTTTCGATTTGAGCGACGAGCCGGTTTATCAATTTGACATTCAGAAAAACAAAGTCACTCTGGAATTCTCCAACGCCTTTTTTTCTCCCTCCCTGCCGCCGGAAAAGATCATCCGAAAGCCGGGTGTCACCAAAATTCTTTTTATCCGGGGAGAGGATCGGCAATGCACCATTCACATTTATTTGAAAGATCATTTGCGGGCGGAAGTCTTTCCCCTGAAGAAATTCATGGACAAGCCCGATCGCGTCGTGGTCGATGTTCTGCTGGCGGAGGTTGAAAAAGCCCCGGCAGTGGTGAAGCGCAAGGCGGTTTCAGCCCCCAAACGGGTCATCGTGATCGATCCCGGCCACGGCGGAGAGGATCCCGGCGCCATCGGCAAAAACGGGACGTATGAAAAGCACGTTGTGCTGGCCATCAGCCGGGAGATCAAGAAGGAGATCGACAAAATGCCCGGCTATCGGGCGGTCCTGACCCGCGACGGAGATTATTACGTGTCCTTCAGCAAGCGCCTCGGCGTGGCGCGCAAGCACCCGGCAAGCCTCTTTATCAGCGTTCACGCGGATGCGGCCCGAAACCGCGAGGCCCAGGGCAGCTCCGTCTATTGTCTGTCCACCGGCGCGGCCAGCAATGAAGCCGCGAAACTGCTGGCCCGGAACGAAAATCTTTCCGATGTCATCGGCGGCGTACCCGGCGGCGAAGGCAATAATCAATCCGATGAAATCATCCTGAATATGTTTCAAACCAACACCATCAATCTGTCGAAAACTTACGCGGCCGATCTGCTGGACCAAATCGGCCGCGTACAGAGCCTGAAGTACCCCACGTTTCACGAGGCGCCTTTCCGTGTGCTGAAGCTGCCGGATACTCCCGCCGTGCTTCTGGAAACCGCGTACCTTTCCAATCCGCAGGAAGAAAAGCTGCTGAAAACCTACAAGTTTCGAAGAACGATTGCGCAGGCGGTGGCTTTATCCGTCGATCGGTACTTTTCCGGATCCGTGGCTGCGGCGGAAACCCGCGATGAAGAACCCAAAGAAAGCGGTGAAAAACCGGCATTGAAAAAAACCGCCAAAGCGATGGGAGCCGCAGGCATTGCGGAAGTAGCCGGGGCGGCGGGCGCGGAAGACCGGATGAAAACGGCCGCTTACACGGTCAGGAAGGGTGAGAGCCTGCACGCGATTGCGCTGAAGCACAAGACGAACCTTGCCACGCTTTTGACCCTGAATAAGATGAAGCTCAACGATCCTCTGTATGCCGGGCGGAAAATTCTTGTTCCCGCCGCCGGGAAAGAAACAGCCGGTAAAAGGCGCCTGAAACAATACACGGTCCAAAAAGGCGACACGTTGTTTTTGCTGGCGAAGAGCAGTTCCGTCACCATTGAGGAATTGCGGCGCATCAATAAAATGACGGAAACGGATGTTCTGCGGGTGGGGCAGAGAATTCATCTGCCCGAGTAAGAGAAAACGAAGGTTTGAAAGGAGGCTTTTATGACGGCGGCAACCGAACAGGCGTTAAACGGTCTGCGCGATCTTTCCACGCTTCAGTGGTATGTGATTCCGCTTCTGGCGATCGTGTTTTATGTGTACACCCGTGAAATGAAGGAAGCCAGGAGAACAGGCGACTGGAACGCCGTTCTGGCCGGGTTGACCATCTTCGGCGTCGATTTCTTCAATGAGACCTGGAACGGCTGGGTTCTCCATTTTACGGGCCGCTCCGCTTTCTGGACCACACCCGGCGAGACGGCGCTGCGCACGATGGTCGGCTGGAACATTGAAATCATGTTCATGTTTCTGCTGGTGGGCATCATCTTCTACAATACCCTGTCGGAGGGCAAAAAAGAAAAGATTCTGGGATTGCCTGAAAAATGGTTCTGGGCGATCGGTTACAGCGTTTTTTGCGTCTTCGTTGAATGTCTCTTGAACATCGGCGGACACCTGGTCTGGGAGTATCCCTTCTGGTATCTCTCGTTTCAGGGGGTCTGGCTGATTTTCCTGATCGGTTATTTCCATTTTTTCTGTTTTGCCATTCTGGTCATCAGCCTCAAAACGCTAAAGGCCAAACTGGCAACGTTGGGCATCATTTACGCCGTGCCCGTGATCATGAACCTGCTGGCCTTCGGCTTCTGGGGCTGGAACTATTGATGTCTTTTGATTTTTCCGGCCGACCGGCCCGAAGAGGTTGATGCGCTTGCTTTTTAAAAAGATTCGGATGATTTTTTTTATTGGACTGACGTTGATCCTGTCCTGCGCGCCGGCCGAAGAGCCGGCCGGGAAGGACGGACGGCTCGCCGTGATCGCCACGATTTTTCCCCTGTACGATTTTGCCCGCAATATCGGGGGGGACAGGGTCTCAGTGACCATGCTGCTGCCGCCGGGGTCGGACGTTCACCATTACGAATTGAAACCCAACGACATTATCCGGGTCAGCAAAGCGGATATTTTTCTTTTTACCAGCTTTGATCTGGAACAGTGGGCCTATAAGATCATCAATGCGGCCGCCGAGAAAACGAATATGCTGGCGGTCGAAACCGGGCAGGGCGCGTTTCTGCTGCCCCTGCCGGAGTCTCCCGAACTTGATCCCGGCCACTCAGAGGGCCCGCCGACCAACGATCCGAACCATGCGTCGAAATACGATCCGCATATCTGGCTGGACGCCGCCAACGCGCAGAAAATGATCGACAACATCGCGGCGGCTTTTATCATCCGGGATCCGAAAAACAGCGAAGTCTATAAAGAAAACGCCGGACGCTATAAACGCCGGCTGACGGAGCTGGATGAAAAATACCGCGTTTCGCTTTCCGCGTGCAAAACCAAAACCGTTTTGCATGCGGGACACTGGGCCTTCGCGTATCTGGCCAACCGGTATCATCTGCGCTACCGATCGGCTTACAACAGCTCGGCGGATGCGGAGCCTTCCCCGCAGCAGATCCTGTCTCTGATGGAGCAGGTCAGGGCGCAAAAGCTGCGCTATATTTATTACGAAGATCTGGCGGCCCCGAAGCTTGCCGGGGTGATAGCCTCCGAAACCGGCGTGGAGCTGCTCAAGCTCAACAACGGCCATGATGTCGGCAAAAAGGATTTTCAGGCGGGCGAAACGTTTCTGTCGCTGATGGAAAAAAATCTGGCCAATCTTAAAAAGGGGATGCAATGCCGGTAATTCGCGTAGAGAATTTGACGTTTCGTTACAATGGAACGGAGGTCATCAACGAGATCGGTTTTACCGTGGAAAGAGGCGTTTATCTGGCCGTCGTGGGCCCCAATGGATCGGGGAAAAGCACGCTCGTCAAAAATATTCTGGGGATTCTGAAACCGGAAAAGGGAAGGGTGGAGTTGTTCGGCAGGCGGCTCGAAAATTTCAGCTCGTGGGAGAAAATCGGTTATTTGCCGCAGCGGCTCAGCGGTTTGAATATACACTTTCCCGGCACGGTGGCGGAAATCGTGCAGATGGGTTTGCCGAAAAAAGATCCGGCTCTGCTGTCGGACACGCTGGACATGATGGCGATCGGTCATCTGGGCCGGCGTCTGATCGGCGATCTGTCCTACGGTGAACAGCAGCGGGTCATGCTGGCGCGGGCGCTGATCCGGCGGCCGGAATTGCTGATCTTCGACGAACCGACCACCGCGCTCGACCCCGAAACCAGGGACGTCTTCTATGCGCTGACACAGAAGTTGAACCGTCAGGAAGGCACGACGGTGGCGCTGGTGACCCATGACAGCGGCGTGGTCGGTCAATATGCGCAGCATTTGCTGTATCTGGACAAGAAAGTAATCTTTTCCGGGACATTTCGTGATTTCTGCGCTTCTGCGGACATGACCGGATTTTTCGGCGCGACCAGCCAGCACATCATCTGCCATCAACACGATTCCACAGGGAGCGGCCGCTGATGGACCTGGGGGAGATTTTTGCATACGCATTTGTTCAGCGGGCGATGCTTGCAGGCGCCCTGATTGCCGCGGTTTCGGCGCTTCTGGGGCTGTTTCTTGTTTTGCGCCGTTTCTCTCTGATCGGAGACGGCCTTGCGCATACCACCTTCGGCAGCGTAGCCGTCGTACTGCTCGTCGGCGTCAGTCCCTTTTATGTCACGCTGGCGGCGCTGCCGCTGGTGATGGTTTCCTCCCTGGCGATTTACAAGCTGACGTCATCGAAAAAGATCAACGCCGATGCCGCCATCGGCATCGTTTCCTCCCTGGGAATTGCGGCGGGCATTACTCTGTCCAGTCTTTCCGGCGGTTTCAATGTGGATTTGTTCAGTTATCTTTTCGGGAATATTCTGACCGTGAACCGCACCGAACTGGTTCTTTCCATGATCGTTTTTGCGGTGGTGGCTGCGGTGGTGTTTTATTATTATGATGATCTGTTCGCCGTGACCTTTGATCAGGAACTCGCCCGGAGCATGGGCGTTCAAACCGAAAGATTGAATGTCATTCTTTTTCTGCTGACGGCCGTTTCCGCGGTTCTGGCCATGAAAGTTGCAGGGATCATGCTGGTTTCCGCTCTCTTGATTCTGCCCGCCTTAACCGCGCTGCAGCTTTCGGTCGGTTTCCGGACGACGATGATTGCCGCCACGGGGTTTGCGGTCGGGGCGGTTTTTTGCGGAATCCTGTTTGCGTTTGTCCTGAATCTGCCGGCAGGCGCCATGATCGTTGTATTCAATGCCGTCTTTCTTTTGCTGGTCTTCGGGATCCGGAGGCTTTTTGCCGGGCATGGTTGAAGCAGAATATCGTTATGGAGGACATCCATGAGGGTTTCCCCGCTGCTATATATGATCGCGATTGCGGCAGGGCTTTATCTGCCTCAGGCGGGGCGCTGGGCTTCGCTTCTTGTTCTGCCGGCGCTGACGATTGCGCTCACGGTGGCCCTGCTTCGCTTTCCTGGAGGATTCTTTAAAAATCCCAGAGTACTTCTTCCCGGGGCGCTCTGGGGCAATCTGATGAGCTATTTGATTCTGGGCAATCTGATTCTTCTGGGCGGCGTTTTTCTGATCCGGCATGAAAATTTCTGGATCGGTCTGGTCGTGATTGCCGCGGTTCCTTCCGCCGTGGCGGTTTTACCGCTTAGTGAAAAACTCGGCGCGGATCAAAGGTTGACGCTGAACGGTTTTGCCGGAACCTACCTGGGTGCGCTCATCCTGATTCCGCTTCTTGGAGCGGCGTTTCTGCGGTACTGTCCCATGCCTTGCGAAAAACTGGTGATTCTGGTCGTCGCGCTGATTTTGCTTCCGCTTTTGTTGTCGAGGGTCGCGGTGGACCGCAACTGGGATGAACGGATTCATCGCCGCGAGGGGGCCATTTCGGACGGTTGTTTATTTATTATTTTTTACGCCGTGGCCGCCGGGAACGCCCGACTGATTCGACAGGGGCCTTCGGAGTTGATCTTCATTCCGGTCCTTGCTTTTGCCGCCATCCTGCTGATTACCGTCGCGCTGCTCCTGACCGGCAGGTTTTTTAAACTGCCCCGTTCCACGGTTTCATCGCTTCTGCTTCTGGGCACCATGAAAAATTACGGCCTTGCCGCCGGGATCTCCCTTTATGTCTTCAATAACGAGGCGGCCGTGCCGGCTCTGATTTTTTCCGTTTTTTTATTCCTGAATGCCCTTTGGCTTCGCTTCTGGTTCCGAAAAAGCATTTCAAAGTCTGGGCCATAGGGGTTTTCTCTGCGTCACTCTCGGTTGACCTGAAACGGCGGATGGCGCTTGCAGAAAAAATGAAGGGGGCTTGTTTCCAAGTCCCCTTCATAAGTATAACAATCACTTGCAGGATTTCTATTTGTTCTTGTCGACTCTGTCCTTTAGTTCTTTGCCCACTTTGAAAAAGGGAAGTTTTTTGGGTTCGACTTTGATTTTTGTGCCGGTTTTGGGATTTCTTCCAGTGTAGGAGCCGTATTCTTTTACCACAAAGCTGCCGAATCCCCGAATTTCGATGCGGCCGCCGTTTTTCAACTCATCGTTAAAGCCTTTGAAAACCAGATTGACGACATCAATGGCCTTTTTTTCCGTCAGATTCATTTTCTTGCTTAACGCTTCAATAAGACCGGATTTGTTCATAGATCCTCCTTAAGACTACCGCTTGTATCCTGAGTATTTATGATGCCGATTCACCCGCACGGCGCGACTATTATTTATTTTTAGCTGATTGTCAAGAATATTTTTACCTTTTTCCCCCTGCGCCGCGGAAAGCAATTGCTGAACTTCCCGGGCGGAAAGCGAGCGCCAATGGCCTTCTGACAGACCCGAAAGCGTTATGCCTCCGATGGAGGTGCGCACCAGGCGCGTCACCGGATGACCGGCAGCCTCGAGGCCCCTGCGCACCACCCTGTTTCTGCCCTCATGCAGGGTCAGACTGAGCCAGGTGCTTTTATCATTGGCCTTTTCCATCTTCAGGTTTTCCGGTTTGAAGACGCCGTCCGGCAGCGGAATGCCCCTGCTGATTTTCTTTAATTCTTCAGGGGTTATGCGCCCGGCAATCTTTGCCCGGTAGGTTTTGGGGACCCGGAAGCCCGGATGCGAAATTTTTTGAGCGAACGCTCCGTCATTGGTCAAAAGCAGAAGACCCGCGGAATCATAATCGAGCCTGCCTATGGGATAGACCCTTTCCGGAACATCCCGGACCAGGTCAACGACAGTCGGCCTTTTCTGTGGGTCGGACAGGGTGGTGACGTAGCCGGCCGGTTTGTACAACGCAATGTAACAACTTGGATTTTCGATCGAAATGATTTTTCCGTCAATCCGGATCACGTCTTTTTGCGGATCGGCTTTGGCGCCCAGTTCGCTCACGATCTCTCCGTTGACGCTTACCCGCCCTGCCGTGATCATGGCTTCGGCATGGCGGCGGGAATCGATACCCGCGGCGGAGA
>WBZO01002376.1_pt2 | contig 21634 bp, 19 predicted proteins | sample 5204261 | NCBI WGS metagenome assembly WBZO01 (sample SAMN12412400, study PRJNA552823) | activated sludge metagenome | isolation source: activated sludge from anammox sidestream of wastewater treatment plant... | place: USA: North Carolina | collected 2017-09 | reverse complement strand
GCCGGAAATTAAGCCTTAGCAAGAAATTGTGCGATTACAATATATGGCAATAGTATTGTCTCATTACAAAAACTGAGCTACAATTTTGTGAGGTTTTTTTTGCTCGATCACTCGGCAGAACAGGCGCGTTGGACCGATCATGAGTCTTGTCATTCGCAATGCGCGTTTGCGCGATAAGAAATCTCTCGTCGACATCCTCGTCGAAAACGACCGCATCAAAAGCGTCGGCCCGAGGCTCAACGCCAAGGTTGCGTTGGAAATTGACGCAGCCGGCAGCCTCGTCCTGCCTGGATTCTTCAACCTCCATTTTCATGCCGATAAATGTCTGCTGGGCGAGGTGATGCGGCCTAACGTGTCGGGCACGCTGCCCGAGGCGATTGAGATCACCAATGATTTCAAGCGAAAGTACGAGCCGGAAGAGGTTGCAAAACGCGCGGTCCGGGCGCTTCAGGACGGCGTGAAAAATGGCACGACGTTCTTTCGACTGTTTGCGGACGTCGGAACCATCGGAAAACTGCAGGCGGCGCGTGGTCTTCTTCTGGCGCGCGAGCGGATGGCGCCTTATTGCGACGTGGAGGTGGTGTCGTTTCCCCAGGAAGGCATCGTTCGCGATCCCGGCGCCGCCGATCTGATGAAAGAAGCCATTGAGGAAGGCTGCAATGTCGTCGGCGGGTTGCCGTGGTACGAATACACCGACGCAGACGCGCGGGCACACATCGACATCTGTTTCGAGATGGCCAAAAGATACGACCTCGACATCCACATGCTGGTCGATGATACCGACGACCCAAATTCGCGCAGCTTGGAGTACCTCGCGCGCAAGACCATGCAAGAGAACTATCACGGCCGCGTGGCCGCCAGTCATTGTGGCGCGATGGCCGGCTACAACGACGTTTATGCGGCCAAGGTTATCGATATGGTGGCGACTGCCGGCATCACCCTATCGGTCAACGCCCACATCAATCTGGTCTGCTCGGCGCGGCTGGATCGCGAACCGCGACGGCGAGGCATCGCCCGGGTCAAGGAACTGCTGGCGCGCGGCGTCAACATTGTTACGGCTCAGGACGACGTCAACGACCCGTATTATCCGTTCGGCAAGCCGGACCCGCTTGAATGCGCATTGATGATGGCGCATGTCGCTCAACTCACACTACCGCATGAAATGGAACAGGTCATGGACATGATCACGGACAACAGCGCTCGCGCCGCCGGCGTCAAGGACTATGGCATCGCCGCGGGTTGCCGTGCAGACCTTGTGGTGGTCGGCGTGCCGTCGGTCCATGAGGCGCTGCGGCAACAACCGTACCGTCGCCACGTTATACGGAGCGGTCGGGTGGTAGCGACCGCAACGGTGACGCAAGAGCTGCTGCGTCTGTCCTGAGGCTCCAGACTACACGACAAGGCCGCGTCATGACGCGAGTCGTAAACCTTCACTTGGTGCGGATGACGGGTGCACCCTAAGCCGTTGATGTGAATTGTCAGCGAAATGTGGAGGCCGCGCGTGCTGCAGCGTGGTCCTCTCGTCCGACCGCGGGAAGACCGTCGGCGCGATGTTTATGGCTTGCGCTCGGCGGCGATGTCTTGTGATGGCTTGTGTGTCGTTAACATCGCGGCCCAGCGGTAACGAGCGGCATAGGCGATTGACACGTGCTAAACTATGAGCCCATAGTTTAATCAAAATTGCGGAGGGTAATGCGCCGGCGTGATCGCTGGGGTGTCGTATTGCCTCGGAGATGGATCCTTCGACTGAAATTGCCCGGCGCATCTTCCGAATCCTGGGCCAACGGACAAGTGGAACATAACCCATGTGTTGCACGATGATCAACCGGCGCCGTCTGATGAAGACCTCGGCCGCTTTTGCGGCGGTGGCGCCATTTGTCGTTACGCGCGCGTACGCTGCATGGCCCGATCGAGCGATCAGGTTGGTGGTTCCGTTCGGCCCAGGGGGACCGGTCGACGTCATTGCGCGCATCTTGCAACCGCTGTTGGCCGAAGAGCTGAATGCGAATTTGTTCGTGGAGAACAAGCCCGGCGCCGCGGGAAGCCTTGGCGTCGGCCAGGCCGCACGCGCCGCGCCGGACGGTTACACCGTATTGATCACCTCCAACACGATCATGATCAATCCGCTGCTTTACAAGAGCGTGCCGTACGATCTCGATCGTGACTTCATTCCGCTGGTCGATATGGCGGGATCGCCGACAGCGTATACGGTCAATCCGAAGAGCGGGATCAAAACCGTCGCGGATTTTGTCGCGTATGCGAAAGGGAAGAAGGGCGCGGTCAGTTACGGTAGCGCAGGATTTGCCACCCCTTCGCATCTTGCCGGTGAATTCTTCAGAAGCCGCGCCGGCTTTGAAATGACGCATGTCCCATACAACGGGGCCGGACCTGCCAATCAGGCGTTGCTCGCTCAGCAAGTCGATATGGCCTCTGGCGCCTTGCCGGGCGCTCATCCATTGATCGTCTCCGGTGCTCTGATCGGACTCGCATTGACCGGCGAGAAAAGATGGTTTGACCTGCCGAATGTGCCGACCATGGTCGAGGCCGGTTACCCAGGCTTCGTGCTGGATACGTATACGTTGATGCTTCTGCCGACGAAATCCCCGCCTGAGATCGTCGAGAGACTGAGTGCCGCGACACGCAAGGTGCTCGTGAAACCGGAGGTGAGAGCGAGGCTACGCACGGTCGGTCTCGAAGTCACGGCGAGCGGGCCGGAAGAACTCAAAGCGAGATTTGCACGCGAATTGCCTTTGTGGCGCGAGGTCGTAAAGGTTGCCGGGATCACGCCTCAGTAGGCCGTCGCGCAGCGCTGAGGTAACGGGGTCGCCGGTTGTCGACGCCTCGCGAGTGGCTCTCATCGCATCGTGGCCCTGATTGAAACGCCTTCGGCGCGCGCGCCGCTAAAGTGATATTTACGTAATCTGCTGCGGATCGAGCCAAGGGCGAAGGCCGAGGGGAATACGAGCCAATAAAGCACGGTCCGGACGCAGAGCCGGCGGACGTGTCACAGGCGTTGGCACGCATACGGAGAGCTGCAAAGGACAGAAAAGGAAAAGTTCTCCGCGACGCTCACGATTGTTTTTTTGGGGGGATGAGCGTCTGTCGAACATCACAATATGAGTGCCCGATGACGACGCTGCGATTTTTCCCAGTCGACCGATGGTTATTGCAAAACCTTTGAGTTCGTCTTGTCGCATACCGGTCCGAAGCGCCACGGAGCGCTCGATGCGTCATTCGGCTACGCCGATATGCAGCACCCATTCGCACAATCCGGAACCCCTGTCCTGAGGAACTCTCCATGCAACAACGACTCGACTACAAGCTCGCCTCACCTGACGCATTCAAGGCCATGCTCAACCTCGAGACTCAGGTGCACCACAGCGGCCTCGAGTCCTCGCTGCTGGAACTCGTCAAGACACGTGCCTCGCAGCTTAACGGCTGCGCCTGGTGCCTGGATATGCACACCAAGGATGCCCGCGCGCGTGGCGAGACCGAGCAGCGCCTCTACCTTCTCACGGCCTGGCGCGAGGCGCCCTTCTACAGCGAGCGCGAGCGAGCCGCCCTGGCATGGACCGAGGCGCTCACGCAGATTCCGGTGCATGGCATATCGAACGAGCTGTACGCCGAGGCGCGCCGCCATTTCGATGAAAAAGCGCTCGTTGACCTCACGCTGGCCGTTATCGCGATCAACGGCTGGAACCGGATGAACGTCGCGTTCCGCACTACGGTGGGCAGCTATGTCAGCCCGCACGCGAAGGCGTAAAGGCTCCCCCCTGCGCCAGATACGCAACTGCCCGCAGCCCCCGGCAGCAACCGGAGATTTTCCCGCCATGATCCGTCCCCCGAATCAGCACAGAGAAGCGAATCACAGCGCCAATCCGTTGGCCGGCGGGTGAATCCTGCTTAGGAGCGCCGCCGTGCCGCGCAATCGCTCACCGCGTCATAGTCGTATAAATCGCCGCCATGGAGTCCGCCATGGAAACGGTCTATTGATCAGCGTGCTGGTCGTGGTGTTAATTTGACACTCTCTCAGCTGAGAAAAGGAGGTTCACCTTGCCGAAAAAAGTGCTTGGCCCCCAGAAACTGGGGCCTCTCACGCCGCTAGTTGGTGAATGGGAAGGTGATACGGGAGTCGATCTCTCGTATCACAACAAAGACGATGAGACAGGCGAAACCACCTATTTCGAGAAAGCCTGGTTCAAGCCGATCCCGATCCAGGAAAACGGACGTCAGGAATTGTGGGGTCTCAATTACGGCATGACCGCGTGGCGTCATGGTGAGGAAGCGATGGACCCTTTCCATGATGAGGTGGGCTTCCTGTTGTGGGATAAGGCTAACGGCGAAATCATGCGCGCGGTGGTATTCGGGCGTGGCATCGCGATCCTTGCCGGCAGCAGCGCCAAGCTGCACGATAAAGTCTTGACGTTCAACGCCAAGCCGGGAGCACCGCACTACGGCGTGGTACAAAACAAATACCTTCTGGAACGCGCGGAAATCCGCGACTTCAAGAGTACTTTTACGATCCATGACGATGGTACCTTCAGCTACACGTCCGATCTCCTCCTGAAACTCGCCGCTACCGGCGAAGAGATGCATCATACGGATAAGAACACCCTGCATCTCGTCAAGCGCTATCACCCGGGCGTTCAAAACGGCTGATAGTTGCGGTACGGTGCCAGGCGCACCCAGCGGGTCAGGCTCACGGCCTCCAGCTCGGTGTCGGATACCTTGATGCCGGCCGGATACTGTTTTGGTCGAGCCGGCAACGAACCTCGAGACCGGTTTTTGTGGTCGTTGCCGCAAGCAGCCGGGCGATGACCTGATGGCTGACGAGCAGTTTGCCAGCCAGTTTCCGGTGATAAACGAGAATAGGTGATGTTCAATCTTGTTCCACTTGCTGGTGCCGGGCGGCAAATGACATATGGTAATGGCAACGCCGAACTCGTCGGCGAGCTTCTGTAGCTCGGTCTTCCATAATCGGACGCGCGAACCATTACTGCCGCCGCCATCGGCGGAGATCAGCAGGCTGCGGGCGTTGGGATAGCGTGCCGGTCCCATGAGCTTCCACCAACTTCGGAGACGATGCGGCCGCCAGCCGAAACCATCGCCATGCTGTTCTCGGCGCTGATGGATGCAAAAAGTTGACGGCTGGCAGATGCCTTTCGCAAAGCCGCTCGATCTGCCGTTGACCTTGCGGCATGATCCGATAACATTAGAGATCGTTTCGCCAACTTCCAACATAATACGCGATGATACCTTTGCCTGCCACGCCAGGGAGAATTGCTGTGCGACGTCCCATGCAACGATCAAGCGTCATGCAACGATTGGGCACAATGGCGATAGCCCTTGCTGCGCTGGCGATAACATCCGCTGATAGCTTTTCACAAAGCAGTTACAACGTACCGTCCTGGCCAAATCGAACGATCCGCACGATCATTCCGCTCTCAGCCGGAAGTGCCACCGACGTCCTTGCGCGGACCGTGCTCGATCAAGTCGCTCTCCAGTTGGGTCGGCCGATAGTGATCGAGAACCGGCCGGGCGCCGGCAATCTCATCGGCATGGCGGCAGCCGCGAGCGCCGATCCGGACGGTTATACGATCATGGTCAATTCTTCGACGCACACCGTCATTCCGGCGACGCGCACCCGTCTGACCTTTGACACGGTTCGCGACCTTGTACCTGTCATACCGCTCGCTAGTATGCCGGTCGTCATGGTGGTCTTGCCTTCCAACGGCTACAAGACGCTCACCGATTTTGTTGAAGCTGGAAAAAAGCGCGCGGGCGGGATTAACTACGCGTCGGCCGGAGTCGGAAATTCGTCGCATCTAAACGGGGAACGCTTTCGCCTTGCTGCCAAGCTTGATGCTGTTCACATTCCGACCAAAGGAGCGCCGGAAGCGATGATGGAAGTGATGGCGGGGCGCGCCGACTTCTATTTTGCCCCGCTTGTTGCCGCGCTACCGTTACTGAAGAGCGGGCAGCTTCAGGCGCTGGCCGTTGCCGGAACCGACCGGGCGTCGACGCTGCCGGACATCCCGACGACCGTGCAGGCCGGTTACCCGAACTCCGACTACAATTTCTGGGTAGGCTTGTTTGCGCCGGCCAAAACGCCGCGGCAGATCCTTGACAGGCTGCACATGGAGGTCGCCAAGGCACTGGAGCTTCCGGCAGTCAAGGCCAGGCTCGCCAGCTTGGGCGCGGACCCTATGCCTATGACGGCGCAGCAGTTTGGCCAACTGGTGCGCGACGAGATTAAGGTCAACACCGAGATCGTAAAGGCCGCAAAAATCAAGATTGATTAATCGCGAGCCGACTCCTATGCGTCGGCTTCAACAATCGACCCGATGGGGGTCTGCTTGAACGCAACGGGCGCCGATCATCGATGACGCGAGCTCTCAACTGAACCGATGATTCACCGAACACTGCGCATGATGCTCGACTTCACCGCATGCTCGGCAACCATGGCTCATTATTGAGCGCCTGACAGTTCCGCAATCCGCCGTCGCAGCGTGCGCATCTCCTGGAAGCGCGACGTGACATCACGCAGGATCGCAGCAATCCCTGAAACTTTTCCGTCGTCGCCGTGCAGCAGCACGATGGTGAACTCGACGGAAATCCGCCGCCCATCCTTGGTCAGCGCTGGCACCGCGAGGATATCTCCGGAGCCGTAGCGTGTGATGCCAGTGCGCATGGTTTCGGCGTAACCCTTATTATGACGTGCGCGCAGATTCTCGGGAATGATAATGTCGAGCGATTGCCCGATCGCTTCCTCGGATGAAAAGCCGAAGATGCGTACCGCGCCCGGATTCCAAAACCGAATAATGCCGTTGGGATTGGCGAGCATGATCGCGTCGGAGGCCGTTCCAAGAATAGCATCGGCTAACGTCTGTGCCATTGTCGTTCCTTACGCTATGATCGTGCCGTACCGGCTCCCTCCGGATCGGATTCGGCTTCGAACCTGACGGAACTAGCGTCGCGCGGCGGCAGCACGCACGGCAGCTTGGGTTATCGCGACTGGATGAGCAATGAGCTTTCGGCACCTCGGCTAGCTAATTGAAAAGACAACGGAGTTTCTCGTAACTTCGGTTGTTATCCTCGGCGCGAACACTGTGAATGGTCGCCGACCTGCAGCGTTTCCACGAGGCCAGCCGCCTTCACCGCAGCAACGAGGATTTTGAAGGAGCCGGCATCGATAGCGGTCTGGACGATATCAGCCTTTTTCCTCCCGGAGCGCCAATTAAGGATGGCCCCCCAGCCGCTCGGCGAGCCAGTCGGCCATGCGCGGGCGCACCACGTGATAGAGGTTGTGACAGCAGTGGTCGCCATCCTCCGGGAGGTCAAATTCTACATCGCGATGACCGGCGAGCGCGTTACGAAGCCGCTCAACCTGGGTCGGGGGTATCAGACGGTCGAGCGCACCGTGCAAGGCATAGACCGGACAACGAACTTGCTCGGCCTGCCCAGCTAGATCGAGCGTTTCCTTCAGATAGGGCGCCGCTTCGGCATCGTCATCGTAACCAGCGACATAGGCGAAGCCGCGCCGGCTAGGCTGGGTCATCGTGTCATAATAAGATAAATCGAACAGAACCCCCCAGCAGATACAAGCCTTCAGGCGCGACTCGTGTGCCGCGGTGTGCACAGCATAGAACCCGCCAAGACTGCGGCCGATCACGCCGATGCGATTCGGATCGATCTCCGGCCGCTGCTCCAGCCAATCCAGCACCTTGGAAGCGAAGCGATGGAAATCCGGGCGCATCTTGGCCTGGAAATACATTTCCCCTTGCCCCGGCCCATCAAACGTGCAGGTCGCCAAGCCCCGCGCCAGACAATGATTCTCAAAAAGGTAACTTTCCTCTTTGGTGCTCTCGAGACCGCCGAGGATAATCGCGGCCGGTACATGACCATTACGTGTTTTCGGCAGTCTTAGATAGCCCGGAATGGTGAAGCCCTCGAACGGAACATCGAACCGCTCCGCCGGCGTCGCAAAGAGCGGTGCCGCCTCCTTGTACAGTTCGACTTTGCGCAGTTGTCCGGCTTCGCGATTCTTCGGATCGTGAAACCACAGGAACTGCGCATAATGATACGATAGGCACGCCTGCCAGAACAGCTCGCCGGCGCTTTGCCGGCGTCCTTTCTGCATAGCCTCGCGCGCCAACGCTTCATACCGGTCACCGCGGCCGGCCCAGAACGGATACCAATCATTCCAGCGCGAAAGCTGTGCCCGCGCCGCTGCCACATCCCCGGCGGGAACGCCGTCCCCCACGAGGCGAATGCCGTTGGCGCGCCAGACCTGATCGAGGATGACGTCGCTCATAAGCTTGCGCTCCCGCTGCGGCCGACCTTATCGGTGAGTGTGCTCAGCATGCGAATTGTCTGCTTGCGGACCATAGCTCACCTGCCGGTGCTGTAGCCCGGTTGGAGAGGTGGCCGGCGCGACTCGAACAAGAAACTAGATTATCGCGCGTCAGGAATAATGGGCAATAGCAACCAAGGCTGTCGCTCGGGGACAAAATGCAGCGAGACTTCGGCCTCGAATACTGCGCGCGGTCTATCCTGCGGATTACTGTGAAAAAACGGTCCCACTCCGGTCAGCGGATAGGGCACGTGTGGCGCCGCCGGCAACGGACCGCCATACTGGTAGTCTTTGCCCCCAATTGAGAGAGCAATTCGATAGCCTTTTGGGACGACGATGCAGGTCGGCCAGATTTCAACATCAAGCTCAACCGGCTGCCGCGGCGTTAGCGGTTGCACCTCGTCGTGTGCATGGTAGGGCCGATACGGAAGGCTTTGCTTCCGATCGAGCTTGCGATGCGATGCGCGTAGCCAGCCTTGCGCCACAGGCGTGTGCGGGTCCTGCGCTCCTTGGAATGTGACCTCACCGCCATCGGGCGCGAAGACTCGCAGCACGAGAAACAGATCTGCGTCTGTGCCAGCGGAGGATACATAGAGCCTTGCGGCGAGTGGTCCGGTGATTTCGATCGCCTCTTCGAGCGGTTCCGTCGTGAACGTGATGGTGTCGCTCATCGGCTGATAGTCGAGAACACAGTCGGCAATTGGCGCAACGCGCGTCAGCCGATACGCCTGCGGATCGAGATAGAACTTCGTCCATCGCGTGCGGGCGAGCGGCCATTCCGTCTCGGAACGGGAAATGAATTTCTCACCGGGATGACGGACCAAAAGCTGCACCGGCGGCCTCTTGTCCCAGCCGTTGTCTTCGCCTTTGAGGAAATGCGCAAAGAACTGCTTTTGTAGCTTGAGCCCGCGGTTGGAATAAAACTCAGTCCAATGCGTATCGCCGTGCGCTTCCAGCCACTTTTGCTTTGAAGCGACGCGCATGAATGCCTCGAAATTCCCGCGCAGATGAAGCCCCTGGCCGCCCCAATTGGCTGCGGAGAGAATAGGGACGGTGATCTTCTCAAGCTCCGCCGATCGCTCCTTGTGGTAGGCATCGTCGAGCGGGTGTTCGAGCGCCCCCGCGACAATGTCGCTACGGTTCTTAGCAAGCGCTTCTGCAGGAAATGTCTCGGGACCGGTCGCCAATTCGCCGGTGACACGGCTGCGCAGGCCGCAATCACCGACGCCATGCTGCATCGGAACCACGGCGCGAGGGTACCAATTCGAGATAAATTCGCAAAATATGCCACCATGATAGCACAGATCGCGATAGTGATCTGTCGCGCCCTCCCACGCGCAGACAGCGGCGAGGTGCGGTGGTTGTAAAGCGGCAGCTTGCCAGGCGTTCATGGCGAAATAGGAAATGCCGTTGAGACCTATTCTGCCGTTGCTCCAGTCTTGCGCCGCCGCCCACTCAATGCAGTCACAGAGGTCCCTCGTCTCGCGTGGCGACCAAGGATCGACGTAGCCGGGCGACAGGCCGGTGCCGCGTGAATCCACCCGAACGACGACGTACCCGTCGGGGATCCATTTTTCTGGATCGACCACCTCCCAATTCTGATACTTGGTGGTGGAGCCCTCGGCGACCTCCGGATTACGTTTAAGCAACCTTTCCCAGGCGAAAGGGCGACTGTCCTGAAAGGCGACGCCCTTGCCATACGGTCCGTAGCTGAGGATGACTGGAAACTTGCCGGCCGTCATCGGCCGAAAAACGTCGGCACGCAGGACGATCCCGTCGTTCATCGTGATGGGCGCATTCCAATCGATCCGCATGCCATCGCGAATCTCGGATTTGTGCTTGTTCATACGAGTGTTCTCATGCAACCGGCGTATTGCCGTAGCAATCGGCGAATGCAGGCGCTTGGCTCCCACGTACGATGCTGCATTCCGGCGCCGCCCATCAGGTCCTAGCGTGCGCGCCGGCGACCCCGAAACCACCGTTCATTGGCTGCGACATTATCACGGCGAGACCGCTTGCATACAGACGCAGACCGTCGTTGAATACAGCAAACCAGTACGAACCGCATTGGGAGGCAAGCGTGCCCATTCGACTCGCGTTCAGCGCTGCGCTCGCACTCGTTTTCTGTGCTTCAACCGTCAGTGCGCAGACGAGCCCGGCCAATGTACGCGTGGTCGTGCCGCCACTGACCAATTACACGCCGCTGCTGGTCGCACGCGACAAGGGCTGGTTCGCCGATGAGAAGCTCAACGTCACCTGGTCGACGGTCGCCCAGTCTGCGGTATCCATTGAGGCCGTCTATGGCGGCAGCGCCGAATTCGGCGGCGGCGGCGTACTCGAGGCGATAATTGCCCGGGCCAATGGGCTGGATGTGATGTTCGCGCTCGCCACTGCGCGCATTAACCAGGCGCCTCCCGACAACTCCGCGCTTGTCGTGCTCGCCGATGGCCCGATCAAATCGCCGGCTGATCTCGCCGGCAAGAAGATCTCGGTCGGACTGATCAACTCGATCAATCACATCCACATGCTGGAATGGCTGAAGCGGCACAGCGTCGATGCGAGCAAAGTGCAGTTTCTCGAGATCCCGTTCCCACAAATGCCCGACGCGCTATTCCAGAATCGGCTCGACGCGGTGTGGGCAGTCGAGCCGTTTCTCACCATCATGAGGAAGAGCGGGAAGGCGCGAATCCTCGCCTATCCTTATCTCGACAACCTGCCGGGTATGGATATTACCGCCTTTTACGCCAAGGAGAGTTGGCTCAAGGCGAACGCTGACACCGCGCAGCGTTTCCGTGGCGCTTATGACCGTGCGGTGAAATTCTTGGTCGCGGCGCCGAAGCAGGAGCGCGACGGCTGGGTGTCCAAGTTCACAGGCGTCAAGCCGGACCTGGTGGCCGACATGGGCCTACCGGTGTTCGCGACCGAGTTCAACGTGGCGAGCCTCAAAGCCAACATGGACCTCGCCGTCCAGCAGAAATTAATCAAGCAGCCATTCAAGATAGAGAACATGATCTGGAAGCCCTGAGAGGGATGGCCGCCCACCTGCGCTCGACAGCCGCGCGGCTCCACAGAACGACTAAAATGCCCGTCAATACGCACGCCCATTGCGTGCCGCCGCGGTCCCTCGCCGCCGGCGTCTCCAACGGACGAGAGATCAGATTCGTGCTCGTGCTCGCCTCCGGTAATGGGTCGCCCGTGCTGCACTTCGACGCTACGCGTCGAGCCAGGCGTGCATCCCCCTCCAAACTCGCGTCGCGTGTTCGCCGGTATACCCCGGGGAGGACAACATGCTTGTGATGCAGGACCGGTTGAGCGAAGCTCGAACTACCAGAATAACAGGGGAATCTTCGGGGATGCCGGAGTATCTCGTCGTCGACAGGTTGGAAAAGCGGTTCTCAGCAACCGGCCGTTCCGCCTTCGAGGACATCTCGTTCAGCGTGGCGCACGGCGAGTTCGTCGCCCTAATTGGGCCGTCCGGCTGCGGAAAATCGACCCTGCTGCACATTGTCGCGGGTCTCTCGACCCCAACCAGTGGCACGGTACGGCTGAAGGACAAACTTGTTACCGGCCCGCGCGCCGATCTCATGTTCGTGTTTCAGCAGTATACGAAGTCGATCTTTCCGTGGAAGACCGTGCTCGACAACGTGCTGCTCGCGGTGAAGTACAGGTCAGACGCATCGCGCGGCAAGCTCAAGGAATATTGCCGAGAGCAACTCGACCTAGTCGGTCTCGGCGCTTACGCGCACTACTACCCCTATCAACTCTCCGGCGGCATGCAGCAGCGCGTCGCTATAGCCCGCGCGCTCGCGCGCCGGCCCGATATCCTGCTCATGGATGAGCCATTCAGCGCGCTTGACGCCATGATGCGGGTTGATCTTCAGGATCTGCTGCTGCGCCTGTGGGCTGAGTTGAAGCTCTCGATTGTCTTCGTCACCCATGATCTTGAGGAAGCACTCTATCTCGCTCAGCGGGTCATCGTGCTCAGTGCTTCGCCGGGGACGATAGCCGATGTGATCGACGTGCCGCTTGGATACCCGCGCGACCAAGTTAGGACGCGCAGTGAGCCCGCTTATCTTGCTCTGCGCGAGCGCATCTATGGGCTGATGGTCGAACAAGTTCGCGCTGTCAGGGAGGCATCATGAGCGCGATCGCCCGCCAGTTCGTCGACTCGCGCTGGACCGGCTTCGTGCTGATCGTGCTGCTGCTTGCATTTTGGCAGTTCTCCGCGCTTTCTCTCGTCCATACCGTGACGTGGCCACCGGTCACGCGCGTGTTCGTATCCTGGTTCGAGAATACGGTTGACGGCACGCTGCCTAGCCATCTGCTTGCGACGCTGTGGCGGCAGATGCTGGGCTACGGCCTAGCCACCGTTCTCGGCGTCGCACTTGGCCTCGCGATGGGCTATTTCCGCTTTCTTTATAATCTGGTCGAACCGCTGGTCGAGGTGCTGCGGCCGATTCCCGGCCCCGCCTACTTGCCGATCCTGGTTTTGTTCGTTGGCATCGGCGACGAGATGAAGGTGGTACTCATTCTGGTCGCCTCGTTCTTCCCGATCTTGCTTAACACCTATAGCGGGGTGCGCGCGATCGATCCTGTCCAGTTTGACACCGCGCGCACGCTTGGCCTTACCACGTTCCAGACTTTCCGCGAGCTGGTCCTGCCAGCCGCGAGTCCGCAGATTCTGACCGGGATGCGCATCAGCCTCGCCATCTCGCTTATTTTGGCCGTGCTCGGCGAGATGATTGTGTCGACCGACGGGCTTGGCTATTTCACTCTGCTCGCCCAGCGCACTTTCAAGATCGCCGACATGTACGCCGGCATCTTCACGCTCGCGCTGCTCGGCTACATGCTCAACCGCCTATTCCTGCTCGCCGAGGGTCATTTGATCCGTTGGCACTACGAAAGCAGCGGGCGGAAATAACACTGGAGATGGAGATGATACAAAAGCTGGTTTTTCACGCGGTGCTGCTTGCGGTGCTCGCCGCTCCGTTCGCGCCGGCCTGCGCGCAGACGACCCCGGTCAGGGTCGCCACTATGCCGGTGACCAACTTTTCACAGCTCGTGGTGGCGCGGGACAAAGGCTTCTTCGCCGAGGAAAAACTCGATGTGACCTGGACCATCGTCGCCCAGGGTGCGTTGGCCGTCGAGGCAGTCTACGGTGGTAGCGCCGAATTCGGCGGCGGCGCCGTACTCGAGCCGATGATTGCCCGCGGGAACGGGCTCGACGTGATGCTGGTCGTACCGACCTCGCGCATCAATACTGCACCACCCGATAATTCCGCCTTGCTGGTGCGGAAAGATGCCCCCATCAACAACGCAAGAGACCTGTCCGGCAAGACCATTTCCGTCGGTTTGATCAACAGCATCAACTACGTCCACATGCTGGAATGGCTACAGATGAAAGGGGTGGATCCAAAGACCGTGACATTCCTTGAGCTGCCGTTTCCGCAGCATGCCGACGCGCTGTTCCAGAAGCGGCTCGATGCGGTCTGGGCCGTGGAGCCGTTCCTTAGTCTGATGACCCGTACAGGAAATGTGCGCGTGCTCGCTTTTCCCTATCTGGACACGAATCCCGGCATGGACGTCACCGCGTTCGTCGCCAAGGGGAGTTGGATCAAAGCCAATCCGGATGTGGCGCGCCGTTTCAAGCGGGCGATCGACAAGGCCTCCAACCTGCTGATCACCGCCTCCAAAGAGGAGCGTGACAGCTGGATAGCGAAATTCTCCGGTCTCAAGCCGGAGCTCGTCTCGAGCATGAGCCTGCCTGTTTTCACGAACGAATTTCACCCTGCCACGCTGCGCCGCAATCTCGAGATCGCCGTGAAGAACAAGGTCGTGAAGCCGTTTGACGTCGAAACCATGATCTGGAAGCCGTGAGGGAAGCCGATGCTGAGCGCACTAGCCGATAAGGTGCGACCCGAGCACTGCGCAGTGCTCCTGGTCGACGTGCAGAATGATTTCTGCGCCGAGGGAGGGGCGATTCATCGCGAGGGTCGCGACGTGTCGTTGGCACAAGCGATGGTGCCGCGCCTTTCCCGCTTTCTTGAGGCGGCGCGCGCCGCCAATACAACCCGCATTTGGATCCGCAACGTCTACAATACCGGGCCCAACTGGTACTTGTCCGAAGTTTGGCTCGAGCAGGCGAAGCGCCGACGCAAGGGTGCCTACGTACAATATCCGGTGTGCGAGTCGGGAGCATGGAATGGCGACTTTTATCTGATCCGGCCCCGTGATGACGAGGCGATAGTCACCAAGCACCGCTACGGCGCGTTCGAGGGCACCGACCTCGACCTCGTGTTGCGTTCGAGGGGTATCCGCACGGTGATCATGACCGGCGTTGCTACCAATGTCTGCGTCGAGACAACCGCGCGCCAGGCGTTCATGCGCGACTATTACGTCGTCTTCACCAGTGACTGCACGGCGGCCTTCAGCGAGCGTGAGCACGAGTCGACTCTGCACAACATCGAGCAGTTCTTCGGCGAGGTCACGACTTCCGAGGCCATTATGGCTTGCTGGGAGCCGGTGCGGCTGCGGGCGGTCACGTGACTCACGATCGTGGGGGGGCCGCCAACCGCTGCGGCGAACTCTCCCGCTAAGCCTCCGGCTATGCCGGAGCGAATAGAGACAGTTCTACAGCTTTGGGAGTTGGGTCGTAAAGTCAGACCGTCGGGCGGGACGAGGGGATAATCCGTACCTATATCAAAAATCAGGAGATGGCGGACAAGCAGTTGGATCAGTTGCAACTCAAGCTCGCGGCCTCATAAAGTCCCATCTCTTGGCTCAGAATCTTTCATAACCGCCTCTGGCTGCCGCGCGGCAATCAAGGTGAGAAGTGAACGACAATCAGGATGAGAATGGCGCCGGGGGTGGCCGACGAAGGAAAGGCGAGCTCGACCCGCAGGTTTCGCCAGGAGTTAAACAAATAGGATACTTTATTCATTTGCGTCAAGCGCAGGTCGGCTCGCGATATCGAACCGAACTTGCATTTGCAGGGAACTAAAGCCGCCGATGCAAATGCACCGTTGCGTGTTTTCAATCACTGCATCTACGCATTGTAAAGAATAGATGAGACGAAGTCGTTCGTTCCTGACGAACGCTCGCATGGTGCGGCGACAAGGCTACTAATCACATCCTACTCCTTCTTTGTCCGATAATTCTTGGTTATGTAGCTTGGAACGTACATTTCTGGAATCTTACCGCCGCGCGCGCGCCGCGCTAACGCAGACTCGACGGTCTCGGCCTTTGCTGCCATTTCCAGCCCCTCTTTCCGGTCGACCGGGTACGGGCCCATCAGGTCGGGCGGCGGCAGCGTGCAGGCTGGATAATAGGCGATTCCTCGATCCGGATTGATCTTCTTTGCGGGATCGATGTTCGGACGGTTGGCTTCCTTTGCTTGCGCAACGTAATGACTGGAATCGTACTGGAACGAGCGCTCACCGACGACCTCCAGGTCCAACCACCATTTCTTGGCGTCAACGGGATTGCCGTTGCCGAGCCGGTCGTCTAGCCAAACTGCGATCGACGCCAAGACCGGCTTCGCCCACATCGCGTGAAGGCCGAGCCAACTGCCGAAGCGATGAAGCAGCGGGCCATCCCACGTGGTGTCTTTGCTGAGGGGGCAGGTCTTGATGCAGCGGCCGCAGCCCGAGCCCTTATTGTTGGCCGCACGGTACATGGTGCAGCGTTGGCTGTCCGGTTTCCAAGTCTCATAACCGTTGAAAATAACCTTGCCACCGAACGGAATTGCCTGGCTCGGGCATTCGCGCGCGCATTTTTTGCATATCGAGCAGAACGTCTGCACTCCGAAATCGATCGGGCGGTCGGGAACGAGCGGCATGTCCGTTGTCAACACCGCCGTCTTAAAACGCATGCCAAGAAACGGATTGATCGCGCTTTCGCCGATGCGACTTTGTTCCCCGAGCCCGGCGAGCAGCACCAGCGGCACGTGCAGCACGTGGCTATCGAGACTGCTATGAGATCGTGCCGGATATCCCATCTCCCGAATGAACTCGGCCATCACTCCAGTGATCTCGGCGCCACGCAAATATGCGCGCATCGACTGTGAGCCAGAAATCCAGTCGTTGCCGCTGGCGCCGAGAAAGGTCTCGTATCCCTGGTCGACGAGCACCACGAGCGCATATTTGTGATAGGGCTCGATCGGCTTGCCGCGCTTATCGTGAGAGTACCAGCAATAGTCGGGAATCTTGCAGATTCCGGTTATTGCTGAACCGAGATAATGGCTGATTGCCTTCAGCGCCTTTGTATTGTCTTCTGCGGTCCGGCCCACGTGCGCCTCTCGCCTCGAAACCTGGCCGTCCTGCAGCGGCTTCAGCGCCCACATCGAGCGCACAATACCCTGCGCAACGGGGTGTTTCTGCGACCAACGGGCAGCCTCTCTCTTTGTCTTGTCGCTAAGATCGCCGAGCGCGCTGCGCAAATAGAAATTTGCGCGGCTTGGTACACGCGGCACTTCGTCTTCGAAGATCTGTGTGGTCGGCTTGTCGACCCGCTTCAGAATTTCAACCGGATAGATGCCGAGATGCGAGGGACGGCGCGCGCGCCGCCGGCGCTCGATACCGGAAACCGCGCCGGAGAGCCCGAGGAAGTAATTGAGATCGCGTGCCTTGCGCGCCGACGCATGCAACGGCTGATCCGTGGCGAGAGCGTAATCGGTGGTTACCGCCGCCAAAGCGAAGCGATCGTCGAGATAGGGATTTACGACGCGGCCGTTTTCGCGCAGCGCGAGGCCGGCAAGCACCGCGAGTTTGTCGAGGTCGACGTCATCGGTTCCATTCCAGTGGGCGCAGGTGTGATATCCCATCGACGAAATCTGTCCGGCGAGATCGACGGCAATCTCGGCCGCGCGCAAGGTGGCAAGCAGATGCTCGTTGCCGGCTACCCATTGCGCTGCCGGATTGTCGGCATCAATCGGATTGGAATACTCGACCAGCACGACAACCGCGTGGCTCGCCGCCTGTTTAGTTGCGCCCAGCCAGGCATTTATGGGAATCTCACAGATGCCGATCTGCGATGCATCCAGAAAATAGCCTGCACCCTTGATGTCGCGCGTGCGCCGCGCCAAATCGTCGGGGACGGGTGCCTTTCTCGAAAACGGCTCGGGCTCGCGAAGTCTTTCATAGGCGTCGAGGTGGGTAAGGGTTGCGCGCACTAGCGGCGATGCGTCATTTGCTAATGCGACGCTCGACCTCACCGGCGGACGCAAGGCTTCGCGTTCGGTGACCGCGGTGTCACGACGCAGTCTTTCCAGCGGATAGGGTCCAAATTCGACCGGACGCTTACTGCGATTGAAGCCCAACATGCCACGCCTCCGCTCTCGATTGGGCGAGATGGCGTATGCCGCGCCCTCGCTTAGTTAGTAATGTTATCATATGATATTATATGTCGTTAGCGATATTTAGTCAAAGGAGGGATGCGCGAGTATGAGGAACGCGGCGTTCAAGCCGGTGCGCGGCAATGACGTTCTGGCGCTTTGTCACATGTTCGCAAACCGGATCGGAAAGGTGTTTGCGTCCGAACTCGCCCAGTACGACATCACAACCGCCGAGTGGCGCGTCATGATGAGCCTGCATGAGTACATGCCTGGGCATGAGATCACGGGCCGCTGGGCTATGGACAAGATGGCCGTCAATCGTGCCATCGCTAGTCTGGTACGCCGCGGTCTTGCGACCAAGCAGCGCAACAAGAAAGACAGGCGCGTTGTCGATCTGCGGCTGACCAAGAAGGGGCAGGCGCTGTATGGGCGGTTGCTGCCCGTCGCCCACGATCGCTATCGCAAGTTGATGGCCGGCATCGGTAAGGCGGACCGGGCTATACTGCGCGGCATGTTGATTAAATTGATCGCGCATGCCGACACGATCGTCGATTAGCCACGCGCGGAAAAGAACGTCGGCTCACACGGTTGCCGAGATTTCCATCCTAAGGCATCGCTCCTTGACAAGGTGGATTTGAGGCTTGCCGCCGGCAGTGCGAGGAATCTCGTCGATAACATAGATCCGACGCAGGCGCTTGTGGCGGGCGACGCCCTCGGCGACGAAAACCATCACGGATTGGGCGTCGAATGCGCCGTTCCGGGTGACTACGGCCGCGGCCGGCAATTCGCCCCAGGTCGGGTCTTCGATGCCGAAGACAACGCAATCGGAGACGTCGGGATGGCGTGCAAGAACATCTTCGATCTCGGCGGGGAAAATATTGAGACCGCCCGAAATAATCATATGCTTGGAGCGGCCGACCAAGGTGAAATAGCCGTTGTTGCGCACCGCGAGATCGCCCAACCATCCCCAGTCGCGTGCGGCGTCGGACTTGAAAAAGGCGTTGGTCGCCTCAGGGTCATCAAGATAGCCGCTCATCAAATGTGCACCGCGCGTCGCCACCTCGCCCGTCTCTCCCTCGCCGGCGACGACGCCGGGCGCCTTAAAAATTTCGATCTCCAAACGTCCGCCCGGCTGATTGAAGCCCTCATACACCGCGTCGCGATCGGACCTGATCTGCGCCGCCAGATGCCCGGTTTCGGTCGACCCGTAGGCGCGCTCGCACGACAACCAAGGCATCGCGCTCTCCGCCCGCTCGATGAGGCCGCGCGGGAGCGGTGCGCCGCCGCACACAAATCGGTGCAGCGAGCGCAGCCGCTGCGGCTCGAAGGTGGGGTGATCGAGCAACGTGGCAAGCTGCGCCGGCACCGCGAAGACCATGCTGATGCGATGCCGCTCAGTCAGCCGCATGAACGATTCCGGATCCCATTTCGAAACGACGATTCCGGTACAGCCAGCAAGCACGGCCGGTTGGAACCAAGAAAATAAACCGGCAGTATGGGTAAAGGGCACGGCATAGCCGGCCACCGTCTCGGCGCCGATTCGAAAATCTTCAACAGCCGCCATGGCGGAAACGGCCCTCGCCCGCTGCGAGGAGAGCACCGCCTTTGACCGGCCGGTGGTGCCGCTGGTGAAAATGACGGACCCGGCCGCGTCGGGATCGACGTGAATCGGCGGTGACGTCGACGGGTGGCCTATCAGCATATCCCAGAAGCCCAAATCGAGAGCCTGCCTGACGCCCATTGAGATCATCACAGGCTGACGCTTGAAACGGCCACGAACACGGGCAACGATCTCGTCCGCGCCGGAAGCCGCCATCAGCACCGCGGGTTTGGTCAAGTTCATCGCGTAGACGAGGTCATCTTCGGTGCTGCGGGTCGGCAGATTGACCGTGCATCGGCCGGTCCGCGCCGCGCCGAAATGCGCCAAGGCGTATTCCGCCGAATTGGCGCCGATAATCGCGATCGGCCCGTCGTCTTGCAGCAAGCGCGCGAGCAAGGCGTGGGCAATCTGGTTAGCAAGAGCATCCAGTTCGCAGAAGGTCCAGCGGCGCTCTCCGCAAATTAACCCGATCTTGTCGGGAAAAGCGCGCGCCGCCGAGCCTAGAATCTCTCCCGTGGTCGAGACTTCCTGGTTTGGGCGTAGCGGCTGGTAGCTTGGGCAACGAAATGTCGACATTCAATTAGTTTCCACGCAGATCGCGTACTCGCGCCGCCTTGCCTTGCGAGCGCGGCAACTCGCCTTGGTTTTTCACCACAACCTTGCACATTACCCCAATGAGCGCCTTGATGCGCTGGCGTACCTCCTTCGCTTTAACCAGAGGATCGTAGTCTTTTGCCTCTGGCGCGCGCTCGACTTCGACCATCATTGCGTCGAGTGCGCCCTCGCGCGTCAGTACGATCTGGTAATGCGGCGAAAGGCCGGGCACGCCGACCAGCGCCGCCTCGACCTGCGTGGGATACACGTTGACTCCGCGAATGATCATCATGTCATCGTCGCGCCCGGCGAGGCGCATGATGCGCACATGCGTTCGGCCACAAGCACAAGGCTCGTCGGACAAACGCGTGATGTCGCGCGTGCGGTACCGGATTATCGGTAGCGCCTCCTTGCTTAGCGTCGTAATGACCAGCTCGCCCGCTGTTCCCATCGGGAGAGGCTGAAGGGTGGCGGGGTCGACGATCTCGAATAGGAAGTGATCCTCCCAGCCATGCAGGCCATCCTGCGCGATATGGCATTCGCAGGCGACACCCGGCCCCATGATTTCCGAGAGGCCGTAATTGTCGATCGCCTTGAGGCCGATCCGCTCTTCCAGGGCAGCCCGCATCGCATCGCTCCAAGGCTCCGCGCCGAACATCCCGACACGTAACGGCAGGGTCCGCAGATCGACGCCCATGCTCTCCGCGACATCGGCGATGTTGAGCGCGTAAGACGGGGTCGCGCACAGGACGTTGGCGCGAAAATCCTTGAGCAATTGTACCTGTCGTTCGGTGCCGCCGCCCGACACCGGCACAACGGTGCAACCGAGCCGCTCGGCGCCGTAATGCATGCCTAGCCCGCCGGTGAACAGCCCATAGCCGTTCGCGTTGTGGACGATATCGCCCGGGCGCGCGCCCGCGCAGGCGAAGGAGCGGGCCATCAAATCGGCCCAGCATTCAAGATCGGCTCTAGTATAGCCAACCACTGTCGGTTTGCCGCTCGTACCGGAGGAGGCGTGTACGCGGATAAGCTTGTTGCGGGGCACGGCGAACATGCCGAAGGGATAATGATCGCGCAGATCGCTTTTGGTCGTGAACGGATAATGCGCGAGATCCGCGAGATCCTTGAGGCGGCTCGGCACGAGGCCGGCAGCATCAAGCTTGCGCTTATAGTGCGGCACGTTCTCGTAAGCATAGCTTAGCGTCTGACGCAGCCGAGCTAATTGCAGCATTGCCAGCTCGCGACGCGGCATCGCTTCGACACTTTGACCGGCGCCGACAATGTCCGAGCTCAACGCGATCACGTCAATCTCCCGCTCCCCGGCCTCCCTGAGGTTCAATTTTGGCCAGAGGTCCAACGCCGCTATTGTTGCTGCGGGAGTATCTTTATACTATTCCAAATTAGGCATTGAGATCATTCCTATGTTGAATGATGACGACATCAGCCTCCATCATTTGCGCGTGTTGAGTCTTGTTCTTCGTGAACGAAACCTCACGCGCGTTGCGCAGACGCTGGGTACAACGCAGTCTTCGATCAGCAAGACCCTGGCGCGGCTTCGTGCACATTTTAGGGATCCGCTCTTTGTCCGCATTGGGCTGACCATGCAGCCAACACCCAAGGCAGCTCAATTGGCTCAGACGCTGAACGAGCTATTGCTCGCTTCCGATTTTTTGCACCTGCCATCTTCTCCGTTTGACCCGGCGACGTCCGATCGGGAATTCCGCCTCATCGTTAGCGATGTTGGGATGGTGCGGTT
>WBZO01002827.1_pt1 | contig 21638 bp, 16 predicted proteins | sample 5204261 | NCBI WGS metagenome assembly WBZO01 (sample SAMN12412400, study PRJNA552823) | activated sludge metagenome | isolation source: activated sludge from anammox sidestream of wastewater treatment plant... | place: USA: North Carolina | collected 2017-09 | reverse complement strand
GGGCAGCGCCAACGTCGTCACGGCCAGCAGCGCAGCGACCCTGAGCCACCCTCGAACCATGAACTGCATGGAGTTTAGCATGCGCTCTCACCCGCTCCTCAGCAACCCGAGCGCCCGAGACTCGGCGCCAGGGCGTGACCATCGGCGGGATGCCGCTCAGGGTTGAGCCCTCGCCGGCCGCGACCGCCACGGCGCTCGCGGCGCCGCCGCAGCGGCGCTCCGCACCATGAAATCACTGGGTTTCACCGGAGCTTCGCCCGAGCCGCGCGCCCCCCCGGGGCCCCGCCACGCCACGGCGACCTGAGCTAGGCTCCCCGGGGTGCGACGGCGACGCTGGCTCCTCTCCGTGCTCGGCTGCTGCTCCGCCTGCGCCCCGAGTCCCCCTGGAGCGCCCACCACCGACGCGCGCTGCGCTACCCGCGTGGAGGTGGGGGTGAGGCCTTTGCCGCCACCGGTCGCGAGACCGCGCCCCACCTCGCTCCTGGTCGGGACGCTCAGCGCGAGCCGGGCGCGACTGCTCGAGGAGCTGGACGCGCGAGTCCCACGCGAGCTGGCGCACGTCCGCCAGCGCGACGCGGGGGACGCCGGGAAGGTCAGCTACAGCGTACAGCGTGGCGGCTTCGATCTGAGGGTCGCGGGCCACACGCTGGAGATCCACGCGCCCATCAGCGCCGAGGCCGAGCTCTGCAAGGAGCTAGGTCCGCTGTGCGTCACCTATGGCCGCTGTAGCCCGCGCTTCGACGCGCGGGTGAGCGCGCCGGCCATCGTCGGGCCTGGGTTCTCTCTCCCGCGCGCCCGCGTGGAGGTCACGCTGACGCGCTCGTGCAGCGTGCTCGGCTTCGACGCGACCGGTGAGCTGAAGCGGATCGCCGCCGAGCAGGCGCAGCTGGTCGAGCGGCGCGTGAACGCCGCGCTACCGGAGCCCGGCGGCGCGATCCGACAGCTGTGGCGGGCGCTCGCGGCGCCCATCGCGCTGAGCGCGGAGAGCTGCCTCTGGGTAACGCCCACGGCCTTGATCCAAGCGCCGCTGCGCGCGGAGCCGGCGCAGCTCCAGGCTCGCCTGGGCGTCCGCGGGACGCTGACCCTCGAGCGTCCCTGTACCGGCGAGGCGCGCCCCCCGAGCGAGCCTCCCGACCCCAGCGTGGAGCCGCTGCCAGCGCTGAGTCAGCTCAGCCTCCCCGTCGCGCTCCGGTGGGACGACGTGTCGGCCGAGCTCAGCCGGACCGCGACGGGAGCGGCTGGTGGCCTGCGCGTGCTGGCGCTCCGCGCCGAGGGCGCCTCCAGCGGGCACGGCAACGTCTTGGCGCTCACCGTCACCGTCGACGGCGGCGTCTGCGGGGAGCTCCGGCTGACGGCCACGCCCTCCTGGTCTCCTTCCGAGCGCAAGCTCCGCTTGACGCGGCTCGCGCTGGTCGAGCCGAGCCTGGCGCCGCGGCTCCGCCCCTTGCTCGAGCACCTCGCGGCCAAGGCGAGCGTCTCGCTGCCCTTCGGCGTGGACTCCGTCCCCAGCTCGCTCCAGGCCCTCCTGGAGTCGGCGGCCGTGGACGAGCTGCTCACCCCGCGCCTCGTCGAGGTGACCGTCGACGTCCCCGACGTCCTCATCGAGCGCGGGGCGCTCGTGCCGGTCTTGCGCCTCCGGGGCGAGCTCTCGGCCGGCCTGCGCTGAACGCTGGGCTTCGTCGCGCCCAGGGCCTCCCTCTCGCGCTCAGGGCGGCGCAGCTGCTGGCGCCGCCGCGGGGCGCAGGTAGAGCCACGCGACGGGGACGCCGTCGTAGACGCCCAAATGGGTAGGGCTCACGCTGCCGTAGACCACCCAGATCTGCTGCTCCACGCGCGCCATGTGCGCCTCGTGGTGATAGAGCGCGACGGAGCTGCCCACGATGGACAGCGTGCCCCGCAGATCGGCGCGCACGCGGCCGTCGGCGCGGAGCTGCTCCCAGCTCTGGAGGGCGGTGTCGTGCACGTACACGCTCGCGTTCTTGGGCGCCCACTCGTTGATGAACGGCGCGAGCGCGCCGGTCTGGTAACCCCAGAAGCCGCGGTTCAACCCCAGGGTGGCCGCGCCCGGTGCCCCGCCGACGAGCGGCACGTAGGCCGAGAGCCCCCACGGGTGCGAGTGCGCGGTCATGACGACAGGCGCCACGAGGACGGCCGCCGCCGCCGCCAGCTTCACCCCGGCGCGCCGCCCGCGCGCCGCCCACGTCGCCCCCTCGAGGCCGCGCGTCAGCCCGGCGCACACCGCGGCGAAGCCCTGCGCGGCGAACAAGCAGAGGAACGGGTACGCCGTGAGCCAGTGCTTCGTCCCGCCGAAGATGGGCGTCCCGGGGCTCAGCCACGGCCCGTAGCTCGCCAGGATGCAGAGCAGCCACAAGAGCTCCGTGGAGCGACGCTGCGGCTGGTCCCAGCGCACCGCCTCCGCCTGCCGGCGCCACCGCCGCCAGTACGGCGTCACCAGCCGCCTCACCGCTCCGCTCAGCCCCACGACGCTCAGCGCCAGGGTGACGGTGGGGACGGTCGCCGCCGTCATCACCCACGCGTAGCCCAGCGGCATGGGCGGCTTCCAGTAGGTGCGCCCTAGAAACTCCATGTTGTAGTAGTCGTGCTTCAGGTGGAAGGCCGCCCAGCCCACGAGCCGCTGGCCCGTGTCGTGCCAGAGCCATGGCCACGAGCCGTAGAGCACCAGCGGCCCCAACACCGCCATCGCCAGCAGCGCGGCCGGCAACGACGCTCGCCCGCGTCGCCAGCCACTCCACACCGCTCGACCCCGCGTCAGGACGACGTGAGCCAGCACCGCGAGCGGGAAGATCCACGCGTTGTGCTTGGTGGCGAGGAAGAGCCCATAGAGCAGGCCGGTGGCCACCGCCCACCGCCACCCTCCCGCGTCGAGCGAGCGAGCGTAGGCCCAGGTGGTCGCGAGCCACATCGTCGCCACGGGCACGTCGAAGCAGTCGAGGTGCGAGTGATAGAAGGTGGCGGGCATCGCGCCGAGCGACACCGCGGCGATCACCGCCGGGAGTCGGCCGATCGCCTTGGCGCCCCACGCGTAGGTCGTGGCGAGCCACAGCCCCCCCATCACCATGCCCGGCAAGCGCATGGCCGTGCCCGCGTCCGGCAGCAGCCGCCACTTCTCGAACAGCAGCCAGTGGCTGAGCGCGAACAGGCTCTTCATGAGCGGCGGGTGCTCGCGGTTGGCGGACCAGTAACGATCGATGGTCGCCTGCTCGAGCGCCTCTAGCGGCCGATCCACGAGGAGCTTGAACCACGCCTCGTAGCTGCGGGCGGCCTGGAAGTAGAAGCCCTCGTCCCGCGCGTAGCCGAGCGTCGGGGCCGTCGCGAGCAGCAGCGCCACGTAGGCGGTGAGCAGCAGCGCCGCGACGCTCAGATCCGTGAGCCAAGCCTGGCGGCGGGTCATCGGCTGTCCGCCTGGAAGCAGAACTGCCGCTGCGCCGGATCCGCGCTGGACACCCGGAATTCCACGGTGGCGCGGGTCCCCGCGGGCACGCCCGTGGCGAACTCGAAGCCCCGCCAGCCCTGCTCGTCCCGGTGCTCCCAGCGCCCCAGGCTCCGCCCATCGACGCGCACCTCCAGCTCGACGGGGGTGCCCGCGCCGTCGCGCATCAAGAACCACGACAGCCCGCCGTAGCCTCGGAGGAGCGGCCCGAGCGTCGCCTCCGGGAACTCGATGACGAGCTGGCCCTGCCGGGGTGGGTGCGCCCACAAGCAGTAGCGTGGGCGGTAGTCCTGATCATCGAGCAGCGTGAGCCCGACGTACTCCGCGTCGCCCCCGCCGCACTGGAAGCGCTGCGTCGGAGACGCCATCGGGCCGTGCAGGCCGCCGGCGGTGGCGCGGCCCGTGGTCGTCCAGGCGCAGGGCCTGCCGTCGCTCGTGACGCGCGCGCTGTGCGGGCCGAAGGCGCGCAGGAAATCGTAGCTGAGCCGAGCCGGCTGCGGGTTCTCCAGGACGCGCAGCCAGAATTTGCCATGCTGCTCTTCGACGACGGGGCGCCAACCCTCGAGCTCCGGCGCCCGTTGCCCGAGCAGGCTGATCTCGATGGCTCGAGCGAACGGGGTGACGTCGGCCCGTCCGAGCTGCTCGAGCGGGAAGGCAGCGTCACCGAGGGCGTGACGCGCCAGCGGCTCCGCCCAGCTGGGCGCCACGACGACGAGCTCCCCGGCGCCCCGTAGCTGCTCGACGGCGGGGCGGAGCTGCTGCCACTGCGCCAAGGACGGGGCGCGCCGTGAGAAGTAGACGTGCCCCCCTAGCTCCGCCAGCCCGAGCAGCGGCAGACTCCACCAGAGCAGGCGCAGGGGTCGCATGGTCGCCGCGGAGACTGCCACAAGTCACCGCGCCCTCGCTGACCTTGACCAAGAGGCCAGAGGCCTCTGCCGGGCTCGCGTCAGTGTACTTTTCATTTTAGCGATGCTGCAATGACGCGGATTTCAGATCTGAAAGGGCACTTAACGTAACCCTTTGATTATTTTGCACTTGCACATTGGCATGGCTGCTGCATAATAGGCAGCGGCGGTTGGCGAACAACGGTCACCGAAGTTCTCAGCCGGCCCTAACATCATCCCAGTACCTCGTGCTGGCCGTCTCTGCGGCGGCTCTCGTGTCCCCTCCCCCACCCCCCACGAGAGCCGCCGTTTTTATTTTGTCGTCGCGCCGGCTGAGAGGCAGGCGCGTGCTCCGGGGCTCGTGGACCGACGAGCGCGCGCACGGGGGCTGAGGCTTGCGGTAGAGTGCCGCGCATGTTCGAGGCCTTGTCGCGTCAAGATCGGCTCCTGCTGCTCAAGTTCGTGTGCGCCTTCGCCTGGGTGGATCTGGAGGTGACCGACGCCGAGCGCCGCTTCGTCGAGCGGCTCGTCGAGCGGCTCGAGCTCGAGCCCAGCGAGCGCGCGGAGGTCGAGCGGTGGCTCAGCGTGGCTCCCTCGCCGCAGTCGGTGGAGCCGGCCCTCATCCCCGCGGAGCATCGGCGCACGTTCATCGAGACGCTGCGCGCCGTGATCTACGCGGACGGCGGGGTGGACGAGGAGGAGCGCCAGCGCTTCGAGGCATTGAAAGAGAAGCTCCACGGCTAGGCCGCGCCCGCCGCCTCAAGCCTCGACGGGCGTCCCCTGCGGCAGGGCCGCCGCCAGCGCGCGGCGCACGTCCTGCGGGAGGATGGGGTGGCTGGCGAGCTTCCGATAGAGCTGCTCTGCGCCACGCGGCGCCAGCACGGCGACCCCCGTCGCGACCGCGCTCGCCGAGAGCGCCGTCGCCCACCCCACCGGCCCGATGGGGCGGCACCCAAAGAAGTGGCTGAGCCCCGGCGTCTGCACGACCGCGCCGAGCGCCGCCACCGACCCCAGGCTCGTGAGCACGACCGGCAGCGTGAGCCCTCCGGAGGCGAGGGTCTGCCCGAGCTGCGTCCCCACCAGCGCGACGAGGCCGACGGTCCGCGCGCGCTCGGCCCCGCCCGTCAGCCGACCGACGAGCCACGCGCTCCCCGCGCCGAGCGCGGTGATGGCCGCGCGCGCGGCGATGTCACGCGAGAGGGGCGCCCCGAGCGACGCCTCCGGGCCCTCGCTCGCCAGACGCTCCATCACCTGCGCCGTCGGCGGACGGAGCGCGATGGCCATGGCCGGCGCCACGTCCGTCAGCAGGTTCACGATGAGCAGCTGCCGCGGGTGGAGCGGCGGACGCCCATCGATCAGCCCTCCCAACACCGTGAAGCCGATCTCACCGAAGTTGCCACCGACCAAGATGGCCACGGCGTCCCGCACCGCGGCCCAGACGGCGCGGCCTTCGGTGACGGCGTGGACGATGGTCTCGATGCGCTCATCGACCAGGACGACGTCCGCCGCCGCCCGCACGGCCGCCGTGTGCCCTCCGATCGCGATCCCGACGTTCGCGACGCGGATGGCGGGGGCGTCGTTGGCGCCGTCGCCCACCATGGCCACGATCTGCCCGCGCCGCTGGAGCGCGCGCACGATCCGCACCTTCTGCGTCGGCGTGACGCGGGCGAACACGCTGACGCCATCGAGCCGCGCGTCGAGCTCCGCCTCCCCGAGGGCCGCGAGCTCCGCGCCGGTGAGCAAGGCGCCAGGGCCGCCCAGCCCGAGCTCCTCCGCGATGGCCAGCGCGGTGCTCGGGTGGTCACCCGTGATCATCACGCTGGCCACGCCCGCCTTGCTCAGCCGACCGAGCGCCGCCTTCGCGCTGGGTCGCACCGGATCGCTGAACGCGATGAAGCCCTTGAAGCACAGCCCCACCGGCGGCTGGGTCACGTCACCCGGGGGTTCGACCATCCGCTCTGCGACGGCGATGATCCGTAGGCCGCGTGCGGCGAGCTGCTGGACCTGGTGACCGAGGGCGGTCCGCTCGATGGGCCCCAGCTCGAGCCGCTGCCCGTCCCGCTCGAGCTCCGTGCAGTGCTGCAGCACGAGCTCCGGCGCCCCCTTGATGGCGAGGCGGCTCCCCGCGCGCGAGGTCCCGAGCGCGGCGTGGTAGCCCCGCCCGGACTCGAAGGCGAGCTCCGCGTGGCGCTGCCAGCCCTCACAGCCGTAGTCCGAGCGCAGCGCGAGCTTCTTGGCGGCGCGCAGGAGCGCCTCGTCGGTCGAGTCGAGGTGGCGGGAGCCGGCGCTCGGCTCACCGCCGGCGCGCAGCGCCACCGCGAGGGCGCGCAGCCGCGGCCCCGTGAGCACCTCCGCGCGCTCCTCGACGACGCCATCGCTGATGAGCGACAGCTCGATGCGCCCCTGGGTGACGGTGCCGGTCTTGTCGAAGCACACGACGTTCACCCGCCCGAGCGCCTCGATGCCGTGGAGGTTGCGCACGAGCGCGCCACGCTTGGCCAGCCGCGAGGCCGCCGCGCGCTGCGCCGCCGACGCGAGCAGCGGCAGGCCCTCGGGCATGGAGGCGACCGCCAGGCTGACGCCGGTCCCGATCAGATCCTCGAGCCGACGCCCGCGGAGCAGGCCCGCGAGCACGACCGCGCCCGCCGAGCCCAACGCGACCGGCCCCGTCTGGCTGATGAGCTGCTTGAGCCGCAGCTCCACCCCGCTAGGGATGCGGTGCTGCGCGCGCGCCGCGGCGACGCCTCGGCGCGCCTCCGTCTCGTCTCCCACCGCCACGACGACGGCGGTGGCGGAGCCGGCCGCGACGCACTGCCCCGCGAAGATCATGCTGCTGCGGTCGGCGACCGCGGTCTCGAAAGAGGCGTGGGCGCCCTTGCGCACGGGGAGCGACTCCCCGGTCAGCGCCGATCCGTCCACCTCGAGCGACTCACTGGTGATGATCCGGCAGTCTGCCGGCACCACGTCCCCAGGGCCGAGCAGGACGATGTCACCCTTCACGAGCGCCTCCGCCGCGACGTCCAAGGTGCGGCCGTCCCGCCGCACCAGCGCCCGCCGACGCACCCCCCGCTCGAGCTGCTGGATGGCGCGCTCTACCGAGAAGCGCTGGAGCCCGCCGAGCACCGCGTTGACCAGCGCCACCCCGCCCAAGATCCCCGCGTCCGCCGCGGAGCCCACGACCGCCGACAACGCGGCGCCCGCGGCCAGCAGCGGGGCCAGCGGGTTGAACAGCTCCGCGGAGATGCTCTCGCCGAGCTCGCTCACGACGGACTTGGGCCGCTCGCGGGGCGGCGTCCGGGTGCTGACCTCCGCGGCGGTGAGCCCCTGCTGGGGATCGCTGGACAAGCGCCGCAGCACCCCCTCCGCCTCGAGCGCGTGCCACGGCGTCCGATCTCGCGGGGCGGGGAGCACGCGCCGCAAGGTGGACGCCGCCGTGCGCCAGCCGTTGCTGATGGTGACGAGCGACGCGCCGTTGACGACCGCGAGCACCCGAGAGGTCGTCAGCTCCACGACCCCGCTCGCGCTGACGAGCGCGCCGAGCGACGCCGCGCCGATCGCCACCTTGACGCTCTCCAGCGAGACGCTGCGCGCCTGCGCTGCCGCCTCGATGAGCACCCGGGCGTCGTCGAGGCCCTGCTTGCCGATGAGGTGGGCGCCCCACGGGACGGGCAGCCCCGGCGCGACGAGCCCCACGCTCACGTCCGCCAGCGCCAGCGCCGGGTTCTCGCCCGCCGAGAGCAAGCACACCGTCCGCCCCTCGCGCTGGAGGCGCCGCACGCCGTCGATCATCGCGGGACCGCCCGTGATGGTGTCGTCGGCATCGAGCTTCTCGAGCACGGAGGTGTCATCGGTGGCGATGACGATCTTCAAGCCACAGCGCTGCGCGCTGGCGATGAGCTCCTCGAGCCCGGTGCGCGGCAGCAGCCGCAGCTCCACCAGGCCGACCACCTCCCCCGCGCGCGCCACCCCCAGGACCAAGGCGCCGCCGATGGCCATGACCCGGGCGCGCTCGGCGAGCGCGTCGTCCAGGCCCGCGGCCAGCAGCCGCGGCGGCCCGAGCGAGTAGCCCTCGAGCTCATGGACGGCGAGCGAGCGCTCGGGCTCGAAGGCTTGCTCCGCGAGGCGCCGCGCGAGCGCGGCGGTGAGCGGCGGACGGACCAGCACCTCCCCCAGCTCGAAGCTCCGCACGCGGACGACGCCCGCGTCGATGACGAGGCAGTCCACGCGATCCATCCGGCGCAGCGCCTCCGCGTCCAGCACCAGCACGCCCCGCTCCGAGAGCGACGCCGACAGCTCCGCGGCGAAGGCCTCTCGGCCCAGCCGCGCAGGGCGGGGCAGGCCGCCGTACAGCGCCGCGAAGCCTCGCTGGAAGCTCCGGGTGGTGGCGAAGCTCACGAGGAAGCCGCTGAGCGACGCCACCCAGGCCTTGTCCCCATACTCCTCGATCGGGCCGCCGGGCAGCGGCACCGGGCGGACGTAGGTCTCTCGGGCGCCGCGCGAGGGGCGCGGGGCGTCATGACACAGCTCCCGCTCACGCTCCGCCCACACGCGCTGCCGCGCGCGCGCCTCCCGTACCAGCACGAGCTTGTGGCCGACCTCGACCAGCGCGGCGACGGGCCGCTGCGCCAGGCCGAGCATCACCGGAGCCACCAAGCCCAAGGCGAGATCGCTCCGGTCTCGCCCCAGGTGTCGGTCGAGGTGCCCGCGGAGCCCCTCGGTGCTGCGCACCAAGTTGGCGAGCGCCGCCGTCCGCGCCGCCCACACCGAGCTTGGCAAGAACGTGGCCTTGAGCCCCAGGCCGAGCGCGACCCCGAGCAGATCCGCCGCGAACTCGAGCAGCAGCCGCTGCTCGGGCTGCCGGTCCGCGGGGTGCTCTCCAGCCTGCTCAGGGAAGGCGACGTCGTCGAGGCGCAGGTGCCGCTCAGCGCTCTCCACCACCCGCGCGAGCTGCTCGACGTCGTAGGCCCCTGGCTCGAAATCGATGACGACGCGGCGCGTGTGCGCGTTGACGTGAAAGCCACGCACTCGCTCGAGCTCCGAGAGCCGCTCCTCGAGCGCCTGCTCGAAGGCGTCCAGCTCGGAGCTGGAGAGCGCCCGCAGCTCCAGGTGCGCCCGCTCCGACACCGCCCAGCTCCGGCGCGTCCGAGGCGCGAACAGAGCCACGGCAGCGCGCACGACGTCTCTCAAGTCCATCTAGGGAGCCGACGATAGCCTCAGCGCTGCCAGGGGGCGAGCGCGCGAGCTTAGACGAGCGACTCGGGCGGGAGCATGGTGGCGTGAAACGAGGTGAGCGCCGCGCCGACGCCGAGCAGCCGCGCCTCGGCGAGCCCCGCCCAGACCGGGCTCTCCGGGCGATCATGGGCGAGCGACGCGCGAGCGAGCTCGACCCGCGCCTCGGTGCGCCCTCGGAAGCGAACGTAGCCCTCGCCGTCGCGCTGCAAGGTGCTCAGGGAGGAGCGCGCCGGGATGCTCGGGCCCCACGCGCGAGTGTTCAGCGACAGCGTGGCGCCGTCCTCGGCGCGCACCTCGACCCCCGAGGACGTCCGGCGAAAGCTCGCGAGGGTCTTCGGGAGCTTCCACAGCTCACGCCCGCCCGCGAGCGAGGCCTCACTGTCCACGAGCATCAGCGCCACGTGATACCCCCGCGCCCGCTTGCCGGAGCGCAGCGTGACCTGCGTCAAGCAGGGCATCCACACGAGCTCTTGGTATTCGAGCGGCGAGGGAGCGCGGTAGTCCACGTAGGCCAGCATCCCCACGGCCCACCCCCAGCGCAGCACGGGCTGGACACCGACGGGGAGCACCAGGCGCTCGGCGCGGAGCAAGGTGGGACAAAAGACGGCGGTGCCGTAGGTGTCCCAGGGCGGCTCGGGATAGGGCCGGGCGGCGGCGTTCATGGGGTCACGGGCGCGCTTGGACCGCTCAGGGCTGCGCCGCGGCGGGCAGCCGGAGCTTGGCGCCGTGCTGGCGCTCCAGCTGCTCGATCACGGGCTCGAGCCGGGGGAAGGCGAGCGCCACGCCGACGGCCCCGAGGATGAACCAGGCGGCGGCCCAGTGCAGCGGCAGCCCTAGCTGGACCAGGGCGAGCCCCTCGAGCGCGAGGCCCTCACGCAGGGCGCAGCGTACGATCGTCTGGAGCTGGAGCCGGCTGATCGCGTAAGACAGGACGGCCTCCGGCGCGCTGAACACCAGCTCGTGCCGGAGCCCACGGAAGGCGGCCACGTCGTCCTCTGCCGCGCACTGCTCGGTCTGGAAGCGGGCCGCCTCCGGCGCTAGCGCGAGGCGTCGCGGCAGGACGACGCTCGCCAAGAGCTGCGGCACCACGGCGAGCGCCAGGACGAAGGTGACGGTCGTCAGCTCGGGCGCCGGGGGCTGCGCTGGCAGCAAGGCCACGAGGCCGATCACCAGCAGCGTCGCCGTCAGCAGCCCCCCCCAGAGGACGTAGACCCGCTGGAGTTGAGCCTTGTGGCTTGGCGGCAACGCGGCCCCTGGCCCGCTCATCCGCGCCCCGCAAACTCGTCGGTCGCCCGCACGAGCGCGTCCACGTTCCCTGGCTCGAAGGCGCTGTGCCCAGCGTCCGGGACGATGACGAGCCGCGCGTGGGGCATGGCCTTCGACAGCTCCCAGGCGCTGCGCGGCGGGCACACCACGTCGTAGCGGCCTTGGACGATGACGGTGGGGATGTCGCGCAGGCGCGCGGCGTCCTCGAGGAGCTGCTCCACCCGCTCGAGAAAGCCCATGTTGACGAAGTAGTGCGCCTCGATCCGCGCGAAGGCCAGGCTGAACTCGTCGGCGCCCATGCGCGCCACCTGCTCTTCGCTCGGGTAGAGGGTGCTGGTGCGGGCCTCCCAGACGCTCCACGCGATGGCCGCGCGCTGCCGCTCCGCCGGATCTTCGCTCGTCAGCCGGCGGTGGTAGGCGCCGATGAGGTCTCCGTGCTCCACGACCGGGATGGCGGCGAGGAAGTCATCCCACGCGTCCGGAAAAATCTGGCTCGTCCCGCCTTGGTAGAGCCACTCGAGCTCCCAGCGGCGCATCAGGAAAATACCGCGGAGGACCAGCTCCGTGACGCGCTCCGGGTGCTTCTCGGCGTAGGCCAGCCCCAGCGTGCTGCCCCAGGAGCCGCCGAAGACCTGCCAGCGCTCGATGCCGAGGTGCGCCCGCACCTGCTCGAAATCCTCGATCAGATGCCAGGTGGTGTTCTCTCGCAGCTCCGCGTGCGGGGTGCTCTTGCCGCAGCCGCGCTGATCCACCAGCACGATGCGGTAACGGGCGGGGTCGAAGAACCGGCGGTGCTTCGGATCCGTGGCACCACCGGGGCCCCCGTGCACGAAGAGCACGGGCTTGCCCTGGGGATTACCCGACACCTCGTAGTAGACGCGGTGCAGCTCCGACACCTGGAGGAAGCCCGTCTGGTGGGGCTCGTGTTCGGGATAGAGTCCTCGGCGTGGCTCACGGTTCATGGCGGGGCTAGTCTGGCAAAAAGCCGCTACTGCGTCACCCCTCCGTGGAGGTGCGCGCCCCTGGCGCCCGTGTTAGGCCGCGCCCATGTCCACCAACCACGATGGCGGCGGCGACGCCCGGGACGCGGCGCTCCAGGCCGCGGTGCGCGGCGCCCGGCGCGGCTTTCGGCGTGACGTGCAGGCCTTGATCCACGCGCTGGAGGAGGGAGAGCTGCTGGTGCCCCTCGCTCATTCCATCGCGGATTCGCAGCCCGACGGCGTCCCGCTCACCGACGGACTCGAGATGCAGCCGCACCTGCTCATCGATCCCGAGGACAAGCTCTGGTGCGCGCTGTTCACGAGCCAGGAGCTCATCGAGCAGGCCGCGGACGAGCTCGACTGGCGCACGGACGGCGATGCCTTCGAGTACGTGGCCCTGCCCGCCGAGGTCGCGCTGGAGATGGCGCTGCGGGTCATCGACGAGGTCGAGATCCTCGGCCTCGTCATCGACCCCCTGCACGACGAAGAGCTCGTGCTGCGTCGCGCGGAGCTGGCGAGCCTCTGCTCCAAGAAGGCCATCCCGCTCGTGGGTTACGTCTCGCAGCTACCGGAGCAGGACTTCGAGAAGACCCTCGTCGCCGAGGACGGCGACCCTCCGCCACAGGCGCTCACCGACGCGCTCGACGCTTGCGTCGATGAGCTCGGAGAGCTGCGCGGCTGGCACCTCTCGCGCACCTTCAACCCGGATCGAGACCTGGAGCCACACCTGACGCTCGAGCTGGTGACCAACACCGCGGATCGCCGCCAGCTCGCCGAGCGCGTCTTCGCGAAGATCGAGCCCACGCTCCCCGCCCCGGGCTACGTGGACATCCTCTTCCGAGAGCTCCCCAACTGAGCGCGCGGAGCCCCAGGAGCACGCGAAGGCGGCACCTCGGGAGGCGTTGAAGGACGACCCGCCGGTCAGCGTTCTGCTGGGGCCCGCGTAGCGCAGGACGCGCGGCGCCGTGAAGCTCGACGCCCAGCGAGGCCCGAACGCGGTAATTCTTGGACATTCTCGGCGTTGGCCGGTGCGTAAGTCGGTTCTCTCCCAGGAGATCTCGAAAAACCTAGAATTGCGTCATGTCGCGCGCCATCCCTCAGCAGCGGCCCGACCTCGTCGGGGCTGGCCTGGAGCACCTCACCCTCACCGAGCGCCTGCAGATCGCGGCGATCCGCAAGAGCTTCGAGCCGGGCGTCACCGATCGCGCCCTACGCTGGTGTCAGCGCAACCTGGGGCAACAGTGGATCTATCACTCGACCAAGCACCTGTGTGAGACCTACGGGCTCGAGCGCCTGCCGGAGCTGGATCCAGCGCAGAGCTACATCTGCGCCTCCAACCACCGGAGCTTCTTCGACATGTACGTGATCACGACGCACCTCGTGCGGCGCGGCATGCCTCACCGCCTGGTGTTCCCGGTAAGATCGCGGTTCTTCTACGACTCGGCGCTCGGCTTCGCGGTCAACGGGCTGATGAGCTTCTTCGCCATGTACCCGCCGATCTTCCGTGAGCGAAAGCGCGCCTTCCTCAACCAGCTCAGCGTCGACGAGCTGACCTACCTCCTCGATCGTGGCGGCTGCTTCACGGGCGTCCACCCCGAGGGCACGCGCAATCAAGGGGAGGACCCTTACACCTTCTTGCCGGCGCAGCGGGGCATCGGGCGCATGGCTCACGCCACCCAGGCGGTGGTCTTGCCCGTGTTCATCAACGGGCTCATCAACGATCTTCCTCAGCAGGTGTTGAGCAACTTCAACGGCAAGGGCAAGAAGGTCAACGTGGTGTTCGGCGCCCCGGTCCCGCTGGACGATCTCAGAGCGCAGCCAGCGTCCAAGGGCGTCGACAAGGCCATCGCGGAGCGCGTCATGGAGCACATCGCGCAGCTCGCGCGGGAGGAGCACCAGCTCCGCTTCGGGACCCCGCTGCCCTCGACGCCGCAGGTGACGGCGGCGGTCAGCGCGCAGGCGGCGGAGTAGCCGCGCGCCGCCGCGGCGCGCTAGCGCTCTTGGCGGCGCTCTTGGGTGCCGACGCCCAGCTTCGCTCGGAGCTCCGCGAGCGCCGCGCGCGCCGCGGCGTCCCGCTCGGTGATCCACGCCTCGTTGACGAGGCGGCGCAGCTCCAGCGTCCGCGGGTGCGCGTCGATGAGCTTGACCACGCGCGCTCGCGCTTGGTGACGCACGGGCAGCGGCGCAAATTCCAGGTAGTAGGCGAAGCGCGACAGCGCGAGGCGCAGCGTGGCCTCATACTCACGCACGGTGGCGGCCCAGGGGTTCGGATCTTCTCCCAGGGGCAGCTCTCCCTCGTGCTGGTGCGCGGCCTCGACGTCCTCTCGGACGTGGAGGCCCTTGGGCTTGGGCCGCGCGGCGCTGGCCGAGGGCGCCGGAGAGGGGGGCACTGGGATCATCCCGGGCGGCAGCGGGCTGGCCGAGGCGCTCGCGGCTGCCGCCGCGGAGGCGACCGCGGCGGGGTTACCGACGAGCCACTTGAAGCTGTAGGCCTGCAAGGTGTCTCGCGCGGCGACAGCCGCCAAGCTCAGCTCCAGGACGGCGTCGAGCAGCTCCTCATCCGGGGCGTCCCGCAGCTCCAGCGTCTGGAGCTGCTGCCGCGCCGTGTCGACCCGGGTGCACAGCTCCACGTACTGCTGCTCTACGCCGCTGCACGCCGGCAGCGGTGGGATCTTCGGCCACAGCGCCTTCCAGCGCGCCCGCTCCGCGAGCAGGAGGCTGCCGTCCGCGTAGCGGTCCACCGGCTGCGCGCTCGCCGCGGGCGACGCCTGCCCCGCGCGCGACTCACACGCGAGCGCACCGGCGAGGGCGCCGAGCAGCATCACCGACCCTATCGCGGCTCTCGTCACCCGCCCTCCATAGCACTCACCGCCGAGCGTTGCTCGAAGGCTGTGCTCTACCGCACGCTGGCGACCAGCTCCGCGGTCTCGCTGTCGTTGAGGTCACTGGCGACGGCATAGCCGACGCCGCGCTCTTCCAGCGCTGCGAGGGAGTAGCCGCGCCGCTGGCCCACGTAGACGGGCAGGTTGCGCACCACGCGCGGCTCGAGCTTGGCGCGCAGGGGGGCTCGGCGGGCATCGTAGACGTAAAGGGTGACGCGGTGGCTCGCGAGGCGGTAGCGGAACGACGCCGCCTGGGTCAGGTTACGCACCGGGATGACGCTGCCGCCCTCCCAGCGCATTCCATACTGCTGAAAGGTGGGGACGCGGACCGGCACCCCGACCTGCGGCTCGAAGCGCGGCGCCAACGTGGTGTCGGTGATCTGCGGGAGCTCGTCCGTGTTCTCCGCGTGACGCTCCACCAGTTGATCGATGAGCTGATCCACGTTCGCCAGCGAGACGCTGCTCGCCAGCGAGGCGTCCTCGTGCGAGCGCGCCGCCTGCGGGGTCGAGCGCTGTGAGCCGATGCCCCAGCTGAGCGCGCCCGCCGCGACGGCAGCCACCGAGACGACCGCGCGCCACCCGAGCGGCGCCCCGCGGCGCTGCTCCGCCAAGCTCACGGCCCGCTCCACCGAGAGGCGTGCCCGGAGCTGCTCTTCGAACCGCTGGCTGGGCTCGGCGCTCACGCTGCGCTTGAGGCTGGCCCGCAGCGCGCTGAGAAACCCGAGCTGCGCGCGGCACCGCTCGCAGTCTCCCAGGTGCAGCTCCACCTCCACCGCGCGCTCCGCGGCGAGCTCACCATCGGAGAAGGCCTCGAGCAGAGGGTTGACGCGGCGACAGCTCATTGCCCCACCGCCTTGCGTTGCCGATACGCCGCGAGGCTGACGGGCTGCTCCGCGCTGGGCTCCACCGGCTCCGAGACGATCCCGAGCGCCACGGCCTGCCCCTGGAGCCGCCCCTTGAGCAGCTTGCGCCCCCGGTGTAGCCGCGACATCACGGTGCCGATGGGGCAGCCCATGATCTCCGAGATCTCCTTGTAGGAGAGCTCCTCCACGTCGGAGAGCACGACCGCGAGCCGGAAGTCCTCCGGGAGCTCCGCCAAGGCCGCGTTGATCTCCGCCTCCAGCACTGAGCGCAGCGCTTGGCTCTCTGGGTCACGCAGGGCCTCGAGGGCGCTGGCGCTCGTCCAACCGTCCAGCAGCGGTCCGGCCTCCGGCGCCTCGAGCACGCTCCGCTCGAGTCCGCCGCGGCGGTAGCGGTTGATGAAGGTGTTGGTCAGGATCCGCAAGAGCCAGGCCTTCATGTTGGTGCCCGGCTCGAACTGGTGGCTGGCCCGCATCGCCTTGATGAAGGTGTCCTGGACCAAGTCCTCCGCCTCCGCCGGGTTGCGGGTCAGGCGCGTGGCGACCGTCATCAGGGCGCGCAGGTGCTCGAGCGCTTCGACCTCGAAGTCACTCGGGGGGGGGGGTGGCGAGCGGCGAAAGCTGAACAACATCGGAAGCTAGCCCTTCAACCCGGCGCCCTGTCTGGCTATTCCTGGTGCTTGCGCCGGAGGTCCGCCAGCTCCTGCTCGACCTCGGCGAGGCGCGCCCGGGTCTCCGCGAGCTCCGATTGGAGATCCGACAGCGGGGAGAACGTGCTCAACACCGTCCGGACGCGCTCGTCCACGGTGTGCTGCCACTGCTCGAGCGTCGCTCGAAGGCCCTTCGGCGTCTCCCGGGCGTCGGCGGGCTCCTGCTCAGGGGGCGCGCCGGCCGGCTCTGGCTCTGGGGAGGTGGTGACGCTGGAGTCCGCGGCCTCCTCCGCCTCCGATCCGACCTGCGGCATCAAGCGCCCGATCGGGCCCTCTCGGAGCTGGGAGAGCAGCTTCTCCCCACGGTGTCGGATGAGCACCTTCAGGGTCTGCAGGGGGATCCCCCGCGGCCGCTCCTTGAGCTCTTCAGAGATGATGAGCGCCAGGGTGACGTCCGTCTTGTCTTCCTTGGAGGTGTTGTCCACCACCTGGACGTCCTCACCAGCGCGCACCATGTCCGCGATCTGGAGGAGGGTGACGTAGCGGCTGTCACGCGTGTCGTAGAGCTTGCGGTTGGAGTAGCGCTTGATGACGCGCTTTTCCGTCGGCGACGGGGCGGGGGCTTTGGGAATTTCCGACGTCATCACGCGATCATGGGGTCCAAGGGGGCGGACACGGGCCGTCGGTGCGAGACGCGGAGCGGCCTAGGGGGCAGTGAAGCCCCGCCACCGCGTAGCGTCAAGCCCCGCGCCCGACGTCAGGCGATCCGCGCGAGTTTCACGGCGGGGTGAGCGCCCGCGCCGCTGCTCACCTCTCCCTCGTAGAGCTCGAGCACGAGGTCCAGGAAGGCGGGGAAGGACGCGCGACGCACCCCGAGCTCTCCTATCCAGGCGATGATCTCGTATTCACCATTCGCCGCGATGACTCCCGGGTTGAAGGCGAACAGCGTCGTCGCGTCGGCGTCGATGCCGAACGGGAGCAGCCGAGCCCGTCGCCCTCCAGCGTAGGCCTCACCGCCAGGTCCGCCCGAGGTCCGAAAGATCGTAGCGGCGACCTCGGCGTGCCGTGGATCCCCGAGGCGGTGGGCGGGCAGCAGGCTGGCGCCGTCGAAGAGCCGCTCCCACCCGTCGTGCTGCCGTAGGAAGGCCCGATAGCTCGGCGGCAAGGCGCGCCCAAAGCGGCGCTCGGCGGCCTGCAGGCTCTCCTCCGAGGCGCCCTGCGGAGCAGGGCTGCCGTCATCGCGCCACGGCTGCGCGCGCGACAAGGTGAACTGCAGGGCGGTGATCCGAGCTAGGGCCTGGCTCCATCGGGGCGTCGTGGGGTGGGTCATCGGGGGTGAGCCGCAAGCTAGAGGAGCGCGGCTAATTCGCCCAAGTTTTCGGGAGTCGTTTAGAAGACCAGCGTGAGGCTCGCGCGCCGGCTCCTTCCCCTGCTCTGGCTGGGCGCCTTGGGCTGCTCGAGTCACCCGCCCGAGCTCTTGGTGCTGGCAGATGTGGTGCCCAAGGCCATCGCCGCGGGAGACCGCCTGGAGCTCGTCGGGCTCGGGTTCCCCGAGGGACAGCCCGCCACCCTCACCTTGCTGGGAGAGCTGCACCGCCCAGGGCAGCGCGTCGAGCGCTCCGTGGAGGTGGTGGTCCGCGGCCAGAGCGTCTCCGCCAACCGCATCGAGCTCGAGGTCGATGCGCAGCTCGAGCGGGCGCTCTGCGGCGCCGGGGAGCACAGCGAGCACACCACCTTCCGTGGGCGCCTCACCGCGGCCTTCGTCCCGCACGTCGCTGGCGCCCCACCGGTGAGCGGCACGCTCGAGGACGTCGTGCTCGACGTCCAGCCCAGCACCGTGACCGCGGAGCGTGACCAGCAGCGCCAGCGGATCGCGCGCGAGGTCCAAGACTATCTGGGGCTCGAGCTCCACCGGGCCTCCGGCCAGCTCTACGTCGCCCAGGTCCGAGCGGACGGTCCCGCAGGCACCGCCGGGCTCAGGCCGGGTGATCGCCTCACCGAGGCCAACGGGCTGCTCGTCGGAGAACCCTACGACCTCGTCGGCCCACCGGGGAGCCGCAGCTGGGCCCTGCGCGCCGAGCGCGCCGGCGCGCCGCTCGCCTTCCGGGTGGACGTCGAGCGCTGGGCGCCGCTCGGTCTCAACCAGCTCGGCGCGGGCGGCCTCGGCGTGCTGATCCTTGGTAGCGCGCTCGTGCTCGTGCTGCTCACGCGCTCACGCTGGGCGCTGTGGCTCGAGCGCCGGCTCGTCACGCGCCTGCTCGAGGCGACGCCCCCTCAGCGCGGGCGTGGTTGGTTCGCCGCGCTCTCGGGGATCTGGGCGATGACGCCCGGGCATCAGGCCGAGCGGCTCCCGCTACGGCTCCTCCCGGGCTTGTGCTTCATGCTCGCGTCCGCCGGCTTCAGCGCGCTCGCGCTCGGACAGATGCTGCTCGCGCCGGAGCTGGATCTGCCGCTCATCACCCTCGTCACGGTGACGGCGAGCGTCGTCAGCGGGCTCATCCTGGGCGGGCGACGGCAGCGCGGACGCTGGAGCCTCTGGTGGGGGCTCAAGGGCGCCGGCTACGCGCTGCTGCTAGAGCTGCCGATCGTGACGGCGCTGCTCGGCGGGGTGCTCGCCAGTGGCAGCCTGCGCCTGACGGAGATCGTCGCCACGCAGGCCAGCGCGCCGTGGACGTGGAACGCCTTCCGCTCCCCGGGGCTCCTCGTCGCCCTGCTGCTGGCGCTGGCCGCGCTGCTGCCCGAGCGACGCCTCGACCGCCTCGAGCTGCCCGAGGCGGACGGCGACCGCCAGCGCCGCGCCCCCGGCGCCGGCCTCTTGCGGCTCGTCGACTGGGGGCGCGACTACGTCGTCGCCGGGCTGCTCGCCATCGTGCTGCTCGGCGGCTGGCAAGCGCCGGCGCTCGGCTGGGTCGAGGGCCCCCTGCCCCTGCTCGGGCTACTGCTGCTCCAGCTCAAGCTGGTCGCGCTGCTCGCTGGGGTGTGGCTGCTCCGGTGGACCTTGCCCCGACTCCGGCTCGAGCACCTCCGCAAGCCCTGGCTGAGGTTCATCTTGCCGACCAGCTTCGCCGCGCTGGGGGTGACCGCACTCGGGCTACTCCCTCAGCTACCAGCCGCCCTCACCAGCGCCGAGACCCAGCTCGGCCCGGTCTTGTTCGGCCTGTGCGCGCTGCTGCTGCTCAACCTGATCCGGCGCGTGAGCCTCGCGCTGCGAGCCCCTCGTCCCCCGGCGAGCCTCAACCCCTGGCTCTAGCGGCCCCGCCCACCCCTGGAGCGCACGCCACCTCGCGCGCGACGGGGCGCGCGGCAACAAAAACACCAGCGGCGCACCCTGAGGTGCGCCGCCGGTGTCGCATGATCGCTGGATCCGCTCAGTCGAAGTCGCCCGGCAGCCCGTTGAGCGGGCCGTAGCCCACCATCTGCTGGAGCTGCACCGCGGCGTCGATGAGCCCCACGTACTTGCGGAACGCATCCAGGTTGGCCAGCCACGCGCTGTGCGCCGGGCTGGTCGGATCCGCCGGCTCCGCCACCTGCTGCGGGTGACCGCTGCCGTCCAGCACGAAGGACACCATGCCGTTGGCGTCGAGGATGGGCTGGCCCGTGCCGTCGCGGTCCACGACGTAGACCTCGGCGAGCAGCGCGTTGGCGCGGGCCAACATGCGCGAGCCGATGCCTTGGTCGACCGTCTGACCCGCCACCGTCTCCGCGCCGTAGCGCCTGGCGTAGTACGTGAAGCCCGTCTCCGGGTTGGTGAACCGCACCTGCTCGGCCAGCGGCAGATCGATGGACCCGCCGTAGCCTTGCAGGTGGATGCGCAGCTTGTTGGCCAGGGTCAGATCCGTATTCAGACGCGCGAAGATGTGCGCGAACACGAGCGTGCCGAGCTGCTGCTTGTACCCGACGTTCGGGAACACGGCGTAGGAGCCGGCGGGGCGGACCGGGGTGGGTGCCCACAGGTTGAGGCTCCGCACGGTGGTGACCCGCGTGGCCGCCGTCTCGGCGGGATCCACGTAGGGGGCCACGGTGTTCCAGTCCTGCGCCAGCACGCCGCCGATGAGGCGATCCATCGCCTGCGGCATGTCGCTCCGGAAGTTGATGAACACGTTACGACCATCCAGGTAGTTCTCACGGCTGATGGTGAAGAACACCGGACGACCGTCCGCCAGCATCCGGATGGCGTCGACCTTCTCCGCGGTGAAGCCCGTGTGGTTGACCCATGACTGGTACTCCCACGAGCCGCCGCCCTCGGGCTCATTGTTGAAGTCCGGATCGACGTAGCGGCTGTTGGACGCGTCAAGCTTGAAGGGTGGGCTGGTCCCGGTGCTCTCTTGCGCCGGCACATCGTACAGGGCCGGCACGCCCGTGCTGCCGCCGGTCCCCGGCATCAGGCGGTAGTTACCCGGCTGCGGCGAGAGGAAGGCGTCCGTCACGGCGTCGAACATCAGCGTCTCCGCGAGGATGTAGGGGCGCCAGTCGTTGTCGTCCAAGATGGCCGCGTTGTAGTTGCCCGAGGCCAGGTTGCGGGCGTTCTGCGCCGCGACCTGCCAGTGGAAGGCGCGGAAGCGCTCGAACAGGGCGCCGCTGACGCGCGCGGGGATGTTCCGGTAGACCCAGTCGCGGTTGCCGCGGCGGAAGTACTGGAAGGGGTAGTTGTACTTGTGCTTGCGGATGGTCTCGACGACCGCCTCGTAGATGTCCGCGCCCGCGTCGCCCGGGTTGGTGTGGACGTAGGAGTTGTTGGACGAGCCCCAGCGGTACGGCCAGCGCACGTTACCGGCGTTCTCCAGCCCGGGGCGCACCCGGATCTTGAAGCTGTTGAGCACGTCCGCCTGCTGGCTCAGGACCGAGCCGTTGCGCATGTCGTCCCAGCGCGCGTAGTCCCGCGGGGCGTGCGTGCAAACCTTGCCGTACACGACGCGCCAAGCGCCGAGCGCCTTCTCCTCGTCCGTGGCCGGGCGGCAGTCGCGGGCGTCGTCGAAGAGCCTCATCCGGCGCGCCTCCTCCGTGTAGTGCGGAGTGAAGATGGCGTTGTTGGCGATGTTGAGGTTCTGCTCGGTGAGCTGGGTGTAGTTCTTGACCGCGAAGTTGTCCTGACCGTCGTTGCTCGGCAGCAGCCCTTGCGGGGTGACGTCCTTGTCGAAGGTCTGGACGATACGCCCGTAGAGCACGCCCATGGTCATGAGGTCATACGAGCCGAGGCCGACGGTCTCGAAGAAGCGCTCGTTCTGGTACTCCATGGTGGAGGTGTTGGCGTAATAGTTGATGCCAGGGCGGCTCTCCGCGCCACGGCCCAGCTCCTCGTCCGTCTCCGGATCGAGGTAGCGCGGCCCCATGCAGCTGTCCTGCGCCGCGGCGTAGGTGTCGCCCGTGCGCGGGTTGCCGTTGCAGGAGCGCATGGCGCTGGCCTTGCCGTTCTGCGTGCGGATCTGCCAGTAC
>WBZO01001393.1_pt2 | contig 21647 bp, 22 predicted proteins | sample 5204261 | NCBI WGS metagenome assembly WBZO01 (sample SAMN12412400, study PRJNA552823) | activated sludge metagenome | isolation source: activated sludge from anammox sidestream of wastewater treatment plant... | place: USA: North Carolina | collected 2017-09 | reverse complement strand
GTGATTCGGTGGATATGAAAAAACGTGCCCGCCCTACGGACGGGATCCCTGCCCCCGCCTTTTAATTGAAGGGTTCCGATTCCGGGTCTTCATCCGCTGCGCCGGGTGAAGGGATCTGTCGGCCGGCGACGCGGTATTCCTCGCTCGCCCAGGCGCCGAGATCGATCATGCGGCAGCGTTCGCTGCAGAAGGGGCGTTGCGGCCAGTGCGCCGACCATTCGATCTCCCGCCGGCAGCACGGGCAGCGCACCGTATTCATATCGCGCAGCAGTTCAGCCGGAAGGCGATGTCGCGTTGGATCTGGGTCGGGCGTTCGAAGCCGTCCATTTCCATGAAACGGACGGTGAAACGGTGCTTGCCCCCGCTGATCTCGGCGAAACAGTCGGCATCGACGGGCAGGCTCACGCGGATGAGCTGATACGGCGTCCCGGTGTCCAGAGATTGCTGATAGAAGCCGGCGGTCGCCGTCTCGGGAGAGGCGGGGGCGCTCTCGCGCACGAGCTTCAGTATCAGGTCGATCGAGGAGCGGAAGGTGTCGAAGGCCGACAGCCAGCGCCGCAACTGCGCATCGCGTTCCTCGGCCTCATGTTTGAGCCAGTAGTGATAGACCGGCAGATCGAAGTCGCAGGTCCCGCCGGGGATGCTGCTGCGCTGCTTGATCGCGGTGAGGAATTCGTTGTCCTTCAATTCCTGTCCGACCTGCCCCTGGTAACTGTGCAGCCGGTCCACCAGCAGGTCGATCCGGTCCAGGATCGTGCCGAGCTTCGTGCCGTCGACGTCGGGGTTTGCCTCCAGGCGCGCGAGGGTGGCGGTCAGCCGTTCCAGTTCCTTGATGACCTCGGTCTTGAGATCGGTGCGGCCGAAGACGTTGAGGATTTCGATCAGGTTGTTCAGGCTGGCGCGCGTATCCCAGGACGAGCGATGCTGCAGACCGTGATCCGCCTGCTGGAACAGGAATTCGAGACGCAGAAAGGTCCGGATTCTCTCGTTCAGGGGTTGTTCGTAGGTAATGATGTTCATCGCTGCCGGTGTCGGGCGCTGCCTCGTGACGGGGACGTCCGGGCAGGGCGCCGGGTTCGCGGACGTGGTCCGGCACATTGTCCATAACGGCGGGGTGGATGGCAAATCGGTGATGATGGGTGAAGGGTAAGCGGTGATGGGTGATGGGTCAACGCCGCCTCGATCCGGGGGGCGCGTGTTTTCATCACCCTTTACCCATCACCCATCACTATTCACCGGGTTTCCGCGGCGCGGCGTCCGACGCTTCGAGATACCTGCGATGGAGTGTCGCTATCGAGCGACGCAATGAATCCAGGTCGCCGTCGTTGACGATGATGTCGTCGGCCGCCCGCAGGCGCTGTTCGCGCGACGCCTGTGCCCGCAGGACGCCATCGATCTCCGCCTCGGACCAGCCATCCCGCCGCGCGATGCGTTCGCGCTGGAGCTCGGGCGGGCTGTCGACGACTAGCACGCGATCGACCAGGTCGGTCTGCCCGGTCTCGATCATGAGCGGGATGGAAACGATGCAGCAGGGGGCGTCCAGCCGCCGGATCCGCGCCTGGATCTCCGCACGGATCCGGGGGTGCAGGATCGCCTCGAGCCGATGCCGCTCCCCGGCGTCGGTAAAGACGCGATGGCGCAGCCGGTCGCGGTCGAGCCGGCCGTGACCGTCGAGCATATCGGGCCCGAAACAGGCGACGATTTCCTTCAACGCCTCCCCGCCGGGCTCGACCAGACCGCGCCCGATCTCGTCCGCGTCGATCAGCGGCACACCCAGCGCCGCGAACTCGTCGGCGACGGTCGTCTTGCCGCTGCCGATACCGCCGGTCAGACCGACGACGAGCATGAGGGGGGTACCATGGTCATGGAGGGGGATGATACGACGGGCGCGGTGGGGGGGGAAGATCAGGACTAAGGACTAAGTGCTAAGGACTGAGTCAAAACCCAAAACATCAAGACCGATCATGTAGCCCGGATGAAGCGTAGCGGAATCCGGGAGTGAATCGATATGCCTCCCCGGACTCCAGCGCCATGCGCCCACATCCGGGCTACAATCACATTGTTTTACTCAGTCCTTAGCACTTAGTCCTTAGTCCTGGGTTTTTAGCCGACCCCCATCCACCCCCAGTAGGCGTCGATGATCTCCCGCCCCCACAGCAGGGCGATCCAGCCGGCGGTGGCGAGGTAGGGGCCGAAGGGGATGGGGATGTTGCGGTCGCGTCCGCGCACCAGCACCAGCGTGATACCGACGACGGCGCCGACCAGCGAGGAGAGCAGGACGATCGGCAGCAGATAGGTCCAGCCCAGCCAGGCCCCGAGCATGGCGAGCAGCTTGAAGTCGCCATAGCCCATGCCCTCCTTGCCGGTGAGCAGCTTGAACAGCCAGTAGACGGCCCACAGGCTCAGATAACCGGCGAGCGCGCCGACGATCGCGGCGCGGCTGTCGGCGAACAGCCCGAACAGGCTCAGGCCCAGCCCCAGCCACAGGAACGGCAGCGTGATGGCGTCGGGCAGAAGCTGGCGGTCGAAATCGATCACGCTGAGGGCGATCAGCGCCCAGGTCAGGGCCAGTGCGCCGGCGGTCTCCCATGAAACCCCGAATTTCCAGGCGACGACCATGGAGAGCACCGCCGTGGCGGCCTCGATCAGGGGGTAACGCGCGGAGATGTGTGCGCCGCAGCCCGAGCAGCGTCCGCGCAGCATCAGGTAACTCAGGATCGGGACGTTTTCCAGCGCCGTGATGGCGTGGCCGCAGTGCGGACAGCGGGAGCGGGGCGTCGCGAGATTGAAACGCCCGGGCTCGCCCGGCGCCTCCGTGGGTTTCCGTGTCTCCTCGAGAGACTCCGCGCACTGCGCGCGCCACTGGCGCTCCATCATCACCGGCAGGCGCAGGATGACCACGTTGAGGAAGCTGCCGATCATCAGGCTGAACAGCCCGACGATCAGGACGAAGGCGACGGGGTTTCCCTGGAGGAGGTGGACGATTTCCATTGCCCGAGTATATAGAGAAAGAGTTACATCATTGTAGGGTGGGCACGCGGGAATAAGGGGACAGATTTAAATCTGTCCCCTGGTTACATGTCCCCTAGTTACACCACCTGGCCCATCTTGAAGATCGGCAGATACATGGCCACGACCAGACCGCCGATCACGACGCCGAGGAAGGCCATGATCATCGGTTCGAGCAGGCTGCTCAGCCCGTCGACGGCGTCGTCGACCTCCTGTTCGTAGAAGTCGGCGACCTTGCCGAGCATGGAGTCGATCGAGCCCGCCTCCTCGCCGATCGCGACCATCTGCACCACCATATTGGGGAACAGCTCGGTCTGTTTCATGCTCTGGTTCAGCGGCGAGCCGGTGGCGATCTCGTCGCGGATGCGCAATATGCCCTCGCTGTAGACGATGTTGCCTGCGGCCCCGGCCACGGTCCCCATCGCCTCCACCAGCGGCACGCCGGCGGCGAACATGGTCGAGAGCGTGCGGGCGAAGCGGGCGATGGCCGCCTTGGTCAGCAGGCTTCCGAAGATCGGCAGCTTGAGGACGAGGCGGTCCAGCATGTGGCGGAACTTGCGCGAGCGCTTCTTGGTCTCGATGAAGGCGTAGATCGCGCCGCCGATGCCACCGAAGATCGCCCACCACCAGTTCTGGAACAGTTTGGAGAGATTGACCACGAACATGGTCATGGCCGGCAGGTCGGCGCCGAAGTTGGAGAACATCTCCTGGAACTGCGGGATCACGAACAGCAGCAGGATGGTCGTGACGATGAAGGCCACCACGATCACGGCGACGGGATAGAACATCGCCTTCTTGATCTTGCTCTTCATCGCCTCGGTCTTTTCCTTGTAGGTGGCGATTTTGTCGAGCAGCCCTTCCAGGATACCCGCCTGTTCGCCCGCGTTGACCAGATTGCAATAGAGGTCATCGAACTGGAGCGGGCGCTTGCCCAGGGCCTCGGCCAGCGGATTGCCCGCCTCCACGTCGGCCTTGACTCCCAGGATCAGCTCCGCCATGGCCGGGTTCTCGTGACCGCGGCCGATGATCTCGAAGGACTGCACCAGCGGCACGCCGGAGGACATCATGGTCGCCATCTGGCGGCTGAAGATCGCGATGTCGCCCTGGGTGATCTTCTTCTTGCGCCGGCCGCCGAACAGCGATTCGGCCTTTTTCTTCACCCGCGTCGGATTGATGCCCTGGCGCCGCAGCTCGGCCTTGGCCAGGGACATGTTCGCGCTGCGGGTCTCGCCGCGCACCCTGTTGCCAGACTTGTTGGTGCCTTCCCAGGCGAAGAGCATGAGTTTCTGTGCCTTTGCTGTCATGTGTCTTACTCCGTGATGACCCGGTTCAGTTCCTCGAGGCTCAGGATGCCGGCCTTGACCTTCTTCAGCCCCGACTGGTGCAGGTCGCAGACGCCTTCCTTTTGAGCCTGTTCCGCCAGGTCGATGGAATTCCCGCCGGCCATGATGATCCGGCCCATCTCGAGCGAGATCGGCATGACCTGGTAGATGCCGACCCGTCCCTTATACCCGTCGTTGCACTGCTCGCAGCCGACCGCCTTGTAGACCTCGAAGCTACCGATGTCCCCTTCCGTGAAACCCTCGTCGAGCAGGGCCTGTCTGGGCAGATGCACCGGCTGCTTACAATGCGGGCACAGGCGCCGGCCCAGGCGCTGGGCGATGATCAGCGACACGGCGGAGGCGATGTTGAACGGCGCGATGCCCATGTTGACCATGCGCGTCAGGGTCTTGGGCGCATCGTTGGTGTGCAGTGTGGACAGCACCAGGTGACCGGTCTGCGCCGCCTTGATGGCGATATCGCCGGTCTCCTTGTCGCGGATCTCACCGACCATGATGACGTCGGGGTCCTGGCGCAGAAAGGCCTTCAGGGCGCTGGAGAAGGTCAGGCCCGCCTTGGGATTGACGTTGACCTGGTTGATGCCGGGCAGATTGATCTCCGCCGGGTCCTCCGCGGTCGAGATGTTGCGGTCTTCCGTGTTCAGGATATTGAGGCCGGTATACAGAGATACCGTCTTGCCGCTGCCGGTGGGACCGGTGACCAGGATCATGCCGTAGGGCTTGGCCAGCGCGTCCATATAGAGCTGTTTCTGGTCCGGCTCATAGCCCAGCGCATCGATGCCGAGCTTCGCGCTGCTGGGGTCGAGGATACGCATCACGATCTTCTCGCCGAACAGCGTGGGGCAGGTGCTGACGCGGAAGTCGATGGCGCGGTTCTTGGACAGCTTCATCTTCATGCGCCCATCCTGGGGCACGCGGCGCTCGGAGATGTCGAGCTGGGACATGACCTTGAGACGGGCCGCGATCTTGGTGGCCAGGGCCTGCGGCGGCGCGGTGACCTCCTTCAGGATGCCGTCCATGCGGAAGCGCACGCGATAGGTCGTCTCGTAGGGCTCGAAGTGCAGGTCCGAGGCGCCCTTGTTGATGGCGTCCAGCAGCACCTTGTTGACGAAGCGCACGATCGGGGTGTCGTCGACCTCGAACTCGCCCGCGCCGACGTCGGTGTTTTCCTCTTCGCCGGAGGAAATGTCGAGGGCGTCCAGGTCGGCGTCCTGCAGGCCCTCCATCGTCGTGTCATGGGCCTCGATCAGCCGGGCGATGGTCTGGGCCAGCTTTTTGTCCTCGACCAGGATCGGCTCGGTGGTGGCGCCGGCGTGGAACTTGATCTCGTCCAGCGCCTGCAGGTTGGTCGGGTCGGACATGCCGACGAACAACCGGCTGCCACGCTTGAACAGCGGCAGGACATGGTGTTTGGTGATGAGCTTCTCGCTGACCAGTTTGAAGGCGCAGACCTCGAGGTCCATCGCGTCCAGGTCGAACAGCGGGAGGCCGAACTCGCGCGAGGCGGTGGAGGCGATGGCGCGGCTGTCCAGGATATTCTGGTCCACCAGGTGGCGAACCAGTGGCACCTTCTGACTGGCGGACTCCTCGAGCGCCGAAGCCGCCTTGTCGGCGGACAACAGGTTTTCCTCGACCAGCCGGCGCGCGAGGCCATTGAACTGGAGGGAGACGTGGCTGGCCGGCATGCTCATTACGTATGTGTCCCTATTAGTCTTTTTCCTAACAGCTTAGGTATCGGCCTTGTGCTGAGGGAATTTAGTTGTGGTTTCATATCGTGACACCTGTCACATGACAGGTGGGACCTCTATATAGATAAAAAACGAGGCACCCACAGGGTGCCTCGTTATTCAGGTTTAAAAATGTATTTGTTATTACGAGCGGCAGTTGCTCGGGCGGTACTTGGATTGCAGAGTGCCTGCGGTGCCGATCGAGTCGTCACAGCTCCAAGAGATACGGCCCTCAGGAATTGTGCCCGAAGCCAGCTGAGCGCCTGTGTCGTCTACCGGAACCAGAACGAGCGTTGCACCACTGTCGATGGCCGAATCATAAGTGATCACGATTTCACCGGTACCAGTATCTACGACAACCGAAGCAACATTGCCAGTAGCCGCAGGGGGGGTCCAGCCTGCATCCAGAGCCGCGCCATTCGCGGCATTCTCGGCGACAGTTGCCTTGGCGGCGGCCGCCAGATTCAGACCTTCCGTCACCTTCGCGCGCACGGTGTAGTCCTGATACGCCGGGATCGCGACGGCGGCCAGGATGCCGATGATCGCGACGACGATCATGAGTTCGATCAGGGTAAAGCCTTTTTGCATCTTCTTCATTGAGGTCTCTCCTAAGGATTGAGGTCGGTGTCTCATGTCACTGAAAACTATTTATGACTTTGCTCTTTGGTCCAGGCTCGGTGCTATATGCATGCCTTGCGCAAAAGTTTGCACGAAGCATGCCAAGTGAGAGGCCGGATGCAAAATCGGGAGGGAGACCGGGGCCGCCGGGCCGGAAACGTGATGAAGGTCACGAATATCGTCCGCCGCCATGCGCCCACGCATGGGAAAACCCGTGAGCGGCCGCGCTCCCTCCCTGGATTACGGCCGACGACCTGCGGGTCTTGAGCAGGTAGTGCGGATTTTCAACACATCCCGCGCGGAAAGGGAATACGGAGTATGGGCTAAGGATTTAGTGCTAGGGGGGCATGGACCCGCAGCCCCGCAGCCCGGGGACAGATTTCAAATCTGTCCCCTAAGGATCGTCAAGGGGGTGGATTTGGGGAGAAGGGGACGGACTTAAGTCCGTCCCCGATTTCGCTCTACGGACTTCTCTCTGCCCCTAGGGGCAGAGAGTGGGTTTATGCAATCTTATGCAATTAAAGTTGCGTAAAAAGCCGAGATGGGATTTATACGCAATGACTGCAACAAATAAGCTTGTAGGGTAGGCATGGAGTTCGTGCCCACCCTGCATATGGAGTGTGAGATTCGGGGACAGATTTGAAATCTGTCCCCGACTTCGCTGCGATTTCCAGATTCCGCTATTCCAGCCCCAGCTTCTTCAGCCGGTAACGCAGGGCGCCGAAGGAGATGCCGAGCAGGCGGGCGGCGGCGGTCTTGTTGTGCCGCGCCTGTTCCAGGGCGCGCAGGATGGTTTCCTTTTCGATGTTCCCCAGATAGGGCTCGAGCGGGAGTTCTCCGGCGGCCGGCGCGGCGTTGTCCGCGTGCCCCCGGGGCGCGGCGAGTTGCAGGTCCTCTTCCCGGATGACGCCCTGTTCGCACAGCGTCATCGCGCGTTCGAGGATATTCTCCAGCTCCCGCACGTTGCCGGGAAAGGCGTAACGCATCAGCGCCGTCAGCGCGGTATTGCTCAATTGCGGCGGCTCCTCCCCGCCATGGGTGGAGAGTCCGCGCAGGACGTGCTCGACGAGCTGCGGGATGTCATCCGCGCGCTCGCGCAGCGCCGGCATCGGGAGCTCGATCACATTGATGCGGTAGAACAGGTCCTGGCGGAAGGCATTGTCCCGCACCAGCGCGGCGAGATCCTTGTGGGTGGCGCTCAGGATGCGCACATCGATCGGGGCTTCCTTCTGCTCGCCAACCGGGCGGATCGCCTTTTCCTGGATCGCGCGCAGCAGCTTGACCTGCATGTGCAGCGGCAGATCGGCGACCTCGTCGAGGAACAGCGTGCCGCCATGCGCGGCCTGGAACAGGCCTTCCTTGTTGCCGGTCGCGCCGGTGAAGCTGCCCTTTTTGTGGCCGAAGAATTCGCTCTCCATCAGCGCCTCGGGGATCGCGCCGCAGTTGACCGGGACGAAAGGCTTGTCCGAGCGCGGCCCCTGCTCGTGAATCAGGCGCGCGGCGAGTTCCTTGCCGGTGCCGGATTCGCCGCTGATGTACACCGGCGCCTGGCTGCGTGCCAGTTTCGCGATGGTGGCGCGCGTGTTCCTCATCGCGGGTGAATCACCCAGCAGCGCGAGCGCGGAGCGTTCCGCCTTGTGTCGATGCTTGAGCTTGAGGGCGGTATTGACCAGTGCGCGCAGGGCCTGCAGATCCACCGGCTTGGAGACGAAATCGAAGGCGCCTGCCTTGAGGGCCTGCACCGCGGATTCGACGTTGCCATGGGCGGTGATGACCGCGGTGGGAATGTCGGCATAGGCGTCCTGGATATATTCCACCAGATCGATGCCATTGCCATCGGGCAGGCGCATGTCGGTCAGGCACAGATCGAAGCGTTCGCGGCCCAGCAGCGCCTTGGCCTGGGCGACATCCGCGGCGCCGCGGCAATCGATCTCCATCCGTCCCAGTGTCAGTATGAGCAGTTCCCGGATGTCGGGTTCGTCGTCGACGATCAGTGCCAGCGCGCGCGACATGGTCAGGCCACCTGTCTGCGCCGGGGATCGGCGAAGGTGATGCGGAAGCGGCCGCCGCCGAGCGGGTTGGCCAGATAATTCAGTCGCGCCTGGTTGCTGGCGCAGAGCTCGCGCGCGATGTAGAGGCCCATGCCGGTGCCGTCGCTCGCGGTGGTGAAGAAGGGTTCGAAAATCTGCTGTTGAAGCTTCGGGTCCACGCCCGGGCCGCTATCGATCACATCCAGATAGGGATGATTCGAGTCCGCGACGATGCCGGCGCGCAGTATCAGCCTGCCATCGGCGGACCCATGCTTGATGCCATTCTGGCACAGGTTCCACAGCACCTGGTGCAGTTGTCCGGGATCCATCTGCACGCGGGTGTCGCCGGGTGTCACTTCCAGCCGGATTCGACCCGGAGCCAGCCCCTCACCGGCGGTGAATTCATTGATGAACTGGTTCAGCCAGGGCTTGAGCATCAGCTCTTCTGGTTGGGTCCGTCCGCGGCGGCTGAGCTGCATGATGTTTTCGATGATCGCGTTCACCCGCGCGGAATGCTCCTGGATGATTTCCGTCAGGCGGGTGTCGCCGGGATCCAGTTGCGGGGATTCCGCCAGCAGCTGGCTGGCGTGGCTGATCGCACCGAGCGGGTTCCGCACCTCGTGCGCGATACTCGCGGTGAGACGCCCGAGTGAGGCGAGCTTGAGCTGTTGCGCCTGCTGGGTCAGCGCCGCCATGTCCTCGAGAAAGATCAGTGTGCCGGCGGAAGGGTCGGTGCCGAGACGGGCGAATTTCGGCAGCACCTCCGGCGCGGATTCCGACAGACGGAAGCTCTGCGGCTCGTAGATGTCGTTGTTCCACCATTCGCGTAACTGACGGTCGAGTTCGGCCGAGGCCTGCTTGATCGGTCTGCCTTCGGCCCTGGTCGTAAGTTCGAGCAGGCGCGTGGCCGAAGCGTTGATCAGGCGGATGGAAAAATTGTCGTCGACCACCAGTATCCCGGTTTGCATGCGCTGGATGACATACTCGGTGAGTTGCGCCATGTTCGCAAGATCCACCCCGCGGCGTTCCGCCAGCGCCTGGCTCTCGCGCAGCCGGCGCGCGAGCACGTGGGCGAGGATCGCCGTGGCGAAAAAGCTGGCACCGAGCAGTCCGGCGTGGGTGTAGTTGGGGGACAGCGCGGTACCTTCCAGCCAGGAGTACGCCTGTTCGATCAGTACCGCGAGACTCGCGATGGCGGCGAACAGGCGCGAGGTGCGCCCCGCCATGATCAGGCTGCCGCCCGCGATGGAGATGATCAGCAGCATGCCGAGGCCGCTGCGCACCCCGCCGCTGGCGTGCATCAGCAGCGTGATCGCCAGGATGTCCGCCATGACCTGCAGATAGGCCTGGGCATTGAATCCGGGGCGCCGCCACTTGATGGTGAAGAGCGCGCAGACGGCGAGCAGCGCGTAGGCCATGCTGGTCGTTGAAAACAGCGTGCTGCCGTATTCGCCCGTCGGCAGCCGCGGGCGGTCGACCAAGCTCAACAATACGAATACGCTCGCCAGACACACGCGGAAATAATTGAGATAGAGGAGCTGCTTCCACTCCATATCACCGGCGTGGTGCGGGAGCGCAGCTTCACCAGAGCGCGCGGGGCGACCCTTATATCGCGCCGGATTGTCGACGGAGGCATTCATATGGGGGGCATTGTGCGATGTGTGGTCGTAGTGATGTCCGACAGGTATTCGGTCGGCGCAGGGGGGAAGTTTAGGGATTGGCCGCTTATGACATCGCGCGTGATCCAGGCGGTCGGCTTGATGGTCAAAATTCCGGCTGTCTGTGGACTTCTGTTGATTGGCAGGCGATGGGGTATTCGTGACGGATCGCCGGACTTCGATATGCACCGTCATTTATTTTATTTAATATTTACATAGAGTTACATATTTTTCTGGTGTTGCCTTGGTTGGCGTGCAGCCGTGTCCTGGGAGTCTTGGCGCAGGCCGGTCTTGCCGGGATATTGACGGAGGGATAGAATTCTATGTGCGTTGCCTGTATTCGCAACGGGTCAATTATCTAATGCCACAGGATGTGGGAAGAGGCTTAGGGGTATTAGACATGAACGGGCTGAAAGACACCTCCAGACGTGATTTCCTCAAGAAGACGACGTATGTGGTGCCGGTGGTTCTGACGTTGAGCGCCACTCCGGCGCTGGCGGGCAAGGGCTCCTACCACAAGAAGAAGTGCAACAACGGAGTCGGCAATGGCCCCGATTGCTTGCCGCCGGGCATTGAAAAGAACGGCAAGCACTATCTGGACAACGACGACAAATGGGGTAAGCCTGGCAAGCCCCAGAATCGTGGCGGGTTCAAAAAATACAAGTAAGGCAGGTTTGAAACTTCTGCTGAGGGCCCCTTCACGGGGCCCTTGTTTTTTCCGGGGGGTCCGCCCTGGTCGTGTGAACGTCGCTTCACTCGACGTACGTCATCCCGCCTCTCAATTGATCATCCTGCTGTGTCTATGGCCTCGACGATGCGATCGCGCAGGTCATGGGGCACACGCTTGGAGGTCGAGCCGAGGATGATCAGCAGGAACATCGCGGTTATCACCACCTCGCGCACCAGCGCGGAAAACGGCGAGTAGCCGCCGGGGGGATGTTCGCCGTAGCCGTAGGCGAAGCCGGTCGACGCGCCGAAACCGGCCTGGCCGCTCGCGATGATATACAACACCCCGACCGCCACCAACCCGCCCAGCACCTGGGCCGCGATGTATGGCGCCAGTTGCGCCGCCGGGAAGCGGCCGCCCGCCCATAGGCCGATCGATACCGCGGGGTCGAGATGGCAACCGGAGATGTGGCCGATGCCGGCCTTTGGGAATGCCATCGCCAGCACCGCGCTGCCGCAGTCGCCCGGCATCAGCCAGAAGGTACCGAAAAACTCCGCGCCGTATGGTTTCATGGTGATGTTTCTTGCATCACGACCGATGGGTAACATCCGGGACACGGGACGCAAGTACGCCCATCTACCTTACACCCCCTGTGCCACGACTCCGGGATCCGTTCAGCTTCGTTTCAGCCTGCCGCGCTAAGGTGGGCGCATCGAACAGGTCTACAGAAGGGCGTCCGATGCGCAACTCATTCACTGTATCCGTATGGGATCCGCTGGTCCGGGTCTTCCACTGGCTGCTGGTCGCCGGCTTCTTCACCGCCTATTTCAGCGAAGACGATTTCATGACGCTGCACGCCTGGGCCGGCTATCTGGTGCTGTCTCTGCTGGCCTTTCGTATCGCATGGGGATTCGTTGGGCCGCGCCATGCGCGTTTCAGCGATTTCGTCGCCTCGCCGTGGCGGGCGCTGCGTTATCTCGGTAGCCTCTTCACCGGCCGCGCGCCGCGCCACCTCGGCCACAACCCGGCCGGCGGCCTGATGATCATCGCGCTGCTGATCGGCCTGACCCTGACCGGAGTGACCGGGCTGGTGGTGTACGGCGTCGAGGAACACGCCGGCCCGCTGGCGACGTACGTCGCGCACTGGTCCCGTTCCACCGGCAAGTCGTTCGAGGAAGTCCACGAATTCCTGGCGAACGGCGTACTGCTGCTGGTGTTCGTCCACGTCGCCGGCGTCCTGATGGAGAGCCTCCTGCACCGGGAGAACCTGGTCAAGGCGATGTGGACGGGTGAGAAGCGCCTCGATTGAAGAAACCGCGGAGGAAAGCGAGATGAAACGACAGACCCTGGTTCCACTCCTGCTGCTCGGCCTGATGCTGAGCGCGACCGCGGGCGCCACCGTGGTGGACGAGCTGCTGGGAGAATATCGCACCGCCGGCGCCGGCGGGTTTTCCGCCGACCGCGGTCGCGCGCTGTGGGCACGGGAATTTACCGGCGAGGCCGGTGCGCCGCGCTCGTGCGCCACCTGCCACGGCAACGATCCGACTCAACCCGGCCGACACGTAAAAACCAATAAGCCCATCGACCCGCTTGCCCCATCGGTTGCGCCGCGGCGTCTGACCGATGGGAAGGAGATCGAGAAGTGGTTCAAACGCAACTGCGACTGGACGCTGGGGCGCGAATGCACACCGCAGGAGAAGGGCGACGTGCTGACTTATCTGAGACAACTGTGATGCCACGACAGGAGGATACCGCCATGAGGAAAACCATAGCCTTGTTCATGATCGTCGCGACGCTGTCAACCTTCATCGGGCTCGCGGCGGCGGATGACGACCATCGCCCGTGGCGCCGCGGCTCGGAGGTCGCCCCGGTGACCGATCCCGTTTATCTTCGCGAATGCGGCGACTGTCATCTGGCCTACCCGCCGGGCTTGTTGCCGGCGCGATCCTGGCAGGCAATAATGAACGGCCTCGAGGATCATTTCGGTGATAACGCCGCACTGGACGCCACCACGCAAGGCCAGCTGCTGGACTACCTGACGCGGAACAGCGCCGATCATGCCGACTACCCGCGCTCACGCAAGATCGCGCGCCAGCTCACCGCGGGCGATACGCTGCTGCGTATCAGCGAGTTGCCGTTCTTCCGCAGTGAGCACGATGAACTGACGCCCGCGATGGTGCGCGACAACCCCGAGGTCGGCAGTTTCAGCCGCTGCAACGCCTGTCACAGGCGGGCCGAACAAGGCTCGTTCCGCGAGCACGAGATCGACATTCCCGGCTACGGCCGTTGGGAGGATTGAGCCATGCGCCATCTCGTCCTGCTGTCCCTGCTGCTGATCAGCCTGGCGCCGCCGGCCTTGTTTGCGCGCGACGACGACCATGAGAAGGCGCGCCGACTGCGCGAGGCTGGCGAGATCCAGCCGCTGGAAGCTATCCTGGAACAGGTGCGCCGCGTGCAACCGGGCAAGGTGATCGAGGTTGATCTCGACCGCGAGCACGGCATCCACGTCTACGAGATCGAGGTGCTCGACGCCGACGGCGTGGTGTGGGAACTGGAGCTCGATGCGCGGGACGGCGCGGTGCTGAAGCACAAGAGGGACTGAACGCTGTGCGTCTGCTGCTGGTGGAGGACGATGACCGGCTGAGTGCGCAGCTCAGGAGCGACCTGGGGCGCGCCGGCTACGCCGTGGACGTGGCGGGCGACGGCGAACGGGGCGAGTTTCTCGGTGACACCGAGCCCTACGACGTGATCGTGCTGGATCTCGGGCTGCCCCGCCGCCCCGGCCTGCAGGTACTGGCCAACTGGCGCGGCCGCGGCAACCGCACGCCGGTGATCGTGCTCACCGCGCGCGATGCTTGGCACGAGCGGGTGGAGGGCTTCAAGGCCGGCGCCGACGATTATCTCGGCAAGCCGTTCCACGTCGAGGAGCTGCTCGCGCGCCTTGCCGCCCTGATCAAGCGCAGCAAGGGCCAGGGCGGCGGACGGTTGCGGTCCGGAAGTCTCGCGCTGGACGAGGAACGGCAGTGCGCGATCCGCGGCGATGGGGAACCGGTCGCGCTCACCGGCACGGAATTCCGCCTGTTGCGCTATTTCATGCTGCATCCCAACCGCATCCTGTCCAAATCGACGCTGGGCGAGCACGTCTACGACTATGACGGCGAGAAGGACAGCAACGTGCTCGAAGTATACGTCAATCGCCTGCGGCAGAAACTCGGGCCGCGGATCATCGTGACCCGGCGCGGCCAGGGCTACGTCTTCGCGCCGCCGGAATGACGCGCTCGCTGCAGTCCCGTCTCGGCCTCGGCCTCGCCCTCAGCCTGGCGGCGATCTTCGTCGTGCAATGGCTGGCTGTCAGCGCCGCCATCCGCTACGTCGTCCATGGGCAGATACAGACGCGCCTGCAGCACGATGCCGAGACGCTGCTGGCCCTGCTGGAGGTCCCGCCCGCGGGCGCCCCGCGGTTTCCCTTCGATACCGTGAGTCCGATCTACCACCAGCCGTTCTCCGGCCACTATTACCGCGTCGAGATCGACGGTGCGGTCGCGCGCTCCCGCTCGCTATGGGACGAGGAGTTGTCGCTGCCGGCCGGCGGCGTGAATGAAACACAGGGTCCGCGCGGCCAGCAATTGCTGGTGCTGGACCGCGCTTATCAGAAAGGCGGCCGTCCCGTGCGCATCGTGGTCGCCGAGGACATGACGCCGCTGAGCCGGGAGATCCGCCGGCTGCAATACGTTTATGCCGCCATGTCGCTCGTCTTTTTCACCGTCCTGCTCGCCCTGCAGGTGGTGCTGCTGCGGCGCAACCTGGCGCCGCTGCAGCACCTGCGCGCCGAGGTGTGCGAGCTGGAACAAGGTGGGCGCGCCGCCCTGAGCGAGGACGTGCCCGGCGAGGTCGTGCCGCTGGTGCGCGAGATCAACCGCCTGCTCGCGGCGCTGACCGAGCGCCTGCGGCGCTCGCGCAACGCCGTGGGCAACCTCGCCCACGCCGTCAAGGCGCCGCTCACCGTTATTGCCCAGCAGGCGCAGCGCCCGGAACTGGAGGCGTTTCCGGACCTGCGCGACGGCCTGCGCCGGCCGGTGGAGCAGGTCCGCGGGCTGGTCGCGCGCGAACTGAAGCGGGCGCGCATCGCCGGCGCCGCCGGCACGCGCGCGCTCGCCGAGCTGCCGCGCGACGTCGACGATCTGGTCGCGACGCTGCGGGCGATCTACCGCGACAAGGCGCTCGACATCCGGGTACAACTGCCGGCGGAGACGCGCTGCGCGATGGAGCGCGAGGACCTGCTGGAAATGCTCGGCAACCTGCTCGACAACGCCTGCAAGTGGGCGGCCGGCGCGGTGACATTGACGATCAGCCACGACAATGGCGACTGGCGCTTCGCGGTGGAGGACGACGGCCCCGGCGCCGAGCCGGTCGACTATGCCGAACTGACGCGGCGCGGCGTCCGGCTGGACGAGACCGCCGACGGCCATGGCCTGGGGCTGGCGATCGTGCAGGACATCGTCACGGCCTACCGCGGCCAGCTCGTGCTGGAGCGCTCGGAGTGCCTGGGCGGCTTCGCCGCCGTCGTCACGCTGCCTCTGGCCGGCGACACCGCAGCCTAGGTATTCTCCACCCGGTATTCACCGCTTCAGCGCCCCGGAGAGGTTCTAAGTGATTCTATTGGTCGGGGTGACACGATTCGAACGTGCGACACCTGCCTCCCGAAGGCAGTGCTCTACCAGGCTGAGCTACACCCCGCGACGGGATCGGTCAATATGATCGATTGACGGAAAATTCGGCCAGGGCGTACATAGCCTCCCGATAGGGGGACGCCGGAAGAACCGCGAGGGCCGCGGCCGCCTTGGCGGCTTCGTCCCGGGCCGAGCGCGCAGTGTAAGCCAACGCCTCCGTGGATTCAATGGCTTTCAGCACCTCGGCGATCTTTTCCCGGCCGCCGTGCACGATGGCGTTGCGGATGATCGCAGCCTCCTGAGGGTTGCCCCGGCGCAGGGCGTGGATCAGGGGTAGCGTGGGTTTGCCGGCGGCGAGGTCGTCGCCGACGTTCTTGCCGATGTGCTGGGAGCTGCCCGAATAATCCAGCACGTCATCGATCAATTGGAAGGCGGTGCCAAGGTGCCGGCCGTACGCGGCCATGGCCTCCTCCTCCGCGGCCGATGCACCGCTGACGATGGCGCCGACCTGGGCCGCCGCCTCGAACAGTTTGGCGGTCTTGCAGCGGATCACCTCCAGGTAGCGCTCCTCCGTGGTGTCGGCGTCGTTGCTGCTCAGCAGCTGCATGACCTCGCCTTCGGCAATGACATTGGTAGCGCGGGCCATGATTTCCATCACGCGCATGCTTTTCACGGTCACCATCATCTCGAAGGCGCGTGAATAGAGGAAATCCCCGACCAGGACGCTGGCCTCGTTACCCCATACCGCATTGGCGGTCTCCTTGCCGCGGCGCAGTTCCGATGCGTCCACGACGTCGTCGTGCAGCAGGGTCGCGGTATGGATGAATTCGATGATGGCGGCGAGGTCGATGTGACTTGCCCCCGGGTAGCCGAGGGCGCGCGCGCTGAGCAGCACCAGGATCGGGCGCAGGCGCTTGCCTCCACTGTTAACTATATAAAAACTCAGCTGATTTATTAGCGCGACCTCGGTCTGCAGGCGTGCGTGGATCAGTGCGTTGACCGCCTGGAGGTCGGACGCGACACAGGACTGGATCTCGTCGAGGTCCATCGAGGTCGGAGCGATTTTCAGCGGCGAGTTCACCTGAGGCCATGACCCCGTTTGCAAGGGATTGCGGGTTGATATTCAAGGAGAAGGAAGTCAGTGTAGAGGGTGTCCGCCGGTGTGGCAAGTGGGGGCGGGAACGGCGTTGACCTCTCCGGGGCGATTGGTTAAAATGCCCTCCTTTTGCATTCCCTCATTGGTTTTTGGCGATTTTTTTCACGGCTGGAGCTGGATATGTACGCGGTTTTCGAGACAGGCGGTAAGCAGTACCGGGCCCAGGAAGGCGATGTCATCCGGGTCGAGAAGCTGGATGCGGGCGAGGGCGCGGCGATCGCCATCGAGAAAGTGCTGATGGTCTCGGACGGGGATTCGGTGCGGATCGGTACCCCCTATGTCGCCGGCGGCAAGGTCAGCGCCACCGTCAAGGCGCACGGCCGCGGCGAGAAGATCCGCATCGTCAAGCACCGCCGTCGCAAGCATTATCATCGCGAGATGGGTCACCGGCAGCACTATACCGAGCTGCAGATCACCGGTATTTCCGCAAGCTGAAGATTTTAGAGGCAGGGCACCATGGCACATAAAAAGGCAGGCGGCAGTAGCCGCAACGGACGCGATTCAGAGTCGAAACGCCTGGGCGTGAAGCGCTTCGGCGGTGAGAGCGTGGAGGCGGGCAACATCATCATCCGGCAACGCGGCACGCGTTTCCATGCGGGCCGGCACGTGGCCATGGGCCGCGACCATACCCTGTTCGCGATCGCGGACGGCGTCGTCCAGTTCGAGGTCAAGGGTCCGCACAAGCGCCGTTACGTGAACGTCGTGCCGGCGTGAACCGGCTGCGGTAGTGGCGCACGAGACCCCGTCCTCGCACGGGGTTTTTTGTTTCAGGTACAAGGGAAAAGATACAAGAGTACGAATGCGCCGGCGGCGCACGCCTCTTCTCCCCCTTTTCCCTTTGCTCTTTCATCTTTACTCTGTTCCTATATGAAATTCGTCGACGAAGTCACCATTCAGGTCAAGGCCGGCGACGGCGGTAACGGTTGCGTGAGCTTCCGGCGCGAGAAATTCGTCCCGATGGGCGGGCCGGACGGGGGCGATGGGGGTGACGGTGCCAGCGTCCTGCTGCTCGGCGACGCGAACATCAATACCCTGGTCGATTTCCGTCATGCGCGCTCCTTCAACGCCCCGCGCGGCGAGAACGGCAGCGGCGCGAACTGCACCGGCCGCAGCGGCGAGGATCTCCGGATCCGCGTGCCCGTCGGCACCATCGTGACCGACGAGGAGACCGGCGAGTGCATCGGCGAACTGCTGGCGCCGGGACAGTTGCTGCGGGTGGCGCAGGGCGGGTACCACGGCCTCGGCAACGCCCGCTTCAAGAGCAGCACCAACCGCTCTCCGCGCCGGGCCACGCCCGGTACGCCGGGCGAGGCGCGCCGTCTCCGCCTCGAGCTCAAGGTGCTGGCGGACGTCGGCCTGCTCGGCTTGCCCAACGCCGGCAAGTCCACGTTGATCCGCGCCGTTTCCAGCGCGCGCCCGAAGGTGGCCGATTATCCCTTCACCACGCTCTACCCGCATCTCGGGGTCGTGGCGGTGGGCCCGCACCGCAGTTTCGTGGTGGCGGATATCCCCGGGTTGATCGAGGGCGCCTCCAGCGGCGCCGGGCTCGGGGTGCGTTTCCTCAAGCACCTCGCGCGTACGCGGCTGTTGCTGCACCTGGTCGATGTCGCCCCGCTCGATCCCGCCGAAGAGCCGGTGCGCGCCGTGCGCGCGATCGAGCATGAGCTGCATGAATTCGGCGCCGACCTCCCCGCGCGGGAGCGCTGGCTGGTGCTGAACAAGGTCGATCTGATGCCGGAAGACGAACGCGATGCGGTTTGCCAGGACATCCTGCGCCGGCTCGACTGGCAGGGACCGTATTTCACGATCTCCGCCTTGTCCGGCCTCGGCGTGCGGGAACTGAGCGAGCGGATCATGGCCTGGCTGGAGCAGCAGGCGGCCAGCGAGCCCGCGGAGCCTGTGGGGCTGGAAAGAGAAGACGGAGAGGGCGGGGTTGAGTGAGGCCGGCCGTGGAGAGGGGACAGACTTAAGTCCGTCCCCGGGGCGCAAAACTCTACGATGAATCCGCGGCGGTCGCCCGGAGGACGCGCAGCGGGATCCGGGGACGAATTGGTATAATCCCCCGGATTCCGGCGCTGCGCGGAACGGGAGTGGACGGACTTGAACCCGTCTCCGGGTCGCCGTAGGTTGGGCTGAATGGAATGAAGCCCAACTGTGCGTCGCGGATCCGTCGGGCTTCGCGTTGCCTGGCCCGGCCTGCGCCGCGACGAAGCCGGCGGATGGGGCGGACTTGAGCCTGCCCCGGGTGGTCGTAGAATACAGAACGAAGGGAAAGATGACGCGTCGGAGGGGTAATCGATATTCGCCGGAGGTGCGCCGGAGGCGCGCGCCAGCCCTTTATTTCCGTGCCTTTTCCCTCTCCTCTCCGGCGGTTCCCGCGCGATGAAGACCCGCGAACAACTCGGTCGATCCCGGCGTTGGGTGGTGAAGGTCGGCAGCTCGCTGCTGACGAACGAAGGCCGCGGTCTGGATCGCGCGCTGATGGCGCAGTGGGTGGAGCAGATCGCGGCGCTGCGCGGCGAAGGCGTGGAGGTCGTCCTGGTGTCGTCCGGGGCCGTTTCCGAGGGTGTGAAACGGCTGGGCTGGGAGCGCCGTCCGCAGGCTCTGCACGAATTGCAGGCGGCGGCGGCGGTGGGACAGATGGGGCTGATCGAGGCCTATGAAAACTGCTTCCAGCGTTTCGGCCTGCGCACGGCCCAGGTCTTGCTGACGCACGACGATCTGGCCGATCGCCGGCGCTATCTCAATGCGCGCAGCACGCTGCGTACCCTGCTCGGCCTGGGCGTGGTGCCCATCGTCAACGAAAACGATACGGTCGCGGTGGAGGAGATCCGCTTCGGCGACAACGACACCCTCGCCGCGCTGGTGGCGAATCTGGTCGAGGCCGAGCTGCTCGTGCTGCTCACCGATCAGCCCGGGATGTACGACCTGGATCCCCGCAAGCACCCCGAGGCCCGTCTGATCGGCGAGGGCCGCGCCGGCGATCCCGAACTCGAGCGCATGGCCTCGGGCGGCGGCATCGGTAGCTGGGGACGGGGCGGAATGGTGACCAAGGTGCGCGCGGCGACCCGCGCCGCGCGTTCGGGTGCGGCCACGCTCATCGCCTGGGGACGCGCGCCGGCGATACTGGCCGGCGTCCGGCGCGGCGAGGAGGTCGGGACCCTGATCCGTCCGGCGCAGGAGCCCTTGCTCGCGCGCAAGCAATGGCTGGCCGGGCAGTTGCAGGTGAGCGGCCAATTGATCGTCGACGATGGTGCGGCGCGCGTCCTGCGCGAATCCGGCCGCAGTCTGCTGCCGGTCGGGGTGGTCGACGTGCGCGGTGATTTCGAGCGCGGCGAGCTCGTGGCCTGCGTCGATCAGCAGGGCCGCGAGGTCGCGCGCGGACTGGTCAATTACGGCGCGGACGAGGCGCGCCGGATCATGCGCCAGCCCAGCGACCGGATCAAGGAACTGCTCGGTTACGAGGATGAGCCCGAGCTGGTGCACCGGGACAATCTGGTGCTGATCTGATCGGCGCCTCGCGCGGACAAAAATAAAGCCGGCGCGGGGGCCGGCTTGCAAAGCAGCAGCAGTGATAAATCCGGTGTGGCGTCAGCCCTGCAGGGTCTTGAGCTGGGCGTTGAGGCGGCTCTTCTGGCGGGCGGCCTTGTTCTTGTCGATGAAACCCTTGCGCGCCATCTTGTCGATCACCGGCACAGCCTTTTGATAGGCGGCGACGGCCTGATCCTTGTCCTTGGTGCCCAGCGCCTTGGCGACGCTCTTGCACGCCGTGCGCAGCGCCGAGCGCAGCGAGGCGTTGTGGGTACGGTGCTTCTCGGCCTGGCGTGCCCGCTTTCTGGCCTGTGCTGTGTTAGCCAACGATCGACTCCTGTGATTAACTGTCCGAAAGGCGGACTACTATGCGGATTTTTGTCCGCCTTGTCAATCCGGAAAGACGGTCGGACCCGCCGCGCGGGATGCGGTTTCGAGGCGGCCAGGGCCGAGAAGAAAAATAACAAGCATTTGATAATTAATAAGAAATGAGCTCGACACGGAACCCCGGCGCCCCGTCGCCCGGGGCGGGGGAGGGGCGTTTTCGATGAGCCGCGGCCTGCTGAGATCGACCGCGGTCGTGGGCGGGATGACCCTGCTGTCACGCATCCTCGGGCTGGTCCGGGACATCGTCATCGCGCGCGTCTTCGGCGCGGGCAGCGGCGCGGACGCCTTCTTCGTCGCCTTCAAGATCCCGAATTTCCTGCGCCGCCTGTTCGCGGAGGGCTCGTTTTCCCAGGCCTTCGTCCCGGTGCTGGCGGGATATCGCGCCCGGAACACGGCGGAGGAGACGCGCGAACTCGCCGCGGCCGCGGCCGGCGTGCTCGGCGGCCTGCTGCTCGTGATCACCGTGCTGGGTATTCTGGCAGCGCCGCTGCTCGTGCTGGTCTTCGCGCCGGGGTTTCTCGCCGATGCGGCGAAGTACGAGCTCACCGTGCAGATGGTGCGCCTGACCTTTCCTTATATACTGTTCATTTCATTGACCGCACTGGCCGGAGGGATCCTGCACAGCTTCGGGCGCTTCGCCGTGCCGGCCTTCACGCCTGCGCTGCTCAATCTGTGCCTGATCGGCGCCACGCTGTGGCTGGCGCCGCATCTACAGGAACCGGTGACCGCGCTCGCCTGGGGCGTGCTCGTCGCCGGCGTGGCGCAACTGCTGTTCCAACTGCCCTTTCTGCGCCGGCTCCGCATGCTTCCCCGCCCGCGCTGGCGGCGCGACCATCCGGGCGTGCGGCGCATCC
>WBZO01002826.1_pt1 | contig 21650 bp, 19 predicted proteins | sample 5204261 | NCBI WGS metagenome assembly WBZO01 (sample SAMN12412400, study PRJNA552823) | activated sludge metagenome | isolation source: activated sludge from anammox sidestream of wastewater treatment plant... | place: USA: North Carolina | collected 2017-09 | reverse complement strand
CCAGACCGACGTCGCCGTGAATCCGGGCAACTCCGGTGGTCCGCTGTTCAATCTTGCCGGTGAAGTGGTCGGCATCAACTCGCAGATCTACAGCCGCAGCGGCGGATACATGGGCCTGTCGTTCGCGATCCCGATCGACGTCGCGACAGGCGTGGAAGGCCAGCTGATCAAGACCGGGCGCGTGAGCCGCGGCCGCATCGGCGTGACCGTCCAGGAAGTGAACGCCCAGTTCGCGGAGTCGTTCGGTCTCGACCGGCCGCGCGGCGCGCTCATCGGTTCGGTCGAAGAGGGTGGTCCCGGCGACAAGGCGGGACTCAAGCCCGGCGACGTGATCCTCGCCGTGGACGGCAAGGACATCGACCGGTCGGCACAGCTGCCCGGCATCATCGCCAACATCAAGCCGGGGACGGACGCAACGCTCGAGGTCTGGCGCAACAAGGCGACGAAGCGCGTCACCGTGAAGGTCGCCGAGCTCGACGAGCCGATGCGCAAGGTGGCGATGCGCGGCGGCGACGAAGCCGACAACTACTCCAAGCTCGGCGTCGCGGTGCGGCCGCTCGATCCGCGCGAGAAGGCGCAGGTCGATACGCGCGGCAACCTCGTGATCGAGGATGTCGATGGTCCGGCGGCCCTCGCGGGCCTGCAGCCCGGCGACATCATCCTCGGCGTCAACGGACACGATGTCTCGACCGTGAACGACCTGCAGTCCGCCGTGCGCAAGTCCGGCAAGGCGGTGGCCTTGCGGATCCAGCGGAACGGCACCGAGATCTTCGTGCCGGTGCGCATCGGCGAATAGCCCGCCGGCACCATTCACGGGGGATCCGGCCGGATCCCCCGTGATATCCTGCGCGTTCCGATGGACGAACGTTACGACCCGGCGCGCGTCGAGCGAGCCGCGCAGGACTATTGGAATTCGCGGCAGGTGTTCGCGGCGCAGGAGGGCGCCCGCGGCGACAAGTACTACTGCCTGTCGATGTTCCCGTACCCGTCGGGTCGCCTGCACATGGGCCATGTGCGCAATTACACGATCGGTGACGTGCTCACTCGCTTCATGTACATGCGCGGCGCGAACGTGCTGCAGCCGATGGGCTGGGACGCCTTCGGCCTGCCGGCGGAGAACGCCGCGATCGCCAACGGCGTGCCGCCGGCGAAGTGGACGCGGGACAACATCGCCTACATGAAGCGCCAGCTGCAGTCGCTCGGGCTCGCGATCGACTGGAGCCGCGAGTTCGCGACCTGCGACCCGGCCTACTACCGCTGGAACCAGTGGCTCTTCCTGCGCATGCTCGAGAAGGGCATCGCCTACCAGAAGACCGGCATCGTCAACTGGGACCCCGTCGACCAGACCGTGCTCGCGAATGAGCAGGTGATCGACGGCCGTGGCTGGCGCACGGGCGCGCTCATCGAGAAGCGCGAGATCCCGATGTACTACCTCGACATCACGGCCTATGCCGACGAGCTGCTCGCGGCGCTCGAGGGCCTGCCGGGCTGGCCCGAGCGCGTCAAGACGATGCAGGCCAACTGGATCGGCAAGAGCGTCGGCTGCGAAATCGCCTTTCCCTACGCCGACGACACGACCGCCGCGATGGGCGGCGCCGGTGTACTGAAAGTGTTCACGACACGCGCCGACACGCTCTACGGCGCGACCTTCATGGCGGTTGCCGCCGAACACCCGATCGCGCTCGCAGCCGCGGCGCGTGACCCGAAGCTCGCGGCGTTTGTCGACGAATGCCGCCGCGGCAGCACGATGGAAGCGGACGTCGCGACGCAGGAGAAGAAGGGCCTGCCGACGGGACTGCACGTGCGCCACCCGTTCACGGGCGCGCCGATCGAAGTCTGGGTCGCAAACTACGTGCTGATGGCCTACGGCGAGGGCGCCGTGATGGGCGTGCCCGCGCACGATGAGCGCGATTTCGAGTTTGCAGGGCGCCACGGGATACCGATCGTGACGGTCGTGAAGTCGAAGGACGGCGCGTATGAGCGCGTGGCCGCGCCGTGGAATCCCGCGTACGGTGAGGCGGGTGTCACCGTCGATTCCGGCGAGTTCTCGGGCCTCGAGTCCGACGCCGCCGTCGAGGCGATCGCCGCCGCGCTCGCAGCACGCGGCCTCGGGGCGAGACGCGTGCAGTATCGCCTGCGCGACTGGGGCATCTCGCGCCAGCGTTACTGGGGCTGCCCGATCCCGCTGATCCATTGCACGGCGTGCGGCACGGTACCGGTGCCCGATGCCGACCTGCCGGTCGTGCTGCCAGAACACCTCGTGCCGGATGGCAGCGGCAATCCGCTCGCGAAGACATCTGCATTCGTCGACTGCGCGTGTCCGAAATGCGGCAAGGCGGCGCGCCGCGAGACGGACACGATGGACACGTTCGTCGATTCATCGTGGTACTTCCTGCGCTTCGCCTGCGCCGACAGCCACGAATCGATGGTCGATGCGCGCGTGAAGTACTGGCTGCCGGTCGACCAGTACATCGGCGGCATCGAGCACGCGATCCTGCACCTGCTCTACTCGCGCTTCTGGACGCGCGTGATGCGCGACCTCGGCCTCGTCGCGCTCGATGAGCCGTTCGAGCGGCTCCTGACGCAGGGCATGGTGCTGAACCACATCTACTACCGCCACCCCGAGGGCGGGCGGCGCAGCTACTACAATCCCGCCGATGTCGAGACACGCGACGGCGTGCCGGTGCTGCTCGCCGACGGCGAGCCCGTCGTGCACGACGGGCTCGGCACGATGTCGAAGTCGAAGGGCAACGGCGTCGATCCGTCGAAGCTCGTCGAGGAATTCGGCGCCGATACGGCGCGCCTCTTCATGATGTTCACGGCGCCGCCGGAGCAGTCGCTCGAATGGAGCGACGAAGGCGTGCAGGGCGCGTACCGCTTCATTCGTCGCCTGTGGAAGGCCGTGCACGACCTCGTGTCGCAAGGCCCGGTGCCGGCGGTCGACTTCGCAGCCCTCGGGCCGGCGCACAAGGCACTGCGGCGACTCACGCACGAGACGCTCGGCAAGGTCACCGACGACATCGGGCGGCGCTACACCTTCAATACGGCGATCGCCGCGAACATGGAGCTGCTGAACGCAGCCACCCGCACGTCCACCGCGGACGCGGTGGGCCGCGCCGTCGTGCGCGAGGCATACGAGGTGATCGTGCTGACGCTCTCGCCGATCATCCCGCACGTGACGCACGTGCTGTGGCAGGCACTCGGGCACGCGACCGCGCTGATCGAGGAGCGCTGGCCGCAACCCGACCCGGCGGCGCTGGTGCGCGAGGAAATCGAACTCGTGGTGCAGGTGAACGGCAAGCTGCGCGGCAAGGTGACCGTTGCGGCCGGGGCCCCGGAAGAGGCCGTGCGCGCCGCGGCGCTGGCCGACGAGAATGCGCGACGCTTCATGGGCGACAAGCCGGTGCGCAAGGTCATCATCGTGCCGGGCAAGCTGGTCAACATCGTGGTGGCCTCGTGACGCGCACAGGCGTGGCGCTGCGCCTCATCGCGATTAGCGCGGGCATCGCGGCCGTGTCCGGCTGCGGGCTGCGCCTGCAGGGCCGGGAAGCGGTGCCGCAGGCCTTTGCGAGCGCCTGCGTCGAGGCCGAGGATAGGCAGAGCGATTTCTTCCAGGCCCTGTCGCGCTCGCTCGCGGCGAGTGGCGTGCGACTCGAGCGCGACTGCGCGCGGGCGGAGGCGACGGTACGCGTGTCGCGCGACGAGGTGAAGGAGCGGGTGTTGTCCGTCTCCGCACGCAACATTCCGCGCGAGTTCGAGCTGACCTACCGGGTCGAGTTCGGCGTGCACAAGGGCGGGGCCGAGCTGCTCGCGCCGCGCGAACTGTCGCTGTCGCGCGATTTCACGTTCGACGAGACCATCCTCCTCGCGAAGGAACGCGAACAGCGGCTGCTCGAGGATTCGCTCGCGCGCGACCTCGCCGCGCTCGTGATGCGCCAGCTCGCGGCGCTCTGAGGCGCGCGGGTGGACAAGGGCGCCGCGGTCCTGCGAATCAACGGCGTCGATCGCGTCGCGCTCGGCACGCTGCTCGCCCGCTACGGACTGCGCCTGCGCTTCATCGCGCCCGACGAGGCGATTCCCGGCTCGTTCTGGGGCGAGAGCGAAGCGGGCCTCGTCGCCGATTGTCTCTACGCGCGCCTCGATACGCCCGTGCACTCGGTACTGCACGAGGCGGCGCACTACATCTGCATGACGCCCGAGCGCCGCGCCGGGCTCGACCGCGATGCCGGCGGAGACGATGCCGAGGAATGCGGAACCTGTTACCTGCAGGTGCTGCTCGCGTGCGAGCTGCGCGACGTCGGCCGCGAGCGGCTGTGCGACGACATGGACGCGTGGGGTTACAGCTTTCGCGAGGGGCCGAGTCGGGCCTGGCTCGCCGGGGATGCGCGCGATGCGCACGAGTGGCTCCGCGTGCGCGGGATCATCGACGGGCACGGGGCGCTCACGTGGCAGCTGCGCACATGATCACCCGCGCTGCGGTCACGCGCGCGGCAGGTGTCGCGCCGGTCATCGAGACACTCGAGCTCGCGACGCCGCGCGACGATGAAGTGATCGTGCGCCTCGTTGCGACGGGCATCTGCCACACGGATCTCTTCGCGCCGTCGATCTGCCCCTTGCCGGCCGTGTTCGGGCACGAAGGCGCCGGCGTCGTCGAACGCGTCGGTGCACGGGTCGGCCGCGTGAGGCCGGGCGACCGGGTCGTGATGACCTTCGGCTCGTGTGGCCGCTGCAGCCAGTGCGCCGGGAACGCGCCGGCTTACTGCGAGTCCGGGCACGCGCTGCAGTTCGGTGGTGCGCGCGCGGACGGCAGCACGACCCTGTCGTGCAGTGGCGAGCCGGTGCACGGCTCGTTCTTCCAGCAGTCGTCGTTCGCGACGTTCGCGCTCGGCACCGAGCGCAATGTCGTGCCGTTGCCGCCCGACATGCCGCTCGAGCTCGCCGCGCCGCTCGGCTGCGGTGTGCAGACGGGCGCGGGAACGGTGCTGCGCAGCCTGCGCGCGCCGTCGGGTGCCTCGATCGCCGTCTTTGGTGCGGGCACGGTCGGCTTGTCCGCGATCATGGCGGCGCGTCACGCACGTCTCTCGACCATCATCGCGGTGGACATCGATCCGGCGCGCCTCGAGCTGGCGCGCGAACTCGGCGCGACGCATGCGCTCGATGCCCGGGACGGCGACGTCGCCGCACGCATCCGCACGATCGTGCACAGTGGCGTGATGTACTCGATCGAAACGTCGGCCGCGGTGCCGGCGCTCAATGACGCAATTGCGTGCCTCGCGCACCGCGGGGAATGCGCGCTCGTGACAGTGCCCGCGCTCGGCGCACCGGTGCCGATCAGCCTGCTGCCGCTGCTGACCGGCGGGCGTCGACTCGTGGCGGTGCTGGAAGGCGACAGCGTGCCGGACGAGTTCATCCCGCAGCTCGCGGCGATGCACCTCGCAGGCGAGCTGCCGATCGAGCGGCTCACCGCGGCCTACGACTTCGCCGACATCGGCCGCGCGCTCGCCGACGCGGAGGCGGGCCGCGCGGTGAAGCCGGTCCTGCGGTTCTGAGGGCCGTGTCCCGCCTGCGGCAGCGCTAGCCGCGCGCTGCAGCTGCGAGGTGATTGACGGCCCGGAACGCGAACACCATGCCGGGGCCGATCGTGCAGCCGGGGCCCGCGTAGGCGCGCCCGAGTGCTGCAGCCGAGTTGTTGCCGACGCAATAAAGGCCGGGGATCGGCTGTCCGGCCGTATTCACGACCTGGCCGTGATCGGTGATTGCGGGACCGCCCTTGGTGCCGGTATCGCCCGGTTCGATCTTCACCGCGTAGTAGGGGGCCGTATCGATCGGCACGAGGCACGGATTGGGTTTCGCGCTGCGCAGCGACCAGTAGCGGTCGTGGACCGAGTTGCCGCGACCGAACTCCGGGTCCACGCCCGTGCGCGCGTACTCGTTGTTGCGCCGTATGGTGTCGGCGAGGCCCGCCGGGTCCACGCCGATCTGGCGGGCGAGACCCTCGAGCGTCTGATCCTTGAAGAGGAAATCGCCCCACCATTCCTTCGGTGCCTTCGAGTCCGGAAACGCCACGCTCGGCAGCAGCGGGCCGAACGGGCAGTTCTTGCGATAGCGCGCGTCGAAAACCCACCACGCGGGAATCGCGCCGCCCGACCGGGCGTGCTCGGCATACATCGCGAGCTGGAAGCGGTCGTAGGAGAGCGCCTCGTTGACGAAGCGCTTGCCCTGCCGGTTCACGCACACCGAGCCGCCGAAGCCGCGCTCGGCGAACACCGGCTGCGCGCCTTGCGAGACCGAGGGATTGCGCACCGTCGGCGTGCCCCAGCTGAGATCCATGTGCTCGAGCTTCGCGCCGATCGCGGCCGCCGCGCGGATCGTGTCGCCGGTGTTGAGGCCGGCCGGCGTCGCCGCCCATTCCTGGCGCGTCGGATGCGGCAGGTACTCATCCCGCATCGCCTGGTTGCGCTCGAAGCCGCCGGCCGCGAGGACCACTCCGCGCCGTGCGCGCAAGTTCACCGGCTGCCCGGCGCGGCGCGCGACGACGCCGCACACACGGCCGTCCTCGACGACGAGGGATTCCAGCGGGCACTCGAGCCACAGCGGGATGCCGCGCACGAGCATCGCATGGCGCAGCCCGCCGATGAGCGCACTGCCGAGGCACAGCCGCCGGTCGCGCTTCGTGCGAAAGCGCCAGGGAATGTCGAACCAGTAGCGCAGCATCACGCGCAGCGCGACCCCGAACCAGCCCGGGGACTTCGTCGCCATCGTGTTCGACTCGGGAATCGTCATGCCGATGCCGTTCAGCGTCGAGCCCGGATGCGTCGGCCGCAGGCGCGCGAATTCCTCGCCGAGCAGCGCGCCGTCGAAGGGATCCGGCGCGAGCGCACGACCGCTCGCGGTCGCGCCCGGCAACTCCTGGTAGTAATCCGCGTAGCCCTCACTCACCCGGTAGCGCAGCGAGGTCTTCTCGTTGATGTAGCGGATCAGGTCCGCGCCGCTCTCGAGATAGGCGCGGACCTTGCTGTCGGGAGTGGTGTCACCGGTGGCGGCCTTGAGGTAGGTGTACGCCGACTCGTAGTCGTCCTTGCCGAGTCCGTTCATCGGAATCCACAGTGCGCCGCCCGACGTCGCGGTCGTCCCGCCGTACTGGTCGCTCTTCTCGATGACCAGCACCTTCATGCCGAGGTCGTGCGCGCGGATCGCGGCGAGCAGCGCGGCGCCTCCCGAGCCGGCCACGATCAGATCGAATTCGTCGTTGCTCTGCATGGTCTGCCTTCAGCGAGCGAGCCCGCGGGGCCGGGTCATCGGATGGGTCCGCGCAAAGCATATCGCATCGTTGCGCGGCTTGCGGCGCCCCGGGTCGAGCCCGCCGGCCGTGCCGCACCCAATCCTGGACCCGGTCTCGGGAGGAATGCGATCCTCTTGCCCGGCATCGATCGATCCGGCGCGTGATGTAAGCTCACGCAGGGATGCCGGGAGAGTCTGCGTGAACCTCGATACGCTGATCGCCGAGCGTGACATAGGCAGAGCCATCTATCGTTTCGCGCGTGCGATGGACGAACGCGACTGGGCCGCGCTCGACGACATGGTCGTCCCGGAGGCGACCGCCGATCTCGGCATGGGACTGGTCAGCGGACGTGCGGCCATCGTCACCTTCATCCGCAGCTTCCTCGACGACTGCGGCCCGACCCAGCACCTGATCGGCAATGTCGTCGTGGACGTCGACGGCGAACGCGCTGCGAGCCGCTGCTATGTGCACGACATGCACCAGGGCGCGGGCGAGAAGGCGTCGATGACGTTCTCGACGCTCGGCGAGTACCATGATCGCTGGGTACGCCGCGACGGGAGCTGGTGGATGGTCCATCGCCGCAAGCTGAATCATGCCCATATCGGCTCGATCGAAGTGCTGGGGCCGGGGCCACGATGAACCTGAAACCCGTATTGACGCTCTCGCTGCTGATCGGCTGCGCAACCGCATTCGGCGCCACACCGCCCGACGACATTCAGGCGCTCTCGAGCCGGGGCCGCGCGCTCTATGCCGAGCGCTGCGCGGCCTGCCACGACCATCCGCAGGGTCGCATCCCGCCGCGCATCCTGATCTCGACCGTGCGCGCGCCCGAAGACATCGTGGCTGCGCTCGCGAGTGGCGTGATGCGCCAGCAGGCGACCGGCCTCGGCGAGCAGGAAATCCGGGCGCTCGCCGTGTTCCTGACGGGAAGGCTGCCGTTGGCAGACCAGCGTGACCCGAACGCCAATGCCTGCGTCGCGAAGCCGGCATCGCTGATTCCCGGTTCAGCGGACTGGAACGGTTGGGGACGCGACCCGGCGAACATGCGCTTCCAGCCGCTCCCGGGGCTCACGGCGGGCGACCTGCCGCGGCTGAAGCTGAAGTGGGTCTTTGCCTATCCCGGCAGTCGCGTCTACGGGCAGCCCGTGGTCGTCGGCGGGCGCATTTTCGTTGGCGGCAACTCGGCCGGACGGGTTTTTTCGCTCGATGCGCGCACGGGCTGCACGTACTGGAGCTATCAGGCAGAGGCGTATGTGCGCACGGCCGTCGTCGTCGGTCCCGCCGGCGCGGGACCGGACGCGCGGCTCGCCGCGTTCTTTGGCGGTGATCGCGCGATGGCTTATGCCGTGGACGCGGCGACGGGCGCCCCGCTGTGGGCGACACGCGTCGACGAGCATCCGCTGGCGCACGTGCTCGGTACGCCGAAGCTGCACGACGGGCGGCTCTACGTACCCGTGTCATCCACCGAGTCGAGCGCAGCCGCCGATCCGGATTACCCTTGCTGCAGCTTTCGCGGCAACGTGGTCGCGCTCGACGCCGCGACGGGCCGGGTCCTCTGGCGCGGCGCCGCGATCGAAGGTCCGCTGCAGTCCGGTCGCCTGAAAGAAAATGGCGAGCACATCCTGGGGCCGGCCGGTGCGGCGATGTTCGCGTCACCGACGATCGATGCGAAGCGGGGTGTCCTGTACGTGGGGACGGGCAACTCCTACACGAGCCAACGTGAGAGCGGCAGCGATGCGATTCACGCGTTCGATCTCGTGACCGGCCGGCGGCAATGGACCCGGCAGGTCCTCGCGACCGACGCGTGGGTGGGCGGCTGCGAAGCGAACGAGCCTCGCGGCAACTGCCCGGTGCCGCTCGGCCCGGATTTCGGTTTCGGCAGCTCGCCGATACTCGTCGAGCGGGCAGGACACCCGTCCGTGCTGCTCGCGCCGTCCAAGTCCGGCGTCCTTTACGCGCTCGATCCCGACGCAGGCGGCCGGGTGCTGTGGCAACGCGAGCTCATTCGCGGCGACCTGAACGGCGGCATTCTCTGGGGCCCGGCGGTCGTGGGCGATCGCGTGTTCGTGGCGACGTCGAAGTACGATTACGTCTCGGGCAAGGGGGCCGGCGCACTCGCCGCCGTGGCGATCGACACCGGGCGACTGCTGTGGCGCACGCCGGCGCCCGTGCGGCCCTGTACGTGGGGCAACGAGCGCTGCGCACAGGCGCAGCTCGCCGCCGTCACTGCGATGCCCGGCGCCGTCTTTGCAGGCTCGATGGATGGGCGCATCCGTGCCTACGCGAGCGATACCGGGCGCATCCTGTGGGAGTTCAACACGGGCGACAGGTTCGACGCCGTGAACGGCGGGCAGGCGAGCGGCGGCGGCATCGACTACGGCGGCCAGGTCGTCGTCGACGGCATGCTGTTCGTGCAATCGGGTTCGGGGCGCCAGCCCGGCAACGCGCTGCTCGCGTTTTCGGTCGACGGCCGCTGAGCCCGTCAGTGCAGCATGATCGACCCGCCGTCGGTCATGAGTGTCTGCCCGGTGATGTATTTCGCGGCGTCGCTCGCGAGAAACGCGACGGCCGGGGCGATGTCGGATTCCGGGTCGCCGAGGCGTCCGAGCGGCACGGTATTCACCATTTCCTGATACTCGGCCGGAAAGGCCTGCGCCCAACGCCGCACGCCCGGCGTGAGCGCCACCGGTGACACGACATTGACGCGGATGCCGTCGACGGCCCATTCGCGCGCGGCGACGCGCGTGATCGCCCGTATCGCCTCTTTCGCGGCGGCATAAGTGACCTGGTTGGCCCGGCCCCTGAGGCCCGCGCCGGATGCGAAGTTCACCACGGCGCCCTTCGTCTTCCTGAGTTCAGGGTACGCAGCCTTCATCAGCCAGAAGGTCGCGTACATGCCGCTGCCGAGCGAGAGGTCCCACATCTCCTGCGTGGTCTCGACGAACGGCGCCTGCATCGACGCATGCGCGTTGTTCACCAGGATATCGAGCTTGCCGTAGGCGCGGACCGCGGCCGCGACGATTCCCGGCGCGTTGTCGGCAACGGCAATGTCCGCCTGCAGGTACCTCGCCGCATCATCGGGCGCGAGCCCGGCGACCAGTGCGTCGCCCGTCGCCTGTGCGACGAGATCGACCACCAGCACCCGTGCGCCCTCGCGCAGAAAGCAGCGGACGATGCCCTGCCCCGATGCCGCCGGCGCCGCCGGTGACGACCGCGACCTTGTCCTTCAGCTGCACGTCGGTGCGCCCATCGCGCGTCACGCCGCCGCGTCGATGGCGGCGGCCGCTTCCGCGGCACTGCGCATCGCGCCTTCGATGTAGCCGACTCCGCGGCAGTCGCCGACGAGTTGCACGCTGAAGCCCGCCGAGCGGAGTTGCTCGGCGAACGTGAGATCGCCACTCGCGCCCTTGGCGACGATCACGTGGTCGGCCGGAATCGTCTGCGCGTGGCCCGCGGCATCGGTGAAGGCGACGCGCTGCGGCTCGATGCGGATCTGCGTCGCTCCCGCGTGCAGCGCGACGCCGTGCTCCGCGAGCTCCTCGAGGAGTCGCATGCGTCGCACGAGCGTGAGGCCCGCGCCGAGACGCGGTGCCTCGTCGACCACCGCGACCGTGCGTCCGCGTTCGGTGAGGAACTCCGCGAGTTCGAGCCCCACGAGTTCGCCGCCGACGATCGCGATGCGCTTGCCGAGCGGCATCCACTGGCGTGTCGCCTTGCGCACGAAATCGAGGTTGTCCGTCATGCCGGTGGCCGCGCCGACCTTCGCGGCGAGCCGTGTCGCCCAGCCGGTCTTCTTCGCGAGCGCGTCGGAGCTCTCGCCCATCACCAGCGCACGCAGGTCATCGCCGCTGAAGACGTGCGGCAGCTCGCCGCCCGGGATCGGCGGCATGCTGCGCCGTGCGCCGGTCGCGACCACGACGACGTCGGGCCGGAGCGTCTGCAGCACCGAGGGTGTCGCGGCGGTGCCGAGGCGCACGTCGACGCGCGACTCGCCGAGCTGGCGGCGCAGCCAGTCGAGGAGCCGCTCGTTGGGCTCGTACGCGAGTGCCGCGAAGCGCAGCGTGCCGCCGAGCTGGTCCGCGCGCTCGAGCAGCACGACATCGTGGCCGGCCGCGTCGAGCCGGCGCGCCGCTTCCATGCCGCCCGGGCCGCCGCCCACCACGACCACGCGCTTGCGCGCGGCTGCCTTGCGGGCGGCGGGCTGCCTGAACTCGAACCCGGTCTCGGGATTCACGGCGCAGCGCACGGGCTCCTGCGTGTAGATCGCGCTGATGCAGGTGTAGCAGTAGATGCACGGCAGCACGTCCCGGGCCCGACCTTCCCCGAGCTTGCGTGCGAGGTGCGGATCGGCGAGGAGCTTGCGGCCCATCGCGACGAAATCCAGCGAGCCGTCGGCGATGCGGGCCTCGGCGACCTCGGGCTCGACGCGCCCGGAGGCGATGACCGGGATCTTCACCGCACGCTTGATCGCGGCAGCTGCGGGCAGGTTCACGCCGGGTTCCTGCGGCGTGTGCGACGCGGAATGGAGTTTGCCCTGGTCCGTGTCGTGATAGGCGGTGACCGTGATCGCATTCGCGCCGGCTTCCTCGACGAGGCGCGCGCTGCGCACCGCATCCTCGACCGTGATGCCGCCCTCGACGCCCACCTCGCGGGAGTCGAGCTTGCACCACATCGCGAAATCCGGCCCGACGGCGGCTCGTACCGCCCGCAGCACTTCGAGCAGCAATCGCATGCGGTTCTCGAAGCTGCCGCCGTACTCGTCGGTGCGCTTGTTCAGTCGCGGCGAAACGAACGAGGAGAGGAGGTAGCCATGCCCGCCGTGGATCTCTACGCCGTCGGCGCCGGCCTGCCTGGCGCGCACGGCCGCCGCCGCGAACTGCGCGATGACCGTGCGGATGTCGTCCAGCGTCAGGACGCGGAACTCGACGCTCCTGATCTGCGGCGTCGGCGACTTCGCGATTTCCTCGGCCAGCCACATTTCCGAGATGTCCTTCTTCGGCGCATCCGGAATCGACGGCACCCAGACGGGGCGCCCCGCCTTCATGTCCTCGGGCGAGACGTAGCCGCCGTGATGCAGCTGCAACGAGAACTTCGCGCCATGGCGATGCGCGGCCTCGGCGAGCGCCGCGATGCCGGGGATGAAGCGGTCGTCGGAAATCGCGATCTGCCCGGGCTCGTTGGAGCCGACTGGCCAGGCGACGCCGGCGGTGCCGGTGTGCACGAGGCCCACGCCGCCGCGCGCGTGCTCCTCGTGGAATGCGCGGATGCGCTCGCCACAGGTGCCGTCTGTTTCGGCCAGGTTGACGCCCATCGCGGTGACGATGATGCGGTTGCGCAGCTCGAGCGGCCCGATGCGTCCGGGGGAGAGGAGATGCTCGTACGTGTCGACGGACATGATCGATGCCCCTTGCTTCGGTAAGCTCTCACGGGAGAAACAAGCATAATCGCATCGGGCCCGGAGTGGCGTCGTTCGTCTACCGGGCGATGCGCCCGGCAGACGACTGGAGCGCGGCCCATGGAAACTGGATTCATTCTCACCGAGCAGCGGGGACGCGTGGCCGTCGTGACGCTCAATCGTCCCGAGCGCCTGAACGCCCTCAGCATGCCGCTCGTGCACGCGCTCTACGCGGCCTTCGAGCGCTGCAACGCCGACGAAACAGTCGGCGCGATCATTCTCACGGGCGCGGGGCGCGCCTTCTGCGCCGGGCTCGACGTGCAGGACTGGCAGCCGCCCGAGCCGGCGGTTGCGGGCGAGCCGGCGAGCTACCGCTCGCAACTGCGCTGGCTCGAGCTGATGCGCCGCTCGAAACCGGTGGTGGCCGCCGTGAACGGGCTCGCCGTCGGTGGCGGGCTCACGCTGATCCTCTCGTGCGATGTCCGCGTTGCGTCCGAGCGCGCACAGTTCGAGGAGCGCCATGTGCGCATCGGGCTCGCGCCCGACATGGGCAGCAGCCGCCTGCTCGTGCAGGCCGTGGGGCTCGCGCAGGCACTCAAGCTGCAGCTCACCGCGCGGCGGATCGATGCGCACGAGGCCGCGCGCATCGGGCTCGTCACCGATGTCGTGGCGCACGATGCGCTGATGAGCGCCGCGTTCGCGGTCGCGGAGGAGATCGCCGCGCATCCGGTCGCGTCGCTACTGGCCGCGAAGCAGCTCGTGTGGGACAACATGTGCGAGCCGGACGGCGCAGCGGTGGTCCGGCGCGAGGCGGAAGTCGAGGAGCGACTGATGGGCGCGCCCGAATTTGCCGCGGCTCTGCGGGCCATGAGCGAGAAGCGCGCCTCGCCGGTCAGTCCTCCGCGAACCGATCCGTCGCGCTGACGAGTTCGTGGATGTTGCCGGGCTCGAAGGCCGAATGGCCCGCGTCGGGGACGATGCGCAGGTCGGCCTCGGGCCACGCGAGGTGCAGGTCCCACGCGCTTTTCATCGGGCACACGACGTCGTAGCGCCCCTGCACGATCACGGCGGGAATGTGGCGGATTTTCGGCACGTCGTCGAGCAGCTGTGTCGTCGAGCGCAGGAAGCCGCGGTTCACGAAGTAATGGCACTCGATCCGTGCGAAGGTCTCGGCGTACGCGTCGTCGCCGAACTTCTTCAGGTCGGCCGGATTGACCCGCAGGTAACTGGTCGCGCCTTCCCAGATCGACCACGCGCGTGCCGCGGCGGCACGCACGGCCGGATCGCCGCTCGTGAGGCGCCGGTAATACGCGTCCATCATCTCGCTGTGCTCGGCCGGCGGAATCGCCGCCGCAAATGTCGTGTACAGATCCGGGAACAACGCACCGGCCCCGTCCGACTGGCCGTAGAACCAGGCGAACTCCCACGGGCGCACGAGAAAGATGCCGCGCAGCACGAGCTCTGTGACCCGCTGCGGATGCGCCTGCGAATAGGCGAGCGCGAGCGTGGAACCCCAGGAGCCGCCGAACACCTGCCAGCGATCGATGCCGAGGTGCTCGCGCAGCCGCTCGATGTCCGCGACGAGGTGCCAGGTCGTGTTGTCCTCGAGGCTCGCCCGCGGGCGGCTCTTGCCGCAGCCGCGCTGGTCGAAGAGCACGATGCGATAGCGCCTCGGATCGAAGAAGCGGCGCATCTTCGGATCGGTGCCGCCGCCGGGCCCGCCGTGCAGGAACACGACCGGCTTGCCGCGCGGGTTGCCGCTTTCCTCGAAATACAGGTTGTGGATCGGCGAGACCGCGAGGCGGCCCGTGCGGTAGGCGTCGATGTGCGGGTAGAGCTCGCGGCGCACGCTGCCCGCAGGCTTGCGCGCGGCCCGCTTTGCCGCGGTTCGTTTCGCCGCGGTTCGTTTCGCCGCGGTTCGCGGGGCGGATGCGCGCCTGCCCGATGCGCGGCGGGACGCCGCGGGCGTCCGCTTCGTTGCGGCCGGCTTTTTCCGCTTGCGCATGCGCGTTCCTTTCACGAGGTTTTCGCCACCATCGCACCGAGCGGCGCGCCACCCAGCAAGTGGACGTGCAGGTGATAGACCTCCTGTCCGCCGTGCGAATTGCAGTTGATGATGAGCCGATAGCCATCGTCCGCGATGCCCTCGCGCCGCGCGAGGTCGCGCGCCACCGTGAACAGGCGCCCGATCAACGCCTCGTCGCTGTCGGCGATGTCGTTGGCGGTGGGTATCGGCTTGTTCGGGACGATCAGGATATGCACCGGCGCGCGCGGGTGGATGTCGCGAAAGGCGGTCACGCGTTCGTCCCGGTAGACGATCGTGGCGGGCAATTCGCCCGCGATGATGCGTTCGAACAGCGTTGGCATCCGGAAATCGTACGCTCTGGGGCCCCCAATCTCCATGCAAATATGGATAATTCACGGGTGGCCGGGCCGAAAACATGAAAGTCGCTCCAGAGGGGCTCGCCGCGCAGCTCGCGCGCACGCTGTCCCCCGTGTATCTCGTGTCCGGCGACGAGCCACTGCTGGTCGGTGAAGCGGCGGATGCGGTACGCGAGCGGGCGCGGGCGGCGGGCTTCACGGAGCGCGCGGTCCATTTCATCGAGCGCGGCAGCAGCTGGGACGACGTGCGTGCGGACACCGGCAATCTCTCGCTGTTTGCCGCGCGCCGTCTGGTGGAATTGCGCATGCCGACGGGGCGTCCCGGCGCCGCCGGGAGTGCGGCGATCGTCGCGCTGATCGAACGGCACGATCCCGATACGCTGCTCCTGATCGTGACCGGGCGCCTCGACCGCGACGCCCAGGGCGCTGCGTGGGTGCGTGCCGTCGATGCACAGGGCGTGTGGGTGAACGCGTGGCCGATCGCGCGTGACAAGCTGCCGGCCTGGCTCGGCGCGCGCGCGCGTCGCGCGGGCCTCACGTTCGATCCGGCGGCTCTCGCACTGCTCGCCGATCGCACCGAGGGGAACCTGCTCGCCGCGCAGCAGGAAATCGACCGTCTCGCACTCGTTGCCCGCGGCACGACGATCGGCGTCGCCGAACTCGCCGGGAGCGTCGCGTCGAGCGCGCGCTACGACGTGTTCGCGCTCGGCGATGCCGCGCGCGCAGGACAGGCCGCGCGTGCGCTGCGCATCCTCGAGGGTCTGCGGGCCGAAGGCGTCGAGGCGACGCTCGTGCTGTGGGCGCTGCTGCGCGAGATGCGCCGTGTGATGCAGGGCGGCTCGCGCCTCTCGCGGCGCGACTACCCGCGCCTCGTCGAACGCGCCGCGCGCGCCGACCGCGCGATCAAGGGGCGGCTGCAGGCGGACGGCTGGGACGAGATCGCCCTCCTTGCCGTGAATCTCTGCGGCGTCCCGTTTCCCCTCCCGAGGCAGAACTGATGCAACCCATGGGCCTCTTCGGCGGCACGTTCGATCCGATTCATTACGGGCACCTGCGCACGGCCTTCGAGTTGTGGCAGGCCGTCGGGCTCGAGGAGGTCCGGTTCCTGCCGACCGGCGATCCGCCGCATCGCGATGCACCGCTCGCGGACGCAGCGCTGCGCATCGCCATGGTGCGCGCCGCGATCGCCGACCAGCCGGCCTTCGTGGTCGACGATCGCGAGACACGGCGCGAGGGGCGGTCATACTCGGTCGACACGCTCGTCGAGCTGCGCCGCGAATTTCCGGATCGCTCGCTGTGCCTGCTGCTCGGCATGGATGCATTCCTCGGCCTGCCGACCTGGCATCGCTGGCGCGAGCTGCCGGAACTCGCGCATATCGTCGTGGCGCACCGGCCAGGCTGGAAGGCCCCGACCACGGGCCCCCTCGGCGAGCTGATGGTCGATCGCGGTACCGGTGGCGTACGCGATCTGCACGCGGTCAGGGCCGGGCGCATCTTCATCCACGCCGTGACGCAGCTCGAGATTTCATCGACCGACCTGCGGGACCTGATCGTCGATGGGCGCGATCCTCGCTACCTCGTGCCCGACGTGGTTCGTGACATGCTGCGCGCGTCGGGGTGCTATGCTCGGGGCCAACGTTGACATCGGGAGAGGTCCAACGCCGCACATGACCACCGCCAAACGCACGCGTCGCGGCGCTTCGCGCCCGTCGCCCCTCGAGAATCTCGTCACCGCCGCGCTCGACGACATGAAGGCGGTCAATGTCAGGGTTCTCGACGTCCGTGGGCTCACGGACATCGCCGACACCTTCGTCATCGCGTCGGGAAACTCCGACCGCCACGTTCGCTCCATCGCCGACCGGGTCATCCAGAACGCCAGGGCTGCAGGCTTTCGCACGCACGGGCTCGAAGGCGAGCGCGACAGCGAATGGGTGCTCGTCGACCTGAATGACGTGATCGTGCACGTGATGCTGCCACGCACGCGCGAGTTCTACGGCCTCGAGCGGCTGTGGGAGGGCGACGGCGCGGCCGCACCGGGCGGCGTGGCAGCGGCGCGTCCGGCGAAGTCTGCCCACGCGAAGGCACCGGCCGCAAAGTCGGCGCGCAGGCGTCCGGCTGCGCGTGCGCGCCCGGCCGGCGCCGCGCGCGGCCGCACGCACTGATCCGCGCGCCCGATCCGCCATGCGGGTGCGCATCATCGCCGTCGGCACCCGCATGCCGGCGTGGGTCGGCGCGGGCTGTGACGAGTACCTGAAACGCCTCCGTGGCGGCCTGCGTGTCGAACTCGTGGAGATCGCGCCCGGCACACGGACTGCGCACGCGGACGCCGACCGGGCCGTGCGGGAGGAGGGGGCACGCCTGCTCGCGCGCATCGGCCGTGACGACTTCGTCGTCGCGCTCGACGAGCGCGGCAGGGCGTTCGCGAGCCTCGAACTCGCGCAGTGGCTCGACGCGCGGCTGCACGAGGGACGCGACCTCGCGTTCCTGATCGGCGGTCCCGACGGTTTCGCGGACGAGGTGCGCGCCCGCGCGCAGCTCGTCTGGTCGCTGTCGCGGTTGACGCTGCCGCACGCACTCGCGCGCGTCGTGCTCGCCGAGCAGCTCTATCGCGCGCATGCGGTGCTCGAGGGGCACCCCTACCATCGCGCATGACCGCCCCGGTGCTGTGCCTCGCGTCGGCCTCGCCCCGCAGGCGCGAACTGCTCGCGCAGATCGGCGTGCCGCACCTCGTGCTCGCGGCCGATGTCGATGAGGCGCGGCTCGACGGCGAGGCGCCTGCGCACTACGCGGCTCGCGTCGCACTCGCCAAGGCCGAGGCGGCATGGCGCGCGCCTGCCGCGCGGCAGGGGCTGCCGGTGCTCGCCGCCGACACGACCGTGGCACTCGGCAACGAGGTCCTCGGCAAGCCGGCCACCCTCGAGGAAGGCGTCGGGATGCTGCTCGCGCTCGCAGGGCGTACGCACGAGGTCGTCACGGCGATCGCACTCCTCAGCGGGGAGCTGACCGCCCCTGCGGTGCGCCAGCGCACGGTGCGCTCGGAGGTGCGCTTCCGGGCCATTGCGCGCGCCGAGGCGGAGCGCTACTGGCACACCGGCGAGCCGCGCGACAAGGCCGGGGGTTATGCGATCCAGGGGCTCGCGGCGGTATTCGTCGCGGCGCTCTCGGGCAGTTATTCTGGTGTCATGGGTCTACCGCTCTTCGAGACAGCCGCGCTCCTCGCCGAGGCCGGCGTTCCGGCCTGGGCCGGCCCTGCGGCATGAGTACCGAGATCCTGATCAATGGCGGGCTGCGCGAGACACGCGCGGCGATCGTCGAGAACGGGGCGCTGCAGGAAGTGCACATCGAGCGCGCGAGTCGCCGCGGCCTCGTCGGCAATGTCTACAAGGGCCGCGTCACGCGCGTGCTGCCCGGCATGCAGGCCGCGTTCGTCGACGCCGGGCTCGAGCGCGCGGCGTTCCTGCACGTCGACGACATCGCGGTCACCCGGCCCGACGCGACGATGGTCGGGCTGCCGAAGATCGACGACATCCGCCGGCTCGTGAACCAGGGCGACGAGATTCTCGTGCAGATCGTCAAGGATCCGCTCGGCACGAAGGGCGCGCGGCTCACGACATTCCTGTCGCTGCCGTCGCGCTTTCTCGTCTACATGCCGCGCAGCGACGGCGTCGGCGTGTCGGCGCGCATCGAGGACGAGGCCGAGCGCCAGCGCCTGCGCGAGCTGCTCGCGAGCCTGCCGCCGCCGTCGCAGGGGGGCGGCTTCATTCTGCGCACGGCGGCGGCGGGCGCGACGCGCGATGCGCTGCGCGCCGACATGATCTACCTCGATCGCCTGTGGAGCCACGTGCGCGAGCGCGCGCTCACGGCCGCGGCGGGCGATCTCGTGCACGAGGACCTGCCGCTGCCGACGCGGATGCTGCGTGACGAACTCGGGCGCGACATCGAGCGCGTGCTGGTCGATGCGCCCGCGACCCACGCGCAGATGCAGGCGTTCGCGCGGGCATTCGTGCCGGAGATGCTCGAGCGGATCGAGCTCTATGCCGGTCAGCGGCCGATCTTCGACCTGCACGGCATCGAGGACGAGATCGCGCGGGCGCTCGGGCGCAAGGTCGAACTGAAGTCCGGGGGCTACGTGATCGTCGACCAGACCGAGTCGATGACCACGATCGACGTCAACACGGGCGGCTACGTCGGACACCGCAACCTCGAGGAGACGATCTTCCGCACGAATCTCGAGGCGGCGGTCGCGATCGCGCGGCAGCTGCGGCTGCGCAACCTCGGCGGCATCATCATCATCGATTTCATCGACATGCAGGACGAGTCGCATCGACGCCAGGTGCTCGAGGCACTGTCTCGCAGCCTCGCCGCCGATCGCGTGCAGACGCACATCGCGAGCCTCTCGCCGCTCGGCCTCGTCGAGATGACGAGGAAGCGCACGCGCGAGAGCCTCGAGCACCTGCTGTGCGAACCGTGCCCGACCTGCGAGGGCCGTGGATTCGTGCGCACCGCCGAAACCGTGTGCCTCGAGATCCTGCGCGAGATCTCGCGCCAGGTGCGCCAGTTCGGCAGCCGCGAACTCGTGATCCTCGCGCATCAGGACGTGATCGACCGGCTGCTCGACGAGGAGGCGCCCGCGCTGTCCGAACTCGAGGCGGCGAACGGCAAGGCGATCCGCCTGCAGGTCGAGCCGTTCTATGGCGTCGAGCAATACGACGTGGTGCTGAGATGAGCGGTCCGCGCGTGGCCGCGATCCAGATGACGACCGGTGCCGACGTCGCGGACAATCTCGAGCAGGCCGGCACGCTCATCGCGGAGGCTGCCGATCGCGGTGCGCTCGTCGCCGCGCTGCCCGAGAACTTCGCGTTCATGGGCCACAGGGACGTCGACAAGCGCGCAGTCGCCGAGCCGGAAGGCGCAGGACCCATCCAGGAATTCCTGTCCGGGTCGGCGCGGCGCCACCGGCTCATGGTGATCGGCGGCACGATGCCGATCGCGATCCCGGGCGGCGACGGCCGTGTCGCGGCGGCGAGCCTCGTATTCGACGCGGATGGCCAGCGCGTCGGGCGCTACGACAAGATCCACCTGTTCGACGTCGACCTGCCGTCCGCGGCGGAAACCTATCGCGAATCGGCGCACGTGGCACCGGGCGGTCGCGTGCAGCTGCTCGATACGCCGGCGGGCCGGCTCGGCATGGCCGTCTGCTATGACATCCGTTTCCCCGAGCTCTTTCGCCGGCTCTCGGCGCAGGGTGCGGACTGGTTCGTGCTGCCGTCCGCGTTCACGGTCCCCACCGGGGAGGCGCACTGGGAAACGCTGCTGCGCGCACGCGCGATCGAGAACCTTGCGTTCGTCGTCGCGCCGGCCCAGTCGGGCCGGCATGCGAACGGGCGCCTCACCTACGGCGACACGATGATCGTCGATTACTGGGGGCGCGTGCTCGCGCGCCGCCCGAGCGGCCCCGGCTGCGTGGTGGCGGAGTTCGACCGCGCCGCGCAGGCCGACGCGCGTCTGCATTTTCCGGCGCTACGGCACCGAACGCTCTGAGGAAGGTCCAACGGACATGAGTGCAGCCCCCGATTCCCTGTCGATCGCGCGCGACCTGATCCTGCGGCCGGGCGGGCTCGATGTCGCGCGCGTGGATCGCGTGCTCGGCGACGTGATGGGCCATGCCGTCGACGCCGCCGACATCTATTTCCAGCTCGCGCGCGAGGACTCGTGGGCGCTCGAGGACGGCATCGTCAAGGAAGGCGGTGCGAGCATCGAGCAGGGCGTCGGCGTGCGGGCGCTCGCCGGCGAGAAGACCGGGTTCGCCTATTCGGACGAGGTGGTGCTGCCTGCGCTCGAGGAGGCCGGGCGCGCGGCACGCGCGATCGCGGCGAGCGGCACGCAACATGCGCTGCGTGCGATGCATCCCGCGGACGGCCACAGGCTCTACCTGCCCGTGGATCCGGGGGCCGCGCTCACCGATCACGACAAGGTCGGCTGGCTCGAGCGGGTCGACCGGATCGCGCGCGCGATCGATCCGCGCATCGTGCAGGTGATGGCGAGCGTCGCATCCGTGTACGAGGTCGTCATGGTGGCGACGAGCGACGGCACGCTCGCGGCCGACGTGCGTCCGCTCGTGCGCTTCAACGTGTCGGTCATTGCCGAGCAGGACGGGCGGCGCGAACAGGGTTACGCGGGCTCCGGCGGCCGCTTCACGCTCGCCGAACTGGTGGCTGGCGACAAGCCGCTCGCGCTCGCGCGCGAAGCGGCGCGCCAGGCGCTCGTGAACCTCGAGGCCGTGCCGGCGCCCGCCGGCAGCATGACCGTGGTGCTCGGCCCCGGTTGGCCCGGCATCCTGCTGCACGAGGCGATCGGCCACGGGCTCGAGGGGGATTTCAACCGCAAGGGGACGTCGGCCTTCACCAACCGCGTCGGCGAGCGCGTCGCCTCACCCGGTGTCACGGTCGTCGACGACGGCACGCTCGCGCGTCGCCGAGGTTCGCTCAACATCGACGACGAGGGCACGCCGACGCAGTGCACGACGCTGATCGAGGACGGCGTGCTGAAGGGCTACCTGCAGGACAAGCTGAACGCGCGCCTGATGGGCAC
>WBZO01002825.1_pt1 | contig 21651 bp, 14 predicted proteins | sample 5204261 | NCBI WGS metagenome assembly WBZO01 (sample SAMN12412400, study PRJNA552823) | activated sludge metagenome | isolation source: activated sludge from anammox sidestream of wastewater treatment plant... | place: USA: North Carolina | collected 2017-09 | reverse complement strand
ATTTTCCCACAGCGTGCCGGTTCTCTCTGCCATATAATGATTATACCCGACTGATTCATCGAGCAGCTGGCGGCATTTCCCGGCCTGTGAGAGCAGCTCCAGGCGCATTACATTCCCCACAAAGGAATTGGCCGGGAAAATCTCCGGATAAGCGCCGCTCTCTTTGCGCCCCGGCCCGAAGGCGGAGCACAGGGTCTCCCACAGCCTGGCATGGCTCTCCGGGGTTGCGACACCAAAATAAAAAGCAAAATACTGGCAGACCTCTGTACGGTTCCGTGTGGCCTCGAGCGTGCCATCCTTGCGTACCGCGTTGTCGACAAAGAATTCGCCATCGAATGATTGAGTGCGGATGGTGGCCCGCATCTTCTCCGCCTGCTTTTCCAGGTCTGGCAGGCCATACAGGCGTGAGGCGGCCGAGAGCGCCGCTGCATACAGCATGTTGGTCGGATAGTTCACATCCTGGACAAAATCATTGGCCTTGGACCACTCCACAAACACCCACTTCTCCAGGCCTTCCAGAAGCCCATCCGAATTGATGAAAGGTTTGAAATAATCGAACAGAGCCAGGACTCTGGGGCGCAGGGCATCGACCAGCTCTCGATCCCCGCAGCGTTGCTGGTATTCCTCCAGCTGCACCACAAACCACATGGCCCAGTTCGGAATGAAGTTGCCATTGGTGTGGTCCGAGGGATAACACATCGGCAGCATCCCAGCCGGGAGATGCTCAAAATGATCGGGCAGGAGGTAATTTTCCAGAAACGCCTTCTCCACCCGGGTATCACCACTTAAATCAAAGGCGACCCGTGAGGTAAAAAAGCTGTCGCACAGCCAGCCGGCACGTTCCCGGTGCGGGCAATCCATGAATACATCGACTGCATTCTGGCGGAATGTCTCACGTGCCGCTGTAAAAAGCTGATTCAGCCGGGAGTCAGGGCTTGCGAAGTTCGCCTCCCAGACATCCGGGTTGGCATATTCGCGCAGGTAAACAGAAAGCACCTCGCAGGCAGACCGGGTCGACTGGAGCTTGAGAAACCGCATGGTGTAGGGTTCAAAAGCCTCCACCGCATAGGTTCCCGGCTGGAGGTCCCAGGTGATCACATTGGCGCAACCCAGCCGTTTGTAATTCACATCACCTTCGGAAAGCATTTCATCGAATGTCATGTAGAGGACTGTGGGAGAGGTGCAACGGATCACGGCTCCAGGGAATCCGGACAGGTTCGTTCCAAAATCAGCGATGCGGAAATGCATGGCTGGGATTTCCACCGGTTCGGGATTATAAGCGGTTCCCAGCGGCTCAAGTTCTTTGTCCGGGAATTTCTGTATTTCCAGAATCGAAGCTGATTCCAGTTCGGCCTCCGGAAATCCATTGAATTCAGGGCCGACCGCTGTCAGCCCCCAGGGTTTCCAGGGCTTCTCGGGGAGAGGCTGTTCCTGCAGTGTCCCTGCTGCTGTCCAGCGAACCGCTGACCTTTTTTCGAATGTGGGATATGGGACCCGCCGTGGAATCCCCTTTCTTGCCTCCAGCACCTCCACCTTTTCGATTTTGTCTGAGGCCTGCCGTGAGGTTCGCCAGAGATCCCACCCCGGAGAGAGCCGATAAACCTCGGTGAATGCGCGCTGAAAGCTGTATCGCTCCACCTTCTGGACCCGTTGATCGAGGACCAGAGCCTCGAACCCATTCCCTTCCCCTCCGGTGAAAGCGCTGACTTTTCCATTTCGAATCACTTCCGCCTGCAGAAAAGAAGGCTGATCGAGGGTGCCGTAGGAATTCGCATTGTACCCCGCGACTTCAAAAGCCACCATGTTTTCACCTGGCCGGGCTTTCGAAGAAACATCCCATTCATCGACACGGAAAAATCCATGAGGCCCTCGTGCGGGTCCCGCGCCCACATAATCCCCATTGAGAAACAACCGATATGCGGTCGATGCGGTGCAACGCACGACAACCTGGTCGCCCTCACCAGCAGCCAGTGAAGCCCGAAAGCCGGCAAACAGATTCAGCTCCTCTTCACGGCCTTCGATCCAGACCGGCTGCGCCTGTTCAAACCCCCAGGAGGGCATCGTCACACCGAATCCAACAATCAAACTCAGATAAACCAATATTGGTTTCATGAAAGAACTCCTCGAATCAGATATTCCATTTCGGACATGAAAGAATCACCCCCTTCCGCATCCGCACAGGGATGGCAGGAAAGGGGGATTGGGGTTGATCCGGAAAACTGTTGTGGCTCAATCAGTCCACTTGGTCGAGAAAATCTCCGTTGGAAGAGAAACATTCTGTTTAATCTTGTGGAAGAAAGCGCTGACTTCATTTTCTGCGCGAGCCATGATCACCTCGACCGGCAGATAGGTGCGCTGATGAATCCACATCAGCTGCCGGGGGTGCTGCCCCCCTCTGGCTTTCGGTTCCGCACGCAGCAGATAGGTCGGGATCCCCAATGAATTATCGGAGCGGACATCCGCCAGCTGGTAGATCGAAAGGAACCTTTCGACATTGAAATTATTGATATCGGCAATCTGGTTCACCATGGTGATCACAGGATCATTTCCATATTGATCGATCCAGGTTTTCTGCGAGGGGCTGTAGCGCCAGAGCTTTCGCCCATCATGGATGTAGACGAATTTATTCTGGCCAAGCGGATATAGCTTCGGTGTTCCCGTGGAGGATTCCGGAGCGGGTGAATATTCCAGTCTGACCAGGAGAGGGGCACGGTAAAAAATCTGGCCGTAAAATACACTGACCTTCTCCCCTTCGTTCTTCTTCCAGGTTTGAATCTCAATGACGGCCGAGGCATCCCGGATATTCGCCCAACGGGCCTGCATTCCCTGAACCACCTGTTGAATGGACTGTGCTTCGGATTGGCTCGAACAGCCAATAACCAGAAGTATTATGGTGAAGATAGAAGCAAAGCGATTCATTTCGTGAAGCACCTCATAAGCGACCTTAATAGAAACCTGCATTTCTCAGGGAAGGATAAACAACTTCTTTCAAGGATGAAAGAACTGTCCGGCCGATGAACAAATGTATTTATCCCTTGCCGCACCTCAAATCCATCTGCATACTCTGAAAGGGACATTCTATCTATCTGGGGGACCACTGAGCTTGAGTTTCCAGAAAACACTCGTACTCGTAATTTTCATCGTCCTGCTGCTGGCATTTGCTTTCCAGGGAACCCGTGGCATCTGGGAGCCGGATGAGGGTTATTACCTGAATGGCGCTGCCGCCATGGTGACCACAGGTGACTGGATTGTTCCCCAGTTCAATTTGCGCCCGTTTCTCGACAAACCTCCCATGGTTTACTGGGGAAGCGCTTTTGTCATGAATCTGTTCGGGATCAATGAATGGGCCGCCCGTCTGGCACACGCCTTCTGGTTCTCTTTAACCGCATTGTTCGTTGGCCTGCTGGGGGCATCCATGTGGGACCGCAAAACCGGGCTGCTAGCTGCATTCATTTACGCTACCAGCGCAGTCCCCTTCATCGGCGCCAATATCATCACTCCCGATACACCTCTGGCCTTCTGGTTGAGTGCTTCCCTGTTTTTCTTCTGGAAATCCACAAAGGCCTCAGATGACGTATACATCGACCCCTTTCGGTTTCTGCTGAGCCTCTCGCTTGGAATGGCTATCCTCTCCAAAGGTCCGGCCACTTTTATCTTCATGGGTGCGATGTTCCTTTTTCTATTGAGGACCCGGTCCTCGTGGTCTTACCTGGCACGCTTTGACACTTTCCTTGCGTTGGTCCTTCTCATTTTTATCGGAGGGAGCTGGTACTACTCTGTTGCCTCAGTCATCCCCGGCGCATTTTCCTACTTCTGGGATAATCAGGTTTTTGGGCGGCTGATTACCGAAAAATATAAGCGCAATCCCGACCTTCATGATGCACTGGTGGTTTATCTTCCCATCCTCCTGTTCGGGACTCTTCCCTGGTCTCTTGGATGGTGTTTTCAGATCAGGCAACGCTGGCCGCAGATCAGGAACTGGCGTGGCTGGATCTGGCGGCATCCGGATCAGCGGGTCGAGCTGCTGCTGGACTGGACCTTTCCTCCCCTGCTCGTGTTCTGCCTGGCCTCTTCGAAGCTCCCTCTCTACATCCTTCCGCTTTTCGCGCCAATTGCAGTCGCCTCCTCGCGCTGCCTGATCGCATGGAAGCCCGAATGGATCTCTTTTCCATTGCCAACAAAAAAGCTTGTCTACCCAGCTGTATGGGTGCTGATTCTGGTCACCGCCAAGCTGGTCATGGCTGTGATCCCTACCGACCGCGATACACGTGCCGTATGGGAGGAGGTTCGCCGACACCTTCCAGCCGGCCGGAATGAAGTCGTGGTGGTCAATGCACGTCTGCATGGATTGAGCTTCTATTCCGGTGGAAATGTGGAGTGGGTGACTACCCGGGATAACCCTTATCCAGCTTTTGTTCTGCCTGAGCCCATCGAGGAAGAAATCCATGAGCTGCGAACCAGCCCGGAATATCACATTTTCCTTGTGCGTGACCGTGAGTATGAGTTTACCACCAACCTCTTGAAGCACCACAAAGTGGTCTTTAAGGAAGCCAAAGGACCCTTTAATTTCACCCTCCTGATCACTAACCCGGCTCCACCGGATGATCAGGTGGTCCGCCTGGTCGCCATGGGTGATACACGGACTGGCGACAGCGGCCAGGTTCAACTCGGCTCCGCCCTTTATCATATCGATGAAGAACGTCCACTCGATGGCATCATCCTTCTCGGCGATAACCTTTCTTTCACGGGGGATCCCAAATTCTTTACAGAAAGCTTCACCCAGCCCTATGATGCCCTGATCCGCAATGGTGTCCGTTTTTTTGCCACCTTGGGAAACCATGATGTTGCGGGCGGTTTTTCCAGCTTTCAGATGAACCATCCGCTCCTGAATATGGAAGGAAAACGTTATTACACACGGATCTTTGGCGATAATCTTGTTCAGGTCTTTTTTCTTGACAGCAACACCTTCGTAGATGAACCCGAGCAGATCAACTGGTTCGGAAATGAATTGGATGGATCTACAGCCACCTGGAAAATTGTGGCTATGCACTACCCTGTTTATGGCAAAACAAAAAAATACCCGGTGCCGGACCAGCAGCTCAAAAGGATCATTGAACCCATCCTGATCGAGGGGGAAGTCGATGTGGTGGTGTGTGGGCACAATCATGTTTACCAGAGATTCCGCCCGGCCTCAGGCGTCCACCATTTCACCGCTGGCTCCGGGGGCAAGCTGGATGAGGGAGGAATCAATTGGGATGATCCGGATCTGCTTGCCGGCAACGATAAAACCAATATCGCTTTGATCTTTCAGTTCAGTCAAAAAAATGGTGAATTCACGGCCATCGACCCGATGGAAAACATTATCGATAGTGGCAAAATCGGATCGGATCCTGTCCCTGAATCCAGTTTTTTGAAATCCAGTCGTCCTGCAGTTGATCAGCCTGCGATTCTTTCGGCTTCAGCCACTTTGACTCCCTGAGAAAGGATGCTTGCCAGCATGACATTGAAATGGACCGATATCGAAGACATCGCTCTGGCTCTCCATGAAGCTCACCCCGAAATAAATCCACTGACAGTTCGATTCACGGACCTGCGGGACTGGATCAACGAACTTGAAGACTGGTCGGATGACATTCACAAATCCAATGAAGCCAAGCTGGAAGCGATCCAGATGGCCTGGCTCGATGAATTCAATTCCTCTCAAAATCCTTGAAATATCAAGGATAAATCCTGAGTTAACCGGTTTTTTTAAAAAAGTTCTTGACCCGAAAATTTTAATGTGACATGCTTTTTATTGCTCGGAAAGGATTTATCTGGCCATCATGCAGATTAGGGGGTGGGATGGCCAGGTAAATGGACACCTTTCCGAGTTTGTTTGCTTATGCTATATTATGAATGTGAAAGACAACTTTGACCGAGGGGGGGGTCTGGGCGACAACTTGCCCTGGTGTCAGACAGTCCAACTTCGCTTCAAATCAACTTGAAATCTGTTTGATAACGTCCAGACACCCCCGCACCATTGGATCTTTGTAAAGGCGGAAGAGAAATCTTCCGCTTTTTTGTTTATTCTCTCTTTTATCATCTGGTTTCAGGGATTACAGATTTCTTTCAACCTCGTGACAGCTCAGTCGTTCTCTCTATAATGGTTCGGTTGATCCAGAAAGGAAATGCATATCCCTCTTCGGTCCGGGGAACGTACAGCACAACTCCTTTTCAGGGAATCGATTCAAAAGGACACTATTCATCATTCGGAGTTGATCACAGTGGAAGAAACCCCGCAGAAGCCAGCCCGGCGCACGTTAAGTGGCATGTTTTTCAGTTTCATCGCCCGATATCTGGAAAAAACAGATTTCGGAAACCGGGTGGTTCACCATGTCATGTCCCGCCTGGGAGCCTACAGCCAGGCCTGGTCATTTACTCTGACCATCGCCCTGGTGATTCTCCTGCGCTGCACAGTCGTGACAGCCTTCTACATCCCCAGCCCCTCCATGCTCGACACCCTCAAGGTATATGACCGGGTCTTTGTTTTCCGTCTGGCATACCTATTTGATGAACCGAAAATCGGGGATATCGTTGTCTTTCGTGTCCCTGAAACAATCCCCAACTATGATCCCGACAAACCAATCTGGATAAAACGCGTTGTGGGTGTTGCTGGCGATCATGTCGCCATAACCGATGGGCATCTGCTGGTGAATGGAAAGCAGATTTCCGATCCACCCTTCATGGCTCGCAACCGTTATTCTTCCCACCTGGGAAATGGAGAGACCTACCAGGAGACCCTGGTCCCCGAAGGGCATATCATGGTTTTCGGCGATAACTCCCAGAACAGCTACGACAGCCGTTACTGGGGGCCTGTCCCTGTGGATCGCGTTATCGGAAAAGCCTTTGTGCGCTTCTGGCCACTATCCAGGCTGGGTCCACTCCATGGAGAAAGTGTCAACCCATTCCCTCCCGGGGGTTGAGAGGCTGTACAATGGCTGATGCAGGAATCATCCAGGGACCGATCCGGCAACCCTGAAAGCTGCCCACCACGATGCGGAAACTCTACCTCTTCAACTGGATCCTGCTGGCGCTTATTCCGGTCATGCTTATTGCCATTGCCACCACACCCGAACTTGCTGACTTCATCATTGACGATGACCTGGAGGGTGCAGCACGGTTGATGGAACGCTCCCCAAGTGTGGTCAACGGGCTGGACGCTTCGGGTGAATACCCTCTCCACAAGGCGATCGATTACGGTTCAATCGACATGGTCCGCCAGCTCCTCGAACACCAAGCCAGGATCGACAACCCCGATAAGCTGCAACGAACCCCGCTGCATCATGCCGCACGAATCGGGGATGCCAGCAAGGTGGCCTTGCTGATCGAATGGGGTGCCGATGCCAACGCCCAGGACCGATATAAGGAAACACCGCTTTATACAGCGGCCGGGCAGGGATACCTGAGGGTGGTGGAGATCCTGCTCGAAGCCGGGGCTGATCCCAATCTCTCAACATTCGATACAGGAACTCCATTGCTGATTGCCATCCGAAAAGGGTGGATAGATATCATCGACCTGCTCCTGGCACACAAAGCCGACCCCTCCATCAAGACCCGTTTCGGAACCACCATCCTGGAGGCCGCGCAGCGCACAAAAAACAAGGATATCATCGAGCGGATCGAGAAGGCTCTGAGTCAACAGAAATCTGCCGGGTAGTTTTTCTTCCTGTATTTCTCCCCTACCCCAAACCACAGACCAGCGTCATAGTAACCCTTACCAATTTCCATCGAAGGGATTCCCTGCTATGAAATCGACCCTGTTCAGTTTTTCTGCTCTGATCCTCAATCTGTGCATCACCGGAGATCCCCTGTGCCAGCCTCTGGGAAATACCTTCTTTCAGACCAATGTGCCTTTCGATGCACGCATCGCTCTCGATGTCGATTTCCTCGTGGTTCACCGGCATGGCGATCCCGAAGTCGGCAAAGCGATCGCCTCCTGGCGTGATAAAGGATACCCGGCTGGACGCATGTTCTTCATCGGTTCCGACGCCGACCGCCTCTATACCACTGGAAAATTTGACAACCAGCCGCACTTGGATGAAACCGAACTCGATCGAGATGGAAATGTCGTCGAATGTGGCGGTGTGCGCCCCTACATGATCCCCACACCCGGCTGGACCCGTTTCGTTTTCGAACAGATCCGCCAGGGAGTTGAGGCCGATGCTGTCGCCATTCTGCCTGAAGAACCGCTTGCGCATGTTTTCGGCGGATATGGAGAAGCCTTCAAAAAGATCTGGCAGGAGAGATATGGATCCCCCTGGCAGCCACCCCATTCTTCTGTCGACAGCTACTACAAGTCCAGCAAGCTTCTCTGTGACCTGTATTTCGAGCTGGTGAAAGAGGCGGCTGAATACACACATGCCTGTGCTGCCGGGCAGGGGAAAAGGACCACGATGCTGCTGCCCATCCACCCCCTGATGTCTCATGCCACAGGCCGCATGACCTATGCCTCCGGCAGGTCCCTCGAGCTGGCGGGGAAAGGGCTGGATGGTTTTGTCGGCCAGGTCTGGACTGGCCCGATCGCCTGGGGCATGTCTTCGGCTGAAGGCTCCCCGATGTCCCGTTATGACGATTTCTTCGAATCAGCTTACATGATGTACTCCTATTTCGCTCACCTGGTCAAAGGAACATCCATCCCCTGCTATCTCCTGGCCGATCCGGTCGAAGACGACCCTCAGTACACCTGGGATGAATACCGCCGCTGGTACAACCAGTGCCTGGTCGCCATGCTCCAGTTCCCCTGGATGAAAGATTTCGAAGTCATGCCATGGCCGGACCGGGTCTTCCTTCCCGGATATCAGATGGCCACCGGAACACCCGGTCCTGAGGACTACCGGCGGGCTTTAATGATCGCCTTCGCGATCCTTCAGGACCTGGGGGATCTCCCGCCGGAACCATCCTCACCCTCCCCCTCCCATGGGCCACGGATCGGTTTCTTTGTCGCCGATACCCTCGGCTGGCAGCGTGGAGGACCTGAGGGATCGCACATGGAATCCCTGCATGGCCTGACTGTTCCCTTTCTTCGAAGGGGAATACCGGTCGAAATGGTTCCACTCGAAAGGCATTCCGATATCGACTTTCTCAATGGGTTCGATGTCCTCATTCTGTCCTATGAAGCGCAGAAACCACTCTCCCCGAAAATCCATCAAAGCCTTGCCCGCTGGATTCGGGCCGGTGGCAAACTGATATATGTCGGCAGCCAGGATGCCTATGATCAGGTCGATGAGTGGTGGTCGCGGGAAAAATTCAACTCCCCCCAGGAAGACCTCTGGGAACAGCTGGGGATCTGGTCGCGTGGTGATGCCAGACAGGTTCTGGAGACAGTCAAAGGAGTCGTATCTCCTGACAGAAAAAAAACCATTCCATTCAAGGAAAGCGAAACGGCTGCCGCTTATTCACTCAAGGGGGCACAAACCCTTTTTACTCCGGACGATGACAGCCTCACAGGGAACAACAACCTCTCCATCATCAGCCGGGTCGGCATCGAAAAAGGAGAGCTGCTTTATTGCGGCCTGCCCGCAACCTCCTTCGCCGACTCGAAAGAGATGGGGCTTTTTGCGCTCGATCTGGTGGCACTGGTTTCAGGCCGTGAAGGTGATCTGGAAATGCCCGACCTTTATCAGACCCGGCGCGGGAACTTCCTTGCGGTCCGCAGCTGTGCCCGGGAACACTCCTTCAAAGGGAGGTATCTCGACCTGCTCCATCCGGATCTCCCGGTTTTAACAGATCCCTCTGTGGCTCCGAAGTCGGTCGGATTGTTCCTTGATTGCGAAAAGAAACTGGCCGGTCGGGAAGGATCGAGAATCCTCTTTGCCGGTCCAAGGGTTCGACAGGCCACAGAAAGCCAAACCCGGACAATTGTCGAGCTGCGTTCACCCGACAATACACCATCCACCCTGCGCCTGGCCTGCCATGGCATGAAGCCATTCAAAGTCTCCGCCCAGGCCCACCTGCAGGCCACACCTCTCGAGGTTCGCCAGACACTGGATTCAGAATCGGATACCCTGCTGTGCATTGTGCCCGGTGGATTCGATGGGGCTGTTCTGCGGATTGACTGGCAATAAGCGATTTCAACATGCAGGCTCTGTTTCAATGGTTAGGCGAGCTGGTGGCGAGTGGAGCGATTCTGATTCTGCTGGTTTACCTCAGCATTCCTGTTTTCCACTTCTTTCGCTTTTTGAACCATCGGAGATATTTCAGCCAACGCATTGCTGCGGGGAAGATCAATCCGCATGGATTTGAAGCACGTTTCGCACTGGGTGAAATGTACCTCGCATCACGCAGATGGAAAAATGCTGAAAAAGAGCTGGCAGAAGCGGTCCATCTGTTTCCGGAACACGCCCACTGCCGTTCGCAGTATGGCCTCGCCCTGCTGCACCTCAAAAAATACCATGAAGCCGCGGACCAATTCGAAACCGCCCTGCAGATCCGTTCCGAGGAAGGCTATGGCCAGACTCACCTGCTGATCGCGCAGTGCTATCGAGCTCTGGGCGATATAACCGCTGCCATGGATTGGTACGAACGGGCTATGGCACGCAATTCGTCTATCTGTGAACCCTCTTATCAGCTGGGGCTTCTGTATCGCGAAAAAGGGCTTCCGGAGGAGAGCCGGAATGCCTTCAAAAAAACGGTTCAGACCTTCTCCCGCCATGATCGAAACAACTACTGGCGAAACCTGCGTTTTTACCTGCTGGCGAAGATTTATTTGCTGATGGAATAGTGATCAGGCAAACTGGAGGGGGCAAAAATAAAGAGAGCGAAAGCTTTTGACTTTCGCTCACCGAGGTTTTGAGGAGGAGTGCGGCGCCTGACTCACTTGCTCAGGGTCAATCAGGCCCCGCACTCTGAAACGGGTACTAGGGGAATTCTTGTTGCTCTTTATTAGAGCAGGTCCTGTGCCAGTAGCCAAAATCATCCTCTACCATCCACATATCCTCTGCATAATCAATGAGTTACTGAAAGTGCCCATGATCTCCATCCAAGCCTGGTTTATTCCAAAAAGCCAGGAATGCGGTTTATTAGCCTCAATCTTCCGGTCATCCAAAGGGGTGTGTGGCAAACTTACCGCGAATTGGGCAGATTCATTTCCAGTAGTTCCGCCTGGTCCTGTCCGATGACCGACTTACAATCGAACTGTCTGCACAGCCTGGCCAGAATGGCTTCCCCATCCGGGGCAAACACCTCCCTGAATTGTTTGGGGGCCATCCACAGGCTTCCTCGCCTCTCGATTCTTTGTGACAGATACCGTACGAGATCCTCAATTCCACGGTTAAATTCCTGTGTGGGCACCATTCCCACCAGGTAGCTCTCCGGTCGATATGGGTCGATCAGTGCCACCAGGCTGGATTTTGAGAACAACGCCAGCGAAGCCCCGGGTGGAACATTCTCACGGACCAGATCGGCCAGCCCCTGGTTTTCTCGTGCATAAGCCTGCCAGTCACGCACTTCCCTGAGACCCGCGAAAAACATGTGATAAGCCAGCAACAGGACCAGAAAGGTTGGCAAAACAACCTGTTCTGTGCGATTGACAAAAATTTTACCGGCACGCTGGATCCCTGCCAGCGACAGAAACAGGATCCCAGGGCCTGCCTGAGCCAGGGAGATCGAATCCCCATAACCCAGCAAGAAAGAAACCGGCAAGGGCCAGACCAGGTCGGCCCACCAGCTCAGCGGAGATCCTTTCAAGGAACCCGCCACCCGAATCCCCAGAAGCGCCAGCAGGAAAACAGGCAGACCCCATCCATCCCGAATCAGATAAAAAGCTGTCAATATTTTCCCTGGAACCAGGGTTTCAAGGTGAATCCCCAGATCGATCCGGCCCCCTCTCCCTCCATCTGCCAGCCAGATCAGCCCCGGAAGCAGGCCACACACCAACCCCCACCAGAACCCCCTCTGCAACCGGGATCGGAAAGGCCTGGAATAAGAGATGCGTAACAGGATCGCCAGGGTATACAACCACCCCCAGGGAGATGCCAGCGAAGATGCTCCCAGCAGAAATCCGCCGGCAGCATTCTCCACACCCCCTGTCTTGCTCCAGGGAACCGGGAAAATCAGGCAGCACCCCCATATATAGAAAGCCAGACCGAAAGCCTGTGAAGCATACGAAATCCCACACAGCCTGAGTGGCATAAATCCGAGCGCCAGCAGAGCCATCCACAACCCGGGGACTGCACCCAAGGCCCGCCAGGCCCAGACCACCAGCCCCAGCCCGGCCAGTGCCATGCTGAAACGCCTTGAAAGCTGCATCGGGACATACAGTTTTTGAGGAAAGAAATGCACCAGCCAGCCATCCAGCTCTTCCGCGACCCAGGAATCCGGCACCCTTTCCCCCGGTATGCCCCAGGCATTGTTAACTGCCCGAAAATCTGAATCGTTCAAGGGAAATGGCAGAGACTGGTTGCCGAGCAGAAGAAAAAGGAACAAGAGGTAGAGCCCAGCCAGGAAGGGGAGCAGCTGAAGTGGGGTCTTTTTCTGAAATGGAAAATCTGGCACAGCGAAATCCTACCAAGGCGGTATCCGGCTTGCCATAGGAGAAGATGAAACCTGAGTTCCTTGCGAGAGGGAGATCAGTCCGCCTGCCACATCATCCCTGCCTCACTGATCGTCATCCCCGCTTCCCTTTTTCGTCATCCTCGCTCCCCTTTTTCGTCATCCTCGCTCCCCTTTTTCGTCATCCTCGCGAAAGCGGGGATCCATGACCTCCGAGCAATTTTCTGGATTCCCACTTTCGTGGGAATGACAAAGGGAGAAAGGGAACGACGGCAGGGGTGTCGGGGATGGTGGCTTTTGGGTGTGGATCCACTCCCCTTTTTCTCCTTCACCCCGGTTGCTTGAGCATCCGCTTCATTTCACAATCAATTCGGGTCAATTGCTGTGCGCCATCCAGGAGACTTTACCATGATAAGCCTGATTCGTTCAGGAAAAATCTATTTTGTTACCATCCTTTTCTTATGCCTTCCTTCCCTGCAGGCCGAGCCACGTTATCTTCTGTTCAATGTGTCGCCGGGGCGGGACTGGCGGCAAGAAGACCCCAGCTCGATCCGGCCAGCTCTTTTCCATGACTTCGCAAACACTCTCAAAAATGCCCAGAACCTGGATCTGCGTCCGGGCCTGGCATTTACCCTTTCGATTCTCCAGTCTCCTTCCGGAGTCCTGATCGATTGCCTTCAGAAACTTTTCCAGTCCAGTTTGGACAGCGGGGTCCCCATCATGATCGCACTGGATGGGCAGAACTGGTGGGAAGAGCGCCGGGATCTCTGGAACTGGTGGGATCCGGAAGCTCCGGGATACAACCCCGCCAATGTCTTCAATGTGGAATGGACCGGCTGGTCCCCGGCTCTCGCTGTTAAAGGGGGATGGCGAAATTGGGGAACCCAGATTCGTGTCAGCCCGGCACCGAATCTGGCCAGCCCTCAATTTCTCGAAGAAAACCGAAAAACTCTGAGCCTCCTCCTGCCGGTTATCAGGGACTGGAGTGTCAGCCTGCCCGCTGAAAAACAGCACCTGTTTGCGGGACTGAAAGTCGGCTGGGAAACCAGCATCGGGTATAATGCCTATTTTTATCCTGATGGAAATTCATTTTTCGAGAGATGGCCGGATTTTGATACTCAGGATCCCCATACCGGGCTGGCTGCCTCCAAAGGCCTCTCGGGCGGGCTGCTCCAGCTGGGTTATGCGGCGGTGATGACAGCGGGCCTGAAAGACCATGGAATTCTGACCCGGGATGACATCGCCCAGGTGACAAAGAATTACCTTTCTTTCCTTTCTCGTCTGGCTCATGAATCCGGCATAAATCGTGAAAAAATTTTCACCCACCAGGGGGGTGTCTGCCCTCCATACGAAATTCATTTGCCCTTCTGGGCTGCCCTGAATGAATGGTCTTTCCCCGGCTGGAGTTTCTACTGGGGAGATCCCGAATCATCCGGAGACCTGGGGAAACAGCTGGACCAGGCCGGGGTGGCGCGCTGGGGTGCCTCCGAGTGGTGGTGGCCCGCTGAGGATGCCGCCGGGTGGGCCGACCATTTCGAAAAAACTCTCCGGTTCCGGGATTGCCGCTTCATCTGCGCCTACAATTGGAATCAGGGGGGAGTTGAAAGCATTCCCTCAGCGCTGGAAGGCATCGAGCTGCTGTGCAGACGCTGGAAAGAATAACCGGCTTCGGGGATAACACTGCCGGAATGAATCCGGACCAAAGGGAACCTCAAGCCTGGCTTTCCGGTGGGTTCAGGGCTTCATGAATCACACGAAGCAGGCTGGGAGGGCTGTAGGGTTTCTGGATCATCACCACCCCCGATTCGCTCAGTTGCTCCCCATCCAGGGTTCCGAAGCTGTATCCCGAGCTGAACACAAAGCGTGCATTTTCTTTTTTAATTCGAATTTCATCATAAACCTGCTTCCCGCTTTTCCTGGGCATCACCATGTCGAGCAGGAATAAATCGATGCGGTTGCCATGCAGGCCGAACAGATCCAAGGCCTCCTGCCCATCCGAAGCGACCAGCACTTCATATCCGGCGTTGCCCAGGATCCGTGCAGCGAGATCCCGGACCAGGATTTCATCTTCAGCAATCAGGATAGTTCCCTTCCCGTGGATGAAATCCTGATGCCCTGAGTTCTCTGACGATTGTCCACTGTCTGGTGAACAGGCTGTTGCCGGCAGGTATATGCGGAAAATGGTCCCATGCTCCAATTCGCTGTAGACATGAATGAAGCCTTCATGCTGTCTGACAATGCCATATACAGTGGCCAGCCCCAGGCCGGTTCCCTTGCCCACTTCTTTGGTGGTGAAGAATGGCTCGAACACCCGCTCCTGAACCTCCGGGGCCATCCCTTTCCCATCATCGGATACCGAGAGCACGACATAATCACCCGGCCGCGACCAGGGGTGAACCTTCACAAACTCCTCATCGAGGTTAACCTCCACAGTCTCGATTAGAATCACCCCCCCATCCGGCAAAGCATCCCGTGAGTTGACACACAGGTTCAGGAGAATCTGTTCGACCTGCCCAGGATCGGCTGAAATCGGCTTCAGATCCGGCTTGAGGCTGGTTTTCAACTCGATATGCTCCCCGATCACACGCCTCAGCATCTTTGCCAGATCGATGATCACCTGATTGAGGTCGATGTCTTTCATCTGCATGGTCTGACGGCGGCTGAAGGCCAGCAGCTGGCGCACCAGTGTCGCGGCACGATCTGCAGCTTTGCGAACCTCCTTCATGTCATCCGCAGCCCCATGGCCTGACGGGAGCTCAGAAAGGGCCAGCTCGGTGAACCCCTGGATGGCCTGCAGAAGATTATTGAAATCATGCGCAATCCCACCCGCCAGCTGCCCGACTGCTTCCATGCGCTGCGCCTGACGATAGTGGTCTTCCAGGCGTTTGCGCTCGGTGATGTCCTCATAAAATGCCAGCTGCCTGCCATCATCCAGCGAGACAGTGCGAATGGACACCTCCTTTTCACTTTTGTCCTGGCAGCGGACACGGACAGTGCGTTCGATTATTTTTTCCACCTCACTGACCCGCTCGAAGTCCGCCAGCCAGATGTTTCGGATCTGCTCACGGTACACAGGATCGGGATAAGCCAGATCGAACCAGTGCTGCTTATCGGGCATTTCTGCAGCGGTGTAACCAAACAGGTCTGTGAAATAGGGGTTGATATATTGAAAACGGTGGTCTCCTCCCAGCAGGGTCACACCAAATGGCGCATTCTCGGAAAGCACTCGGAACCTGGCTTCACTTCTCCGGAGCGCTTCATCGACTTTTCGGTAGGATATCTGATCCAGCAGCACCCCGCAGATGAGGACTGTGCCGACCGGATAGACCACCATGACCGGCAGGCTGATTTTTTGGAGCACCTCCATGCGCAGATTCGATGGAAGGAGAATCATCAGCAGCAGCATTCCGACATGGACCACGATCCCGAAAATCAGGACATGTGGCAGTGAGGAAAAGTGGGGATTCCTTCGAACCAGGAAGTGGTAGCCGGCACCAACACATGCCGACCATGTGATGACCGATACCCCCACCAGCGCCCCGGGCCCTCCCAGCCAGATACGGTAAATCAGGCTCATCACAGCGGATATCGCCGCTGTGACCGGGCCGCCCAGAAACCCGGAAGTGCTGATAATGATCGACCGTCCATCGAATATCAGGCCCGGAATGATTACCAGCGGATTCAGCATCCCGATGACTGCCACCGAGCCGAAAAGGATTCCGGAAAGGCAAGGGTACCACCTGCTGGTCTCGGAAAAACGCCGCAGCAGAGCACCATGCAGGATGCTCAGAGACACGATCAATGCGATGTTATTGATCAGTGCGGTTACAACCATTCAGTATCCTGAGCCTCCTCGATATGGTGATCGGAGTCTGGTGCAGAAAACCCTCAGGCGATTCGAGCCATACCAACAGAACAGAAGATTGGGAGAGATCATAAAACCACATTGAATTTGAGACAAGAAAAGAAAACTTAATATATCCTCAGCCTTCAACACAGCCCTCCGGATTGAATCCAGAGAACTTTACCCTCTCGATCCATCAAGTCTCTTGACTCTCCCGCTATCGGTTCCTAGGATGAAGGGACTGAAGGGAAACTCCGCTGAGAACATTATTTTTATTGGAGACTGTTCACCGGTCCTGACAGAAAAACCCGGATGGCCCATATCGCTTTTGTGACTCTTTTCGATGAGTGGTGTCTCGGGGTTCGTTCCATGTCTTCGATCCTCAAACAGAAAGGGCACGAGGTATCGATCACCTACTTCCGGGACATGGCAGCCCTCAATGACACCGAAGGGATCGAGGATCCCGAGGGCTATCACAATCCCCCGGGCAGTGTTCACAGCCGCGACATTCGTGCCCTCCTGGACCATATCCGGGCACTCCAGCCCAGCCTGCTCGGTTTTTCGTTCATGTCCAATTTTCATGGGCTGGTCTGTGTCCTGACTGAACATGTCCGCCGGGAGTTTCCACGCCTCCCGATCATCTGGGGTGGTTCTGACCCGACCATCAATCCAGACCTGGCTGTCAAACATGCCGATTATGTCTGCCAGGGTGAAGGCGAAGAGGCGATAGTCGATCTGGTGGAAGCGCTGGCTGCCGGCACCACGATCCAATCCATTCCCAACATCTGGGTGAAAACCCCTGAAGGGTTCATCCAGAACCCTCCCCGGCACACCCAGAAAGACCTGGATGTTTATCCTTTCACCGATTTCGAGCAGAGTGGGAAGTGGTACCTCCATGCCGGCAAAGCCGAGCAAGGGGTCTATCCGCCAAGCAGCCATCTGCACACCAACTACCCCACACTGACCTCCCGGGGCTGTCCCTATTCCTGCAGTTTCTGCTGCAACTCCAATTACCGGGATCTGTATGGTTCAGCCAATTATGTGCGCCGCCACAGTGTCGATTATGTCATTCGTGAGATGAAATATCGGAAAGAGACCTTCCCAAACCTGGGATTCATCGAATTCCATGATGACGTCTTCACTTTCAAGTCCTCATGGCTGCAGGAATTTTCAAAGCGGTTTGGCGAGGAGATCGGAATTCCTTTCTTTGCCTACACCCATCCCACCATGTGCCGGAATGAAGATCTCGAAGCCCTGCATCGCGCCGGCTGGACTGTCACAGTCATGGGGGTGCAATCCGGCAGCGAAGAAATTCTCAAAATGTATGACCGCCGCACCGCACGCCAGCGCATTATCGACACAGTTCACCTTCTCCGCCGCATCGGTGTGCAGCTGGTCATCGACCTGATCGGAAACAACCCACTGGAGACCGAGGATAACATGCGGGAGACTTTCGAAATGCTGCTCGAATTCCCCGATGATTACACCCTTCACGAGGTGAACCCCCTCGCTCTTTATCGGAACTTTGAAATCACACGCATCGCTGAAGAACGCGGATTCAATGGCCATCTGCTGCACGGCCGGAATGCCTTTCTGGCTGAAGAAAAACTTTCATACCGTTTCTGGAATGCCATGTGGACCTTGACCCAGTTCGGGGCGATCCCGCGTGAAACCCTGCGGGATATGTCCCATGATCCATACCTCCAGGAGCATCCCGAAATTGTCGAAGGCATGGCAAAAGCCTTTATAAAATCCTGCTATATTCCGGGGACCATGGTGCGCAAGGAAGCACGCCTGCGCGAACTCGAGGATGAACGCCTATGCCTCGAAGGCAGCCGTGCTTTCCGCCTGATCAACCGGATCCGGCGTGCACGGAGCTATCTGGTCTCCCACCTCACTATCAAAAACGGCAATACCAACCAGCCTCCCCTGCGGGCCTCCGGATAAAATCTTCGGCTCCTTCTGTTGAGGGGTTTCCCAATTTCAAAAGGTTTGTGCTAGCTTGGAGCAGTTCCAGTGGAGAATCGGGCCACGGCCCCCTTGAATATCCAAGGATACCGCGACCCCCACAGTATTTCATTTCATTCCAGAGGAGGCACACAATGCCCGGAAACAAAGGAACTGGTTTGACCAGGCGTGACTTCGCCAAGCTCGGCGCAGCGGCTGCTGCGGGTTTCACGATCCTGTCCTCTCAGTCAGGCAGGGCTGAAACAAACTCGGATACCCTGAAGGTCGGACTGCTCGGCTGCGGAAATCGTGGGACCGGTGCTGCCATGGAAATGCTCCGCGGCAACCCCAACATGAAGCTGATCGCGATGGCCGATCTGTTCGAGGACCGCCTGAGTGCTTCCCGGAACCGGGTCAAGAACTCCAAAAATGAGCAGACCGCCAAAAGTTATGCGGTTGAGGATGATCACTGCTTTGTCGGGCTGGATGCTTATAAGAAAATTCTTGCCACCGATATCGATATCCTGGTGGAAGGAACTCTCCCTTACTCCCGTCCGAAACACATCATGGCCGCCATCCAGGCCGGGAAACACCTCTTCACTGAAAAGCCCGCAGCGGTCGATCCGGTGGGCATTCGCCAGGTGATCGAGGCCGCCAAGCTGGCTAAGGAAAAAAACCTGACCTTTGGGGCGGGAACCCAGCGCCGCCACCAGAAGGAATATGTCGAGACCATCAAAAAAATCCATGATGGCGCAATCGGAGACATCGTGGCCATGCGCGCCTACTGGTGTGGCGGGCTGCCGTTTTGTTTTGACCGCAAAGAGGGCTGGAGCGATTTCGAATACCGTGTCCGGAACTGGTATGGCTACTGCTGGGTATGCGGTGACAATATCGTTGAACAGCATGTCCATAACCTGGATGTGTGCAACTGGGCTTTGAACAGCCACCCGGAATCTGTGTTTGCATCGGGCGGCCGCGCCTGGAAGCCTCATGAGGAGAAGTTCGGGGATCTGTGGGATAATTTTTCCTGCGATTTCGAATATCCCAATGGTGTCCATGTCATCAGCTTCTCCCGCCACTGGAATGGCCTCGATGAAGGTGTTTTCGAGGAAGCTGTCGGAACCAAAGGGCGCAGCAGCTGCCGTGATATGGGCGAAAAAGGCGAAGACCCCTATGTTCAGGAACACATCGATGTGGTCAACAGCATCCGTGGAACAGGCCCCTATCTCAATGAGGGAGTCCAGGTGGCCGAGAGCACATTGACTGCCATCATGGGACGCATGTCGGCTTACACAGGCAAAAAGATCTCCTGGGATGAAGCCATGAGTTCCGATCTGTCGATTGTCCCTGCGGAGTGGGATTTCAGCAAACCTTATCCGGTCGGCCCGATTCCGGTTCCACCAGCCAAACTGTAAAGATCCATCATCAGCTCGGCACACAATCCGGCTTTGCAGCCGGATTGTGTGCTCTGAAAATCGAAAGGAGGAGGTCCATGGATATATTTTCACCAAAGGGGCGTTTCAGCCGCCGGTCTTTCATCAAAACCACAGCCCAGGTGGGCGCGGTGTTGTCATTTCCAACCATCATCCCCAGCTCTGCCCTGGCGCGCCAGGGGCGCATCGGCCCGAATGACAAGATCCGCATCGCCAATATCGGTGTCGGTGGCATGGGGCGTGGCCACATCTCCGAAGATACAATTGCCGTGTGCGATGTCGATAAGAACCACCTTTCCCAGGCAGTCGATCGCGCCAAAGAAAAAAATGGCGGCAAAGAAGTCGATGCTTATGGTGATTACCGCAGGATCCTGGAGCGGAAGGATGTCGATGCGGTCGTGATCGCGACTCCCGACCACTGGCATGGAATCATCATGGTCCATGCCTGCCAGGCCGGGAAGGACATTTATGTCGAAAAACCTGCCTGCCACACCCTCGAAGAGGGCAAGGCCATGATCGATGCCACCGAACGCTATGGCCGTGTGGTGCAGGTCGGAAGCCAGGGAAGGTCGACCAATGACGCCTACCAGGCCTGCCTGTATGTCCGTAATGACCAGCTCGGCCCGGTTAAAAAAGTCACCTGCTGGCATGTTCCCAACCGGGAGGGTGGATTCGATGCGGATTGCGATCCCCCACCCGAGCTCGATTGGGATATGTGGCTCGGCCCCATGCGATACATCCAGTACAACCCTCTGCGGTGCCACTTCAATTTCCGCTGGTTCCTGGATTATGGCGCAGGCTACATCCGGGATCGTGGCGCTCACGTTTTCAGTGTCGTGCTGTGGTGCATGAATCAGGATCGCGACACACCAGTCGAGGTCGAAGCCCATGGAACTCCACCAAAGAGCGGAGGCATTTATGATGTGCCCACCGAACTTGAAATCACCTACCGTTTCAAAGATCCCGAGTGGGAAGTTGTCTGGGCCCAGCCGGGAGACCGTGGCGGAGACTGGGATTTCGGCATGATCTTTCATGGCGAAAAAGACAAGCTGGTGGTCATGGGTGGTGATGGCGGCTGCAAAGCCGAGGAAAAGGCCCTTCAGTACACACCCCCGGCCAGTGGTGTGAAGGTTTTCAAAAGCCCGGGCCACAAAGAGAACTGGTATGACTGCATCCGTACCCGGGAAAAACCCCTGATGGATATTGTCGCCGGGGTCCGTGTGTCCCAGATGTGCATCATCGGCAACCTGGCTTACATCCTGGGGCGGAAGCTGTCCTGGGATCCGGTGGCTCAGCAATTCATCGGTGATGAAGAAGCGAATCGTTACATCAAGGCCCCAGGTCGCGGCCAGTATCATCTGTAAAAGGGAGAATCCTCTATGTTATCCATGAAAAACATATCGCTCAAATGTCTGTTGATGCTTTCCCTGCTGGCCCTTTGCGGGTTGTGCGGCAGTTCTGCAATGGCCGAGGATGCCGCCGCCTTCCTGGCCACCATGGACAATGCCTCCGCCACACTGCGCTATCCCGCCTGGACCACAGCAGAGAAATATGGCCCCTCGGTGATTGTTCCACTCGGGGAGAAGATGGAAGCCGCTGACCGTTCGAAATCCCAGGATCTCAAGCGGGCTATCGAGCGGATTGTCCATCAGGCCGGGCAGCCTGGCGCGGATGCCGAACGCAAAGCGGTGGCTGCCGAACTGGTGAAGCTGCTGGTTCCGGATCGATCCGCCAAGGTCAAGAACGAAATTCTCGACCTGCTGGGATATATCGCCGATGAATCCAACCTCTCCACCATCGAACCTCTTCTGGCCGATGAGGCGGTCCGTGTCGAAGCCTGCCGCGCCATCCAGCGCATCCCGGGGCGCGCGGCGACCGAATGTCTTGAAAAATCCCTCG
>WBZO01002824.1_pt1 | contig 21660 bp, 16 predicted proteins | sample 5204261 | NCBI WGS metagenome assembly WBZO01 (sample SAMN12412400, study PRJNA552823) | activated sludge metagenome | isolation source: activated sludge from anammox sidestream of wastewater treatment plant... | place: USA: North Carolina | collected 2017-09 | reverse complement strand
GCTGATGGCCGATCGCGAAGCTGACGCGATGCTGGCGAGGCGCCCCGCGGATGCGGCGCCGCTGCACGCGGGCAACCAGTCGATCGTGCTCCATCACCTTTCCCTCGCGACGGAGAAGACATGACCTCACCGGTCCTCATGCCCTACGACCTCGGCGTGAAGCTCGTCACGCGCTCGATCAGCTTCGAGAACCCGACCGGCGCACCCGGCGCGGGCGGACAGGCCGCGAGCCCGCTCGGGCCGGGCCGCAAGGGCTCGGCCGTGCGCCATGTGCATCCCGGGGAAACGATCGAACTCGCAAACATCGCCGGGCCCGGGACGATCCGCCATATCTGGGCCACGACGCATGCGCAGCCCGAAATGCTGCGCGGTTGCCTCGTGCGCATTTTCTGGGACGACCAGCCGCACCCGAGCGTCGAAGCGCCGCTCGGCGACTTCTTCGGCTTCGCGCACGGACGCACGGGCGCGTTCCAGAGCTGCGCGCATTCGGTCGGCGGCGCGCTCGGCATGAACATCTGGCTGCCGATGCCGTTCCTGCGTCGTGCACGCATCGAACTGTGCAACGAATCGCCGCTGCGCCTGCCGTTCTTCTACCAGGTCGACTACACGCTCGGCGATGCGCATGCCGACGATGTCGGCCGGCTGCACGTGCTGTTTCGCCGCGAGAACCCGACGACCATCGGCCGCGACTTCGATCTGCTGCCCCTGCGGCGCGGCCGCATCCGTTTCCTCGGCAGTGTCATCGGCGTGCGGCCGCTCGATCCGCGCTGGTGGGGCGAGGGCGAAATGAAGGCATGGATCGACGGCGACGACCGGCACGCCACGATCGTCGGCACCGGCACCGAGGACTACGTGGGTCTCTCCTGGGGCATACAGGCGAACGCCTTCCTCTACCACGGCGCCAACTGGCGCGAGCACGACGACGCGACGAAGACCGGCGCGGTCTCGATCTATCGCTGGCACATGGCCGACCCGCTGCTCTGCGAGCGGCAGATGCGGGTGTCGATCCAGCAGATCGGGCATTCGCCTACCGGCAATGCGCGCTCGATCGCCGACTACATGGCCGAGTTGTACGAACGGCAGGACGACTGGTCCTGCGCCACTTTCTGGTACCAGGCGACGCCCTCCGACCCGCTGCCGGCCATCCCGAATGCCGCGCAGCGCCTGCGGGACCTGCCGACCGCACCGGCAACCTGATCCGGCCGCACACGCTTCAGCGCACGGGAGACACACATGTCCGACACGATCCACCTCTTCTGGCCCGGCGACTACCGCCCGCGCCCGAACGAACTCGCCCTGCCGCTCGTCGAGGAATCGACGCGCCAGCTCGAACGCGCCCTCGATCGGCTCGGGCGTCGCCACCGGCGCGTGGAGGGGCTGCTGACGAAGCCACACGAGGCGATCGAACGGCTCGGGCCGATCGACGAGCCGCTGATTGGTGTCTACGCGCATTGGGTGTATGGGCCACACACGACCGACGGCGTCGTCGGCAAGGACTCGCCGCTGCTGCTCGCGAGCAATTTCTCCGGCACCTGGCCGGGTCTCGTCGGTCTGCTGAACACGGCGGCGTGCCTCGAGAGCGTCGATCGCGCTGCGAGTCGCGTGTGGACCGACGCCGCCGACTGGAGCCAGGACGAGGCGTTCATGGAACACCTCGCCGCGTGGTGCGCGAACGGTGAGGTGCGCTATCCGGTGCATGCGCTGCGCGAGCCACCCGCGACACCGGCCGCCGCGGCGGCGCTGGCGGGCCGGGTGCACGAGGAGTTCCGCCGGCGCCGCGCGCTCGTGCTGATGCTCGGCGATACCTCGATGGGCATGATCAACGGGTATCTCGGCCCGCGCTGGCTGAACCGCGTCGGCTTTGCGGAACACAAGGTCGACCAGGCCTGGATCATCGAGCGTGGCAAGGACATCGACGAGCGGCGCATCGACGACGCGCTCGCGTTCGTGCGCGACCGCGGCGTGACCTTCCATTACGGCATCGAGGGCGCCCACGACTACGACGTGAACGCGACCCGCGAGCAGCTGCGCGACTACCTCGCCGTGCTCGATCTCGTCGCCGAGTTTCGCGCGGACTGCATCGGCTGGCAGTACCAGCTCGGACTCATCCGCTCGCGCGCGCCGTCAGATTTCGCGGAGGGCCTGTTCAATTCGACCTGCCGACCGGAATCGAACGGCGACACGATCGTCGACGCGACGGAAGCCGACCAGGGCAACGTGCTGCCGATGGAGATGATGAAGCGGCTGCTGAAGGCGAAGGGCCTGCACCAGGCCGTGTTCTTCCACGACATCCGCTGGGGCGGCGAGCACGAGGGGCGGTTCCTCTGGGTGCTGCTGAACTCGGGCTCGAGCGGCGCGTACGCCTTCAACCACGATCCGGATTCGCTGCGCGGCGTGCACTCGTATCGCCAGCCGTCGACCTACTTCCCGGTGCCGGGCGGCACGTTCGCGGGCGAGAGCCTGCCGGGGGATGTCACATGGTCGCGCGCCTATCTGCGCGGCGGGGAACTCTGGATGGACATCGGCCGCGGCAGCGTCGTCGCGCTGCCGCCGCAGAAACGCGATGCCTGGTGGCGCGGCACGACGCGCGAGTGGCCGCTGATGATCGCCGACCTCGGGATCGGCCGCGACACGCTGATGGCGCACTACTGGAGCAACCACATCGCCGTCGCCTATGGCGACGTGTTCCACGAAATGATCGAGCTCAGCCGGCGCCTCGGCTTTCGCGTGCGGGTGCTCGAGGAGACGCACTGACATGCCACGCTGCGTGATCGGCGTCGATGGCGGGACCGAAGGCCTGCGTGCGGGCGTGTTTGATCTTCACGGCACGCCGCTCGCGTTCGAGACGACCGGGTACGAGACGGCGTTTCCGCAACCGGGCTGGGCCGAGCAGCAGCCGCGGGACTGGTGGCAGGCCCTCGGGCGATCGGTGCGCCAGGCGGTGCAGGCGTCGGGCGTCGCGGCGCGCGATATCGTCGCGCTCGCGGTCGACACGACCTGCTGCTCGGTGGTCGCGCTGGATGGGCAGGGCGAGGCGCTGCGCCCGGCGCTGATCTGGATGGACGTGCGCTCGCAGGCCGAGGCGCAGCGCGTGGCGGCGAGCAAGGACGCGGCGCTCGCGATCAACAGCGGCGGTCGTGGCCCGGTGTCGGCCGAATGGATGCTGCCGAAGGCCGCGTGGCTTTCTGCCCACGAGCCGCGCACGTTCGAGGCGGCGGCGACGATCTGCGAGTACCAGGATTATCTCAACCTGCACCTGACGGGCCGGCGCGTCGCGAGCCTGAACAACCTCTCGGTGCGCTGGCACTACCGTGCCCGCGACGGCGGGTGGCCCACGAGCCTCCTCACCACGCTCGGCCTCGAGGCGCTCGGGCGCAAGTGGCCGCAGGAGGTGCTCGCACCGGGCGCGCCGATCGGGCCCCTCACGCCGGCCGCGGCCGACCATCTGGGCCTTTCTCCCGGGACGCTCGTCGTGCAGGGCGGATCGGACGCCTCGGTCGCGATGATCGGCATGGGCGTGGTCGACGCGGGCGCGATGGCGCTGGTCACGGGTTCCTCGCACCTGCAGCTCGGCTTGAGCGCGCAGCCCTTTCACGGCGCGGGGATCTGGGGCACGTATGCGGACGCCGTGATTCCCGGCCTGCACCTCGTCGAGGGCGGACAGACGTCCACCGGTTCGGTCGTCAACTGGTTTCGCTCGCTGATCGGCCGCGACACGGGCTACGACGCACTGAACCGGGAGGCGGCGGCCGTGCCGCCCGGCAGCGAGGGCGTGCTGGTGCAGGAGCATTTCCAGGGCAACCGCACGCCGCACACCGATGCATCGTCGCGCGGGGCGATCACGGGACTCACGCTGCGTCACCAGCGGGGCCACGTGCTGCGCGCCATCATGGAAGGCGTGGCGTACGGCTCGCGCCTCATCCTCGAGACTCTGCGGGCGAACGGCTTCGTCGTCGACGGGCTCACCGTGGCCGGCGGGGTCGCGAAGTCCGACCTGTGGCTGCAGATTCACGCGGACGTCCTCGGCATGCCGTTGCGCCTCGTGCAGACGACCGAGGCCGCGTGCCTCGGCAGCGGCATCCTCGCGGCGGTCGGTGCCGGGCAGTTCGGCGCGATCCCCGATGCCGCACGCGCCATGACGCGCGTCGCGCGAGTTGTCGAGCCCGATGCGCGCACGCAGGCCGCCTACCGCGAGTACTACGAACGCTACTGCGCGCTCTATCCCGCGCTGAGGTCCGTCGCCTGAACGCGCGCGCCGCCACGATGCTCACGACCGAAGCCGCGACGGCGATCGCCGCGCTGGAGGCGAGGGCAGGGCATCCCGAGAGCATTCCGCGGCCCGACGATCAGGCCGCCTGGGATGCGCTGTTCGAGCGGCAGGAGGCCGCCGTGGCCGCCGCCAATGCGCGCACGCTCGAACGCTACGGCCCGCGGCTGCGCACGGAACAGGTGGCCGGGCTCGACGTGGAAGTCGTCACGCCCGCGAGTGCCCCGCCGGACGGACCCCGGATCGTCTTCCTGCACGGCGGCGGGTACACGCTCTTCTCCGCGCGTTCGAGCCTGTTCGCCTCCGTGCCGCTCGCGCACGACCTCGGGCTCGAACTCTGGTCGATCGACTATCCGCGCGCGCCGCGATCCCGGTGCGACGCGACGATCGCGCAGGTGGCCCGCACGCTGGTCTCGCTGACGGCCGCCGCCGACGAGGTGCTGCTGGTCGGCGATTCCGCGGGCGGTGGGCTCGCGCTCTCGGCCACGCTCGCGCTGCACGATGCGCAGCGGCCACGTGCGTTGGCCCTGTGGTCGCCCTGGTGCGACCTCGCAGGCGAGGGGGCGAGCCACCGCTGGCTGGCGGAGGCCGATCCCATCCTCCGCTACCCCGGCAACCTCGAGCACGCGGCGCTCGCCTATGCACCATTGGAGCGCCACGGCGATCCCGAGGTCTCGCCGGTCCACGGCCGTTACGACGCCGGCTTTCCGCCGACCCTGATCCAGTGCGGCACGCGCGAGATCCTGCTGTCGGACTCCGTGCGGCTGTACCGCCGCCTCGACGACGCGGGCTGCCCGGTGCGGCTCGACATCTACGAGGGGCTGCACCATTCCTTCCAGGCCGTGACGCCGGGGCTGCCGGAAGCGGTACGGGCGCGACGGCGGGTCGCGCGGTTCTTCGCCGATGTGCTGGCGGGCTCGTTGCGCTGAAGCAACGGTGAATCGACGGTTGACAAATCCTGCCGATATGATATTTCTGCGCCGAGAAATTCTCAGATTAGAAAAAAGCGGCGAAGTTTCACCAATAGGAGAAAATCTCGTGGGAGCGTTTTCAAGAAGGGCATGGGTGGTCGCGGGCGTGGTGCTCGCGGCGCCGGGGTTCGGCACGGCGGTGGCGAGCGCAGCGGAAGCGGCTGCTGCGCCGATCGATGAAGTGATCGTGACGGCCTCGCGCCGCAATGAGACCTTGCAGGACACCGCGCTCGCAGTAGCGACGGTCGACCCGCAGACCCTCGCCGTTTGGCGGCCTCACGACGCTGGAAGACGTCGTGAACTACACGCCCGGCGTGTACTTCCGCGGCGGCAGCGCGCCGATCGACAACGGCATCACGATGCGCGGCGTGTCGACCTTCACGTCGGCGCCCACGGTGGGTGTGTACATCGACGACGTGCCGATCGGCTCGGGCAACGGGTCGGCATCCGGCGCGGAGTTGATGCTCGACGTGATGAAGGCCGGCATGGAGCGGATCGAACTGATCAAGGGTCCCCAGGGCACGCTGTACGGCGCCTCCTCGATGGGCGGCCTCATCCGCTACGTGACGCCGGACCCGACGAAGGCCGAACTCTCCGGATCGGCGAGCGTCGACATGTCGGCCATCGACCACGGGAACTCGAGCCAGCGTTACACGGGCCGTGTCATGGCGCCGATCGTCGCCGACCGCTTCGGCGTCAGCCTGTCCGGTTACTACGAGGATGTCGGCGGGTTCATCGACCGCATTCCGGAATCCGCGACCGGCGCCGCCAAGAACGTCAACGGCTACGAGAACTACGGCGGCATGGCGAAGCTCGCCGGGAACATCACGGACCGCTTCAGCGCCTCGCTGCTCGGCCTGCACGACAAGACCACCTTCCACGGCCGCAACACCGTCGCGCTCGATGGCCCGCCGTTCGTGCCGGCGAACGGCCCCTTCGATACCGACACGGCGTACTCGCTCGACGAGAGCAAGTTCTCGCTGATCGCGGGCACGCTGAATTACGAGTTCGATTTCGCGAACCTGATTTCATCGACCAGCAACCAGGAGCGCACTGTCACCTCGACGACGGACCTGGTCGCCGATTTCGGCCCGCTGGTGGCGCTGTTCTGCGGCTGCACCGTCGACAACGCGCCGTTCACGGGCACCACGACGACCGATCGGTTCGTGCAGGAAATCCGCCTCGTGTCGCGGGAGAAGCCGCGCGCCGCCGGCAATTTCGACTGGAGCATCGGCGCCATCTACTCGAAGGAGGAGAGCGGCAACGGCCAGCGTCTCGCGGGCCTGCCGACCAACTTCGTGCTGCTCGACGTCAACATTCCGTCCGAACTCAAGGAGACCGCCGGCTTCGGCAATCTCACGTACTACGTGACGCCGCAGTTCGACGTCACGGCCGGCGTGCGCGTCGCCAAGGTCAAGGCGTCGATCGCGATCGACGACGGCCCGGAGATCCTGGTCGGCGACACGCCGCCCACCAATGTCGACGACACCGTCGACACGTACAGCTTCTCGGCGCGCTACCGCCCGAAGGACTCGCTGTCGTTCTACGCGCGGGCCGCGAGCGGCTATCGCCCGGCGGCCGCCAACCTGCCGCTGCGCGACGTCAACGGCAACAACGTGGCGCCCGTGATGGTCGAGTCCGACACGCTGTGGAGCTACGAAGCCGGCGCCAAGGGTTATGTCGGCGACGGCCGTCTCACCTACGACGTGGCGGCCTGGTGGCTCAAGTGGGAGAACCTGCAGGCGCGCATCTACGTCAACGGCGCAATGACCGGCGGCAATGCCAACAGCGACGTCACCGCGTACGGGTTCGAAGGCGCGCTCGGGTATGCGACGGCCAACGACTTCAAGGTGACCGCGAGCCTCGCCTACACGCACAGCACGCTCGACGACGACGAGACGTCGGCATTCGGTGCGCGGGGCGGCGAAAACCTGCCGGGTATCCCGCAGTGGACCTGGGCCGTGCGCGGCGAGCGGTCATTCACGCTCGCGAGCGGCACGAGGGCGTCGATCGGCCTCGGCATGCGCTACACCGACAGCCAGGACACGGGCTTCGAGGGCGGTACGGGCGCCAACGGCGCCACGATCACGCCGCTGATCTACAACTTCGTCATCGACAGCAACGTGATCACCGATCTGCACGTCGCACTCGAGCGCGGCAACTTCGGTGTGTCGTTCTACGCGACGAACCTCTTCGACGAATACGGCTACTCGAGCGGAACCGCCCGACCGGCCGTGGGGTTCATTCGCGCCACGGCGAGCGTGATCCAGCCGCGCACGGTCGGCGCGATCCTGTCGTACAAGTTCTGACGGCAGCATGCGCCGGGGCGTGACGGCCCTGCGGTTGACGCTCATCGCACTCGGTGCGATGAGCGTCGGCCGGGCCGCCCCGGCAGCAGCGGGTGCGCACGCAGCCGCGCGCTTTGACATCGTCTCTCCCTGTCCCTTTCCGACCGGGAGTGTTGCGGCCGAGCGGCTGACCTGTGGTTACCTCGAGGTGCCGGAGACGCGGGGCGTCGAGGCCGGCCCGCGATTGCGTCTGCCGGTCGTTCGCATCCGCGCGGCCGAGCCGGGACTGCACGACGATCCAGTGGTGTTCCTCCACGGCGGGCCGGGGGCCGCCCCGCTCGAGTCCGGCCGGACGATCGAGCGGTTCGCGGGCCATCCATTCGCGGCGAGCCGCGACATCATTCTCTTCAACCAGCGGGGCTCGGCCCAGACGGAGCCGCCGCTGCGCTGCGCGGCGCTGACCGGCAATGCGGCGACGGTGATCGCGGCCGACGTCGATCTTGCGGCTCGAGATGCGCGCGTGGCAGAGATGGCAGGCCGGTGCCTGCGGGAGGTCGCGAACTCGGGGCGCAATCTGTCCGCATACGGCGCGGCGGCGGCCGCGGCGGATCTGCGCGATCTGCGCGAGGCGCTCGGCGTCGGGCGCTGGAACATTCTCGCGGTGTCGTACGGAACCCTGGTCGCGCTCGAGGCGGCGCGTATCGATGCGCCGGGCATCCGCAGCCTCATCCTGGATTCGATCGTTTCGCCGCAGAGCGACCTGTTCCTGAGTGAGGGGCCACGCAATTTTTCGCTCGGCCTCGACCGCGTGCTCGACAGCTGCGCGGCCGATGCCGACTGCAAGGCCGCCTTCCCCGATCTGCGCGGCGAGTTGCTTCGCGTGATCGAGGAACTGCGGAGAAAGCCGCGGACTGTCGTGGTCGCGGGCCCGGGTGGAGAAGGGGAGGTCCCGCTCGCCGTGAACTGGCACGACTTTCTCGGTGCGATCCACTGGATGCTGTACAACGCGCAGACGCTGCGGCTCGTGCCGCTGCTCATCGATCGCACGGAGCACGGTGATCTGCGCGTCCTCAGCTACGTGATGGACCGCATCTACCCGGCGCCACGCAACGCCGCGCCCGGTCCGTCGCCGGCGTTCTTTGCATTCGTGTGCCGCGATCAATACACGGCGGAGGCGCCTCGTCCCATGGCGCCAGCCGATCCCGCATTCGGCGGATTCTCGATCGTCTCGTTCATGGCGGGCGCCTGCGCGGGGTTGGTCAGGGATCCACCGGTGCGCGCCCCGCCCGTGCACTCCGGCGTGCCGGCCCTGTTGCTGTCAGGGCAGTTCGACCCGATGACGCCCGCCTTCTATGCGCGCGAGGTTGCCGCCGACCTGCCGAACTCGACCCTCGTCGTCATCGGCGACAGCGGCCACTCGACACTGAGCGATTTCGCCGCCTGCCAGACGCAGCTCGCTGTCGCGTTCATCGACACGCTGCAGGCGTCCGCACCGTGCCTCGCGACCCCGGCGCGCCCGCGCTTCCTGCTCGACGCTACTCCGGAAATACGATCGTACGCCGCCCCGTCACGATGATGCGGTGCTCGAGGTGCGCGCGCACCGCGCGCGCGAGCACGCGCCGCTCGATGTCGCGGCCGCGCCGCGCGAGATCGTCCGGGTCGTCGCGGTGGGTGACGCGCTCGACGTCCTGCTCGATGATCGGACCTTCGTCGAGGTCGGCCGTGACGTAGTGCGCGGTCGCGCCGATCACCTTGACGCCGCGCGCATGCGCCTGGTGGTACGGGCGGGCGCCCTTGAAGCCCGGCAGGAAGCTGTGGTGGATGTTGATGCAGCGCCCGGCGAGCTCGCGCGCGAGTTCGTCCGAGAGGATCTGCATGTAGCGCGCGAGCACGACGAGATCGACGGCGCCGTCCCGCACCAGTGCGCGGATCTGCGCTTCCTGCTGCGGCTTGCTGTCGCGGCTCACCGGCAGGTAGTGAAACGGCACGTCGTCGAAGTTCAGGTGGCGGTAGGTCTCGCGCGGATGGTTGGCGGCGATGCCGACGAGGTCCATCGCGAGCTCGCCGGTCCGCCAGCGGTAGAGAAGGTCGGCGAGGCAATGATCGTGCGTCGAGGCGAGGAGCAGCACACGCTGGCGCCGCGCCAGGTCGTCGATCGACCAGGTCATCGCGAAGTGCTCGCCCACCGGCGCGAAGCGGGTGCGGATCGCCGCGAGGTCCGGCCCCTCGCCGACGCGGTTGAACACGATCCGCGAGAAAAAGAGATCGGACTGCGTGTCGTCGAACTGCTGCGCATCGAGGATGTTGCAGCCGCTCTCGTACAGCAGGTTCGACGCGGCGGCGACGATGCCGGGGCGATTGGCACAGGTGAGGCGGAGCACGAACGCGGCGGGGGACATCGGTGGACTGTAGCATCCGCGATTCGGTTAGGCTTGGTGCATGGCTTCCGATGAGGCGCTCTTCACAGTTGCGCGAGCGGTTGGCGAGCACCTGCTCGCCCGGCGCTGGCGCCTCGCGACGGCCGAATCGTGCACGGCGGGCTGGATCGCCAAGGCGATCACCGACGTGGCGGGCAGTTCGTCTTGGTTCGACAGCGGCTACGTCACCTATTCGAACGCCGCCAAGACGCGCGATCTCGGCGTGCCGGCCGAGGTGCTCGCCGCGCACGGTGCGGTGAGCGAGGCCGTCGTGCGCGCGATGGCCGAGGGCGCGCTGCGCCGCACGGGCGCGGACCTTGCGGTTGCGACGAGCGGCATTGCCGGGCCCGACGGCGGCGTGCCCGGCAAGCCGGTCGGTACAGTGTGGTTTGCGCTCGCGCTGCGCCGAGGTGACGTGACACAGACGCTCGCGAGGCTGCAGCATTTTCCCGGCGATCGCGCCTCGGCCCGGCGCGCCTCGGTGCGCCATGCACTCGAGTGGATCCTCGAGGCCGGCGCGTCCGACACCCCGTGACGACACGGCGTCTCTTCTTCGCCCTGTGGCCCGACGAGGCGGGCCGCAGCGCGCTGCTCGCCGCCGCGCAGCCGGCGCGCGCCGGCGTCGGCGCCGGCGGGCGCGCCGTGCCGCGCGGCAACCTGCACCTGACGCTGTGCTTTCTCGGCGAGATCGACGGCGCGGCGGAAGCGCAGGCGCGCGAGCGGGCGGGGGCGCTTCGGCATCCGCCCGCCCGCGTGACATTCGATGCGCTCGAATGGTGGTCCGGGCCGCGCGTGCAGGTGGCCTCGGCATCGCCGGATTCGACGGCGCCGCTCGCGCGCGAGATCTGCCCGCACATCAAGTCCTTCCGCGCGCATGTGACACTGGCACGCGAAGTTCCCCAGCCACTCGTTCGGCGCGTCGCGATCGAGCCGGTCACCTGGCATTGCGAGCGCTTCGTGCTGGTCGAGAGTCGTCAGGGCGCGCCATACAGTATCGTCGGCGAATGGCCACTGTATGAGACGCGGTAAGCGACAAACGCACCCGATTTGCACACGTTCCGCGCGCGGTTCTATGGAATAATCGACGCCATGGAAGACAATCGCAAGAAAGCGCTCGCTGCGGCGCTCGGCCAGATCGAAAAGCAGTTCGGCAAGGGTTCGGTGATGCGTCTCGGCGATGCATCGGCCACGTTCGACGTCGAAGCCGTCTCCACCGGTTCGCTCGGCCTCGACATTGCGCTCGGCATCGGCGGGTTGCCGCGCGGCCGCGTGGTCGAGATCTACGGGCCGGAATCCTCGGGCAAGACCACCCTCACGCTGCAGGTCGTCGCCGAAGTGCAGAAGCTCGGTGGCACCGCGGCGTTCGTCGATGCCGAGCACGCGCTCGACCCGGTGTACGCCGAAAAGCTCGGCGTCAATGTCAACGACCTGCTCGTCTCGCAGCCGGATACCGGCGAGCAGGCGCTCGAGATCACGGACATGCTGGTGCGCTCCGGCGCGGTCGACGTGGTCGTCATCGACTCGGTCGCGGCGCTCACGCCGAAGGCAGAAATCGAGGGCGAGATGGGCGAGCTGCAGGTCGGCCTGCACGCGCGCCTGATGTCGCAGGCGCTGCGCAAGCTCACCGGCAACATCAAGCGCTCGAACACGATCGTGATCTTCATCAACCAGATCCGCATGAAGATCGGCGTGATGTTCGGCAATCCGGAAACCACCACCGGCGGCAATGCCCTCAAGTTCTACGCGTCGGTCCGTCTCGACATCCGCCGCATCGGCGCGCTGAAGTCGGGCGAAGAGGTCATCGGCAACATGACCCGCGTGAAGGTCGTGAAGAACAAGGTCGCGCCGCCGTTTCGCGAGGCGGAATTCGAAATCATGTACGGCGCCGGCATTTCGCGCGAGGGCGAGATCATCGACCTCGGCAGCGCGAACGGCATCGTCGAGAAGTCGGGCGCGTGGTACAGCTACAAGGGCGAGCGCATCGGCCAGGGCAAGGACAACGCCCGCAACTTCCTCGTGCAGCACCCGGACATCGCGAAGGACATCGAGGGCCAGATCCGCGCCCGGCTGCTCGTGCCGAAGACGGCGCGGAGCGCCAATGGCGAACAGGCGGCCGATTCGGCCTGATCCGCGGTGAGCCTCGCCGGCGTGCGCGCGGCGGCCGCGGCGCTGCTCGCGCGCCGCGACTACGCCTCGGGCGAGCTGCATCGCAAGCTCGCCGGCAAGGGCCACGCCCCCTCGGACGTCGATGCGGTCATTGCGGAGTTCTGCGCCAAGCACCTGCTCGACGACGCGCGCTACGCCGGGCGCTATGTCGCCTGGCACGCGGCGCGCGGCCATGGGCCGGTGCGCATCCGGCGGGACCTGCGCGCGCTCGGCCTGCCCGCCGAGCTGATCGAGACTGCGCTCGGCGCCACGGATTTCGCGGCGCTCGCGCTCGCCGCCCGGGCGCGCAAGTTCGGCCCGGCGCCCCCGGCCAGCTTTCGCGAGAAGGCGCGCCAAGCGCGTTTTTTGCAATACCGGGGGTTTTCCGCCGATGATATCCGGTCTGCCCTCGGGTTCGACCCGGGGGACACCCTGGATCCGGATACATGACTGCCAACAAACCGCCTTACATGAGCGCGGCGGATGTCCGACGCGCGTTCCTCGAGTTCTTCCGCGACCGCGGCCACACCATCGTGCCGTCGTCGTCGCTCGTGCCGGGCAACGACCCGACACTGCTGTTCACCAACGCCGGCATGGTGCAGTTCAAGGACGTGTTCCTCGGCAAGGACCGGCGCGACTACGTGCGCGCGGCCACGAGCCAGCGCTGCCTGCGCGCGGGCGGCAAGCACAACGACCTCGAGAACGTCGGCTATACCGCACGCCACCACACGTTCTTCGAGATGCTCGGCAATTTTTCCTTCGGCGACTACTTCAAGCGCGACGCGATCCGCTACGCATGGGATTTCGTCACGCAGGTGCTGAAGCTCGATCCGGCGCGCCTCTGGGTGACCGTCTACAAGGACGACGATGAAGCCGCCGACATCTGGCTGAACGACATCGGCGTGCCGGCGAGCCGCTTCGCGCGCATGGGCGAGAAGTCGAACTTCTGGTCGATGGGCGACACCGGCCCCTGCGGCCCCTGCAGCGAGATCTTCTATGACCACGGCGCGTCGATCCCGGGCGGGCCGCCCGGATCGCCCGACGAGGACGGCGACCGCTACACCGAGATCTGGAACCTCGTGTTCATGCAGTTCGACCGCGCGAGCGACGGCACGTTGTCTCCGTTGCCGAAGCCGTCGGTCGACACCGGCGCCGGGCTCGAGCGCCTCTCGGCCGTCATGCAGGGCGTGCACAACAACTACGAGATCGACCTCTTCAGGAATCTCGTCGCGGCGGCGGCGCGCCTCGCCGGCACGCAGGACCTGGCGCAAAGCTCGCTGCGCGTGATTGCCGACCACATCCGCGCGTGCTCGTTCCTGATCGTCGACGGGGTCACTCCGTCGAACGAGGGCCGCGGCTACGTCCTGCGCCGCATCGTGCGGCGTGCGGTGCGCCACGGCTACAAGCTCGGCATCAAGGACGTGTTCTTCTGGAAGCTCGTCGCGCCGCTCGTCGCGGAGATGGGCCCGGCGTATCCGGAACTCGCCAAGGCGGGCGCCCATGTCGAGCGCGTGCTCAAGCTCGAGGAGGAACAGTTCGCGCGCACGCTCGAGACGGGCATGCAGATGCTCGAGGCGGCGATTGCCGGGCTCGGCGTCGCGAAAACGCTCGATGGCGAGACCGTGTTCCGCCTCTACGACACCTACGGCTTTCCGGTCGATCTCACCGCCGACATCGCGCGCGAACGCGGACTCGCGATCGACCAGGCGGGCTTCGAGGCAGCGATGGAGGCGCAGCGCGAACGGGCGCGCGCCGCGAGCCGGTTCGGCGTCGATTTGCGCGCCGGCGCGCGCATCGATGCGACCTCCGAGTTTCTCGGTTACGAGGGTGTCGCGGACGCCGGCCGGATCGTCGCGCTGCTCAAGGAGGGCGCCGAGGTCACCGCGCTCACCGCCGGCGAGCGCGGCGAGGTCGTGCTCGACCGCACACCGTTCTATGCCGAGTCCGGCGGCCAGGTCGGCGACACCGGGGTGCTCACCGCCGAAGGCGGCGCACGGTTCGTGGTCGCCGACACGCAGAAGCGGGGCGCGGCGATCTCCCACCTCGGCATGCTCGAGGCGGGACGCCTGGCCATCGGCGACACACTCGCGGCGAACGTCGATGCCGCGCGGCGCCAGGCGATCCGGCTCAATCACACGGCGACCCACCTGCTGCACGCCGCGCTGCGCGGCGTGCTCGGCACCCATGTCCAGCAGAAGGGTTCGCTCGTCGCGCCCGACCGGCTGCGCTTCGACTTCGCGCATTTCCAGCCGGTCACGGCGGACGAACTGCGCGCGATCGAACAGCTGGTGAACGCGGAGATCCGCGCGAACTCGGCGGCCGACACGCGCGTGATGGCCTATGACGACGCCGTCGCGTCGGGCGCGATGGCCCTCTTCGGCGAGAAATACGACACGCATGTTCGCGTGCTGAGGCTCGGCGAGTTCTCGACCGAGCTGTGCGGCGGCACGCACGTCGCGCGTACCGGCGACATCGGCCTCTTCACGATCGTCAGCGAAGGCGGCGTCGCGGCGGGCGTGCGCCGGATCGAGGCAATCACCGGTGCCGCGGCGGTCGAGCATGCGGAGGCGGGCGACGCGCTGCTGCGCGAACTCGCCGCGCTCGTGCGCGGCACGCGAGACGACGTCGGCGAGAAGCTGCGCGGCACGCTCGATCGCGTGCGCGATCTCGAGAAGGAGGTGCGCGCGCTCAAGGACAAGCTCGCGTCGGGGCAGGGCAGCGATCTCGCGGCGGGCGCGGTCGACATCGGCGGGGTGAAGGTCGTCGCGACGCAGATCGACGGCGCCGATGCCGGCGCACTGCGCAGCGCGGTCGATCAGCTGAAAGACCGCCTGAAGTCCGCGATCATCGTCCTTGCGTCTGTCGAGCCGCCGTCGAAGGTCGTGCTGGTCGCCGGTGTCACCGCCGACCAGGTCAAGCGCGTCAAGGCAGGCGAACTCGTTGGTGCCGTCGCGGCGCAGGTCGGCGGCAAGGGCGGCGGGCGGCCCGATTTCGCGCAGGCGGGCGGTTCGAACCCCGCCGCGCTGCCCGCGGCGCTGCGCGGCGTCGCGGAGTTCGTGCGCGCGAAGCTCGGCGCGTAACGTCGCCGGGGCGCGTCGCGGAAGCCCGTCGTGGCGCTGATCGTCCAGAAATACGGCGGCACGTCGGTCGGTTCGCTCGAGCTGATCCACAAGGTTGCGGCGCGCGTGGCCGCTGTGCGCGCGCGCGGCGATCGGGTAGTGGTGGCCGTGTCGGCGATGGGCGATGCAACCGACCGCCTGGTCGACATGGCGCGGGCGCTCTGCGCCGCGCCCGACCCGCGCGAGCTCGATGCGCTGCTCGCGACCGGCGAGCAGGTGTCGGTGGCGCTCCTGGCAATGGCGCTCGTCGCGCGCGGCGTGCCCGCGCGTTCGTTCACGGGCAGCCAGGTGCGCATCCGCACGACGAGCGCGCACGGTCGCGCGCGCATCGAGGCCGTCGAGACCGCGGCACTCGCGGCGGCGCTCGAGGAGGGCGTGGTGCCCGTCGTCGCGGGCTTCCAGGGGGTCGATGCCAATGGCGCGATCACGACAATCGGCCGCGGCGGCTCGGACACGACCGCGGTGGCGCTCGCGGTGGCGCTCGCGGCCGACGAGTGCCAGATCCTGACGGATGTCGACGGCGTCTACACGACCGACCCGCGCCTCGTGCCCGAGGCGCGCCGGCTCGAGCGGTTGTCGTTCGACGAAATGCTCGAGCTTGCGGGGCAGGGCTCGCGTGTCCTGCACCTGCGGGCGGTGGAGTTCGCCGCGAAATACGGCATGGCGCTGCGCGTGCTCGCGAGCCATGGGGACGGGCCGGGAACCTTGATCGATCGGGAGGGGAATCGCGTGGAAGCACCCGTAGTCTCAGGCGTCGCGTTCAATCGCGACGAGGCGCAGATCGTCGTGTCCGGCGTGCCGAATACGCCGGATACGTCGTATCGGCTGCTTTCGCCCGTCGCGGAGGCGGGCATCGAGGTGGACATGATCGTGCTCGCCTCGAACGAGGACGGCAGCGCCGATTTCGCGTTCACGGTCCATCGTGGCGATTATGTCCAGGCGATGGAACTCACGCGGCGCGGCGCGGCGTACTGCCCGGCGGCGCGCGTCGAGGGAACCGACCGTGTCGCAAAGATGTCCATCGTGGGTGTCGGCATGCGTTCGCACGCCGGCGTCGCGGCGCGCCTGTTCGGCACGCTGGCGCGCGCCGGCATCGGGGTGCGGCTCGTCGCGACGTCCGAAATCCGCATTTCCGTGCTGCTCGCGGAGACGGAACTCGAGCGCGCGGTGCACGAAACCCACGAGGCGTTCTCCCTGTCCGGACATTAGGGGTTTCTCCGATAGGCGCACGGGGGGCTAGTCGCTACATTGCGTCGGACGGCATGCCACATTCCATGGAGGAAGGCCGCGATGTTGATTCTGACGAGGCGGGTCGGCGAAGCCCTGATGATCGGTGACGAAGTCACCGTCACCGTGCTCGGAGTCAAGGGCAACCAGGTCCGCGTCGGCGTGAACGCGCCGAAGTCCGTGTCGGTCCACCGCGAAGAAATCTACGAGCGCATCCAGCGCGAGGAAAAGGACGAGTCCGCCGGCAACGACGCGTCCTACGCGACCGGCTGAGCCTTACCGCCGGGCCTCGTCCCGAGCCCGGCCGCTTCACTCGGCCCTTTTGCCTGTCCGGTGCCCGGACAGTATCATGCGCCCCTTCCCGCGACCCGGAGAGATGGCCGAGTGGTCGAAGGCGCACCCCTGCTAAGGGTGTAAGGGCCAAAAGCCCTTCGAGGGTTCGAATCCCTCTCTCTCCGCCAATTATCGATTTCAAGCTGGCTCAGGCGAACTTGGAAAGCGCTGTAAGTGCCCTGAATCTCAGGGTTCTCGATTCTCGCAGCGTCTCCTAGGCTCTCGGTATGTCTCAACGAGGTGACGGTACCTTTGACTGTATCTAAGTTCGAGGTCACCAATAGTTAGGGGGTAGATATATCCCCCGGAAATTAAACACACCATGTATGTATGTAGGTACGTAGTTGGTTGCCGCACGATCGAAGCTGCGGTGGATGCCTACGCATACTCAGGAACACATTTCATTCATCGGTTTTTCGACAGCCGGAGCCTGATGGAGAAAGTTCAGGGATTCCGAGCAAGCTCTTGTCGTGTGAAAAAGAAGCAGCAGTCATTGCACATGCGAACCGGGAGCATGTCGCCCCTGATGCGATACCGGATCAAGGTCCGTCCCGCTCTGCCGCGATGGCAGGACACATCAGATGACCGGGTGCAATGACGTATATTCCAGAGTTGATGGACGTGAAAGTTCATCCTTACGGTGGATTTCTCACTGTCGCTGCCGTCCTGCGAGAAGAAAATTCCGTCAACTACGAAAGTAGTGGTCGAGGACAAGAAGATCCGGTTAAGGCTTCAGTATCCCTTGAAAAATGCAGCTAGAAGGCGGCTATAGGCCGGATAATTTAGACAATAAAACGAGCTGGATACTGCTCGCCAATCGCCGCTAAATTCAACGAATATTCAATGAATTACAAATACCTATACTAAATAACACGGAAAATTATAGGTATTAGATAATCTATAAGTTAAAGAACAAGACATTCCGTAATTGACACCGAATAATTTGATGCATAAATTGCGCTTCTCGATGCCGAGTAATTTGCTTCGTTTTTGGAGGCTGAAATGAATACCAATTCGTCCACAAGAGTAACGAGTATTCGTCGTCCCTCCAGGGACAAACGGGCGAAATTCGTTGAGCTGGCTCAGAACCGCACAACAAACGCCATCCGAGCTATCCGCGTAATCGGGAAGCTGGGAAACCCTGCGGCGTATGACTACGACGAATCCGATGTGAAGAAGATCGCCAGTGCGTTGACCAAAGAGGTCGACGCTCTCCGCGCTCGGATGCTGACGCGCGGCACTAAGGAAACCGTTGAGTTCAAGCTCTAGTCAGCCGCGAGACGAACAAGTAAGCCAATATGCGTGACCCCAAGCTCCTTCAGGAACTTCTCGAAGCCGAAACCGAGGACGATGCAATTAAAGCATTGGAGTCACGGGGGTTGCTCAGTGCAGATGTGCGTCAGTCGCGTTGGCGCTACCTGGGAGGAATGCCAAATAACCAATCCATTGTGCAAGCCCAACAGAGTTCTCCGGCGGCGGCACTCATTGAGAAGTTTACGAACAGCGGCGATGCAATCTTGTTGCGCTATTGCAAAGCGGCAAAGATTGATCCACGTGGCAAAGATGCGCCGCAGTCAATGTCGGATGCGGTTGAACATTTCCTTGGGTCGGTTGCGGAAACATTTTCAAGAGCAACAGCCGATAGAACGGCGCGTGAAGTGCTTCGCCAATATGCAGAGGAGAATCTCATTCTCTACGCAACAGGAACAAAGGCGCGTCCGTCAATCTCTTTGTATGACAATGGCGAAGGTCAACTCCCGCAAGACTTCCCAAGCACCTTTTGTTCTTTGATTCATGGAAGTAGCGGTGGCTCCTATAAGGGAGCCATACCATTCGTGCAGGGGCGCTTCAACATGGGTAGTAGCGGTGTGCTTCCGTTCTGCTCCGAGAAGTACAAGATGCAATTAATAGTTTCCCGCGTGCCATCTGATGTTGCGGGCGGTGACGACCACGAATGGGCCTTCACTGTTATTTGCTACTTCTCTTCGAAACAAGACCCGTCGTGGCACTATCTTGTCGGGCCGGACGGTCAGGTGCTGACGGCAGGAACCAAACCTCTCGGGTTGGCCCCCAGGGTCGGAGCAAAGTCAGGTGAGGTAACGCTTCCACGTGAGCGTGAAGTTGCATCGGGAACTCTTGTGAAAATGTATGACTTCAAGGCTCCGAGGTCGAACATTTGCGGCGAGCTATTTCGAAAGATTGAAGAGTTCATGCTTCGTCCACCGCTGCCAATACGCATAGTTGAATGCCGACCTGAATACAAGGCGAATGTGGTTCGCGTCACTGTTTGGGATAGGCTCGGCTCGTGGGCAAAGGATAGATTGGAACCTGGGTTTGAGGATGGAGCAAGTATTACGGTGCAACTGGATACTGGTGAGTCTATCCCGGTGGAGATTCGGGTATTCAAGGCGCAGAAGAAGGACGGCAAGACTGTAGATGACGATGCGGACCAGCCGCAGACGGGACTAAGAGCGGTCATCAACGGGCAATCCCATGCACGTCGTGATGCTCAATTCTTTAGAACGCAGGCTGTCGACAAGGAACACATAGCAGGAAGCATGTTGGTGCTTCTTGATTGCACGTCGTTAGGCCAGGACTCGCGCAATGCTCTGTTCATGAGTAACCGAGAAATCTTCCGTGAAGATCCGCTGCTGAGTGATTTATTCAAGAAGATTCAGCGCGAGCTAAAGAGTCACGAGGGATTGATCGAACTGAACAAGCGGCGCTACGAAGAGAAGGTGAAGGATGCAGTAAACGATGAGGATGGCGTAAAGGCTCTTGAGGAGCTACTAAAGACCGACAAGGACCTCGCCGACCTCTTTGGAACCATGTTTCCCGGTGCCGCAGCCGCACGAATGGCAAAAGACGGAGAAGGGAGTAAGGTTCCGGGTGTTGCCGATCCATTCAAGGGTGAGTTGTACCCAACCTTCTTCCAGAGGAAAGATGGCTCCACGTCCGTGGATATTTCAGTTGGTCAGGGAGAGTTGGGAAGAGTTTCGTTTCTAACAGATGTAAAGAACGAGTACTTTTCGCGTAAGCGTGTAAGGGGTGTCGAGACATTTTCCGGAGACATCATTCCAACTTCTCGGCTCTTCAATGGCCGGTACACTCTCACGTATTCCGCCGACAAAACTTTGGCGGTTGGAACCCGTTTGGCCAGTCACGTAATCGTCACTGACAGCAAAGGAAGCGGGCCGTTTGCGCTAGATGTGAACATTACCGTAGCGGAACCTGTTCAGAAGAAGGAGCCTGGTCCGTCTAGACCCGCCACTCCTCCGAAAGCTGCGGCTGGCCCTAGTCGGCCTGATATTCAGGAAGTCAAGAACGGCCCTGAAGGGTTGCCGCTAACAATCGAGGCGATTCCTGGGTCGGAACGGCTCAAGCTGCTGCTCAACGTAGAGTCACACTTACTTACACAAGCGAAAGCCATGCGCCCCAAGGAAGAAGAGCCAGCCGTAGAGTTCGTTTTTAAGTATGGCTTGGCGCTTACAGCAATGGGTCTTCTTGATTCCGTGAAGAAGACGCCTGAATGGGAGTCGACTCCCGCAGAGTGCAGGAAGCGCATTCAGGATACTGCGGTGGGAATTGCCCGCGTGATTGTGCCGCTTTGCCTTTCACTTCCCAAGAAGCTGCCGAAGTCCAAGCTCGCAGCGGCTTAAGAATGCTAATGGCGCCTCACCTGCTGCGGACTTTATGGAACAACACAACTTCCTGGCTGCTGTGGGTAGCGCCCTTCTGGTCTGCATACCACTTGCGGTTCGGCACTGTGCGCCAGAGGCGCCCATCTGCCTGTCCTGCGAGTTCAGGAAGAAGGACTTCTTCAAGGCCAACATCGTCTGCAACAGACAGGTATCTAGAGAGCTGCGAGATCGGGTCAGTGAAGGCTACAACCTGCACAATCGTGGTATCGGGGGAGCTAAGGGCAGCGACAGAGCTAAGGGCTGATCGAAGCAAGGTGAAGTAGGTATCAAGAGCGCCAGATTTGCGTCCTCCCATCGTGTAGTAAGATTCACCGGAGCCATCCATCTTATCGGCTATCCAAAATGGCGCAGGCGTTTCCTTGCGGCCATTGACTTGCCAGCGGTGGTAAAGGACATGAACGCCTGGATATGGGGGCGAAGTTAAAACAAGCTTTGGTTTCGGAAGTCCGTTTAGCGCGGAGTCTTCGTGAAGTGTGGCATTTGAGCCTGTAAGGCAGTATGCGATGGGACGGCTTCCTTTCGAAGCACCTCTAACTGCGAGGCCCAAGTTCCTGGCTCCATCAATCATCTCTTCCGTGAAGGCAGACAAAGTTTCACGGAAGTCCTCAACCGTTGGAACGGAAGTTCTAGTGTCTAGAGCCCACTGTGCAGTGCGGAGAATCACACACCTGGCGAATGTTTCGAGTCTGCGCGAATTCAACTCCGTGGCTGATTCGAGAGCCTGCTGAATGGACTTTCTTAGCCGCCATGTTGTCGGCATGTCCAGATGGCGAAGGTAGTGATCCGCGTCGTGCGTACTCTTCAGGCTGACCTTCTTGTGGGTATTGATCCTCTTACGTGCGCGCAGTCCCCACCGAGACAGAGCGGATAACTCGTCCTCTGTGTATACAGTGGTCTTGGCTTGAGAAACGAAGCCTGCGAGTGTGCTGATGTCAGTACCCAGGGCAATGCGACCACCTGCGATAGCTTCAACGAGCGTGGTTCCGCCTCCCATGAACGGATCGACAACTAGATCACCAGGGCTGGAGAAAGCCTCAATCGCCGCCTTCACGAATTTTGGAGAGAACCGTGCAGGATAACGATAAAAGTTGTGGGTCAGTCCTTCAACCGGAGACTGGTCCCTGGCTGCTTCGATAAGCTTCTGTTGGTCGGACTGCGACGCAACGATGGATTCAATGCGCTGACTCATGGG